>Ga0302177_10002608_pt1 | contig 12660 bp, 14 predicted proteins | sample I_Palsa_E1_2_FD_198780 | JGI IMG/M metagenome (GOLD analysis project Ga0302177, IMG submission 198780) | Peat permafrost microbial communities from Stordalen Mire near Abisko, Sweden - I_Palsa_E1_2 | ecosystem: Environmental > Terrestrial > Soil > Palsa > Peat permafrost | place: Sweden... | reverse complement strand
GACCTGGACCTGAATAAGCCCAGGGACGTTCAGATCCTGTACCACCGCATTAGCCTCGCGGCCGGCGTCGCCTGCGGCGAGCGTGAGGGGACGGGTTCGCGTCTGCCCCCGCCATCCTGGCAGCGGTGTGTGGCCGTCGCGGTCGAGTCAGCGGTGTCGCAGCTGGATCGACCGGCCTTGAGCGCCTACCATCGCTCGCGCACCACCGATGCAGTTCGGAGGGGGTGAGTCATCGCAATTGCCAAAAGACCCAAACCCGAGCGCTCACGTACCCGAGCCGCCTCGAGCGCGAGCGTCGCACTACGCAGGCTGCCGCTAGGCAGTCTGCGCGTGTTTGTCGCGGTTGCTGAGCACCTGAATTTCACCCGAGCCGCCGATGCGCTGGGGGTCACAGCCAGCGCGGCCAGTCTCCAGATCCGTGCGCTCGAAGAGTACCTCTCGCGGCCCCTGTTTCGCCGCAACGGCCGGCAGGTGCATTTGACCCATGAGGGTGCCTCGCTGCTGCCGCGCGTGCAGCAGGCTTTGTCCGATATCGAACGCGCTATCGACGATGTGCGCGGCGGACGACAGACCGGTCCGATCCGCGTGACCACGTTAGGCTCGTTCCTGCAGCAATGGCTGCTGCCGCGCGTCGCGCGGTTTCGCAGCGCCCACCCCGACGTGGACTTACTGCTGCAAAGCTCGCCCAATGCGGTCGACTTCGTACGCGAGGACTTTCATCTCGCGATTCGCCTTGGCACGGGCGGGTGGCCCAATGTTCGCAGCGAGAAGCTGCTCGATGAGTGGCTGCTACCGGTATGCGCACCGGCACTGCTCAAGAGATTCGGACCCGTGCGCCATGCGGATGACCTGCGCCGCTATCCGCTACTGCACAGCACCGGAGAGCCCTGGACTGCATGGCTGTTTGAAGGCCACGCCGATGATCCGTCCGCAAGCTTCCGCGGCGCCATGTACGAGGATTCGCAGGCCGTGGTGCGCCTGGCCGTGCAGGGCGACGGTCTTGCGCTCGGGCGCTGGTGCCTGGTCGCCGATGACATTGCAAGCGGAGCTCTGGTTGCGGCCAGCCAGCGGCCGGTGCGCTTCAAGCGCAGCTACTGGATCGTCTGGCCCAATCGCGCGGATGCGCTGCCAGGCGCACGCGCCTTCATCGGCTGGCTGCGCGGTGAAGCAGCGAAGTTCCCGCTGCCGCTGGGTGCCGTTACCCAACAATCCACGGCGAGTCACGCCTGAGGCAGCGTGACCCGCCATGGTCAGACTTCAGATCAAAGGGTCTTGCTCAAAGACACCACTTCGCCCGTGCGCGTGAGCACGGTGCACGACAGGTGCGCAAGCGTTTCATTGCTTCGGGGGTCTGTCGCCGTCAATGTCCAGCTTGTCGTCGGGCCTGACAGCTCCAGGAAGTCGATGGGCGAGAAACCATAGGAGCGGGTATCCCGCAAGCGCGGCGCCGCGGCGTATTCCTGGGGCAGGCTCGTCATTAAAGCCGAGAGGCAGCTCGCGGGTACGGACTGACTGTCTTCGGCCACCGCAAGTGCCGGGGCCGCTATCGCCGCGACGGTGAGGACGCAGGCTAGGCGTTTGAGTGATTCCATGTTCGTATCTCCTGATCAATTGGGGGTGAATTGACGATACGAAGGTAATGTGCAATAGTTCGTACAGCAAACGAATATTTTTTGCGGCTGCTGCGAGTTGTTTGGCGCTGGTCGCCGTTATGCGACAGCACGGCAGTTCTCGGCGAGCCAGCCCAGCAGCGCCGCTACCTCAACTCGGCCGGCGTCGGCGGGGCGCGCGAGCGCCATGTAACTCTCGCCGAGATTGAGTTCCTGCACGCACAAACGCGCGAGAGCACCGGTCGCAATTCTTCTGGCCGCGAGCGGCGCGGAAATCAAAGCCACTCCGGCACCCTGCTCCGCCGCGTCCACCACGGCTGTCATGGAATCAAATTGCAGCATATGTTTTGGGCGCAGCGCCCCAAGACCAAGCATGGCCGCCCACTGCGCCCACAAATCGGGACGATGGTTGTGAACAATCAGCGTTTCGCCGGTCAAGTCCGTTGCGGTGCAGCCAACGGGCCGTTCAACCAAGTCTGGTGCGCACACGGGCACATAGCTTTGCGGAAACAGTTGTGTGCAATGTAGATCAGCCACGGCGCTGCGCTTCACGGTTATCGAGACGTCAATGTCCCAACCATGCTCGAAGGCCACGCTTTGCGCCGTACTGATGCGCAACTCGACTTCAGGTTGGGCCGCGCGCAGCAGCGATAATCGCGGTATCAGCATCTCGGTCGCAAAAAACGGTGGCACCTGCAAGCGCAGCGCGGCGTGCGCCGCGCGACTCTTCAAATGTTGCAATCCGGCTTCCAAACGCGCCATGGCGGCGTTGACGTGCTCGAGCAGCAATACGCCCCCATCGGTGAGCTGCAGTGCCTGTGGACGGCGCTGAAACAGCGTCACCCCAAAGTGGGCTTCCAAGGATCTGATCTGGTGACTGACTGCAGAGGCGCTCAGGCAGAGCTCTTCGCTCGCGGCTTTGAAACTCAGTTTCCGAGCCACAATTTGAAATGTCTGTAAGAACTTTAATGAGGGGATTCGCACACAAGTACTCCTCGTCCCATCAACAACGTGTCCATGCAATCAAAGACCCTGCAAGCTATGTGCCAGCCCTGGCTCACTGCGCACCAACGGTATGCAGCTCAATGCCGCAAAACAGCGACAAAGCAGGACTCAACAATCGAAGGGTCTTGTCTAGGCCGGCGGCATCCACGAATATTCTGCGAATACGCACAGGGAGTGGTTATGGGGAGCCGCAATGTCGCCGTCTCGTCGTTGCAAATTCCGCTCATCATCGGCGTCACCGGCCACCGTGATCTCGTGGCTCAGGAAATAAGGCGGTTACGCCAAGCCGTACGGCAGTGGCTTAAGCTTCAAGACCGCTTTCCGGACGCGCCGCTACAAGTAGCGACGTCCCTGAGCCCGGGCGCCGATTTGCTGGTCGCCGAGGAGGCTCTCTCGGCGTTCCGATTCTTGGAGGTACACTGGCTGCGCACCGGCAGATCCTCAAGCAGGCTGACCCGGGACTTGAGTGGATTCCCAATGAACGGGAATCGCGCTCCGAGCAACTACAATATTTTTGGCACTCCGGCCGCCGAAATGCAGCATTCATTCGTTGGGCAGAGCGAGCCAGAGTTACTACCGTTGTCATAGGCTTGTTGGTGACGGCTGTGCTGATCGTTGAGCTGGTGACTTCGAATGATTCCTATCGCACATTGCTGCTGTTTTTCATGGGTATTTTCCCGATCGGCGCAAGTGTCATTGAAACTTACGTGCAAAATACCGCCTCCCGGGAGCTTAGACGCCAGTACGATTATATGTACGATGTCTTTCGCAGTGCGCGCGATCGACTGCTGCAGGCACGCACCGAGACTGAGCGGCGCAACATTCTCGCATTGCTCGGGCGGGCTGCTCTGGCCGAGCATGCCGAATGGCTATTTCTTCATCGCGACCGTCCTGTAGGCAGCAACCGTATGTAGCAGCTGCTCGGGCGTGCATTCGCGCTTAGCGTCGACGGATCCGGAACGTAGGATATTGACCGTAATTCTTGGCGAGTGCGGCTTGACCTACGTAGTCGCAGGCGAAGTCAGTTATTCCTACCGCCTCGGCGAGCGCCGCAAACGGTTGGCTGGCATATACCGCGCCAGGTGGAGTAATCGGCTCAATGCGAGCCGCACGGCTGACATGTACGCCCGTGTAGCTGAACTGATGAGTGATCGGGTCAGTTATAGGGTAGGCCGGCCCGCTATGCAGACCGATACGAATGTTGAACTCTGCGGGCAGCCCCAACTCGTACCAGTTGCAAGATGTAACCAGATCGCACAAGTCCAGGGCGAGTCGGCCCGCGGCTCCGATGTTATCGAATACGAGGTAAAGTCCGTCGCCCCAAGTATTGCGCACAACTGGAGGCCGATCTGCGTGGGCCAGCAAATCGGCAATCCGCCCTAGAAAATGCGTTACGTAGATTGGAATCTGCTGTTCTGTGAGTTTACTGAATCCAACTGCGTCGGCGAATTACCCTTATCGTTTGTCCCGAGACAGTTATGTCAGCGGCGGAAAAGAATCAATGGCAGTTTGCGCCACCCGCACTAGTCGCAGTCAATTCACGGTCGCAGAAACCGGCGCCATTTTCTGCGCCCGGATCCAGGTTTCGGTCCTGGCGTCGAGCAAATCGAGCGTAAGCACGCCGCCACTGAGCATTTCATCGTGAAAACGGCGGATGTCGAACCTGGCACCGAGCTCGCTTTGAGCACGATCGCGCAACTCGCGGAACTTCAATTGACCCAATTTATAAGACAGCGCCTGCCCAGGCCAGGCGATGTAGCGATCTGTTTCCGATTGAATCGTCGGCTCGTCAACGGCGCCTGAATTGCGAAAAAACTCGACGACCTGGTCGCGACTCCAACCTCTCCAATGGATACCGGTATCGACGACGAGTCGCACGGCACGAAACAACTCGCTGGACAAGCGCCCAAAGTCGCTGCCGGGATCCTGATAGAAGCCTACTTCCTTGCCGAGCTGCTCCGCGTACAACGCCCAGCCTTCGATGTAACCGGAGTTGTGCACGTGTCGGCGGAATTTCGGCAGGCCTGTGATCAGCTGTGCGACCGACAACTGCATGTGATGTCCGGGGATACCCTCGTGATAGGCAATGGCCTCGTCACCTGTCAACGAGCGGTCCGCGAAATTCGAAGTGGCTACGACCACTCGACCCGGGCGCTTGCCGTCAGGCGTACCGGTCTGATAGTGCGTAGCCATTGCAGCCTGGAACTCCGGGATGGCTTCGACCGTGATCGGCGAGTCGGGAACGAATCCGAACAGTTCCGGCAATTTGGGCTGCATTTGCGCAATGTACTTACGAAAGTCGTCGAGAATCTGCTCGGCAGAAGTCGGACGATACTTCGGGTTGCTCTTGAGCGAGGCTCGATATGCGGCGATGTCGGCAAAGCCTTCGTCACGGGCAATGACCAGCATTTCGGCTTCAATACGATTCATTTCCCGCACGCCGACCTGATAGATCTGGTCGGGAGTCAAGGTACTGACGGTGGTGCGTCTGCGTATGTCGTTCAGGTAGCGCTGCTGGCCGCCGGGCAGTGAGGTCACGGCGAGCGTAGTACGCCCGTGCGGCGCGTATTGCGTCGCCATGAAATTGCCGAACGCCCGGTATGCAGGCAATACCTCGCTGGCGACGACTCGCGCTATCTCTCTGGTCAGGCGCTGCTGATCGCCGGCTGAAATGGTCGAGGGATACTTTCGGGTGGGTGCCAGGAATGGGTCGGCACTGATGATGCCTTCGCACTGCGCGGGTACTTTCTCGAGCAGAAAGCGCACCGGCATCAGTTTGTCCCTGATTCCGCTACGTAGTACCTCTTCGGTTTGGGCAAAAGCGCGTGGAATTTGATGCAGACGAGCGATGTAATCCTCGTATTGCTTGCCCGTCGCGAAGGGTACAGATAGCGGCAGGTCGGCCAGATCGACGTGCGGGCCGTCCATCTGGCTCACCGGCATCTCGTATTCCTTGAGGTCGTAGTCGTCGATGTGCTGTTGCAGAGTGCGCAGCAACAGCTCATGGGACATCGCATCCTGTCCTGAAAAATCCGTGGTCGAAATAGCCCTCAGATGCGCGAGAAAATTCCGATCGCTCGTATGTTCGGCGCTGAGCCCCGCGAGCGAGCGATCATCCAACCGATCGTTGTAGCGATAATCCCCGTAAGCGGTCGCCCGCTCCGGGTGCGTCCTGAGATCGGACTGGTAATAGTCCTCCAGCAGCGCGTTCTGCTCAGCGACCCGAGCGTCGAGGCCATTGGATTGGCTGGGATTGGCCGCGTGGACTGCGAGGCTGAGGCAGGCGGCGAGAAGAGCAAGTATCGCAGTGCGCATGAGCGGACTAGATCCTATGAGGCGCTACGCGTGAGGACGATATGCGTGACGTTGCCTGTGGGTACATGCTCGCTGCACCGATAGCCCAGCGCCGGAGCATCCAGGCGTTCGAATAAGGCTTCGCCTGCACCGAGCAGGGTTGGAGCGATGGCGACGTGCATTTCATCGATCAGACGCGCGCTCAGGTATTGCCGAATCGTTGCGATCCCGCCACCGAGCCGCACGTCTTGTCCATTCGCCGCCTCTCGGGCTCTTTCGAGTGCATTTTGGATGCCGTCCGCGACAAAGTGAAATGTCGTACCACCGGCCATCGTGATCGATGCGCGCGGGTGATGGGTCAGCACAAAAACCGGCACGTGATAAGGTGGATTGTCGCCCCACCAGCCTTTCCATTCGTCATCTGGCCACTGGCCGCGGATCGGCCCAAACATATTGCGGCCGATGATCCAGGCACCGATATTATGGAAGCCGCGCGCTGCGAAATCGTCGTCGATGCCCGTGGCCCCGCCTTCCTTGCCGTGCAGCCTCTGAAAGGTACGAGTCGCAAACGCCCATTCGTGCAGCGCCAGGCCGCCGACACCCAGAGGATGATCCATGCTCTGCTGGGGACCCGCGCCGTAGCCGTCGACCGAAAGTGCGAAGCTGTGAACACGTAGTTTCGTCATGAGTCAGCTCGGGGGACAACAGGCCGCGCCAGTCGGTATCGTGACGGCCGGCGGCTTGATTTGCCAGAGGCAATAGCATGCGCCAACATGCCGGATGCTCTAAAGGAGCGAGGGGTGCTCATGAAATGTCCTAGATGCAGGTCCGACCTCACGCCGATCGTTCGGCACAAGATCAAGGTCAACTACTGCCAGTCATGTAAAGGCATGTGGCTCGAGCATGAGGAACTCGATCAGCTCGAAGATGAAGTCTTTGACTTTGGCGAGCACGCGAAGGGTACGCTGATCTTCAGTTCTACGCCCACAACCCATCAATGCCCCGAATGCAGCGCTCTTCTCAAGAGATTCAGGTACCGGTTTTACGATATGGAAATGGAGTTTTGCGAGAACCAGCATGGATACTGGCTGGATGATGACGAAGACACCAGAGTCCTGGAACTGATGAAGAAAGAGGAAGCCGAGCTCAAAAGAAAGCTGCTCGCGGAAGACAGGTGGGTCGCGACCTTAAGGCACATGCGCTCGCGCTCGTTTATGAGCAAACTGCGGGATCTGTTCAGCTAGGAGCGATCTGCAGCGCGCAATTTGCGCAGCGCAAAGAACAGTTGCCGATGCTCTCCGGCACGCAGAATAGTAGCCCTGCCCAGCGCTACCAGAACATACAGGATATTCAGCGCCACCAGGGTCGTGGGAGCGTGCTTGGTCCGCCGTGCGACAGCAGCCACCTGTTTCGCGGTCACGCCGGATTTGCCGCCAAAATGTTTCTGCACGTAATGCAGCGCTGCCGCAGTGATGACATTGAAGTAGCCGGAGCCGCGACGCGCTTTCGATCGGGCAAAAGAGAGAATGAAGTAGTAATCCGGTGCTTCAAACACGTGATAAGTCTGGCGCACGGCCTTGACCCGAGCGCGATATTTGAGACCCCTTTGAAGTTTTCTGATGTTCACGAGCTCTCTCCCCAGTCGCGGCCCCCGTGCCGATCGGCAATTCTATGCTCAAAACAGGTATAAAATCGCCCGCATGACATCCAAGCACTCGGCGTTGCTGACGCGCCGCGAGGCCTTGCGCGGTGGCCTGCTGGCCTGCCTTGGCGCACCCTGTATGCGCCTTTCGCAGGCGGCCTCGGGTCCCGCGCCGCTGATCACCAGGACTATACCCTCGAGCGCAGAGCGGCTCCCCGCGATTGGACTGGGCACGGATTCCTTTCGGAACTCCGAGAGCGAAGCGATCCGGGACGAGATCAAGCGCATGAGCGAGCTGGGCGGCTCGGTCATAGACACTGCGGCTGCGTATGGGGACAGCGAGGCACTGATTGGCGATGCGCTCGCGGCGCTGGGCATTCGCGAGCGGATATTTCTTGCGACCAAGCTTACGGCGGAGGGATTCTTCAGCAGCGGCGGAGGCGGGGAGGCGAGCTTTCACCGCTCGCTTGAGCGCCTCAGGACGCAGCGCATCGATCTGCTACAGGTGCATAACCTCTATGGTATCGACAGCCTTATGCCGCAGCTTCAGCAATGGAAGAAGGCTGGGAGAATCCGTTACATCGGCGGCACGACCTCGCGCGTGTCACAGCATGGTGAGATCGTCGAGGCGATGCGTAAGTATCCGCTGGATTTCATCCAGGTGGACTATTCGATTGCGCACCGCGATGCCGCTACGACGGTATTTCCGGTCGCCCTCGAGCGTCGTGTCGCGGTGCTGGTGAATCTGCCCTTCGCGCGCGCCGCATTACTCGGACAGGCTGGAGAGCGTCAGTTGCCCGATTGGGCCAGCGATATCGATGTCTCGAGTTGGAGTCAGTTCTTTCTCAAATACGTGATCTCGCATCCGGCGGTGACCTGTGTGATTCCCGGGTCCACCAAAGTGGCGCATTTGGAGGACAACCAGGCGGCCGGCCGCGGCCGCCTGCCCGATGCGGCGATGCGCCTGAAGATGGAGCAGTACTGGGACACGATGGCATGAGTCCGACTCGCTCAATCAGGCAGCGTGCTCCAGTCGGGGACCCAGCCGGACTCGGACTTGCGAAACAGCGGGCATCGGATCGGCGATAGGACCAGACCGGGGTACGCCGGATCGATCGCAGCGAGCTTGTTCGCCCACACGCGAGTCTCCCGGATGGCGGTGACCACCCCGACCACGTGCGCGCCGATTTTTTTCATGAGTGCGAGCTCAGCGGCTATCGTGCCGCCGGTGGAAATGACATCCTCAACCAGCAGCACACGCTTGCCATCGAGCCGCTCGATCAGTCGCGGATCAATGTAGACGGTCTTCGGCTGCACGGGCGTGGTGATCGAATTGACGGGAATCGACAACTCATCCTCGAACCAGAATTTCCGTGAATAGCTCAGCGGCACATAGAACGGGTGTCCGAGCTTCTTTCCGACCGATGCCGCCAGCACCATCCCCAGGGTCGGCATGCCGACGACGATGTCGGGACGCAACGGCCGCGCCAGCTCGGCCATGGCGCTGCTCAGGCGATCCTCCAGCGAGAAGCTGTTTTCAGTAATGCACAAATACGCGATCGCGCTCGCAAAGTCGGGCGGCAGCGCCAGAAATGGCAGCAGCGCCCAGTCCCCGTCCGGCAACTTAACCGGGAAAGCACCCTGATAGGGCGGCGGTGGCACGGCAGCGAGAGCCGCACCCGGAATGATGCGATCGTGGTAGGAGCCCCGATCCTGATAGTTCAAGCGTTCAGGCATTCGCAGTCAGGGCGCCGCCGCGCTGCCAATGATACCGAAGTGGGTCAGTACGCGTTGGGCTTCGGCCGGTCCGCAGGCCCGAGCCGCATGCATGCCGATGGCCTGCGCCGCCTCGACGTTGAGCAGGTTGTCGTCAAGGAACAGCACCTGCGCGGCCGGGCAATCCAGAGAACTCACGACGTGCTCGAACGCATCGGCGTCGGGCTTGATGCGCCCGGTGAGGTGGGATGCGAAATGATTATCGAACGCCGTGCCGAGCCTCATATCGCCGAGCATGCGCGGCCAATGCAGAGCGTTGCTGTTCGAGAGTACCGCGCGCTGATAGCCCGCGGGTATGCGTGCCAGCATTTCCAGGGTGCCCGGGTACAGACCAATGGGCCAATCGGTGAATGATTGCAGAAATCGTTGCGGCTCAATGGGCAGGCCAAACTCGGCTGTTACGCTCACTGCAAACTCGCTGGCATCGATGCGTCCGGTTTCAAATTTGCGCACGGCGTCCGATCGCAGCCAGAGGCGCCACAAGTCCTCCGCTGTCATCGTGTTGCCGAGCCAGCCCAGCATGATGTCGATGCCACTGAGCTGCACCAGCACGCCGCCGACATCGAACAGCAAGACCCGAATGTCCGTTGACGCGCTCAAAACTGCGCTCTCGCTGGTGTCTTCATAGTCGCTGCGCCTCAAGGAGATTGACAAACATTCAACGGGTCTGTCAATTTGAACGCGAAACCCCTGCTGGAATAGTCTGGACGTGTTCACCGACCCAGTCATTGCTGAGCAAGTCGAAGTCGAGGCGGATAAGCCCTGGAGCATCGAGCAGCACGCGATCGAGCCGATACCGAGCGCGGATCGTCACGGCTCGCCGAAGGAGCTGTTCCGCATGTGGATCGGCGCCAACATGAATTATGTGGTGCTGGTCACAGGGGCACTGGCTGTGACTCAAGGCCTCTCGTTCTGGGAGTCCATCTCGGCCATCCTGATTGGCAATGTACTGGGCTGCTGTGTGGTTGGTCTCTCGAGCATCATGGGACCGAAAACCGGCTCCGCGGCGATCATCACGTCGCGCCCGAGCTTCGGCCAATTGGGCGCGATACTGCCGATCTTCATCAGCACGATTGCGGCAATCGGCTGGTTTTCAATTAATTCCGTCGTCGCCACGCAAAGCCTGATTGAAGTATTCAAGTTGGTCGGCTTACCAGGCTCGCCGTTTTTAGGCTGGCTGTCCTTGCTCATCGTGCTGGCGGCCGAAATCACGATCGCTCTGTACGGACATGCCACGATCATCTCGGCCGAGCGAATTGCCTCGATGGCGCTCGTGCTGTTGTTTCTGGGTCTGCTGCTGTGTGTGCTGCCCCATATCGACTGGGCGCACGCCGCGCTCGGAAGAAAGCCCCATGAAGCTCACTTCTCCGCGTGGCTGCTCGTCATGGGGTTGATGTTTTCCTACCCAGTTTCCTGGACCAACTTTGCCTCTGATTACAGCCGCTATCTGCCCGCGGCAACCCCTTGGCGCGCGATCGCCAGATCTTCGGGCGCTGGTCAGTTTGTGTCGCTCGTGTATTGCGAGATTATCGGCGTTTTTTTCGCGATGGCGGTTGGCGGGGATTTGTCCGATCCAGTCGCGGACCTTCCCAAGGTTTTACCCATCTGGTATCTGCTGCCGTTTCTGTTGACCGTCATCGTTGGCTGCGTGGCAGCCAATGTGCCCAACGGCTATACCGCCGGGCTGGGCCTGCTGGCATTACGCCTTCCCATCACACGCATAACATCGATGATGGTGATCGCGCTGGCCACGCTCGCATTTCGGATCTACACGATGGTGCACGGGCATGCGCTCGATCTGTATGAGCAGTGGTTGGGCTATCTCCTGATCTGGACCTGTCCTTGGGTAGCCATCGTCGTCACCGACTACTTCATGCGCGGCGGCGAGTACGACGGCATCGATCTGATGCGCTGGGGGGGCGGCCGCTATTGGTACTCAGGCGGAATCTGTTGGGCCGGTATGCTGGCGTTCCTGATCGGACTGGGCGCTTCGTTTCTGTTCATGAACGCTGATCTATATGCCAGCCCGCTCATGACGCGGTATTTCGGTGGCACGGATCTGTCCTTCGAAGCCGGATTGATCGTGGCAGGCCTGATCTACTACGCTCTGCAGCGCCGCACAACTATCCGCTGAATTCGGCGGTGAGCCTACGCCTGCGCACAGGCCTCGATCGGCGTGAGTTCCACGCGCCGATCGAGCAGGTCGGTCAGATCGTCGCGCCCAGTGCCGATCAAATTCTCGCGTGACCCGACGCCGGCCGCGACCGTGCGATTCTTCAGCAACGGCTGCTCGCTTTCCAACCGCGACTGCAGGTACTCCGCGCGCAGCAGCGACAGACTGTCATTCAGCGCCGCCGGCCCGGACGGACTCGTATGACCGGTGATCTGCAGGCATACCTTGTTCGAAGCGGCTTGCGCGGCAATCTGCTGGATCCACATGCCATACTGAGCGCTCAGATTACTCTGCGTTACAAACCTGACCGAGCCGGGTCGAAACAGAAACTTCAGCGCGAGCCGTTTTTTGCGCAGCCCGTAGTCCACCAGGTCACGGAACGCGGCCGCGGCCGCAGTCTCGCGCCCGAGCTTCGTCTGGCACAGGTAGATACCGTTGTAGACGCGAAGCTGATCGCCCGCGGAGCTCTTGCGCGCCGTGCTGTACAGATCGAGTGCTTCGCCAAAGCGCCGCTGATCGTAAGCGTCGTCAGCCTCACTGAGTAAGGCCGCAGCCAGCAGGCCGTCATAGAATTCCGGCCTGATCGGATCGCCCACTTTGCTTCCCAGGCATGTGGCGACATAGGTGTGGATGCTCGGATCGTCAGTCCAGACCGGGCTATCGCCAAAAGAGGCAGTCGGGGACGTATCAGCATCCTCGAGGCGCGAGCGCGCGACGGCTCTGGCGATGATCTTGCCGCTCTTCAGATCGCCCATCGCGAGGCAGAACCAGTAGGCGTCGCGCTGTCCGGTGCTCTTGTTCTGCGCATTGACCGGCGTGAATGTGCCGAGCACGACCCGCGGTTGACTCTTGAGACTCTCGGGCGTGATGCGCTGCACGTTGTAGCCAGTGAAATCAGTCTTCACGATCAGCGCGATCCGATCCTGGATGCTTTGAGTGGCCTTCGACTGATAGCCGGTCATGCCATCGATCAGAGGATCGATGATGACTGGCGTCGCGCCCTTGTCCGGCGGCGGTGCCGCGGCAAACACTGCGCGGGCCGTGGTGGCGATGGCTTCATCGAACGACACCACGGGCGGCGGTGGCGGCGGCAGCGGCGGCGATGGTGGCGGCGCAGCGGCGGTCGCCGCGGCTGGTGCAGCCGGGGTGCGCGACGTCGA
>Ga0302177_10002606_pt1 | contig 12665 bp, 8 predicted proteins | sample I_Palsa_E1_2_FD_198780 | JGI IMG/M metagenome (GOLD analysis project Ga0302177, IMG submission 198780) | Peat permafrost microbial communities from Stordalen Mire near Abisko, Sweden - I_Palsa_E1_2 | ecosystem: Environmental > Terrestrial > Soil > Palsa > Peat permafrost | place: Sweden: Abisko... | reverse complement strand
GGAGCGGATTCCATCCCTCAAGCTTTCAGCGGTGGTGGCCGTCTCCGGCTTGAGCGAATGCACCGTCGACAATCAGTTACGCAGCACTCCACGCCATGTCTCGTATCCCACGCGCAATCCTTGGCTCTCCGGCGACGCGGAAGAGATGCAAGGCAATTTGATTTCCGTGGTAAATACATCCGAAAAAGCCGCGCAAGCGTCGCTGTGCTACTCCGAGGGAAATCTCTATTCGGTGCCAACGGAGGCCCGTCCAACGAGCGAGCTGCCGATTTGTTCCAAAGCCTTCGACGTTTTGATCCCACCGTATGCTTCCAGGCAGTTTCCCGTGCAGCGCGACGAGAGCACGCACTTCAGCATCAAGACGCTGGGCGATGCGATTGTCCTGCAAATGTTGCGCCCGGTGGAAACGGGAGTGAAAGTCTATAGCGTGGATTCCACCATCAAATTCGGCGGCGAATTTGATGGTGACAAATAAACTGCTTAGCCGCCTGAGGTGCGCTCGACGTGCCCTCCAAATTGGAACCGCATCGCCGATAGCAGCTTGTTGGCGAAATCGCTTTCACCACGCGAGTCGAAGCGCTGGAACAGGGCGGCGCTGAGCACAGGAACCGGCGTGCCTTCGTCGATGGCCGCGTTGATGGTCCAGCGCCCTTCGCCCGAATCGGAGACCCGGCCGGAGAATTTTTCGAACGACTTCCGATCCAGCAAGGAAATCGCGGTGAGATCCAGCAGCCAGGAAGCCACCACGCTTCCGCGCCGCCACACCTCGGCAACATCGGCCAGGTTGAAATCGTACTGATAATGTTCCGGGCTGCGCAGCGGAGTGGTCTCGGCGTCGGACTCGCGCGCGGTCTTGCCGACATTGGCGTGATGCAGAACGTTCAAGCCCTCGGCATAGGCGGCCATGATGCCGTATTCGATGCCGTTGTGAACCATCTTCACGAAGTGGCCGCCGCCCACGGGTCCGCAATGCAAATAGCCGTCTTCGGCCGTGCCTCCGACTTTTTCGCGGCCCGGCGTGCGATCGATGTTGCCGCGCCCGGGAGCCAGCGTCTTGAAAATCGGATCCAGATGCTTCACGATGTCGGGCTCGCCGCCGATCATGAGGCAGTAGCCGCGTTCCAACCCCCAGACGCCGCCGCTGGTGCCGACGTCGGCGTAGTGAATGCCGCGCGGCTGCAGATCCTTGGCGCGGCGAATGTCGTCGATGTAATAGGAATTGCCGCCATCGATAATAATGTCGCCCTTTTCCATGTGGGAGGAGAGCTGTTCCAGCGTCTCATCCACGACGCCGGCAGGAACCATCAGCCAAACCGCGCGCGGCGGTTTCAGTTTGCCCAAGAACTCGTCCAGCGACCCCGAACCGGCCGCGCCGTCTTTGCTCAGCTCCGCGACGTTACCGGGATTCCTGTCGAAAACAACGCACTCGTGCCCGTCCTTTATCAGCCGGCGCACCATGTTCGCGCCCATTCGTCCTAAACCGATCATGCCCAGTTGCATACGATCAGCATAGCAGCGTGGGGCGAATTAACATTGCGCCGAACGAACCGCCGGGCACTAGCGACGACGCGGCGCGCACAGGCGCAGACTCGCAGGCTGTGTCAGGAGTCCGGAAAGACCGCTTGCTGACGCGCGCGGCTCGGTAGATTGCGCGCGTTACAGAGCCGCGACCGTATTTAGGGAGCCAGTTTCGATACCTGGCGGATCGCAGTCAGATCTTACTGGCCGATGTAGATTTGCGCGAACGCGTTGTTCACGAAGGCGGTGATGGGATTCGAGGAATAGTTGGCAACCGGTATCTGAAAATTCACCTGGGTGATGCCCGCCACCAGCCCATCCGCGGCGCCGACGAACTGCGGCTGGACCTGATTGCCGTCGATGTAGACGGCTATGGGCACCGCGGGTATAGGAAGCGGCGGTGCACTGACGCTGCCGTCCTGGCTCAACGGCAGCGTGATCCCAAGCCCAGTCACGTAAGCCATGACAACCGAACCCTGCGGCGCGGGGTGGTCTTCCGAATTGATGGTTCCATCCTGATTGACGATCTCCAGGAAATACGGCGCGTTGGATGAGACACCGACCAAAACCGAGTTCGACCTTTGTCCATCCACGGTGACGGTCAACTCGGTTGATCCGCCGATCTCGAACGGTGCGAAACAGACAATCAGATTGTCCTGCACGGAAATGAGGGGCGCATAGTAACTGCCGAACGAAACGGTGGTCGATCCCACCAGGAAAGGAAGTTGGCCCGTCGCGTCCAGTTGCGCCATAACCGTAGCGCTGGGTCCCAGATTCTGCCCCACGATATCGATCAACTCGCCGGGCGCGATTTGAATCGGGATAAACGGGGAAGGCGCTTGAAGGGTTGAATTCATTGCGATCGAATTGATAATCACCGGCGGAGTGCCGGCAGGATCGATCTTCACCAGAGACGCCTTGTTTCCGCTAGTCCCCGATACATAGATGGCGCCGCTGGGATCCACGGCCAGATTAGCGCCGTCGCTGAAGCTCGAGAAAAGCAATTGCGAAAAGTCGGCGCTGAGCTCGCTGACGAACGATCCGCTCAATTGATAGGGCGTAACGAGCGGAAAATCCTGCGAGGGGGAACCGGCCACCCACAAATTGCCATTCGGCTCCAGGACGATGCTGGTTCCGGAATCGTCACAAGTGCCACCCAGATACGTCAGGTACTGCGCGCTGGAAAGCGCCGGGTTCAGCTTCAACACGAAAACATCCGAGCCACCGGACGGGTACTCGGGACCCGGACCAATGTTAATCACTGGTGGGCAACCGGTTTTCACCATGGTCTGGTATGCGCCGGGCGTTGCGCCGGGAGTGATGCCCCAGGTGGAGCCGGTGATGTAAGGGTCGCCCGACGAATCGAGCGCCAGTGCATTCGCTGTCGTAAAGAAACCGCCGCCGATGAAGGAACTGGCGACCAGTTTGTCTCCAGCGGCGCTCAGCTTGCTGACGAATCCGAAATCGATTGGATTCGGATATGTAATGCTGGCCGCGTCCCCGCCGGGAAAGATGGTTTGATACGCATTCGCTGTAACGGGAAAATCGGGCGATGTGGTGGTGCCCACGACCACTGCTTCGCCTGCTGAATCGACGGCAATACCCTGCCCGACACTCCCGCAGGCGCCGGTAAGAAAAGTGGAATAGACCAAGCTGCCGGCGTCCGTGCTGAGCTTGCTCACGAACGCGTAAGTCCCCAGATTTCCATTTGGCTCGAAGGGGTCCCCAGACTGGCGCTGGCACATCGCAGGCAGTTTGGGCTGCGGGACGTTGGCTGTGGTGGGAAAATCGGGCGAAGGGGTAGCGCCGGTGATGTAAGGCGCACCCGACGCATCGATAGCGACAGCGTCGATGTTCACACCTTGCGATGCGCCGATGATGCTCGAATAGATCGCTTGGGATCCGTCCGCGCTCAGCTTCGCCACAAAGCCGCTCTCCTCTCCGATAGGAGAAGCCTGGGAGATGTTCTCGGTAACCGGAAAATCCGAGGAAGCCGTGCCTCCGGCAATGATCGCCTCTCCTTGCGCGTCGATGGCGATGCCGCTGATCCCGTCCGAAAAACTACCGCCGAAGAAAGTGGAGTAGAGCATCTGGGAACCGTCGGGACTCCACTTCACCACAAACGGAACCGTGGGGGAACTGACTCCCACGAAGACCTGGTTGCCCAAGCCGATCATGGCGCCAGGACTCGGGCGCGGCGGCAGAATCTTCCAGGTTGCGCCTTGATCGGTGCTGACTTCGATCTGAGAGTAAGTGGCCAAGTAAAGATCGCCGGTGGACGAATCGAGCGCGAAGGATTGGACATACACGCCCGGAGAAAGCGAAAGCGAAATGGTGGTGAATGTCATGCCGCCGTCGGCGCTTAACTGCACGCCGGCGCCGTCGAGTACATAAATATTCGACGGATTCTTTGGATCGATCGTGATCGATTTCGCGCCAAGAAGATACTGCCCGGACAGTTTCTGCCAGGTCATTCCGCCGTCAGCGCTCTTGAAAAAGACGCCATTGCCATCGATCACGAAGAGGTCGCTGCCATCCGGCGCCAAGGTGAACACGATGGAGTTCCCTGAATACTGGCTAGCCGGCGGTTCACCGGGATATGTGGGATTCAGTTGCTGCCACGAAATTCCGGCGTTCGTGCTCGTGTAAAGGTAATTGAAAGGAGTAGCCGTGGTTGCATACATCACGAGATGATTTACGGCGCTAATCTGTACCGACGTCACGTCGACAATGTTGTTGCCTTCCACTACCATGCCAGGGTCAAACTGGCCTGCAAGCTGACCGGCATTGTTCATATTAAACAGGCCGAGAGTGGTGGCGATGAAGGCGCGCGAGGGATCGATGGCATCCACTGAAATCGCTTGGACGGTCGGAGTCCCGTATGGGCTGAGCAAGGGCGTTGCTTGGGTGAAGCTCGCGCCATGGTTGCCGCTGATGAAGATGCCGTCCGGCGTGGCGACATAGAGGACGTTGCCATCGGCGGTTCCAGCAATCGCAGTGACGGACACCTCGGTCCCCACCGATATCGGCGTCACGGTCTGGCCGGCATTGGAAAATGCCAGGAGAGGCGGCTGGAGCCGGGCCTTGGTTGCATTGGTGGAGGGAAAATCGATCGAGTCGGTGCTGCCCGTGACGTAGACGTTGCCCTGTGCGTCGGTGGCCACTGGGCCGCCGAAATTCAAGGCGCTGCCGCCGTAATATTTCGTGTAGACAATCACCGGATCGATGGTCAGCGGCCTGGTTCGGTCGTGCTTGCCCAGCTCAAAACCGATTTCGTTGGCGGACAGCAGGACATAGCGGGCACCCACTTCCCGCCGAATGCCCCGAGCGTTTTGAAACACACGCGGCGCCAGTTGCCGTAATTCGCCCGATCGAGTTTTCACAATGAGGTTGCCCTGCGCGTCCAACCGGACACCGTGGTCGCCGCTGACCTCGATTCGGATGCGATCCGGCTTGGCCCTCGGCGCCAGATCCAGATCGTATTCCAGGTGTCCCGGGCTGCCATAGAACGCCACATCGATGCCCGGATAGAGACTGCGGACGCCGGCTTTCGGATATGCCCGGAAGCTGCGCGTCTGGCCGCGCTTGATGTAGGTGCTGGGCGCGGGTCTGCCGGAACCTTCCAGGCGAGCGGCCTTGGATGGGTGCAGGAAGCGCAGCGTTATGCCGTCCAGTTCCATGCGATCGGCGCGAAGGGTCACCGATTGCCCGGCGGCTCGGGTCTCAAACACTCCGACAAACCGCTCCTCGAAATACAGCGGATGCTCGGGCGCAGCCGCACCAAGAACGCAGCTGAGACAAAAGATGCCCAGCAACGATATTCGAATGATTGACACAGGGACTCCTCGGGGACGCGGGCGGGTAAATCTATTTTGTCACGATTTCCCTATGAATCGCGGCGCGCTCTTGGCCGGCCAGCGCTGACTACTTCAGCTCCAGCATCATCGCGCTCCCCGTCCCGTGCTCCAGCAGCTCGGTATGCGTGCGGTCGCGCAGGTTGAAGCGGATATCGAAAGCCTGGTACTCGTTGAGCTTCTTCGCGCCGTCGGGCGTAGTGGAGGTGAGGGCCGTGTTTTCGAGAAACACCACAACCACATCCTTGTCGTGAAAGTGCATGGGCGTCGGCTCAGCCGGATTCCAACGGTAGGACCAAACGATCACGCGGTTATTTTCCAACAGCTTTTTCACGTGCGGGCGCGGAAACGCCAGCGGGTATCCCGTCTTGTTCTCGAGCGGCGGAACCGGATGGTCCTTCAGTTCGACGATCAGCGACCGGGGCGGGTTGCTGTCCGCGGTTCCCCGCTCGTCGCGCGGAGAGCCTTTGGGACTCAGGGACGCTCTGCGGGCTTTGGGGCCCGCGATCCACATGACAACGGCATCGCGATCATGACTGCGCGCCGGATTGGCCTGGCCTTGGGTCCACGTTGGTCCACGTCACATCCCAAACCGTGACGCGCTCATTATCGATGACAGGTTTCAGGTCCTGGCCGAAAAGGGCGCAACAGGTTATCGCGAGCGCTATGCGAACGCCGCCAGCTTAACGATCATTTCCGATCACCTCTTCATAATATTTCTCGTATTGCGGAATAATTGCAGAACTCGCGAACCGCTCCACGGCTGTATGGCGCGCGGCCTGCGCCATGCTCCGATGCCGCTCCTCATCTGTCAGCAGTTCGACCACTCGCCGGGACTGTGCGTGGATGTCGCCCACCGGTTCCAGAAAACCGTCGACTCCGTCCGTCACCAGCTCCGGCAGTCCGCCTACGCGCGTCGCCACCGGCGGCACGCCGCACGCCATCCCTTCTAGCGCGCCCAGCCCGAACGACTCCATCTGGCTCGGCATCAACACCACGTGCATCTGTGGGAACAGCCGTTCCACGTGGTCCTGTTTCCCCATAAACGTTACTTGCCCCTCGATGCCCAGCTCGCGCGCCAGCCGATGGGCTTCGGGACGGTCGGGTCCATCCCCGACCATATACAACTGCGCCGGTGTGGTCTTGAGGACCTCGGCCAGGATGCGAATGCAATCCGTCACGCGCTTCACCGGCCGGAAGTTCGAAATGTGCATGAGGCGCTTCTCGCCGGCCGGCCGATTTTCCATTGGCTGATAAATCTCGGTGTTTACAAAATTGTAGATTACCCGGATTTCGTTCGGCACGCCGAAGACTTCATAGGTATCGCGGCGCACGTCCTGGCTGACGCTGGTGATGCCGTCGGACTTCTCGATGGAGAACTTGGTAATAGGGAAATAAGAGCGGTCCAGCCCAACGATGGTGATGTCGGTACCGTGCAGCGTGGTGATGAACGGAAGCCGGCGGCGGACGGCCACCATCTGCCGGGCCAGCAGCGCCGCGGTGGAGTGCGGAATCGCGTAGTGCACGTGCAACAAGTCGAGATCGTAGTCCTCGGCCACTTCCGCCATGCGGGAGGCGAGCGCCATGCAATAGGGCGGATATTGGAACAGCGGATAGTTCGACACTTCCACTTCGTGATAGTAGATGCGCGGAGTGCCGGGGTCCAGGCGGATGGGATTGGCGTAAGTGATGAAATGGACCTCATGGCCGCGCGCGGCCAGTTCCAGGCCCAACTCGGTGGCTACAATGCCGCTGCCGCCGTAAGTGGGATAGCAGGTGATACCGATGCGCATGTCAATTTGCGGCGATCACTTTGTGGCGGTCACTCTGTGGCAAGCAGTTGCCCGAAACCAATTTGACCATGGATGTTCTGATCCGGCCGCGCGATGTCGCCGCCGCCGAACCACACGGTAACGCGATCGCCGTTGGCAATCACCGTCGGGTCGCAGATCACCTTGGAATCCCAGGCTTGCTGGCCCGCAATCGCCGGCGGAAGCTTCTCCCAGCGCACGCCATCGCGCGACCGCCCGAGGCCCAGGCGCCGCACTTCGTGCCGGTCGCGGCCGGTGTACAGCATCCAATAATATCCGCGCGAGGCCCACACCGCCGGCTCGCCCAGTCCCACCTCGTCGAACGCTCCGTACTCGCCCAATTCAGGATCGGATTGCCGCGCAGCTTGTACCAGCGCACGCCATCCTGCGACTCCGCGACGCCCAGCCGCTGCCGCCGCGCGCGATCCATGCCCAAGTAAAACATGTAATAGCCGCGCCCCGCGAGGATCACGTAAGGATCGGCCACGCCGCGCTCGTCCCAGCTTTCCCAGGGACCCGCGGCCAGCACCGGCGCTCCGTTTTTCACCCATTGGTGGCCGTTGCGCGATCGCGCCAGACCAATCTGCACGGTATTGTCGCCGGCCTGATAGTAATAAAGAATGCCGCTCTCGTCGGCCACGGCCGATCCGTTGGCGGCGATCGCGCTGCCTTCCCAGGTACCCGGATCCGGCGACAGGATCTTACCCTCTTCGCGCCACGTGACGCCGTCACCCGACACCGCGAGACCGGTGTGCCAGGTCTTGCCGTCGTAACCGGAGAAGAGATTATAGTAGGCGTCGCCCTGGCGGATGACGGAAGGATTCAAAACATCCAGCGCGTCCCACTCGCCCGGAGCGCCACGCGTCATCACCGGGTCTGGGCGCGCCTGCCAGCGCCAGGTGACGGACGGTCCGCCCGCCTGCTCAGGCAATTTAAAATCCCGATAGCGTCCACACCCCGTCAAGACAAGGGAGAACGCCGCCAAACCCCAACCCCCGACCCCTAACAGGCTGATGAAAAAGTCATTTGGAACCGCCTCCCTCACGGTCGCGGCTCGGTAAACACCTGCAAACACGCAAGCGCGACTCAAGTCGCAAGCCTTATCTTCAGCCCGGCCCCTTGCCCCGGCCTGGAGTCCAGCACCATTTCGCCGCCCAGCGTGCGAACACGGCGTTTGATGCTCAGCGGCCCCAGCCGCAGCAACTCCAATTCGTCCAGCGTGTAGCGGCCGCTAAACGGAAAGCCGTTGCCGTTGTCTTCCACCAGGATCTCGAGCACCGTGTCCGATTTGGCGATACTCACCGCCACGCGCGTTGCGGAGGAATGCTTCTGGACGTTGTAGAGCGCCTCGCGCACGATTTGCAGTAACTCGAGCGAAATCTCCGGCTCAGACGGTTCCATAAATTCGGCGCTGACGAAGGTCGCGGGAATGCCGCTGTCCTTCTGGAATTGCTCCACCACGCGGCGCAGCGTGGCGTTCAGGCTGCCTTCCACATCCACGGGACGCATGCTGCGCACAAACGCGCGCAACTCGTTGACCTGCGTCTTGCACAAATCCTGAAGCTGCAGCAGCTCCTCGGTGGCGGCCGTCAGATCGCGCGTCAGCAGCTTGCGAATGATCTCCAGACGCATCTGAAAGCTGATGAAGCTCTGCAGCGGGCCATCGTGAAAATCGGCTGCGATGCGCTGCCGCTCAGATTCGCGGGCCTTCTCGGCGTCATAGCGGTAGAGCACGGTTTGGCGCGAGCTGCTGGACAAACGCTCTTCCAGATACTCGCGCTGGATGGCCAGCACGCTGCCCAGAATCCCCGCCGCGATGAACGCCGGGCGCAGCATCTCCGCCGAATGCAAAGTGGGCAACGCATAAAGCAGCGCGATGGCCGCTACCGCCACCACTACCGTCTTCCACCAGGGATGCAGCATCACCGCCGCCAGCAGCACGTAGGCGTAGAATACCGAGCTGACCCAGTATCCATAGGCAGCGCCGCTGATAGCTGCGATGAAGAAGAAGACGAAATCGACAATCAGTGCGACAGTGGGATATCCAGAGTCCTCCAGACTCCTCCAGAACAGCGCGACCAGCGCGTAAATGATGTAGACGGCGAACAGGATGGCGGTGTCGGTCCAAACGAAACTCGAAGAGATGAGCTGCGTCGCCAGACAGCTCATCGCCAGCAGAATACGAATGAGACTGAGCAAGCGCCGCCAGGATGTCGGAAGCATTTAATCCACCGAGCCGCGCACGTGAGCCAGCGCGGTAGATTCCAGCCGCGCTCTATTGCTCCACATACAAACGTACACGATTGCTCTGCTGTCCTTCAGCCTCCAGGTACAATTCCGCCGCGCCGGTGTTGGTGACGCGCGGAATCTGGACCTCGATCAGGTAAAAGCCCACGTATCCGGGCGCGAGCGACGCTTGCGTTACTTCCAGCGGCGAGCCGTCCAGATACGCGCGTACCGCCGCGGCTACGCGAGGCGGGTCCTTCAGCGGAGCCTCCAGGCCCGTTGGCCAATCCGGTTTCACCTGGCCGAAGCCGGTTGCCAGCACCTGGATTCGGGAACTGGCGCGCGCCGGTTTGCTGGCGTCCAGCAATACGCCGCTGGCCGCGTCCATGATCAACGGCGTTCCTTCGGGGTCCACAAAAATAGCGGGTGAAACGCTGCGGAGTGGAACCTGGAACGTCAGCAGCCCCTGCGCCGCATCGAGCGACAGCGAAACCGAATCTCCCGTAGCCGAAAACGGCACCTGGATCTGCGACGCCGTATCGGACGCATCCAGCACCGGCGCCACCACATCCTGCTCGCTTTTGGCGGATTCCACCCGTGCCCCCAACACGCTGAGCAGTGCGCCGGGAGCGGCCGGTTTGGCGCTGTAATCGGCCGCGCTCACCACCCGCGCATCGCGCAGCCGATGCGGAGCGATCGCGGTATACACTCCGTAGCCATCCAGCGCGGCATAGATCTGGTTCCCGCCCGCGTCTAATTTCACGTCGGTGGCCACGGCCGCCGGCAGCTTATCGCTGAGCGGCGTCCAATTCGTAGGCCGGCCCGCCGATCCAAGATCGGTGGCGGTGAAAAATACGCCGGCATCGGTGGCGACATAAATCGCGCCGCTGGCCCGGTCCGCCGCCACGCCGTGGGCCGCAGCCGTGTCCGGAAGGTTGGCCGTGATGTCGTCCCAGAACCCGCCGCCGTTCATGGTCCGCAGGACATACGAAGGTTTCGCGGCTGCATTCGGCTCGGCTCGGGCGCTTAATGCCGCAATCGCCAAGCGAGGATCGCCGGGGTCCACCCAAATGGCTTCCACTCTGCCCGATTCGGCTAATTTCGAGACCGCGCCCCAACTCACGCCGGCATCGGCCGAGACCCGCAGCCGTCCTTCCGAGTCTCCAGCGTAGATATAATCCTTCGCCGTAGCGATGGCGGTAATCGAATGTTTCAGCACCTGCGACAGCGCGTTCTTCAGATTCTGCTCGCGGCTGGCTTCCGTGGCGTCCACCGCCTTCCAGGCGGTCTTCTCACCCGGCGCCCACTCGATCTCGCCTGCGCTGTTTGCCACCGACAATCGGACGCCGCGCGTGCCGCTCGGAAGGCCTAGCAGATGCCCCGAAGGTAAATTGGGGAGAAAATCGTTCAGTCCGGTCCAGGAAAGCCCACCGTCCACGGACCGCCAGACACCTGTAGCCGACGCCACGGTTACTTCATCGGGATCGCCCGGCGAGGCCGCCACGGCCGCTAAACCGGGGCCGAGAAGAGACGCGCCTTTATATGCCGTCAAGTTGACCCAGGACTCGCCGCCGTCATCGGAACGGTAGGCGTCGCGCCCTACGCCGTAAAGCTTTCCCGACACTCCCCCGTTCGCAAGCTGGAAACTGGACTCGGGAGTACTGGCCACGCGCGGTTCTTCCACAGCGGGCGGGCTAACCTTGGGATCCGTCGCCAACTGCCATTGTTCGAAGTCGCTGGTTTCAAAAATCCGTCCTGAAGCGGTTCGGACGAATAGGTTGGAGCCGTCCGGCGAATACCAGACGCGATCCACCGCGCCGGTAGCGAGCGACGGCAGGGCCAGATCCATGGCCGAGTTTCCGATACGGCGCCAGCCGACCGTCCCTTGAGCCGAAACCACAGACGGCAGCGCCGCCAAGCCAAAAGCCAAGGCGCCAATCGCTACGGTTCGAACTGTAGTTCTCCGACACATCAATCGAGTCCTATTGTATCCCTTCTCCCAATTCTTCTACCTGGAAGGAACTGAATCTATACAGGTTCGCAAGAAAAAACCCGATGGGATACCGTCTTGCTAAAGCACTTTTGATGATAGACTGTGTTCTTAAGACTTGGGTTGGTAATAAACGACATAATGCCTGAGTGTGCAATCGGTCGTTATTCACGTTAACTTTATGAGGCTGAGTGGCATCCACGGGTTGGTTTGCGCGCTGTTTGTAATAGCCGCCGCGCAGATCTGCTCCGCCCAATTGTTCCCGGTTTCGCCGGACGCCGCAGCCAAGGTGGTTTCGATGACCGGGCAAGTCTCGGTCCTCAGGGATTCCCAGCCTTGGGCGCTGAACGTGGGCGACCAAGTCCAGGCGCAGCAAGTCATCCTCACCGGCCCCGATGGATACGCCAAGCTGGAGACTTCGGACGGCAGCACGTTTGAGGTGTACCCCAGTTCTAACGTCATTTTCCGCAAAAATCCCGGCAGCCTGCGTGATCTGTTGGATCTTTTCGTGGGCCGCGTAAAGGTTCATATTCAACGTTTTGGGGGCGGCCAGCCCAATCCGAACCGGGTGATGACTCCCACCGCCGTAATTTCCGTGCGCGGCACCATATTCGATGTCAGCATCAATGACGACGACGAGACCACCATCGTTTCAGTGGAAGAAGGCTCGGTGGAAGTGCGGCACGCGCTGAAGCCCGGCTCCGCCAAGATCGTGAATGCCGGAGAATCGCTGCACGTGTACAAGGACGAGCCGCTGGCGCATAGCCTGATCGATAAGAACGAACTGTTCCATCGCATCATGCGCGGCTTGGGCGACGCGGCGTACAGAGTGGCAATTACCGGACCGGAGCACGGCGGCATTTCCATTCCTCCCATTGGGCCGAGCGGCGAAGGCCATCCCAATCCGCCGCCGAGCGCTCCGCCTCCGCCGTAGCGCGCCCGCTGTTCCACCTTTGTTCATTGCAGCCCAACCTTCGCCCTTACGGGCCGTGGCTCACTGGAACTGTGCCACACTAACCTTAGGGATTTTGACCATGAAGTTGGCAATCTTTTCGTTAGCCTGTCTGTCCGTCGCTTCCGCCCTAGCGCAAACATCCGCGCCTACGGGCGCTGCGCCTCACGCCGGTGACCAGGGCGTGGCTTCCGAGTGGGACGCCCGCAAGCTCATCGACGCGCTCACCGCGCAAGCTGAGCACTTGAAGCCGCTTATCGACCAGGTGCAGCCCGCAGCCTGGCAGTCCAAGGGCGCGTCGGAAACCTACGTCG
>Ga0302177_10002604_pt1 | contig 12668 bp, 10 predicted proteins | sample I_Palsa_E1_2_FD_198780 | JGI IMG/M metagenome (GOLD analysis project Ga0302177, IMG submission 198780) | Peat permafrost microbial communities from Stordalen Mire near Abisko, Sweden - I_Palsa_E1_2 | ecosystem: Environmental > Terrestrial > Soil > Palsa > Peat permafrost | place: Sweden... | reverse complement strand
CTGATGCCCTTGCTCCAGGTGATCAACGCGCACGACGTCCCGGCGTTCGTCAGGATCCCGTGGAAGACGAACTTTGCTGTGGCGATGCACGCTTTGGACTACGGCGCTCAGGGCGTTGTCGTCCCGATGGTCGATACGGCAGAGGAGGCGGCAGATGTCGTCAGAGCCCTGCGCTACCCGCCCGAAGGCGAGCGCAGTTGGGCGCCTGTACGCGCCCGGCTGTTGCTCGACAATTACTCCCCGGCGAGTGCTAATGAGCACGTCTTCTGTTTCGTCATGATCGAGACTCGCTCGGGCTTGGACCACATTGACGAGATCCTCTCGGTCCCGGGCGTGGACGGGGCCTACGTCGGGCCCAACGACCTTTCGGTGTCCCACGGCGGGCCACCATTGCCCACGTCGAAGAACACGTTGCTCTCTGAGTTGGCGCAACGGGTCCTCGATGCCTGCAAGCGTTCCGGTCGTGTCGCCGGTTTCCACGCTGATGGTCCCGACGAAGCGCTCTACTGGGCGGGCCGAGGCTTCCAAGTGGTAAATGTCTGTTCCGATACCGGGCTGATCGCGGCGGGATCCGCGGCCAACGTCGGCAAGATCGCGGCCGGGCGCCGGCAAAGGGCGTGACGGCAAAATCTAGCGCCTTCCCGTGATGCCACTGGGTAAATCACCGTTGCAAAAAGGGAAATGAAAGCAGCCGTGAAGGAGGTCTGCGATGGTTACACGCACAGTCCAGTCAGAGATAGAGAAGTTCCTGGGACAGGGGCCAGTCCCGCTTTACATCGACGGCGTCTGGACGGCTCCGCATGGAGGCGCGGTCCTCGAGGTCCAGGATCCCGCTGACGGGACCTTGCTGGCCGAGGTGACCGCCGGCCTGAGCGCCGACATCGACGATGCTGTAACAGCGGCCAACCGGGCGCTCCCGGATTGGTCCGCCCTGCCGCCCGCCGACCGGGCTACCCTTCTGCATCGCTACGCGGACGCCATCGAGGACAACCTCGAACTGCTGGCCAGCCTCGAGTCGCTCGACGTGGGCAAGCCGGTAACAGGGGCCATCGACTTCGACATACCCTTTGCGGTGCAAGCCTTCCGGTACTTCGCCGACCTTTCGGTGCACATGCGCCGGTCCGCGCCACTCGCAGTGGCCCACATGGAAGCGCGTCAGGTCCAGCTGCCCTACGGCCCCTGCGGTTTTATCTTTCCCTGGAACTTCCCGTTCCTCCTGTACGCGTGGGGCGTGGCCCCAGCCTTGGCGGCTGGGAACACCGTCGTGGTCAAACCCGCGGAGTTAACCCCGCTCAGCACGCTCTACGCCTGTCATCTGGCGGAGCAAGTGGGCATACCAGCCGGCGTCATAAATGTCGTGCCCGGGTTGGGAGAAACCGCTGGCGCCGCCCTCGCTCGTCATACGGGCATCCGTCGCATGTCATTTACGGGGTCGCCCGAGGTCGGCCGGGAGGTGGCCATGCACGCCGCCCGAAACTTGGTGCCCTGCAAGCTGGAGCTCGGGGGCAAGGGCGCGGCGGTGGTCTTCAATGACGTCGACGTCTCCGACACCGCCCGCCGGCTGGCCAACGCCATAACCGGCAATTCAGGCCAGGTGTGTTGCACGGCTACCCGCTGGATGGTCCATGAAGACGTGCTGGACCAGTTGCTCTCCGAAGCCAAGGAAGCGCTGGGAGAGGTCACTATTGGCGCCGGCTCGGACCCCGCCACAACCATGGGGCCGTTGGTAAGCGAGGGCCAGCGTCGTCGCGTCCTCGGCTACATCGACAAGGGCCTCGCCTCCGGCGCCACAGCGCTGCTCGAAGGCGGCGAGCTGAGGCCTAAAGGGCACGAGGACGGGTACTTCGTGTCGCCCGCCCTTCTCACGGGAGACCCCACCAACATTTGCGCTCGCGAAGAGATATTCGGCCCTGTGGCCTACGTGATCCCGTTCCGAGACGAGAACGAAGTCGTGCAAACGGTCAATGGTTCCCCATACGGGCTGGCCAATAGCGTCTGGAGCGCCGATTTGAAGCGGGCCCAGCGCGTCGCCGAGCGCCTTGTCGCGGGCAACAGCTGGATCAACGCTCATAACGTCTTCGCGTACGGCCTTCCGTACGGCGGCGTAAATTTGAGCGGCTACGGGGGCGGTGTCAACAGCCCCGAGACACTTATGGACTACTTGCGGCCGCAGACGATCGCCCGTCCGCTCGCCTGAGGTGCTGTTGCGGTTGACCCTATTGGGTGGACTGCTCAGGCCTTGACCCATGAGGAGTAACCCAGGTTGCTCCTAGTTATCGTTTGGGTGGGGGCTTTATGGCTCTCCGACCGAGACGGAAGTAACCCAGCCGAAATATGAGAAGTCGAGGGTAACGATTGTCCCCGGGACGATGCGGGGTAGGACCGTGGCTTCTTGATTTGCGCCAACGACCGTGGGCGGATTGCACCAACGCACTACTTGGACAAACGTGGAGTCGGTGCCTCTGTAGACCACGGAGTGAGCCGCCATGTTCGCCCCGAGCAAAACGACAGTCCCATCACCGCCGTCGCCATCCGAACTGCATTGTGGGAACGCCGGCGGCGACATAGCCTGTACCGAGGAGATGCAGCCCGAATTCGGGTTGATACTGAGTGTTGCGAAATCGCCTCGCTCCAGGTGGGAGAAGCCGATGCTCTTGCCAGCCGACGAAAGGGCATCGAACTTGTGGCACAACTGGTACTTCACATCCTCTGACCAGGTGTCCACTGTGAGTTCGCGGTGCGCGACGTTGACCTCGGTGAGAGCATCGATACCGTTCCCTGGGTACGGGCCTTGTGGTAGGTCGGCTCCGGTGAGCACGATGGGCGCACTGCCCCTGGGTACGAAATGGGTATGGGATGTTGCCCCCACCGCCGTCCCGGGCTGCACTGCCGACCACGCAGCACCTACGGACAAGCTTGCAACCGAAGTCCCAATGGCAGCGCCAGCAAGGGCTAACGCGCGGGCACTGGCTGTTCTCATTGGATGGTCGTCGGCGCCGGCGCGGCCCCTCTTTAGGGGACTGGACGTGAGGACGCAGTTGCCCGTGCTCGGATCATCGGGTCTTGGGAAGGCGAACTCGGCTCAAGCCTGCAGGCAAGACGATCCCAGGAAGCGCGAAGAGCGCCTGAACCGTCAACGTTGTGCCGCTAGCATCCAACACGCCACGGACAGCGTCACCTCCGAGGAGGTCAAGCGGGAGCAGAGGTCACGGATATGGCGTGGCGGCGGCCGTTAGCCGGATCAGCGGAGGACGGGCAGAGGTCGGTCCTTATGAAGCCCGGGACGAGGGCCAGTGGCGGACGGAGATCGGGTGGCCGATCTTCCACACGGGCCAAACCGACAACCGCGCGACGAGCAGTAGCGGCACTAGTTGAGAGCTCGGGCAGCCCATTGTCATACGGCGTCAAGTGGGCTTTGTCGGCCCGTCATGGTCTCCCGGGGCCATCGAAGGTGGCGGGGTCGGGAACCGGTCGACCCGACGGAGGGGGACGAACACCACACCCCAGAGCAGGGCCACGACCAGAGTGCCAATGCCCCCGAGGACGATCGACCCCGTAGTGCCCAACAACTGACCGACCGCGCCGGACTCGAAGCCGCCCAGCTCGTTTGAGGCGCCGATGAAGACGTTCTCGACCGCCAGGACTCGCCCGCGCATCTCGGGGGGCGTTGCCAACGGGACAAGCGTGGAGCGGATGAACACGCTGATTGCGTCCGCGGCTGACAAGGCGAACATTGCGACGAACGCCAACACGTACGAACGGGTCACGCCAAGGACGATGGTCCAGACGCCGAAGACGGCCACCGCACCTAGCAGCACACGGCCGACCCTGCGCCTAACCGGGCGGAACGAGATAACCAGCGTCATCGCCCCGGCCCCCAACCCGCCCGCGGCCCGGAGCCAACCGAGGCCGAACGCCCCGACGTGGAGGCGCACCGCGATGGCAGGCAAAAGGGTCACAGCTCCGCCGAAGAGCACGGCGAACAGGTCAAGCGAAATGGCGCCAAGGACGATGGGTTGAGCGCGGACAAATCGCAAGCCCTCCAGAGCCTCGTGAAAGCTGCGCCTCGAGGCAGGTATCCCGTCCTCGAGCACGTGGTCGACCTGGTCATCACCGACCGGGTTGAGCTCGCCAGTACGTAACTGTCCTGCCGCTCGGTCTGGCACCCGTATGGCCATGACCAACGCGGCGCCAGCTCCGGAAAGCACAGCCGCGGCGACAAGCGGCACCCAGGCTCCCGCCCCGTAGAGCAGGCCACCGAGCACGGGGCCGATGATCGTCGCGGTCTGCGATGCTATGGACCGGCGAGCGACCAACCACGGCACTCCTTCGTTGGGGACCATGGCCGCCGGCAAGGACCGCAGCGCGGGGGAGAGGAAGGCTTGGCCTGACCCGAAGCCCAGGACTAGGAGAAAGATCGGCGTAACTGACAAGCGGCCGGGACCGTGCACATACCAAGCGAGGGCCAAGGCCACAACGGCGTTTGAGATCGCGCCTACGGCCGTGACGCGCCGGCGGTCAAAGCGGTCTGCGGCGGCCCCCGCGACCAGCATGAGCAGGGCGGCGGGAGCGAACTCCGCCAGCCCGAGGAAGCCTAGGTCGAGCTCCCTGCGGGTCAGGTTGTAGACCAACAGGCCAAGAACGGTGGTCTGCGCAAGGTTGGCCATTGCAGTGGTCAGCGACGCCCCGAGAAGGGCGAGGACCTGGGAGAGGGGCGGCCTAGGAGGGGCGGAAGACATTGTGCTGGCGACTAACCGGTCGAGCGTCAGAAAGTGCGTTCCCCGCTGGACCGCTTGAATCTATCGGGTCATGGCTGTCGTCTCGCCGGAGGTCCCCCACTTTTTCATACCGGGCCCCCAGGTAGCTGGCACATCGCTCGACAAGCGAAGCCGAGCTATCTTCGGCTTCATCCAAACAGGCTCCCCACAAGAGACCGGTGCGGTCGCCAGCTGGCCACTGCTCGACCGCGAGGTGCTGAGTTTTGGCAATGAAGCGGTGACCTACCGCGAGTTGCTGTTGACCGGGGCTGCGACCGGTCTCGTTTCGCGACTCGTCGTCGAAGCTGCCGCCGGCGAGAGGCTCCGCAGCTCATCTCCCGAGGGACCGCCGAGGGACGCGGTCCGCGCCGAAGCGAAAACGTTCAGGGTTGCCCGGCACCTCGAAAGTGGTGAGGACCTGCGGGCTTGGCTCGCGTCACGGGAGCTCGCGCTTGACGAGTTCGATCACTACCTCAGCCGTGTCGTGGCGCGATCGAGTGGGGGGAGCAATGAGCCTGACCCCGAGCGCGCTGCCGAGCTCGACGCCGAGCCGGCCCTCGAGACCCCCGCCGAAGGGGGTGAGCTGGGCCCGAAGCTCCTATTCGCTGAGCTGGCTTTCTCTGGAGCATGGCGCGCCTTCGCCGACACCGCGGTGCGCCTGTTTTCTGCTGAGCGGCTGTCCAGCCAAGGGAGGCTCACCGGGGACGGGCCCGAAGCAGGCCGGAGGCCAATACCCGAGGGCAGGCTTTGTCTTCCGCAGGCCGAGGTCCTCAAAGTACTTCGGCCGTTCGGTGCCTTCGACCCGGCGTGGTGCGGTGAGCGTCTCGAGGTGTTGCGCTCGCGGGCGCGGGCGCTGGAGGAAATAGAGCGGCAAATTCGCAGTTCAGGGGGTGTGAAGGCCCGGCTTGAGGACTCCCGGTTGGAGTGGGCTCTCTTCCGGTACGACGAGCTCTCGCTCCGCTCCCAGGCCGCCGCTATGGAGGCGCTGAGCTGCGCCCGTGCGGACGGGCTACCCGCCGACGAGATCGCTCGCCGGGCCGGGACCGAGCTCACTGCCCGCCGAGCACGAAGAGAGGCGCTTCCAGCGGGTCACGCTGCGCTACTCGACCGGGCAGCTCAGGACGAGGCGGTGGGCCCCGTCGCGCGGGAGGGCGGCTTTTCTGTCCTGTGGCTACGCGACCGTTCGAGGCCTGACATTGCCGACCCCGAAGTGGCCGAGCGAGCAGTTGCCGAGCTCCTATTCGAGACGCTCGAGCGAGCGGCGACCGGGGCGGTCCGGGAGCTCGACCAACTGTGAGCCTGAACGAGACCGATCGGCAGGTCCTACGACGGCTCCCCTTGCTCTCCAAGGTCTCCCCCCAGCTCTCCGATCTCGTCGTCCGGCTGTTCCAAGTACGTGAGTACGACTTCGGGGAGACCCTCGTGGTGGAAGGAGATGCCCCTGACGGCATGTACGTGCTCAGCGGGGGGAGCGCACGCGTTGTCGTCGACAACATGGGCAAGGAGGTGACCCTAGCCCGGCTGCAGCCGGGCAGTTGGTTCGGCGAGTCGGCTCTATTGAACGAGACCACGCGCAACGCCACGGTGAGGGCCTCCGAGAAGACCCGCGCCCTGTTCCTCGACGCTGTTGTGTTCGCCGCCCTGTTAGCCAGCGAGCCAGGTGTCAGGGAAGCCGTCCTCGCCCAGACAAGGGCACATCATCTGGATCGGCTCCTTCGTATGCACGCCGCCTTCGAGGACTTGTCCGCGGAAGACACCGCCCGGATCGAGCCGCGGCTCAAGGAGGAGGAGGTGGCGGCAGGAACAGAGGTCGTCCACCAGGGGGACCCGGGAGAGCGGCTTTTCATCGTGGAGAGCGGGCGGCTCGAGGCGGTGAGATCCGACAACGGGACCGAGGCTCAGATTGGCTTCCTCAGCACGGGTGACCTGTTCGGAGAGCGTTCCCTCGTCACAGGAGAGCCATGCGTAGCGACTGTGCGAGCCTTGACCGTGAGCCGCCTCTGGTCTCTCGGGCACGCCGATTTCGCTCGGCTGTCTCAAGAAGTACCAGTCTTCGGCCGGCGCCTGCGTGAGATAGCCGACGGCCGCGACTACCGTACGGCGGCCCGCCTGCCGCTCGATTTCGCCCACGAGATCTTGCCAGGAGGGCTGAGCGGCGAGGCACAGCAACTGACTGAGGTGAGTGGCGACCGGTCACCGGACGCGCCCGATGCCCCGTCTCGCACAGTGCTCGTACGGCCGACGGCATCCCGGCGTCGGCTCAGCAAGCGGCGACAGTTCCCCATTGTGCACCAGATCGACGAGAGGGACTGCGGTGTGGCTTGTCTCGCGATGGTGGCGAACTGGTACGGCATTGAAGTCCCACTTTCCTCGCTTCGAGACGTTGTTGGCACGACTGTCTCAGGGACCACGCTGCGGTCCATTGCCGCCGCTGGCGGCCATATTGGCCTCAAGGTCCAGCCTATGAAGGTCTCACGGGACCGGTTGAGCGAACTTGCCCTCCCGGCGATAATCCACTGGCGCGGCGACCACTGGGTGGTCCTCGTCGGCGTTCACGCGGCCGACGCAGAGTTGGCTGACCCTGCCGTGGGCCGCCGGGTCGTGAGCCGTGACGAGCTCAGTCAGCACTGGGACGGGTTTGCTGCGATCGTGACCCCGACAGGCGAGCGGCCCGATGTGGGGACCGGTGGGCCGAACCTGCGGTGGCTACGACCTTTTCTGGCCGCCCACCGACGGGTGATCGGGCTCGCCCTCGTGCTCGCCCTGGCTGCGGCGGCATGTGAGGTGGCTCTTCCGCTGGTTGTCGAGTCGATCGTCAATGACCTGGTAACCCCTCACGCCGAGTCTCTCTTATATGAGAGCGGGCTTGTCATGTTGGCGCTCATCGTGGGTGGGACGTTGGCCGTTCTCCTCCAGCGGCTGGTCCTCGTGGGCGCCACAGCGACATTCGACATAGGCACCCTCGATTTCACGACCAAACGTCTCCTCGCGCTACCCATGTCGTACTTTTCCACACGCCGGGTCGGGGACATCGAACGTCGATTGACCGGTGTGCGCCAGATCCGGCGCCTAGTCGTGCAGCAAGGTATCGCCGCGCTCACTTCTACCACTCAGGTGCTCGTCGGCGTGGCCATCATGTTCGTTCTTTCGCCTTTGCTGGCCGGCATCTTCTTGGTCGTGATGCCCTTGTACGGCCTCGCCATGCGGTACTCGGCGCGGCGGCTGCGGCCGCTGTACGCCGGCGTCGAAGAGAGCTATGGGCGCTACGCCTCCGACCAGGTTGACCTCCTCAAAGGTATCGAGACAGTGAAAACCTCGGCGACTGAAGGAGCCCTCGGGCGACGCCTGCGCCGAGCGTTCGAGGAGTTCACAGTGCGCACGGCAGCCTCCCAGCGGACGATCGCCCGCTACGGGTCAGTGGTGCAGGTCATCTCTTTGTTGACGTATTCGGCGTTCGTTTTCCTTGGTTCCATCGAGGTCCACGACCACAGCCTGACTCTCGGTGCTTTCGTGGCTTTCACCACCCTCGTCATGCTCACGACGGGGCCTCTGGTCGGCCTGCTCGGCATTTGGGACGACGTCCAGGTGTCAGCAGTACTCCTCAACCGAATAGCAGACGTGCTCGAGCACGAGCCGGAGCAAGGCGAAGACCACGGTCGGCTCCTCCCGGTTCCGACACTCGAGGGCCGTGTGCAGCTCGTCGACCTCACGTACCAGCCCCCAAACACCGACGAGCCGATCCTCGCTCACCTCAACCTCGACGTTGCCCCCGGGACCACGGTGGCCATTGTCGGTCGCTCTGGCTCGGGCAAGTCGACCTTGCTCCGGCTGCTCGCCGGGCTGATCGAGCCAACCAGCGGGCGGGTACTCTTCGACCGGGTCGAGTCCACCCTGCTTAGTTACCAAGAGCTGCGCCGCAAGGTGGGCTTCGTCCTCCAACAGCCCTACGTGTTCGCGGCCACGATCGCCGAGAACATCGGTCTTGGGGACGATGCACCGGACATCCAAGCCGTTCGCGATGCCGCCCGTACCGCGGATCTGGCTGAGCTAGTGGACCACCTCCCCCTCGGTTACGACACGCTTGTCGGGGACCGAGGCTTGCCGCTCTCGGGCGGCCAGGCGCAGCGGCTTGCCATTGCACGAGCGCTTTACCGGCGTCCCCCGCTCCTGCTGTTCGACGAAGCGACGAGCGCTCTGGACACCGAATCGGAAGCTATTGTCAAGCGGAATATCGACCGGCTCATGGAAAACAGGACAGCATTTGTTGTGGCTCACCGGTTGAGCACAGTCCGCAATGCCGATCTGATCGTCGTCCTCGAAGCGGGCCATATCGCCGAGAAGGGTACGCACGAGGAGCTGGTAGACCGTCGGGGCATCTATTACTACCTGTACAGCCAGCAGGCGCTCGGGCTCTGAACCGGCTTACCGAGGCGGGCGGCGCCACAGCTGGGACGCCTCCGCGGCCCCTACTCACGTGAGCAGGCACGCGGCAAGGGTGAGTACGATTACGCAGCTCGCCACGAACCTTGGGGCGGACGGCTGGTGTACGCTCCTAATAACGCCAACGGTTCGCACGGGACCAGGCTTTCGCAAAAGGAGGCTCGCAATGGGGCAGCAACCAGACGACAGGCTAGACGAGGACCTGGAGATCGACTCCGACACCGCCGAAAACGTCACTGGCGGGTTTACTGTTTCCCGCCTCGGAATTGCCGACGGCAAAGAAGAGCCGGAACACCACCACTTCCAGCCGCAAGTACTTTGACGACCAAGCTCAGACTGAGGTTTGAGCCCGCTTAGAAGATCGAGAACGACGGCGCGCCCGTCAGTTGTGATAACTGAGGGCGCGCAGGGAATTAGGGACGCGCAGGGAATTAGGGACGCGCAGGGAATTAGGGAGCTGACAGCTACGGTAGCCGACGGGGCGGAAGGGCCGGCCACACTGCCTGATGACGGCTCCGGTTTGTCCGTTGGGAGCTTCCTGGCTTCCCTCAGCGCCGCCGAGGCGGCAGGCCTCGCGCGAAGTGCGGAGCTTCGTTATTTTTCCCGCGGCGACGTCCTTTTCTCCGAGGGCGACGAGGGGAATGAGGTTGTCGTCATTCATTCGGGCCGCGTCAAGGTGTGCGGTAAGCGTGCCGGCCGAGAGGTTATTTTCTCGGTGCTTGACCCTGGTTCGGTACTTGGTGAGCTAAGCGCCGTCGACGGCTCCCCTCGGTCGGCGACGGTGATCGCTTTGGAGCCAACCGAGGTCGCGGTAATCAGCGTCGAGGATTTCCGTGAATACCTGCTTACGTACCCTCGGGTCTCTTCTGAGCTGCTGAGGCTCGTAGCTGAGCGCCTCCGCCAGGCTTCGTTCCGGCAGCTGGAGTTCGGCACGACTCAGACTCTTACGCGGCTCTGCGGCACGCTGATGGAACTTTCCGACCGCTATGGCCAGTCGGTCGGCGCGAATGTCGAGGTCACGATACCCCTCAGCCAGCAGGAGCTGGCCGAGCTCTCAGGGATGTCCCGTGAGGCTCTCGTTAAGGGCCTGCACCAGTTGCGTAGCCTTGGGTGGCTTTCGGTCGATGACCGCACGATCGTGCTGCACGACGCCACGGCTATTAGAAGGCGAGCACGGCTCGGCTAGCACGACGGTGTTATCGCGACCACGCTCCTTCCGTCTGTGCCACTTCGTGCCTGAACGGCCTGGTTTTGCTCCGTGAAGAACTGGCCAGGCCTGGCACTAATTGGGCGTTTCAGGTGCTCAGCTGGCCGACCCCGCGGCGGCGGCTCCCTGGTGGCGTCCGTGGCCCCACATGCCGCCACCGAAGCCGATCGTTACGGTGGTGGCGGTGACCACGCCGGAGGTCGCGGTGCCCTCGACGCTAACCATTTCGCCGGCGGTGATGTTGACAAAACTCGGCGAGGTGACCTTCTGGTCTTTGTATGTGGTTCGGTCTTTGTATGTGGTCGACGAGGTCACGTCGACGATGACCATTGTGCCCTCGCGGTTCTTTAGCGTAAAGGTCCCGGTCCCAACCGACTCGACAGTGCCAGCTGCAGTAGGGGGCGTCCCATGGCTGGCGGACATCCTGCCGCCGAAGCCCCCGAAGCCGAGGTTTATGCTGCTCGCGGTGACCACGCCGGAGGTCGTGGTGCCCTCGACGCTCACCATTTCACCGGCGGTGATGTTGACAAAGCTGGGCGAGGTGACCTTTTGGTCTCTGTATGTGGTCGACGAGGTCACGTCGACGATGACCGTTGTGCCCTCGCGGTTCTTTAGCGTAAAGGAGCCGGTCCCAACCGACTCGACAGTCCCAGCCGCAGCCGGGGGCGTCCCATGGCTCGCGGACATCCCGCCTGGGCCCGGGTGGCCTCCTCGGTGGCCGGTGAAGGTGCTCGCGGCGCTTGTCTTGGAGGCATTGGCGGAGCCGTTGGTCGCGGCCTCGGCCACGGCTGTGGTGCTGGCGCCAGTCATGAGGACCACCGCGAGGGCCGCGGCTGACTTGGTGAGCCTGGACCGCACCCAGCGGCGGGCCGGGGCGTGAGACGGAAGGACGTGGGGATTGAGGTCGGAGTTCGCGCTGTGCGTTGTCATAGTAGTTGGATGTCTCCTCGGTTGGACGCGGTCACTGCCGGGCTGGGCGGTACGGCTCAGCTGTCCACAAGCCTGGTAGTCGGGGATCAGCGCGGCGTGAGCGCGCGCTGAGCCTTTTGGCGCGTTTCGCTGAGAACTTCCAGTGGCATAGACGATGGCCTGCCAGGTCGTCGCGCGCTCAAAAGTAGCGGTAGGTGGCCCCGAGCTGCTTCCTGGCGACAAGGTGAATGTACCCGACCTCGTCTCGGACGCCAAGCTACTCATCAAAGAAGCGACGGCGTAGCTCTGCTCGTACCGTCGCACCCTTGATGGAGTAATCCAAACGCACGCCGTGCCGGCCCCGGTTGCACCCCTGTGCGAGCTTGCTATATTGCGGTTACGACAGCTTCCCGAAGGTCCGAGCGGCACCTACGTGTCCTTTTTCCTGTGCTCGGACTGGCCGCGGCCGGCTTGGCTGGCTTGGCGGCGCTAGGCGCGGCGCCGGCCCTGGCAGCCACCCCGAGTGCCAGCTTCACCCTGACCGGGGCCCTCCACGCCACGGCCGCGTCCCGGTGCTTCGTGAGCTCCTTCCAAGGGGACCAAAGCGTCGACTTCTTTAAACGCCAAGGTGACCATTAAGGTCAACGAGTACAAGTCCGCGGGGGCAGTCAATTTGGCCAAGACCCGCGACGATTTTGTCAGCGTGGACGAGATCGTTGGCGGCAAGAGCAGCATGTGGGTGGCGGGCTGGAGCGGCGCCTCAGATAGTGGCGTGCCGTCCACGGTCGGCCCCCACCTCGGGTCCGGCACACTCCAGGTCAGCGCGGCAAACCTGGCCGCCGGCACCATCATTACTGAGCTCGTCCCCGCACCGAAGGACTTGATGCCTGTCAACGCGGCCAAGGGCACCGTCCACCTGGTTGCTCGGTGGAGCGGCTGCCTCACCGAATAGCCGAGCCGAGCCGGACCAGCCACCGCCGCATCTGCCCGTCTCGTCCCCACCTGCGGGCTCTTGTTCCCGGCCCTGCCATTGATTGGACGACATCGCCCGACGGTTGGACTGACGGCAACCGCGTCTCTCCCGGAACGAGGCGGCTCACTCTGGTCAGCTCACTTTGACGGTCAGGTTTCCTTTACCTGTATGAAGCCCGAGCCGGACAGGATTGCCTCGCGTGGCCCGTACGTCCCAGATTCATTGAGAGTTTGAACATGGACTACCGGGAGGTACGCTCACCGTCGGGCCGGTTCGTGCCATCGGCGTGGCATGGACATACGATGCCACGCCGACTCCTCGCTGGCTGCTTGGAACGCTCAGACCTCAAAGCGATCATGTCCTGCTACTCAGAGTATGTGGA
>Ga0302177_10002603_pt1 | contig 12678 bp, 14 predicted proteins | sample I_Palsa_E1_2_FD_198780 | JGI IMG/M metagenome (GOLD analysis project Ga0302177, IMG submission 198780) | Peat permafrost microbial communities from Stordalen Mire near Abisko, Sweden - I_Palsa_E1_2 | ecosystem: Environmental > Terrestrial > Soil > Palsa > Peat permafrost | place: Sweden... | reverse complement strand
CCAGGATGCGGCCACGTCGACCTATCATGCCGGCGTCCCGACGCCGCCCCAGGATGCCGGTACGCCGACCCATCACGGATTCGTAGATCGCGATGAGCGTGATGGCAGCGGCGACTCCGATGAGCAGTGGAATCCATGCGACTCCACCATTGGCATTGTGATATCCGAATTGGCTAGCCACCGCCGAGCCGATCAGGCCACCTAGGGCGCCGATTAGAACCGTCGTGAGCATGCCGATATCTTGCCTACCCGGCATGACGAGACGCGCCACCAAACCGATGATCGCGCCCACGATGAGGGCGAGGATTATTGATCCGATCATTGCAGCTCCTGTCTAGCGGCGCCCGGAGTGGACACCATCTCGCACTACGGGTTACCCGAACCGGCGGGCCCATAACACATATGTCGAGCAAGTCAGTGTGAGGGCGAGTCTTACCTTCGAAGCCGCACTGAGCTGGGTGGTCGTGCCGCCGACATCCTGCCCGGACGGACATGGCTACGGCGATCCAGGTTGGTCGGCCTGACGATTCTGCGGTTGTCGTGGCGATAAACCTTGTCCGATGGGAACTCTCGCTCGGATCTTGAGTCAGCCGACCGCGATCCCGCGTTCGCCGAGCGGTGGTTTCAGGCGAGATCCGAAGTCGTCGAGCCGGACTGACAGTTACGGCGCGAAGTCATGACGTCAACTTGTTTCGTTGCACGCGGCCAGCCCACGCATGAACCTCGACGTCACTGCCGACGACTCGTGTCTTGACCCGCATGTCTCGTGTGTACAGACTTCCCACCCAGCTGCCCCGCTCGATGTCAACTCGGAGCAGCGATCCGTCCGCCAGTTTATGATGTCCGGTCCTCATCGAGGAGATAGTGCCCATATTCATAACGACGTTTGGGACATCGGGGAAGTTCATCCGGGCGTCGTCGTCTAGGTCAGCGTGGCTTAGTGCCATCAGGCGCCGCCTTTCTCGGTTCGCGGTGACTTGCGCCCATTAGCTGCACCATTAGGACTCGGCACATAGGCGACTGACCTTGGTACAACGGTAATTACTAGACGTCTCGCTGTGAGTTCGCCCTTGTGCGTTGCGATGGGCCAAACGAGACGTGCATTCTCCGGTGCGTCGACTGGTGCGCCGCAAGAGGCGCAACAGGTTGTGGGTATCGAGGGAAGATGATTATCACAGCACCGCAGCACAAAGCGTTAAGCAAGCACTTGGTTGTTACGGTCCCAGTGGGTGACCGCCGCATATGGATAACGGCTCCCCAAGCGGTCTACACGGCGATTGCCGCTCTTGTGGCCCCGGAGGAAATCAGGGGATCGCACGCCACGTACGCCCACCTCAGGCCCACAAGGTGGCGCGTGTGGGCCGTGACCTCAACGCATCTGGCCTTTGTCGAACTTGGGTTTGACGGTGAAGATTACGACGCGGAGGAGGAGTGGAAGCGACTCAAGCCGGAGCCGCGTGGGTATCGAGAAGCGCCCGCAAACGCCACGGTGGTGTCGGCGTGGGCGCGACCGCTCGTCACCGCGCTCAAGCTGAAAGCTGCTGAGATTGGCCGCGATAACCCCACCGCGGGGGGCGGGTTCCGTTTGGACCGGGTAGTCGTCGAGTTCGCGGACGGAACCATCGCACCGGCCGAAGGGAGCTTCTCCTGCCCGATGCAGCGCGCCGAAGGCGACTCTGACCGTTGGGACGATTTCATCGCAGCCATGCGCCGCGGTAGCCCATACCTCACGGCGGAACTCGTGCCCGGGAACCGCTCGGAGTAGCTGTACGTCGAAACAGTGAAGGAACCGCCCTGTCTCTCCTCAGGGGCGACCAGGAGACCCGCGGCGTTACATCAGCTCCGAACACAAGGGCGAGGTTCACGAATAGCCGGTGTGATCCTCCACCTTCGCGCCAGGCGCGTGTGTCTTGATCGCCTCAATGCCCTTCTCGGCACTGGCTTTTGACCCGTAGCCCTGACTGGCGGCGATGATTTCACCATTCGGGGCCTTGAGATGGAAACGAAACTTCCCTGACTTGTCCTTGCTGATCTCGAACTTTGCCGCCATCGTGTTGTCCATCGCGCTCGGGGCCTGCTGACGTGCATCACGTTACTCAGTCTCCACGCGGCGCAGCGCACGCCTTACTTGAGCCATCAGCGCCGACATGTGTGGCTCGCTAACGGTTTTCGCTGCGCTCTCACTCGTTCCGGGATTTCAATACAACCAGGCAAAATTTGCCAATATAGATTTTGTCCCCGTTGGCCAGCGTCGCCGACTCCACCCAATCCCGGTTGACGTAGGTGCCGTAGAGGCTACCGACGTCGACCACAAGCAGTTCGTCGTTCTCCCACCGAAACTCCGCGTGTCGGTCGCTCACCGTGGCGTCGTCTAGAACGATGTCGCTGCCGGAATGTCGGCCCGCCGACGTGATCGGCCGATCCAGCAGGAATCGGGCTCCGGCGTTGGGACCGCGTTTCACGACCAGCAGCGCCGAGCTCGTTGGTAGCCCCTCGACAGCAGAGAAGTGCCCGTAGCGCCCCATTGCGGGTAGAGCGTAGTTCGTTGAGGAAGTCCAGTGTGACGGAGGCGGGCGGCGACTCGACAGGATCAGGCGGAGCTGAGCGGCAATAGGGGGCTATCGCTAGGTTCTTAACGATACGGTCACCTTTACCTATTGCCTGGCAGAGGGGCGCAGATGCGACCGATCCCAGTCCCCTTGCTGTTTGGCAGGATCCCCGTCGATCGTTGCCGCCAAACTGATTGAGGTTGGGGTGTATTGAGTCGGGGGCATGGCGGTGGTGCTGGCGTGCCGCGCGGTACGGTGGCCAGATCCGCTGTGAAAGTCGGTTCGGCCCCGACACCGGCGGATGATCCCCGCCTTTTAGGCAACTACCCCCGCTAGTGAGTAGCGAACATCCATGCCACAAAAACAGCAGAAACCGTCCGAATCAGAGCGGGGCCGGCTCGTCGATGTGGCGCAAGCTCTGCGCGACGTCGCCCGATCGCTGGAGGCCGAACCGGACCTACAGCACGTGCTAGGGGCCATCGTTGCCTCGGTCACCGACACGGTCCCCGGCGCCGAACACGCCGGGGTCTCGCTCTACGAACGCAAACTCTTGCAGACCGTAGCCTCGACCAGTGACCTGACGAAGCGAATCAACACCATCGAGCACGAACTCGACGAGGGTCCCTGCCTGCAGGCGCTACTCGATCATCACAGTTACCGGATCGACGACATGTCACAAGACACCCGGTGGCCCCGGTTTGCCGCTGCCGCCGAAGCGCACGGCGTTCGGTCGATGCTCGGATACAAGCTGTTCACCAGCGGTCGAACCCTGGGGACGCTAGACCTGTACTCCTCGAAACCGAATGCGTTCAATGCTGAGTCCGAAGTCGTCGGGGAAGTGTTCGCCGCGCACGCCGCGATCGCGCTGCTCGGGTCCACTCAGCAGGCCGAATGGCAGACCGCGCTCAACTCCCGCGACACCATCGGGATGGCCAAAGGAATTCTGATGCATCGCGAACGCCTCAGCGACGTCCAAGCCTTCAATCTGCTGGTCTCTACGTCGCAAAACGCCAACATCAAACTCCACGACCTCGCCGTCTGGTTAATCGACAACGCCAACAACACTGCGCGCCGACCCGACTAGGCGTGTTGACCGACTTAGCGCAGCCGGTTAATTCGAGCTTTGCTGCTCATTCTCACCGCGGCCAGGGGTCCCCGCTTCTGCCGAGCTTTCCCGGCGTCCCTCGTAAGGCGGCACAGCAGGTTCAGTGCCCTGCGGGGGGATCAGTTCCGGATTGCGGTCCACGTCTGTCTTTGTCGGATCGGTCAGCGGCGGATTGGCGCCCTCGCCAACCGTGCCTTCCGGTCGATCCGTGCCTTCGCTGAACTGCTTCCCGGTTTCCTGCGACTTGTCATGTTCTGTGGTGCTCATCTTGACTCCTAGAAAGCCTCCGCAAGCTGCGGTTGCTCTAATTGAGGTTTACCCACGAAAGACCACCCGAAACTCGCTCAAACAGGCGTGCAACGCCATACAAGTCTCCGGCGGCCTGGGGGGCCGGCGGGGCCGCGCGGGCCCTCCCCAAGCAGGTGCGGCAGCCGACGCGGGCATAGCGCCAAGTTCGTCGAGTTGCTGCGGGCGGCTGGGGAGATGTGGAAACTGGTCACATGACCGAAGACCCGCGAGGTACCGTGCGCCGCTCCGCTGAGGGCGCGTTGCTGGTGCGCGAGTTTCGGGGCGATGAGTTGGGCTGGAAGCTGGTGTCGGCGGAGTCGGAAGACTGTGTGTTCATTGGTGACCGCGACATCGACACACTCTGGCTGCAGTGGCCGATCATCTGGTGCCCAGATTCGACGTTCCACGAACAGGACAACATCCGCCGCACTCAGGGGCTCACCCCCCCATGAGCATCGTCCAAGTCGCAGTTCTGCCGGACCTCACCATGGCCGCCGCACCGATGGACGAATTGCTCAACGAGCGCCGATCGCACCGCGGCGCTACGTATCGACTGCCGTGTCGCCGGGCCGGCTGACGACCGAGCGCGACGCGGCGGTCGATGATTCCGAGATCCGCGCGGCGGCGGCGTGCGCGTGGTGACCTAGCCGCACACCCTCTCTCTCCCTGTGGCGGGCTGACTCATCTCTAAGGTCTTCGAGATGGCTGACCACAACAACGAAGACTTACTTGCGGTACCTACACAGGCAGACCGGGACCGGCTGGACGCTCTCTGGCGTGGGTTTTTCGATATGCCGGAACACGCGGTTATCCACCCAAGCAACCGGAAGTGGGCCATTGAGCATCAGGTCAAGGCAAACCGTCTCTCGACCGCCGGACTTATCCGCGCAACCAGGGCGCTGGTCTGGGTGACCATTGCGCTGGTCTTTGCCACCGGCGGCCAGGTGCTCGTCGCGGTGCTCAACTATCTCAAGCACTGAGCGGTCAGCTCGTCGTGTCGGCCACCCACCACATCGGCTAAGGCATTGGTACGGAACGAAACTCGTCGCGGACGGCGCGGATCTGCGGACAGCGCAAACCGGCTCTTCGGAAATGAGCCCTAAATCCCTTGCCGCCCTGGACAATCCCCCGCTGATAGAATTCCGTAGTCCGCGGTCCAACTGCTCGCGGCGGTATTCTTGATGCCTTTCGGCGGGTTAGTCCCCACGGGTGTAGCCTGGACGGAGCTGAGAATTTCAGCTGGTCCGGGATGAGTTCAGCTGCCCGCTGCAGAACTTGAGGAGCATTGGCTCCAAGGCCCCTACGCGCCGGTGATCGTCTGCACATCAGGATCACTATGACTGCTCCACAGCGATTCTCCGCTTGACCGGCCCGCTTACCACGCCCCCGAACAACGACGGCTGCGGACGACGTAGCCGCGAGCACCTCTCAGCACCGGCTCACCGACAGGTGCACAGCGATGTAAGCGCTGGGCGTCATCGTTGTTCTGGTCGTCCTGTCACTGCTGATGCTGACGATGGCGGTGCGGATCGTCAAACAATACGAGAACGGCGTGCCAGGAGTGTGGTGCTCGGATTCGGCGGGCCAAAAGGCCCTTATCCGAACAACTCTCTGAACGCAGAAGCAAGTAATAAGTCCAACCTCTACTGATTATTTAGGAGTATTCATGTTCGCCAAGATTAAACAGGTGGCCGCTATCGGGGCCGCCGTCGCCGGCATCGCGTGGTTGACCGCTGTGAGTCCGCTCGCATACGCGCAACCGCCGCGTATCCCACCCGGCAATAACATCCCCTGCGTTGACACCGCCGAGGTCAATTGCGACAAGGGGCCGCAGCCGCTGCCGACGCAATGCCCAGCAGATGCGTCAGCAGATGCGCCAGCAGATGCGCCGTCGACCCATTCGATGCGACCGGAGTGTTCACCCCACACTAGTGGAGGAAAATCCTGATCGGCGCGGATGCCCGGATACCCGGCCCTCGCGCAGCGAGAGGTGGTGTCAGCGTCGGCGACCACCCTTGGACACCAATCTTGCTGCGGGTTCCCTAATTCGTCTGCCGCCCAAACATACTCACCACGTTGCGGGGTACGTCGGCCTGCTTCCTGCTAACTCGATGGTGCGCATGATCGTGTCGGCGACAACAGACGGCGGGCAGGCAGTCCGATTCAGCAACCGCCCGGGGCCCGCCGTGCTGCGGTTTCTGTCGGAGGAGCGACCGCTCGTTTGATGGCATGCTCGCGCTAAGCTGACGTCGTCGCCGTCTAGCGTCGGCGGCATTGGTGGAAGGTCTCAAAAAATGGTCAGGCTGTCCTTGACCAGATTGGCTGCCGCAGTTGGTGGTCTGACATTGCCGTTGACCGTCTGGGCGGGAGTTGCGTCCGCAGATCCCGATCTGGGTGCGGTCATAAACACCACATGTAATTACTCGCAGGTGGTGTCGGCGCTGAGTGCGCAAGATCCGGCCGCTTCCGCGGGGCTCTCGGCTTCGCCGACGGCGCAGGCCGCGCTGCGTGGATTCCTCGCCTCTACGCCGGATCAGCGCGAGCAGATAGCGCAGGAGCTGGAGAGCAGGCCAGGATCTCAGCCATACGTTCAGCAGTACGTGGGACTTGTCCTGCAGGTCGCTAACACTTGCAACAACTACTAGCCGGATTGGACGCGGCCTCCCAACAGTCCACGCCGCACCCCTCCCGGAGCTCCAGTTGTACTCCACCGCGTGCCGGTAGCCACGCAATCCAACATCGCGCCGCAGAGCGATCGCTACGGCCACGTCGAGCACCTGCCCGGACGTCGCAATCAGCGACCGTTCTGAATTCGCCCAGGGCAGCCGTGAGTGTGGTCACCTGACTTGGCCCCACTTTGGTCGTCGTTCTTCATGAATGTTGGCCCCACGGGGTGGTGATCGTGTCCGTCCGGGTGGGCGCGGTGTGTCGTCACCAATGTTGGCCCCACCCTCGTTCAGATCGTTCCTGTCGGCCGTCGTCTCTGACGGCCGACAGGGAGGTCGGTCAGGATGCGGTCACGCGTGGAACTGTTCGAGAAGATCAGAAAGGACCGACGGCTCGAGGGCCTGTCGATCCGTGAGTTGGCGGAGCGTCATGGGACGCATCGTCGAACGGTGCGCCAGGCGCTGGCCGAGGCGGTCCCGCCGCCTCGCAAGCTGTATCCGGCCCGGCCCCGGCGGGCGATCGATGAGTGGGTGGCGGTGATCGACGCGTGGCTGTTGGCCGATAAAAGCGTTCCGCGCAAGCAGCGGCACACCGCGCGGCGGATTTGGCAGCGTCTGGTCGCTGAGCATGAGGCCACGTGCTCGGAGGTGACGGTGTCGCGTCACGTCGCACGACGGCGGGTCGAGCTGGGGCTGGCGACCCGGGAGGTGTCGATCCCGCAGACACATTTGGCCGGCGCCGAAGCCGAGGTCGACTTCGGTGAGTTCTACGCCACGATCGCCGGACTGGTGGTGAAGTGCTGGATGTTCGTGATGCGACTGTCGCACTCGGGCAAAGCGTTTCACGTCGCCTTCGCCACCCAAGCCCAGGAAGCGTTCCTGGAGGGCCACGTGCTGGCCTTCGAGTATTTCGGTGGCGTACCGGGCAGAATCCGCTACGACAACCTCAAGCCCGCGGTGATCCGGGTCCTCAAAGGGCGTGACCGCACCGAGTCTGAACGGTTCACCGCGCTGCGCAGCCACTACGGATTCGACTCGTTCTTCTGCCGCCCCGGCCTCGATGGCGCGCGCGAGAAAGGCGGTGTGGAGGGTGAGATCGGCCGATTCCGCCGCCGCCGCCTCGTCCCAGTCCCGAAGGTCGCCTCCATGGCCGACCTCAACGAAATAATCGCTGACGCAGACGTGGCTGACGACGACAGGGTGATCACCGGCCGACCGATCACCATCGGCGCGGCGTTCGTCGCTGAGGCCGCGGAGCTAATGGGGTTGCCGCCCGAGCCGTTCGACTGTGCGAGACTACTGCACGCCCGTGTCGACAACCGGGCCAGAGTGTCTGTGCGACAATGCTTCTACTCCGTCCCGGCCCGCTACGTGGGGCGGCGCCTCCCGGTGCGGCTAGCTGCCCGGACCGTCGACATCTACGACGGGCCCCGACTGGTGGCCTCTCATGAACGAGCGGTCGGACGCTACGTCGAGGTGCTGTGCCTAGATCACTATCTCGAGGTCCTCAAAACCAAGCCCGGCGCGCTGCCCGGCGCGACCGCACTGGCCCAAGCGAAGGCCCGCGGGGTGTTCACCGCATCGCATCAAAGCTATTGGGATGCAGCCCGATCCACCCGCGGTGACGCCAAGGGAACCCGCGCCCTGATCGCCGTCCTGCTGGCGCACCGCACCATGGCAGCCACAGCGCTCATCACCGCGATGGACCGGGCGGTCTTCTCGGGATGCCTAGATCCCGAGACGGTGCTGATCGACGCCCGCCGGCACACCAGCGCACCCGCACCCGTGGCCCCGATCGGCGCACTGGCCCGCTACGACCGACCACCACCGTCGCTGACCGATTACGACGACCTGCTCACCGGGAGCGATTCGTGAGCACCACAGCCAGCACGACGACGACCGTCGATGCCGCCGCCCTAGCCTCGATCGGCGCCGCGGCCCGTGAGTTGCACCTGCCGACAGTGCGCACCAAAGCGGCACGTCTCGCCGAGATCGCCCACCGCGAACGCCATACCCATCTGCGCTACCTCGCCGAAGTGCTGGCCGCCGAGGTCGACGACCGCACCGAACGGCGCCGCGCCCGACGCGTCAATGACGCCAAGTTTCCGAGGCTGAAACGGTTGGCGGAGTTCAACATCGACGCCGTTCCTGGCATCGCACCCGCCACCCTGGGCCACCTCGCCGCCGGGCGCTACCTGGACGCCGGCGAACCGGTCGTCCTGCTCGGGGACTCCGGCACAGGAAAGTCCCACCTGCTCATCGGGTTGGGGTTGGCAGCATGCGAACAAGGCCGCCGCGTCCGCTACGTCACCACCGCACAGTTGGTCAACGAACTCGTCGAAGCCGCCGACGAACGCGTCCTCTCCCGTGTCGTGGCCCGCTACGGCCGGCTGGACCTGCTCTGCCTCGACGAGCTCGGATACGTCCAATCGACCCCCGCGGAGCGGAATTGCTGTTCCAGATCATCACCGAACGCGAGGAACGCGCCTCGGTCGCGATCGCCACCAACCTCCCCTTCAGTGAATGGGGCACCGTGTTCCCCGACCCCCGCCTGGTCTCCGCCATCGTCGATCGCATCACCTTTAACGCTCACATCCTTGAAACCGGCACCGACTCCTACCGGCTGCGCACCTCGAAGACCGCCGCGCGCCGCAAACGTGCACGCTAGCGATTGAAGCAATCAAGCAGGTCGAACGCTAGGTGAGTGGACTGAGCGCCTGGGACCGCATCTCAAGCGTCGTCTCATGCGGGGTCTTTTTTGGCGGCGGCATATCCGAGATCCTTCGATCGGCTATTTCGTGCTGCCGAGGCTAGTTAAGGGCTAGCTTGACGGAACCGGAGATGGCAGGCCTCGACGGAGAGGTGCAGAGATGGCTGATCAGCGTTACTACTCGAACCGCACGACCCCATCAAATCGGGCCTTGGGGCGCTGGCGTCGTGTCATCGGCTGGGGCGGTGGTGCGGGTGCGGCTCTGACTTTTAGCTTCGGTCCGCTGGCCGCTTTGCCTGCGGCTCATGCTGACGGCTGGGATGTCATCGCCGATCCGATCCTCAACGCAATCGATCACGCCATGACGGGTGCGGACGCGTTGTCAGGCCTCAACTCAGCTGCGAACCTGGATCTCGGTGGCCTGGGCGGCAGCGCACTGGATCAATGGTCAGCGCTGCCAACGGATTCCGTGGCCGGTGCTGAAACGGCCACCGGCCCAGTAGCCAGTGTGAGTGCAGCGTCGGAGGCGGTGACAGCCGGCAACTCGGCTGATGCCGCCGCCTCATCGGCGTCGAACCCCGCAGCGGCGTTCGACGCAATATTCTTACAGGCGATTCACACTGACGAGCAAAACTGGATCAACAGCCCCCTAGGCGAATCCATCGACACCACGATCGACAAAGACTTCGGGGAATACCTGATCGGCAACGGCGCCAACGGCATTGATGGTGGCACCTTGGCTGAGGCCACCGGTGGTAGCGGCGGAGTGTTGTTCGGTGACGGCGGCAACGGCGCCGTCGACGCAGCGGGGCAGGGCGGTGCCGGTGGTTCTGCGGGACTCTCCGGTGACGGTGGCGCGGGTGGAGCGGGCTTCGAAGGCGGCTCGGGTGGAGACGGTGGAACTGGCGGAACGTTATTCGGCGATGGTGGTGACGGAGGCGCCGGTGGTGGGGGTACCAGCGGCGCCGCGGGTGGAGATGGTGGAGCTGGCGGCGGTGCCGGTGTCGACGGCAATGGCGGAGCGGGCGGCGCTGGCGGAGCCGGCGGGTCAACTACTGTCGCCGGCGACAATGGTGGAGCGGGTGGAGCCGGTGGGGCTGGTGGTCACGCCGGGGACGCGTTCGGCAACGGCGGCGACGGGGGTCACGGCGGGGACGGCGGCAACGGCGGAGCAGTGGGCGGCGGCGTCGTCGACGCGGGTGACAACGGCGGGGCAGGCGGGGCCGGCGGGGCCGGCGGCCAGGCCGTGGGACTGCTCAGCAACGCTGGTAACGGCGGGGCCGGCGGCGCTGGTGGCGATGGCGAAGCTGTCAGCGGCAACAGCACCGTCTACTCCGGCGACAATGGTGGGGCCGGCGGGGCAGGCGGACTCGGCGGCTCGAACTATGCGGTGGTTGGCGACGCCGGCTATGGCGGGGCCGGCGGTGCCGGCGGCGACGCCGGGGCCGTCACCGACAGCACCGTCTACTCCGGTGACACCGGCGGGGCGGGCGGAGCCGGCGGTGGCGGCAATTATGCCGGGATAGACGGTGCGGGCGGCCAGGGTGGCGATGGCGGCAGCGGCGGCAGTGCCGGGGCAGTCAGCGACAGCATCGTGCACTCCGGTGACACCGGCGGCAGCGGAGGATCCGGCGGTTTCGCCCTTCCGGGGGGGATATTCGGCAACGGCGGAGACGGCGGGGCCGGCGGGGCCGGCGGGGCCGCCGGAAACGTCAGCGATGGCAGCAACATCACCACCGGCGACGACGGCGGGACTGGCGGAGACGGCGGGACTGGCGCGGACGGCGGCGATACCGGAGACGCCGGCACCGGAGGAAGCGGCGGAGTTGGTGGGGCCAGCGGGACCGTCACCGACAGCACCGTCTCAACCGGCGACACCGGCGGAGACGGTGGAAACGGCGCCGACGGCGGGGACGGCGGGACTGGCGGGGACGGCGGCGGCGGCGGGAATGGCGGGGCCGGCGGGGCCAGCGGTGCCGTCACCGGCAGCACCGTCATCACCGGCGATAACGGAGGTAACGGCGGGCACGGCGCTCTCGGCGGTAACGGCGGGCCGTCCGTTACCGCCGGCGGCGTAGGAGGTAACGGAGGCGACGGCGGAAGCAGCGGGACCGTCACTGACAGCACGATCTCTACCGGCAACAACGGCGGAGCAGGCGGAGACGGTGGCGCTTCCGGGCCTTCCGACGCCAACGGCGACAACGGCGGGACCGGCGGAACCGGCGGAAACGGCGGCGACAGCGGCAACGTCATCGACGGCACCGTCACCATCGGCGACAACGGCGGGACCGGCGGCAGCGGCGGCGAAGGCTCGATCGCCCGCTACATCGGCGACGGCGGGGCAGGCGGAGCAGGCGGCGACGGCGGAGCCGCCGGGGCCCTGAGCCAATCGAGCATCGTCTCAGTCGGCGACAACGGCGGGGCAGGCGGAACCGGCGGGGCAGGCAATGGCGGCGGGTTCATCGGCGACGGCGCGGTCGGCGGCGCAGGCGGCGACGGCGGCGCAGGCGGGGCCCTGAGCCAATCGAGCACGGTCACCACCGGCGACAACGGCGGGACAGGCGGCGACGGCGGGATCGCTGGCCAAGCCTTCACCATCGGCACCGGCGGGACAGGCGGGACAGGCGGGGACGGCGGAGCAGGCGGAGCCGTTGAAGACAGCACCGTCTCCTCCGGCGACAACGGCGGTGCAGGCGGAGTGGGCGGTGAAGGCGGCACCAGCGTCTTCGGTGCCGCCGGTGAAGGTGCCACCGGCGGCACCGGAGGAACCGCCGGAACCCTCACCGGCAGCATCCTCACGACCGGCGATGACGGTGGAGACGGAGGCGCCGGCGGCGCAGGCGCCAACGTCGAGTTCGGCAACGCCGGCATGGGCGGTGACGGCGGAGCCGGCGGCAACTCCGGCACCATCACCGCCAGCGAGCTGGGCACCGGCAACAATGGCGGGGCCGGCGGGATGGCCGGGGCGGGGGGCCAGGCAACCTCGATCGGCAACGGCGCGAACGGCGGAAACGGCGGCGCTGGCGGCAATGCCGCAACGGTCAACAGCGGCACCGTTACCACCGGTGGTTTCGGCGGCGATGGCGGAAACGGCGGGGATGGCGGGCACCCCGGGCTTATCGGTTCCAGCGGCGATGGCGGCAGCGGCGGGGTTGGCGGCACAGGTCCTGGCGCCAACGGCACCGCAGGCCAACCCGGGCAGCCCGGCTAGCTTTGATTCGCTAGACCGGTTGCCCAGCCAACAGAGGCTTTAACGCCGTGAGCGGGAAGCGGTCAGGCGCGCGAAACAAGCGCGCGATCCTCGCCCCGCACACGGCGGCCAAAGCTGGTGCCCTGGCCACGGCGCCGCTCCTCACTTTC
>Ga0302177_10002602_pt1 | contig 12678 bp, 11 predicted proteins | sample I_Palsa_E1_2_FD_198780 | JGI IMG/M metagenome (GOLD analysis project Ga0302177, IMG submission 198780) | Peat permafrost microbial communities from Stordalen Mire near Abisko, Sweden - I_Palsa_E1_2 | ecosystem: Environmental > Terrestrial > Soil > Palsa > Peat permafrost | place: Sweden... | reverse complement strand
GACTGGAATTGGAAGCCCCACCCAAGTTGACGGCCCCCTGCCCTGAGGCCCAACAGGAGGGCGACCACGATCCAAAAAGAGACCAGAATACCCAGTGTGTAGACCAGCCCGTGAGCGCGAACACGTTTTGGCGCGTGCCGCGATGACTCCACCAGGTAAAGCCCCTTGATGAACAGGACCGGAAAAACACAGGGCATGAGGTTCAAGATGACGCCGCCAAGGAAGGCGAGCGAAACGAAGCGCAGAAGGTTGAGCGCTCCTTCCTCACTGCCGGGAGCGCCCGCCGGCAGTGGACCCGGCGGAGCGTGAACCTCATAGGCTGTTCCGTCGCCCAGCAGGAGAACTCCATTCAGCTGCGCAAGTTGCGTGCGAAGGTTCTCGTCCTTCTTGAGAGTGATGACGACACCGTTGTGGACTCCTCGGACTGGTTGAGGTGCGGCATTCACGATCTGGCTCTGGTCCAAGGGGAAAAACTCAGCAGCGGTCGCTGGGTGTCCGGTCAGGGCGAGTGCAAAACTGTTTGGATCGGTGGCAAACACAGCCTTGGCCGAGGACGGGAGGGGCTGCGGCAAGAGGCTGTGGAAGCGATCGAAGAGCGCTTGGCGGCCGGGATCGGGGGTGGCTTTCTGCGCCGTGATCTGCAGCGGGAGGACCAGGTCTGCCTTGCCCGGAATGCAGACCTCGCGGCATACCAGCCAATCCACGCGGGCTGGGAGTTCGACCGTAGAAGGGGCTTTCAGCGTGGAGGCGGCGCTCAGGGCTATAGGGAAGAGCACCTCATCTTCATAGCCAAAATCCATCAAGGGGCCGAGGGGCAAACGGCGTGGTGCGGGAAATTGCATGGCGCCGGCGGTTATGCCGGCCGGGAGCGTCCACTTGACGCTTGGCGGTTCACCCGAATCCCCGGCGTTGACCCAATAGACATGCCAGCCTTTATCTAAAGTAAAGTGCAGGCCGACGAGATCGCTGGCTCCGGGCTGGATGGAGCTGTTGAGAGGGAGCAGCTCTACCGTAAGATGTTGCGCACGTACTGGTCCTGTTACGGGCGCAGCCGCCGCAACGAGGGCGGTCAGTGCCGTGCATAGGAACAGAAAGTATTGGCGAAGACCTGGCATATCGGACACCGCAGGATCCCCTGTTATTGTAGCTGCTCGCCTGGTAGGACTCGACAAGACCCACTTAGGTTACCAACTCATCTGGATCGAAGGGCCAATAGGGGCGTTGAGAGCCTGCGTGAGAACTTGATTTTCTCTCAGGAAACAACTTTACGGGCTGCGGAAGAGCTCTGTTTTGTATCAGGACACGACTTTAGTCGTGCCGTAAACGATTGAAATATGTCGGGCTTTAAAGCCTGCGTGAGAAGTCGACTTACAAACTGAGTGTGCAAGTCGAGTTCTCACGCAGGCTCTAAAGCCGGACATGGCAGCGTCGCTTACGGCACAGTCGATCTGTCCCTGAGCCCCAGGCTCATGGGGACACGGCTGAAGCCGTGCCCTTCCACCGGCCCACCTTTCGACCGCAAGAAAGGAACTTTATTGGCTGACCTTGGCCAGGCGGGCGTGCTCTTTATAAATGCAGCGGTCCATGACCACCAGGATGCCGTCGGCTTCCGCCCAATTCACCGCTTCCTCATGGCAAACTCCCTCCTGCAGCCACAAGTACGGGATCTTGAGACGCATTACATCCTTGACGATTTCCGGAACATATTCGGAGGCCCGGAACACATCGACCAAATCGATTTTTCCTTCGGCCGCGAAAGCCTCATCCAGGGTCGGATACGCCTTCTCCCCTAATACCTGGGTCACCGTCGGGTGCACCGGGATGATCCGGTAGCCTTCCTGCTGCATGTACTTGGAAACATAAAACGAGGGGCGGTCGGGTTTGTCGGAAAGCCCCACCACGGCAATCGTCTTGGTCTTCTCGAGGATGGTGCGGATGGTTTCTGGCTCGTTCATAGAAATAAGATGCTCACTCCACGTCGACCGGTTCTTCGATCGCGGGCGGCTCACCGCCCTTCCTGCGCATGATCAGATAACCACGGATGAATGGATCCAGATTGCCATCCAACACCCCGTCTACGTCGCCCACCTCGACCCGGGTGCGCAGGTCTTTGGCAATGCGGTAAGGCTGCAACACATAGGAGCGAATCTGCGAACCGAAATTGATGTCGAGCTTGGAGTCTTCCAGCTTTTTCGAAATTTGCTTCTTCTTTTCCAGCTCGTATTCATAGAGCTTGGAGCGAAGCATCTTCATCGCCCTTTCGCGATTCTTATGCTGGGAGCGCTCGTTCTGACATTGCACCACGATATTGGTCGGCAAATGGGTGATGCGGACGGCGGAGTCCGTGGTGTTTACATGTTGCCCACCTTTGCCTCCGGAGCGATACGTATCAATGCGCAGATCGTCGGGCTTGATGTCGATCTGGATCGAGTCGTCGATTTCAGGCGAGACAAAGACGCTGGCAAAGGAGGTGTGGCGGCGCTTGGCCTGGTCAAAGGGCGAGATGCGCACCAGCCGGTGAACGCCTGTTTCTCCCGCAAGCTGCCCAAATGCGAAATCGCCAGTCACGGTAAACGTAGCTGACTTGATGCCCGCCTCTTCGCCATCCTGGTAGTCGTTCATTTCTGTCTTGAAGCCTTGACGCTCAGCCCAACGGAGGTACATGCGCATCAGCATCTCGGCCCAGTCCTGGGATTCGGTGCCCCCGGCGCCGGGGTGAACGGTCACGATTGCATTCAGCGGGTCAGTTTCCGCAGAGAGCATGGTGCGGGTTTCAAGCTGGTCCACAAATTCGCTGAGGGACTTGATCTCGCGTTCCAACTCGGGCTCGACCGATTCGCCTTCACGGGCGAGATCAAAATAGGCGTCGATGTCGCCGCTGCGGCGCACCAGCTCGTTCTCCATCGCCCGCTGCCCTTCCAGGCGCTTGCGCTCGCGCATAAGCACCTGGGACCCGGTTGGATTGGACCAAATGGCTGGATCGGAAAGTTTGGACTCTAACGCCGCCAGTTCCCTGTCGATTCGTTGGTGGTCAAAGATACTCCCGTAGGTCGCGGACTTTTTCGCGCACCGGAGTGTAGGAGAATTCGAGTTCGTTCAACATAATTCAGTGGCGCCGTTGGCTAACCCACACCGTGGCGGCAATTATCCCCAATGTGATTATCCCACACAGGTAAGCGAACAGATCGCCATGCACGGTGTAGAAGGTCTGGTCGCTGCGGTAGCCGTACCAGGCGGCCAGCGACGTGAGCGCGTGGCGCTGCACACTGGCGGTAAGCCTGCCGTAAGGATCGATGACGGTGGTGATGCCGGTGTTGGTGTCGCGAAGCAGCCAGCGACGATTTTCTATGGCGCGCATGCGCGACATGTTGAGCGTTTGCCAGGGCGCGCAGGTATCGCCGTACCAACCGTCATTGGAAATGTTGACCAGCACCTGCGCTCCCTGTTTTGCAAACAGGCGTATCTCGTCGCCAAAGATTTCCTCGTAGCAAATGAAGACACCAAAGCGATGCCCGCCGCTCGAAAAGACCACACGCCGCCATCCGTGGGTCATGTCGCCCGCTTGCTGGGTCAGGTTCTTGGCGAAGGAAAAGAAGTTCTTGTAAGGGATGTACTCCCCCCAGGGAACCAGGTGGATCTTGTCGTAGCGGCCCGCCACGGCGCCATCGGGGCGGACGAAGAGGGCGGAGTTGTACATGTCGAAGCGATCCCCGTGCGCGTCCAGAGAAGTGGTACCGGCGATTACCGGCGCATGCATATAAACGGCAAGATCGCGCAAAGGAGTCAGCAGGCGAGGATCCTTGTCGAGAAAAGGGGCCGGTGACTCGGGCCAGAGGATGACGTCGGGCGTGACTGGCTTGGCTGGGCAGTCGGGAGTCACGGGATAGGCATTCAGGTCGGGCATGCCGGCCAGAAACGGACCACAGGTGCGCGTGCTGAGTTTTGCGAATTCGCTCACATGATGTTCATAATCGGCTCCAGGCCAGCGATTGTCCTGGTTTACGTTAAGGTTCTGCTGCAGCAGCACCGCGGTGGCCGGGGAAGGCGCAGAAGGGGGCGCGAAGTGATCGCCATTCTGCAGCACCAGCACGGCAAGGAAGCCGGTTATTAACAGAACCAGGCGACGTTTTCCCGTCGGGGCGAGAATCCCCCAGGCGATGAGCGCATTGCCGGCGACCAGCACGAAGGTAACTCCATACACCCCGGTCCAGGGAGCGAGGCCGCTCAGCAAGAAATTATCGACTTGTGAGTAGCCCAGCAAATCCCAGGGAACTTTGGTGAGCCTTGCGGAAAGCAGTTCCAGCGCCACCCAAAAAAAGGGGGTAGCCAAAAGGGCGTAAGAAGGGTTGCGAAAAGCCCGCGCAGTGGCGGTGACCAGCAGGCCCAGCGCGGCAAAGTACAACCCCAGCACCAGGCTATAGGCGATTAGAATTCCGGCGGAAATAAGCGGCGGCAACCCGCCGTAGTACAACATGGTCTGGTAAATCCAATAGCAATTGCCGGTAAACCAGAGAAAGCCCATGAGATACGCGGCCAGGGTTCCGCGCAGCAAAGCCTTTGGATGATTGAGATTTTCCCTCATCAACAGTCCGTAGAAGAGGGGCACAAATGCTACCCAGGAAAAAAACGTCCGCCAGAAAGGCACGGGGCCGATGATCGAAAAAGGCAGCATCAGCAGCGCGGCAGAAAAAATGCCCAGCAGCCAGGGTTGCCGTACCAGTCTTGCCATATGGGCGAGAGTCTACCATCCTTACCCTCCATCCCTTGTCGGATGAAGCTCTTGCACCTCCTAGACGAGGAAAGGCATACAATCGTTAACATGCTGATTGCCATCATTTTCATGCGTCTCTTTGAAGTAATGTTCTTCACCGGCGTCGCGGGATCAGTAGTGGTGGTTGCGATCAGTTTTGTCGAAGACCTTCAGCTGCTGGTGGGCGAGTGAAGCGTTTATCCGTCGTTGACGCTAAGCGGCAAGCAACATAGACTCAGTTCTGGCTTCGTACCAGACCGCGACACTCCCCGTCGGCGGCGTTGAGACCGTGGCCCATATCGAATGGCTTCCGAGCGAACAGCGAATGCACCTTTTCTCCCCTCCAACCGGGTAAAACTGGTCGTCGCCTCCTCGGTGATGCTCACGTTTATCTCGTTTTGGCGCGCCGCAGCGGTGGTGCTGAACGATCTTGGCTCGTCGGCTTTCTACGCCGGCGGCATTGCGGAAGAAGCCGTAGGCAAATCTGCCCCGTGGTTCATCCTCGGAGTCATGCTTTTCTCCTTTGCGGTGCGCGCGGTGTACGTGGAGAGCTGCTCCATGTTCACTCGCGGCGGCGTGTACCGGGTAGTGAAGGAAGCCCTCGGCGGCACCTTCGCCAAGTTGAGCGTTTCTGCGCTCATGTTCGATTACATCCTCACCGGACCGATTTCCGGCGTTTCCGCCGGGCAGTACATTACCAGCCTGCTGAATGAATTGATGAGCGTGGCCGCCGCACATAGCTGGCTTCCGGGCGCTATGCTCAGCGCCCACCATATGGCGCCTAAACTGCCGATGGACTTCACCGCAGCCGCGTTCGCTGTGATCGTCACCGTGTACTACTGGTGGCAGAACCTGAAGGGCATTGAGGAGTCGAGCGATAAGGCGCTCGAAGTAATGAAGATCACCACCGTGATGGTGGTGATTCTGCTTACCTGGGGAATTTATTCGGCTTTCCATCTCGGCGCTAAGCTGCCGCCCTGGCCCACACCTTCGACACTGCACTTCAGTAATGATGCCCTTGGATTTTTGCGGTACACGAGTTTGCCCGCGACGCTGGGCTTGTTCGGCATCATCATGGCGTTCGGACATTCCGTTCTGGCCATGAGCGGCGAAGAGACTCTGGCCCAGGTTAACCGGGAGATCGAACATCCCAAGCTCAAGAACCTGAAACGTGCGGCGATCGTCATCGCCATCTACAGCTTTCTTTTTACCGGCCTCGGTTCCCTGCTCGCGGTCATGCTCATTCCCGACTCGGTGCGGGTGCCGGTTTACCGCGACAACCTGATCGCCGGGATGGCCATGTATATGGTCGGCCCGCAGGTGCTGCGGATTATTTTCCGGGTGTTTGTGGTTTTGGTCGGCTTTCTCATTCTTTCCGGCGCCATCAACACTTCGATCATCGGCTCCACGGGCGTGCTCATGCGCATTGCCGAAGATGGGGTGTTGACGGATTGGTTCCGGCGGCCGCATCGCAAATTCGGCACCAGCTACCGGATCGTGAACCTGGTAGCCATCATGCAGTTGTTCACCATCGTCGCCAGCCGGGGCAATGTGATCGCGCTGGGCGAAGCGTATGCGTTCGGAGTGATCTGGAGCTTCACTTTTAATAGCCTCGCCATGCTGGTGCTGCGCTGGAAGTACAAAGGAGAGCGCGGCTGGAAGGTTCCACCCAATCTGCGTATCGGCAAGCGCGAGGTACCGATCGGGTTGATCTCGGTCTTCCTGGTTTTGCTGACGACTGCGCTGGTAAACCTTTTCACCAAGTCAGTCGCTACGGTCAGCGGGATCCTGTTCGCAGCCACGTTCTTTATTATTTTCACCATTTCCGAACGCGACAACCGGCGCAGGAGAACCACCACCGAACTGCAGATGAAGGAACACTTTCAGCTGGAGCACGAGGATGCGGTGGGGCGCGACGTGTTGCAGATCGAGCCGGGATGCGTGGTAGTCACGATGCGCGACGCCAACAATCCCTTCGCGCTCAAGTGGACCCTGGCGCGGACCAATACGGGTGATCAGGATGTGGTGGTGCTGACCGCGCGCATGGTCGGCGCAGGCGGACCGGAGTTGCTGTACACCTCCGATCAGCTGTTTAGTGAATACGAGCAGATGCTGTTTACCAAGGCCGTTTCGGTGGCTGAGAGCTTTGGCAAGCACATTTCGCTGCTCGTGGTTCCGGCGGGAGACATTTTCGCGGCGCTGGTGCAGACGGCGAATTCGCTCGAGGCCGCGGCCGTGGTTTCAGGACTTTCGAGCAAGATGTCGGCGCATGAGCAGGCCTACCGGGTCGGGCAGGCGTGGGAAGCGCTACCGGAACCAAAGAAGCAGATCACCTTCTACGTAGTCTCTCCGAATGGCGAGGCGGAGTCGTTCCACATTGGACCGCATGCTCCGTCGCTGCAGGCGGATGATGTGGAGCTGGTGCACCGCTTGTGGCTGAACTTCCGCCGCGACCCGGAGATGCAAAACCTGCACCACAGCGACATCGTGACCCACGCCTTGACCCGGTTGGCAGCGGAATACGCACGCGACAAACAGGAGACGCTGCTGGGACTTCGCCGCCGAGTGCATGACGGACCCGTAACTGCGCGACTGGGAGAGGTACGAAACCCCGTAACCCAACCGGGAGGCGATTACGCCGTCCGCGCCCCGCGCCCTGACGACGAAGAAGCATAATCCCATCATCTGCCACTGTCTTTGTGGCTGACTGGCTTGCACCACGCTTCGGTCGAAAATCAAGCTGCAACCTCCAGACTCTGAGTGGGTGGCCCAGATCTCGCTTTTGAGACCTGGGTGCTGCGGCCAGGAACCATTTGCGAAGAAAAACCCAGGCCTCCTAAGGAACAAGGCTGCTTCCGTGAGAGGTCGGAGGGTGAGACTGGACTATCCCACCCTTCGCAAAGAACGCGAAGGATGGGGCACCCGTCGGCGAACCCGGACTTCCTACTTCAACCGCGTGAACAACGAACCGGAATGAGCAACTCTCCACGGGTGCCCTACGTTCGCACCAGCGTACGTGGGCCGAATACGACTTTTTTCGAATGCTTTCAGCCGCGGGCATAACGCAGTAGTAGGGGCTTCGCCCCATCTTTTTCGGCCCACGTACGCTGGTGCGAACGTAGGGCACCCGTACAGAGCGGCGATGGACGTAGCTTAGGTTTGCGAGGTAATGGCGCGGACAAATAAGCGGCTGGCCCACTCGTAGTTTGGAGGTTGCAGTTCTGGCCGGGGAAGGAACCACCGATGAAGCGCTGTTGACCTGTCTCCGCACCAGGAGTACGCTGGACTCCTAGAGGCGAACAAATGGCGAAGATCGCGACAGCCGAAAACCTGGAACTTTTCCCTATTCTTTCTCGCTTTCCCCCGCAGGGCACCAAGTCACCCTTGACCGGGATCGCTCGTTTGGCCGCTGTCTCCTCCCCTGCCGGCGAGGGACATCAGATCGAAATGCGCTCGCTCGGGGTGCGGTCAATCCTGAACCGCAGTGTCTCCCGGCGGGGCCTAAGGTTCGCCTGGAGCATCAACCCCTATCGCGGATGCGAGTTCGCTTGCCGTTATTGCTATGCGCGCTATACCCACGAGTTCATGGAACTGCAGCCAGAAGACTTCGAACGGAAGATATTTATCAAGCAGAACGCGGCCTGGCTGCTGGAACAGGAACTGAAGCAGGTTCGCCCCGGAGAAGAGATCGCCCTGGGAACCGCCACCGACCCCTATCAGCCGGTCGAACGCCACGCCCGGGTGACTGAGTCACTGCTTGAAGTGCTGGCCAAGCGGAGCGGACTGCGCATTGGGGTGGTCACTAAATCAACCCTGATCGAACGGGACATTCCGCTGCTGCAACAGATCGCCGAGCGCAACACGTTGGTGCTTCATCTGACGATCACCACCACCAACATATCCCTGGCGAGAAAGCTGGAACCGCGGGCGCCACGGCCGGATCTGCGGTTGCAAACCGTAGCCCGGCTTCGGGAAGCGGGCCTGCGAACGGGTATTCTGTGCTCGCCGCTGCTGCCTGGCCTGACGGATACCGGCAAGGCTCTGGATACCATGGCGAAAAGAGCCAAGGCCGCCGACGCCAGCTTCCTTTCGGCACAACCGTTGTTTCTCAAGCCGTGCTCAAAGGATATCTACCTGGCCTTTGTCCGGGAGCATTTTCCGGAGCTCGAAGCGATGTACCGGCAGCGTTTCGACAGCAACGCTTTTGTCTCGACGGCTTACCGGAAACGGATTGAAGCGCTGGTCAGGACGGTATGCGCGAAATACAGGTTGGGACGGCGTAGCGGAGATGCCCTGCTGACGCGCGAGGTGGAAAACAACCTCATTGAGGAGGGGGCGGTCCAGAGTCGTTTCGCGGCCCTTGGTTAAAGCGCGGGTAGTGCATATGGGGTTCCTCTGCCTGGAGGGTCTTCCACTGATCGGGCGTGAGCACCCTGCGCAGCCCAAGGAGCATACGGGCGTTCGCCTTTTCGAGTTCTGCGCGGGCCTGGGCGACACGGTCAATTTGCGCCAGGATCTTTCCCTCGTCCGGCTGATCAGCCGCCAGCAGGGGCTCCATCGACGTCTCCTCTTTGTGCAAGCTGGAGCTTAGATCCATCAAGCTGGGGCGGTTTTGCTGGAAAATGGCTTCCATTTTCTTTTGCTGATCTGCGGTAAGCCCCAGCTTCTGCACCAATTCAGGATTGTTCCACCAGCGTCCGTGCGGTCCGAGGTGAAAGGCGCGCTCCATGGGGGGACGGCCGCCTTCCATAGGAGGCGGTCCCCCGTCCGGCGGAGCGCCTGGCGGTGGGGCGTTCTGGCACAGGGCCACTCCCGACGCCAGGGCCAGGCCCAGCGGGATCGAAAGCAACGCGCTAGTTGCTCTGAACAAGGTGCTTGCTTCCTTTGGCCGCAGCGCCGCTGCCGGTCGAAACCAGGTGAGTGAGTGATTCCATGGACGAGGGTACAGCTACCGAAAGCTGTTCATCGACCTGGTCAAGGAGTGCATCGTCGCTGATTTGTGCCGCCGGTTGGGCCGGCCGTGGGCTCGACACACGGAACGGAAGCAGCGCGATCAACAGCAGCACGATGGGGATCATCGCGGCCACCGCCCAGCGCAGAGAGAGAATGGGCTGTCTTTTGGCGGTGATGAATTGCTGCGGACGGGTGGCCAGCGACTCGGCGCTCCATTCGACCGCCGCCTTGCGGTAAACGCCGAGGCCATGCTCCAACTGAGCCACGGCGGCGCGGCACTCGTCACATTCCGTCAGATGGCGAAGCATCTGCGGTGTTCTCTGATCGAGTACGTACTCCTCCTGCTCCCAGGCTGACAGATGGTTGCTGTTCATCGCTTTTTCTCCATTGCCTTGCGCACGGCGGCAAGTCCGCGGTGCAGGTGGCTCTTGATCGTCCCTACGTGCAGTCCCATAGCAATTGCGATCTCGGGCAGTTCCATTTCCTCCACAAAGCGCAGCACAAAAACGCTGCGTTGCTTGTCGGGAAGGGCGTCCACCGCATCCCAAACCTTTACCAATTTCTCCCTCACCACCAGGGAGGCTTCCGGGGAAATGCCTGGAGAGCGGAGGCGGTCTGCGATGTCTCCTGCTTCGAGTGCCGTGGAGCTCGCCGTTTTCCAGAACTGAAACTTGCGCGAGCGCGTGCAGTCGCGAATGAGGTTGGTCGCAATCCGCGTCAGCCAGGTGGCTATGCTGCAATCTCCGCGAAACTCATTGCGCGCCTTGAAGGCTTTCAGGAAGCAATCCTGGGTCACCGTTTCCGCGAGGTCGGGATCCTTGAGCGAAAGCAAGGCATAGCGGTAGATGCGAGACCGGTAGGTGACGCAGAGCGTGTTTACGTCCTCAAGCTCTGCAATCATCCGGTCTCGCAGGGGTGAAAGCTCTCCGGTGTAGTTGAGCTGCTCCAATGCTTCCATAGACGGGCTATCCCAGCCAGCAGTTTACGTTATCGCATCGGTGGCCCGTGCATGGGACCGCCCATCATGTGTTCTTGTTCTAACTGGTCAAATTTGGTCTTCTGGTCGGCGTTGAGAATGGCGTAGAACTGCGCCTGGGCAAGAGCATGCGCGGCCATCATCTCGCCGCTCATTTGGCCTAAGGTGGCAGCGGTGGACTGAATCACGGCCGCATCGTTGGCCTTGACGGCTGCCTCCAGGGCCTGGTGAGCTGTGTGTTCGCTGGCCCTTGCATTCTGGTGCGCTGTGGCTTCCGCAGTGAAGTAAGTGGTCGCTTGCTCCACTTGAGTTGGAGTGAGGGTGAGCAGCGTGGTGTACCTCTGGACCTGGTGCTGGGCCATCGCTGCCGGGGACGGCGGGGTGTGCGTTGGTGTGGTTTGCGCCTGGGCCATGGTTACCAGTCCCAGGACCGCAACAAGCGCGAGCGAACGCTTCATACTTCCTCCTTGGCGGCTGAGAAGGTTCTATCCTTCTCGCCCCAATAGACGGAAGCCTTAACCCATGGGTTTACCGCGAGATCAAAGTGGCCTTAGGGAGCAACAGCAGCACGGCGACTCCTCCGCCCCATGCGCTGAAGGCGCAAACCAGCATAACGGAGCGAAATCCAGCGAAAAATGCCTGGTCGAGCAACCGAGTTGCTTCTTTATGCTGCGCTGGGGGAAGACCGGGAGGCAGTGGAATATCGTGCAGGCGAGCCCGGTTCGCCCACATCTGCTGCTGGGCCTGGACGGGCAAGGTGGAATGGGCAAGCTGGGTCCGGAGGGTGGCCACAAATCCGTGCGCCAGGACCAACGCGAGCACGGAGACAGCCAGCAGTGAGGCGAGGCGAGAGACGGCGTTGTTCACCGCGGAAGCAATGCCGGTCTGGGTGGGAGGCACCGACGACATGACGGCATTGGTGAGCGGCGCGACAGCCAGAGTCAGCCCGCAGCCAAGGAGGATAACCGGAGGTCTCCGGTTTAGCGGTCGCGTCTTGGAAATGTTTCGACAGAGCGAGGCGAGCAGGCTGGATGGTATGATCCGTCTGTTTTTCGAAGGGAGAAGATGAGTGATTCAAGAAAAGGTTCTGCGGCTATTGGTTCTGGGCGCGATTACGATTACGGGTGGTGTTGCAATGATTCCATCGTCGGTCAATGCGGCAGGCGGCGGCGCGGGGGTAGAGCCGGCTCCTATCAAGGTAGAGCGCCTGGATCCGGCAGTGAACCTGATCGTTCCTGAGAAGCCTGTCCTGGAAAAGGTAGCTACGGGCCCAGGCTTCAAATGGACGGAGGGGCCAATCTGGATTTCCAGCGGCTACCTGCTGTTCGCAGAAATTCCCAGCAACAGCATTCGCAAGTGGGCGCCCGCATCCGGGGTCAGTATTTTCATGCAACCCAGCGGGTGGAAGGATTCCGCGCCGTATACCGGCCCGGAGCCCGGCTCCAACGGCATGACGTTAGACAGCCGCGGACGGCTCACGGTGGCGGGCCACGCACAACGTGACGTTTGGAGATTGGAGCAGCTCGACCCAAAGGCGCCAGCCACACTTCTTGCTGATAGTTATCAGGGCAAGCGGTTGAACAGTCCCAATGACCTGGTGTACAAGTCAGACGGCACACTCTACTTTACTGATCCGCCTTATGGGCTGCCTAAGTTGGACGCTGACCCGACCAAGCAACTGCCGTTTAACGGTGTTTACCGCCTGCCCGGCGCGCTGACCCATAAGCCCGGCGCCCCGCCGGACCGCGCACAGTTACAGTTACTGGTCAAGGATCTGCCTCGGCCCAACGGAATCGCTTTCTCTCCGGACGAGAAATATCTCTACGTCAACAATTCTGAGCCCAAGAAGCTTTGGATGCGCTACACGGTTAAACAAGATGGGACGCTGACGGACGCCAAAGTGTTTTTCGATGCCAGCTCTGATTCTCGGGTCGGCGCCCCCGACGGGATGAAGGTAGACCAGAAAGGAAATCTATATAGCGCCGGTCCCGCAGGCGTT
>Ga0302177_10002597_pt1 | contig 12687 bp, 8 predicted proteins | sample I_Palsa_E1_2_FD_198780 | JGI IMG/M metagenome (GOLD analysis project Ga0302177, IMG submission 198780) | Peat permafrost microbial communities from Stordalen Mire near Abisko, Sweden - I_Palsa_E1_2 | ecosystem: Environmental > Terrestrial > Soil > Palsa > Peat permafrost | place: Sweden: Abisko... | reverse complement strand
CCGGACAGTGCGAGCTTGCCGTTAAAGCCAATCAGGCCGGCAATTATGTCCTTCTTGGGAGCCCCGTGCGTGCTGATCGCCGTCGGGTCCCCAGTGGCTGGCGCCGCAGCGCCGCTTGGAGCAGCGCCGCTTGAACCGGTCGGCGCGGCGGCCTCCGCTGATTTTGGCGCAGCCCCCGTCGCGGTGCCGGTCGACCTGGCTGGGTGCGACGAGGTGCAGGCGGCCACGGACGCCATGAGCGCCAGGATGGCTGCTGCTGCGGGCAGCGCCCGCCTGCTGGCCTTGGCAGTGTTGATCATGATTTAACCTGCAATCTTGTTTAGCAGCTGGTAGCTGACCTCAGATTCCGCGGCCCCTGCGATTCCCGGCGCGGACACCTCATCTAGCCGGGCCTACGCCAGGGGCCACCCCGAGCACCAGGTATGTCCGGCGCTCGTGGGGATTACCCGCAAGACGTGCAAGGTCGACTGGCAGGCAGCCAGGCAGCGCGCCGGAGCTGTCCCTGCGCCGGGGCCGGTCTCTGGTGGCGACGATCACGCTCACATTGGGCCAGGCGTTACCTGGTGAGAACTCGTTCACCGAGCTGACATCCGGTCCCCTGGCCAGGGCAGCGGACGTCCCAGCAGGTCGGCCAGGTCGCGATCGTGCTCGGCCAGGGACTCCCGCAGACGGCGGCGCGTTTCCGGCGCCATCCCCCGAGCGGGTAGATAGTTGTACCGGGTTCGGTTCTGTAGGCGGCGTGGCGGCAAGCCGAGGAACTTCCACACCTCATTCACGTGCCGGTCGGGTTCTGCGTAGAACTCCTCACTCAGCGCTACGTGGATCTGATCGCGGGGGAAGAACTTGAACCAGCGCGGGAGCATGTCGAGGTAACGCCCCTGCGCCAGGTACGAGTGGTTCTCATGCTCCGCGCTGACGTAGCCCTTTCCGGCGACGATGCGCTCTGCTTCGCCGAGCAGCCGGTCCGGCTCCGCTTCCAGCGCCTCCTCAAAGCTCAGCGTCTCGCCACCGTGGTGGGTCCGCTCTTTGAAATGCGAATATGCCCGCTCCACCGGATCGCGCAAAGTCACGATGACACGCACGTCGGGATAATCGTGCGCCAGTCGCTCTGCGGCCAGCGGATGAAACAGGTAGTACGGGCTCGCTTCACCGCAGATCGCTGGACGCACATTGGGACGCACCAGGTGACGGTCGCCGACTTCGAGCGGGAAATGCGAGCGGTACCAGGTCAGGCCGCGCTCGTACTGGGTGTCGTAGTAGTGCACTCCCTTGATGTGCTGGCGGCTGGGGAACAACGGAACAACACTCGGATGATCAAGCACATAGTTGTACAGCGACGTACTGCCACCGCGCTTGGCGCCGATGATCACAAAGTCCGGCCCGTGCCGCAGCCCGGCCGTCGTCTCACCGTAACTGCGCAGGAAGCGTTTGCCGGACTCACGCACCGCCTGGTTGACCGGCCCTCTGCCGTCCCGGGTCATAGTTGTCTCCTGTTCGTCAATTTGCGCTTTTTCGGAGCTGCGAACTCCGATCCAGCTGGTTCGGACGCCCCGCCGGCCGGCAGGACGGGGCGCAACCGGGGCACCGGGGGCCGCAGCGCTGCGAAAACGCCGGCGAGCTGGAATGGCACCCGCGCGAAGTAGAGGAGGGTCCCGAACGCCGCCAGGCCGACGGCGACCGCCACACACAGGGTGAGGAAGCTCGGGCCGAGCAGGACACGGGCGGCCAGGCCCGTACCACCGAAACACGCCACCGTCGCGCCGGCCGCCAGCCAGTAGCCAGGGCCGAACGGGTCGAGGCCCATGATCCACCTGATCTCCACCATGGCGGTCACGTTGTCCACCACGATGCTCGCCGCCCAGGCGATCGCCGCGCCCAGTATGCCTATGCGCGGTACCAGCACCAGGTTCAGGCCGATGTTGATGGCCAGCGCCGCACCCGCGTTGACCGCGCTCCAGGTACTCCGGCCGCCCATCAGCAGCACCACTGTGACGTTTCCGGTGCCGAGGTTGACCAGCATCGCCAGTGACAGCACGACCAGGGCGGACGCGCCAGCGGTGTAGCGCGGCCCGAAGATGCCGAGTACGGTCGCGGGGAAAACCATGAACGTCAGGTAAAGCGGCCAGGACGCCAGCATCAGCCATCGGGTGCTGCTCTGGTACAGCTCGGCGGCCCGATCGTACTGGTGACGAGCGAGCTGGGCGCTCAGCTGGGGGCCTATGGCCAGCCGGTTGCCCTCAAGCGCGAACGTACCGATGATGGCCAGCTTGCTGACCGCGCTGTACACGCCTGCGGCGTAGCTCGAGGCCAGCGCGCCTACGATCAGGATGTCCAGCCAGAGGATGATCACCTGGAAAGAGGCCTGCAGGGCGCGCGGCCCGGTGAAAACCCAGAACTCTGCGGCGAGCTGCCGGCTCCGGCGGCTGATGGGCTGCCATGGTCCACGGTGCCGCCCACCTTCGCGACTGGCCGCCGCATCCCCGTTCGCCCGCACCGATGGGACTGGATCGAAAGTGGCCGCAAGGTCGGCCCTGGCCTCGAGCTCGGGACCCGCCAGCGATTCGGGTGAGATCCTGTGCCGTTCTGACAGGAACCCATCCGGCACTGGGCGTACCGGAGCAGCCGGTCCGGGATTCTGGCTCGGGATGACCCCGTTGCCCGGCGCTTCGGCCGCCGCTTCTGGCGCGCCCTCGGCGTGCCGCCGCCTGCTGGGCGCTGAGTCAGCTGGCGCTTCCTTCCGCAGCACGCGTACGAAGATGATCGATGCCGCTGCCAGGCCGGCCACGACCGGCAGGCCCCAGACGAAAACGGCGACGCCCAGCCCGAGACCGGCCGCCAGGACCGTCACGACCAGAGCAATTCGCAGCGTTGGTTTGCCGACGCCCTCGATCAGCAGATACGGCCACATCCGGCCGAACCCCCGCGCACCGTCGACGAGGCAAGCAGAAAGCGCCCCCAGCGGGATGAGCGGCGCCACGATCCGAACGTCTGTGACTCCTTGGCTGACGGGCAGGCCGCGGAGGAAAAAGTGCGCGATCTGCGGCGCGGTGGTCCAGACGGCCGCCGCTCCGGCGAGACCGACGACGGCGACCGGCACGAGGGCTGCCACCACGACACGTCGCACATCACCCAGGGCACCGATGACCCGTGCCCGTGATATCCACCTGGTGAGGCCCGTATCCGCGCCAAGCTCGAACGTGTTGGACAAGATCGTGAACAGGGCGATCAGCTCGAAGAACGCGCCCGCGCCTCGTGGCTGCAGCCATCGGCTGACCAGCACAACCAGACCAAAGCTCATGACTGCGCCCGCCACCATCGCGACCACGTTGATCACCGAGCCGCGAACGACGACCGCTGCCGTGCCCGAGAGCTCGCTTCCTGAGCGACCCGCCGCTTCGCTCACCGATAGACCGCCCGCGCTGGTCGCGGTGGCTGCGGCGACGGCAAAGTCTGATTTCGCGGAGCGTGCTCAGTCCCCGGCAGCTCTTGTTCACCCGGCCGCCAGGACAGGCGGTAGGACAGGGCCGAAATCACCATCACTACCTGGAGCTCGGCTGGAAGCCAGCCGTAAACGCCAATCTGCGCCAGCGCGATCAGCGGAGCCGCGTGCAGCCACAGGCCCGCAGCGCCTCTGGCCCGGCGTGTCTGCCAGAGCACCGCCAGGAAGAAAGCGAGGAACAAAGCTGTGGCTACGTAGCCGTCCGAGTACATGACCATCCACAGCTGGCCCTGAGTGCCGATGGGCGGCGTCCCGCCCTGGCCGGTCACCGCCTGCGGTTCGCCGTACCCGAAGAGCGGCGACCGGTTAGCGCCGTCGAACGCCTGCTGAGACACGCTCGCTCTGGTGGCATTGCTCTGGCCATGCGTGCTGGAGACATTGGCAATGATCAGGTGGCTGAGCGGCGTCAGCGCCACGACCGCGGCGACCAGCACGATCAGTCCAAGCAGGGAGACCAGCTGCGCTACCCGGCCGCGCAGCGCCAGCCGGATGGTCACGTACAGCAGTCCGATGCCGAGGCTGAGGAACATCCCGCGGTTCAGCGACACAACCATCGGTACCAGGGACGCGAGCAGGAAGCCGATGATCAGCCTGCGGCGCGGCCCTCGCCCGGTAACGGAAAGCGCGGCAAGCGCCACCGGGGTCAGCACCGCGATGTTGCCACCCCAATTATTTGTGTACGGGAAGGGAGCTGCGGGGCGCGGAACCGGGAAGCCGAGAAAATTCACGACATTGGCGAATACCGGCTGGATGAGTTCTTGTACGAAAGGCTGATTGCGAAAGCCGTGGGGGAGCAGGAATTCGATGACCGCGGGAAAGGCGTGCGCACCCCCGATAATGCCGGCATAGCCCCCGATGACCACGACGATCCAAAAAACGGTCAGGATATGCAAAATCTTGAGATTAACCCACCTTGACCTGGGCATATTATAGACGTACAGGAACAGGATCCCGGCCCCGACATAGAGCAGGAGCCGATAGGTAAAGGTCATTATCTTGGTTCCGCTGTCCAGCTGGAGCCCGGACATCAATACCCAGCTGGAAAACAGAAACCAGAAGACGATGGGTACCGGGGCTTTAGTCCACCGCCGCCATATCAAGGCGACCAGCATCGGCACGGCCAGCACCGGCCAGATCAGGGCACTCAGCCCAAGCACCCACCAGAGCGGGAATGCCACGAAAAGCGCCACAAGCGGCCAGGTCACCGGAAGGCGAAAGCGAGTTTCGGTCAGGTCAGACCGGATCGGGCTGCCGTCCGGGGAGAACGGCGCCAGCTGGCCTGCCTCAACCGCTTCAGTCACCGCGGCTGCTCCGGCCCGCTTCCCTGCGCCAGGGACCTGGTCATGCCCTCGGACGCCAGCGGCAGCGGCATGGTCGCTGGGGATACCGAACCAGGCCGCGATCCCGGATGTGGCGCCACCGGAGCGGGACGATCCGCAGCCGACGGGCTGGCAGCCGATTCCGGCTGAGCCGACGCATGCCGGTAACGGCCGCCACGCACTGTGCTGATCAGGACACCGCCGACTACGGGAGCGCCGACCTGACCAAGGCGATGGCACAGCGCCATCAGGTCCCTGCCCCTGGTGTGCGCCTGGCGGGCCAGCACGATCACGCCATCGACGTGAGAAGCGAGCGCGAGGATATCCGCACCCGCTCCTGAAGGGGCGTCCAGCAACACAAAGTCGTGCACTTCACGTTGCCGGCGCAACGTCTTGGCCATCCGGTCAGAGTCCAGGGACGAGAGTGCGTAAGCAGGCTCGCGGCCACTCGGCAGCACGGCCAGCCGTTCCTCGACGCCGACGGGCAGCAGTGCGCCCGATGCCTGCCGAGGCGACTTGATGTAAGCGTCGGGATCGTCGTCTCGGGTAAGCAGTTCCTTCAGGCCCGGGTTTCCGGCCACGCCGAAGATCTGCGGCAGCGCAGAGCCCTGCGTGTCCGAGGCCACCAGCAGGACTCGCCTGCCTGATTCGGCCAGCGCCACACCAAGCTCAGCAACCACGAGGCCAGCCGACATGCTGGTGTCTGCCGCGACCACCATCAGCACGCGCAAATTGTGTCGCGACGAAACCGCCTCGACCGTGGCGCGCAGGATGCGGGCCGTATCGGCGGCGCGGCTATCTGGCTCAGTGGCGATAGCGATGGCGGTGGACGATGGCGCTGCCCGCCCGCGGCGACGGGCCGCGGCAGCCTCGGCGGCAGGCACGATCGCGAGCACCGGAGCGCCCAGCCGCTGCTCTAGTTGCGCTGCGTCCCGCACCCGATCGTCGGAAAGGTCCCGCGCGAACGCAATGGCCAAGCCGAGCAGCAGGCCGAGGATCAGTCCAATGCCAACCAGGGCCGAGCGGCCGAAGCTCGAGGACTTACCGTTCAGAACGGCTGGGATGACGCTGCCGCCGGAGTCGTTGTAGGTGGGCAGCGCGGCCAGCTGAGCTTCGGCGGTGCTGGCCTGACTGGTCAGCTCATTGAGCCGGATGCTCAATACCTGGTGGGTAGTTGCCGACACGTTGCCGGCCAGCTGCCCGGACAGCTGCGCGATCTGAGTGCGCAACGACGATATCTGCTGCTGCAGTGTCCCCTGCAGGACGGCGATCTGGCCGGCCAGCTGATGGTGCCGGTATGACAGGTAGGCGCTGGCGAAGGCGTTGGCTCCTTGCTGGGCCGCTGGCTTGCTACTGGCCTGCCAGCCGATCTGCAGCACGTTTGACGTGGTGAGCGTGCTGGCCGGAACGGTGACCGAGAGCCTCTTGGTGGCAGCCGACTCCAGCGTGCTGGCGGGAACCTTGAGCGTGGCGGCGGCCTGCTGGATCACCGGTCCTGACTGCGCAATGGCCTGCTCGGTGCTCATGTTGACCTGAGAGGTGGCCTGCGTCGACTGGTTCAGCGGTCCTTGGGTGACGGGCTGCACCACCACTTGGGCGGTCGCCGTGTAGGACGGCCCGCGTTCGACAGAGTATGCGGCCCCGGCGAGCACGCCTATCACGCTCATTACCGCGATCAGCCGCCACCTACGGCGGACGATCGACCAGTAATCACGCAGGTCTACCGAGTGTGGCTCGGTAGGAAAATCGTCTTGCGCTTGTGGCTGCCTAGTGGCCATGGGTGCGGTCCTTCATGCGCGGGGTCTGGTGCCGTATCGCTAAACTATTGGCCGAGCACGGATCACGCATCATCGCGCTGAATGCGGCTGATGCCGCCGGGGCGCCTTCTAGCTGACCTGGTCACCGTAAGCCTGGTGACCTAAGTCTGACCAGGTCACCGTAAGCCTGGTGACCCGAGTTGAAGTAGATGATCACACTGCGCAAGGACGCCAAGATCCCAGGCTGCTTGCCTGGTCCCCAGCTAAATCCGCTGGCGCATTTCCTGTCAGCGTAAATCTCGCCTTTATACAAGTGTTGCGCTGCCTCCTAAGGAGCGACCGATCGCGCTCGGGCGCCACACCGTCGCGAGAATGAGTGTCAGCCATTGGCGTCAGATCCGGTGTCGCCCATCGTGCGCTGGTAGCTCAAGCTATGGGATTAGCCTCGGCAGCGCGCCGATGGCCAATAGGCGATCACCAGGTGACTGCCTGCCACCGGCGCGCTGCGTAGGCGAGCCTGGCTAAGCCCTTAGGGCTGGATCTGCCGGAATCATCCTCCCTGTACGAGCGCGGCTGCGTAATGCGCCACTACCTGAGTCGCGGTCAGCGCGGTCGGGTAGACGGCCACGTCGGCGATGGTGCCGTTGAAGTAGTAGCTGTTCGGCTGCGTGGTGCCCTGGCTGTTGCTGCCCCACGGGTCGAGGTTCCAGCCGTTGAGGTTGTCGCCGCCAACGCGCCAGTAGCCGGTGTACGACTGCGCCGAGCTGCTGGTGGTGGTCCCGATCAGCTGACCGTCGACGTACAGCGCCTCGTTCGGCCCGGTGGTGTTGGTCGCGTCGTAGGTGGCCACGACGTAGTGCCACTGACCGTCGTTGTAGACGTTCGGCGTCTCGATGGTCTTGGTCCCGCTGTTGTACACACCGAAGACCAGCTGGCCATCGTTCATCATGTAGATGTGCCGGTCGTAGCTGCCGCTCAGGCCGGACTGGCTGCCGCCGAAACCGATGATCTTGCCGCCGGTGTTCGTCGTGGTCTTGAACCAGCCTTCGATCGTGAACGTCTGCGGTCCGGTCACCGCGTTCTGCGACGCCACGTTGCCGGTGCTGCCATCGAAGGACGTTGCCGTGCTGCCCGTCAGCGGACCAGGCACGCCCTGGGTCGTACCGCCGGAGTAGCTGCCATTGAAGCCGTTCGAGGATGCATCTGCCGCCGTGCTGCCGGTGTCGTTCAGCGGCCACAAGAAGGACGGATTGTTGCTCAGTACGGTCTGGCTGTAGGTCAGTGCTGGGCTCGACGACGCCACTGTCACCGACGCCGAGGACGGCGACCGTCCGCTCAGGTGCGTGCCGTCAGTCGCAGCGTAGGTGTAGGTGTGCGCCGAGCCAGGGGTCAGTCCCGTGTCCTGGTAATGCAGTACGGGTAGCGCCCATGGCCAGGACGTGGCGGTCAGGGTCGCGATGGGGCTCTTGCCGCCGTCGCGGAAGATCTCGTAGTTGAGCGTGCCGACATCTGCACTGCTCACCGCGGGGAAGCTGACCGAGGCGGTCCCGGCGGAGGTGCTGCTGACCGTCGGTGCGGTGGTCGGATTCGATGGGTACACCGAGTCGGGCTTCGCCGGGAAGATCGCGAAGCCTTGCTGTGGCTTGCCGTTTACGTTGAAGAAGTCGCCGCCCAGGAACAGCTGGCTGCCGTCGGTAGCCATCGCCCTCGGACCAAGAGTCGTGTCATCGTCGTTCGGGTTCCAGTGACCGAGTGACCCGTCGGTGAGCGACTGGTCCAGGAGGTGATGGGTCACCCAGCCGCCCGAGTTGTTGTTTACCTGCGGGAAGCCTTCGGGAGCGTAGGCGCAGTCATGCGCGTGCGAGCCCTTGAAGAGGTAGCCCTTGATCACGACCAGCGCCTGAGTCGCTCCGAGACAATCGTTCTGCCAGACCAGGCTGTCGCTGGTCGGGCTGAGCCCAACCGCAAAGTCGCCGTCGAAGCAGCCACCGCCGGTGCCCTCGGAGCCAAGGTAAGCGACGCCGTTGCTGATGGTGATGGTCTTGACCGCCGGCGGGTAACAACTGGAGCTGTCCGGCACGATGTTGGCGCCCCACGCTATGTTCGTGGTTCCGTTGACCGGATCCACCGCCCCGGCAGCGGGCTGGTAGACGCCGTTGATATTGGCGAAGTAGCCGCCCACCAGGATCTGCGAGTTGTCCGGATCCACCGCAACGCTGGTGAGGGCGTTGTCCAGGACGGGTGCCCACGGGAGCAGGTTCCCGGAGGTGTCCACGGCGCCCGCATACGTCCGGGACTGGATTCCGGCGGTTGTCCCGGAAGTGCCGAGCGCGGTGAAGCCGCCGCCTGCGTAGATGGTTCCGCTCGACGCGACGGCGAGGGCGTTCACCTTGCCGTACGCCGAAGGTTTCCAGCTCGTCAGCGCGCCGGTCGAGGTATTGAAGGCAGCCAGGTTGTCCCGGTAACTCCCGTTGACCGAGTTGAACAGGCCGCCCACGTACAGCGTGCTGCCGTCGGGTGACAGCGCCAGCGCGTAGACGGCGGGCGACGACGAACCAGACGTTTCTGCGATCACCGGATCAAACGAAGTGATCAGCGCACCAGTGGTTGAGTTGAACGCGGCGAGGTAGGTGCGGGACACCTCGCCCGTCGTAGTCCCCGACGCCTCGCCGGGCGGTTTGGCGTTCTGGAACTGACCGCCGACGTATACGACACCGTTTCCGTAAGCAATGGTCCACACCGTGTTATCGACCTGCCAGCTCGACAGCGCGTTGGAGCTCACATTGCCGTCAGACTGGCCGACCGGTAGTGGGGACGGGGCGGTGGCGCGCGCCACCGCGGTCGATTTCGCGCTGGGGGCCAGGCTGGCCGCTGACGCTTGCGCGATTGGCACCGCGGCCAGCGCCGCGGCACCTAGCACCACGGCTGTCGCCGCGCCGAATACTCTTGCCTTCATTCCTGCTCCTGGTTAAGTGCTGGGGAGGCAGATGCGTGCTGTCCTGGGACCTGCCTGCCGACCCTCAGCGGCCTGGTGAGTTCCTCAGATAAATCGCCGCCCCCGGCGAGCACGCGGATAGCGGCCGCCGGGTCGTGGCGGCATCGCCCGCGACCGATCAGATGCAGCCGGTGCGGACGGCCGACGAAGTCCCGGATGAGAAAATCCGTCATGCCGCCCTCCCGGGCGACGAGGGACCGGCCAGGCCACTGGGCTGCGCGAGCGCATGCTGCAGCACGTCCGTGACGGCCGGATAAAATCGCTCATCGACATCGCCTGTGCTGCTGCGCGCCTCCTCGTGACGTACAGCCAGCTCAAGCAGGTGCAGGAGCACGACCAAGCGGTGTGCCTGTGCTGGCACGCCGAGCGCCCGAAGGGCAGTTGCGGCCTGCTCCGCCGCCGCCGCCACCGCCTCGCCGAGCGGGCACTGCCTGGTTAGGAACGCGACCTGGAAGTAGTAATGCACCGCATCGAAGCCAAGCGGCGCGTTCTGCGTGCTGCACTCCCAATCCCAGGCGTACAGGCGAGAACCGGCGCGGGCGAGATTCCACGGCACCAGATCGCCATGCCAGGCACCGAACGTCAGCGGTATCCGGCCGTGGATCCGTTCGAGCTGCTCAACGGCAAGGTTCAGCGCCGACCGGGCTGCCGGTTCGAAGCCAGCCGCCTCGATCCGTGAGCGCACGCTCAGCCACCACGGGCTAGCGGCGAGCTCGCCGGTGAAACCCGGCGCCAGTCCGCTGATCTCCTGGAGGACGCTGGCCGGCGGCAACCCGTTTTCGCTGCTCACACGCTTGCTGTCGCGAGGCAGGGGACCGGTAATGAGGAGATCAAGGCCACGCCAGACGGAGCGGCCGAGGAGCTCGGGCACGCCGAGGTGCATCGGCTGCACCGCACAGGCTCGCAGGGCGGCGGCCTCGCGGCTCACTGCCGCGCGCGCCCAGTCGTTCCAGCCCACCCTGATATAGCCAAGCGGCACCCCGCCGGTGCTGAAGACCTGTAGCACTGGCTTGCGGTACGGACCACTACCGCCACCGAAGGCCATGACGATCTGCTCGCGGCCGAAGAGCAGCCGCAGGTGCTCGCCAAGCAGTTCGTCGGCCAGCTGCCCATCGGTGGCGCCTGCGGCGATCCCGATATCTATCTTGTCCCGGACCAGCGGCTGCGCCAGCCCGGTACGCAGTCCCAGTCCCAGCGCACGGCGCGCGAACCGGGTACGTCCCGTACGCAGTGAGTTATAAGAAGTCAGCGCGGCTGAAGAACCACGCCGGCTGGCGAGCGAGACCATGAAACTTCGGCTGGCTCCGGCCGGGAACACGGCGAATCGATCGACACGCTCGAAGCCCGCGGGCAGCGTCCCTGCCGCGGCCCAGGTCACAACCGGCGTTCCCGAAAACAGCAGGTCGAACAGCCAGGTGGGGGTACGGCCAGATCGGGCCGACAGCGATGCCTGCACTCTCCCCCCTCCGATGGAGACGCCCAGCTCACGGATGGCATTCCTACGTAGAGGTGACGCCAACATGAACAACCAGGTTTACATGCATGAACCGAAAATTCCGGTTTTGTCTTCTTTTATCCAGAACTTTAAAAGTAAGTGGACTTTGATCTTTACCTCAGGCGCCGGGATGTCGGCCAGGGCAGCGACAGAGAGCTCGATCATCAGCGGCCTGAACGCGCACCCGCGCCGACCAAGGGGACTCGGGGGCAGTACGCGTTGCGGTCGTGACCTCGGACAAGAGCCTGATGGCCGGCGATGGCCGATCGTAAATAGGCGCCTGATCTCCGGACCACCGCTGACACCGTCTTCCACATGATCTGCAGGTCCAGAGTGAACGACCAATTCTCCACGTACCTCAGGTCCAGCCGGACCGATTCGTCCCAGGACAAATTTGCGCGCCCGTTGACCTGCCAGAGCCCCGTCAGGCCTGGTTTGACTATCAGCCGGCGGCGGACATGATCGGCATATTTCGCCGCCTCGTCGGGAAGGGCAGGGCGGGGACCCACCAGCGACATGTCACCGCGGAGCACGTTCAGCAGCTGCGGCAGCTCGTCGATGGACCAGTGCCGCAGGTGCGCTCCGACCGCGGTTATCCGCGGATCCTTCCGGAGCTTGAAGAGAATGCCGTCGCTGTCATTATTCGTGAGCAACTCCGCCCGCCGCTGCTCGGCGTCAATGACCATGGTCCGGAATTTGTAGATCCTGAACACCCGGCCGCCCTTGCCTACTCTGACCTGCGTAAACAGCACCGGGCCGCGGTCATCCAGCCATATCATCGTGCTCAGGACGACCAGCAGCGGAAAAAGCAGAAGCAGCGCCGCCGCGGCGAAGCACCGATCGAACGAGTCCTTGACCAGCACACGAAGGCCGGACAGCTGCGGGTGATCCACATGCAGCAGGGTGAGTCCAGCCGTCGTCCTGATGGTCGTGCGCGGACCCGCCACGTCGAGGAGCGCGGGTGAGACGCACAGGTCGGTGCCGGTTTTCTCAAGCTGCCAGGCGAGGCTGCGTAGCCTGATGCCGTCCATCTCCGTGCAGGCCAGCACGGCTACGGTGTCCGCGCCGAAGGCCTGTACGGCGGTCGGGACATCGTCGAGTCCTCCATGCACCGGAACCCCGGCGACTTCATGGGGCTCGGCGGGCTGCGCTACGCAGGCGCCGACCACCTTCAGCCCATGGTGGCGATCTCGCCGGAGTTCCTTGACCAAGTTGGCTACCGCCCGCTCGTGGCCCACGGCCACCACACTGAGCATGCACCGGCCACTTCTACGCAGCCTGTGCAAGTGCTTCCTGATCGCGTACCTGGCGAACAGGTCAAGCACCGTGGTGCTCGGCAGCGCGATGAGCAGGTAGCTACGAGACAGTCTGATGTTGACCGCATAGGAGAAGATCGCGGTCGCGGCGGTAAGGCCGATCCCGGCGTTCAGCACCTTCCGGAACTCGTCCGAGCCGGTCCCGATGTAGCGGACGTCATATCCGCCGGCCAGCGCGAGGGCCAGGAGCCAGAGCACCAGCAGCGTGAGGCTCAGGATCACGTAATTCGACGTGACGTCGTCGCCAAAACGAAGCTGGGCCGCCGCGAAGATGCCAAGGGCAGCACAGCCGAGGTCAGCAAAGAC
>Ga0302177_10002596_pt1 | contig 12688 bp, 12 predicted proteins | sample I_Palsa_E1_2_FD_198780 | JGI IMG/M metagenome (GOLD analysis project Ga0302177, IMG submission 198780) | Peat permafrost microbial communities from Stordalen Mire near Abisko, Sweden - I_Palsa_E1_2 | ecosystem: Environmental > Terrestrial > Soil > Palsa > Peat permafrost | place: Sweden... | reverse complement strand
TATCGTCGTGGTGACGCAACACCAAAAAGAAACCAAGCGCAAAGACAAGCAGTAGAACGACCCACACAACAACCCGAGCCAGCTTACTGCGGGACGATGGTGGGGGCGGAGCCGGAAGCTGATGATCAGGCCCGATGACTGAGTGTTGTTCTTTTGATTCGTCTGACAATACGTCTCCCTCGTCACATCAGAGATCTTCTGGACAGGTGTGCGAAACAGGTCCGTCTTCTATCGACGGATCATCCGGTACTTAAAGACTCAACTTATCCTCGGAGCGTCAAACATTGTGTGTGGACAGGCCCAATAAGCGGTGACTCCTCAATAAGATGCCCATCCGCTGAAACGCGATGCTACTCCTCCACCTCCTGGGTCGCTCCCGGATCGCTCCTTGATCGCTCCTTGATCCGCCATGGATTGAGCCCACCGCCCCCCACGTGGTATCATTACGAATCGGCAGACTACCCTTCACCTGGGTAGCGGTCAGGAGCCAACGCTCCTCGTACCACCCTTCCCCGGCACTGTTTTGAGGCTTTTTTCACTCAGGCGCACGCCCCGGGAATCTTCTGCGACTCAGGATTGGAGCACTTCGTCATGGCACAAAAATGTGATCTTTGCGGCAAAGGCCCGCAGTTCGGCAACAACATCTCTCACGCCCACAACACCACCCGTCGTCGTTGGAACGTGAACCTCCAGCCCGTCAAAGCCCAGGTCAACGGTGCCAGCAAGCGCATGCGCGTCTGCACCAGCTGCATCAAGACCGGCAAAGTCGTAAAGGGCTAACACCCTCCAACCTCTAGAAACAGAACGCCCCAGCCGCGTATCAGCCGGCTGGGGCGTTTCCTGTTTTTGTACGCAATTACTGCTTCTCAAAACCCAACGAAGCGCTGTTGATGCAATACCGCAGCCCTGTAGGCTTCGGTCCGTCCGGGAAAACATGCCCCAAATGAGCGCCACAAGTCGCGCACTGCACCTCAACCCGCCTCATTCCGTGAGAATTATCCTCAATCGAAACAATCGCGTCCGGAGAAACCGGATTCCAGAAGCTGGGCCATCCGCTCCCTGACTCAAACTTCTTGTCCGAGGTAAACAGCGGTGCATTGCAAGCCCCGCAGTGATAGATCCCATCGTCATGATTGCTTACTAGCGCGCCGGTAAAAGCTCGCTCCGTCCCACCCTCTCGCATCACATGAAACTGCTCAGGAGTCAGCAACTCCCGCCACTCTGCCTCCGTCTTGTGAACCTTCTGTACCTTCGTCGCTTCGGCCATCCTTCAGACCTCCTGTCGTCTAGGGATTAGATGCCGGGCTACCCGTTATGTTTCACGCGCCACCCTTGGCAACTACTTCGATCTCTACCAGCGCATCCTTCGGCAACCCGGCTACCGCCACAGTCGATCGCGCCGGCGCAACCACGCCCTCCGGCGCAAGATACTTCGCATAAATCTCGTTCATCGCCGCAAAGTCGCCCATCGACTTCAAAAACACAGTCGTCTTCACCACATGGCTCAGGTCCAGCCCGGCTTTGGCCAACACAGCCTTCACATTCTCCAGCGCGCGAACCGTCTGTTCCGTCACGCCGCCAGCAACAAGCTGCCCGGAAGCCGGATCCAATCCCACCTGCCCTGACGCAAACAACATATCGCCAACCCGCACAGCTTGGGAATAAGGCCCAATCGCCGCAGGTGCCTCTTTGGTAGAAATCGCCGTCTTAATCTGTTCACTCATGCCGCTAAGTCTATCCCGTTCCTTGGCCGTTGAAAATCATCCGCCTGCATTGTGTAGGATGCTGCCATGCGACTTCTTCTTCGCCTTCGCGCCATCCTGGCTCTTGCCCTGCTGCTCGCGGCTCTATCCTCCGTGGCCCATGCCGACAAGTTGAACGGCTTCTACTCCGGCAGCGGCGGCCTCTCCCAGACGGTCCATCGCGTCCTCCTCATCGAATTCGCCGCAGACGGCACCGCCATCCTCCAGCAAAAGTGGCATGACAAGGACGCCCAGACCTGGCATGCCCACTGGAAGCGTGACAAAAAAACGGTCACCCTCACCTACGACGCCGTCAGCGACAAGGCTGTCCCAGAACCTCTGGTCTTCACCTTCAAACACAGCACTCTTACCGCAACCTCGTGGGATGCCCCCACCCTTGGCGTGCTCGGCCCACCGAAACTGGCACCCTTCGGCGGCAAAACCCCTCAAGTCACCAGCGTCGGCAGTTGCCAGGCGCTTAACACAACCGACCCTACCAAGAACTGCATCACCTGGGACTCCCGTCGCTAGAAAACATCGATCAGGCATCCCTTTCGCACAGCCATACCTGATCGAGATCAATCTATTGATGGATGTTCCGCCGAACTTCCAAACGGTATGCTCCCCCGTATGGCGATCTTGACTGAACCTATCGGTAGCATCCCCCGTCCCGCTGCATTGATCGAGGCCTTTGCCGCCTTCCACAACAAGAAAATAACCAGCGACACTCTTGAAGCAGCAACCGCCGAAGCACTCCGCGACACCATCCAGCGGTTCGAGCAAACCGGCTCCCCTATCATCTCCGACGGCGAGCAGACCAAGCCCAGCTTCGCGACCTATCCCCTCTCCGGACTCAATAACCTTGCCCCTGACGGCGTCGCCATCCCCTTCGCCGACGGGCATGTCCGCCAGCTCCCTCGCCTCACAGCAGGCCCCTTCCGCTACGGCGTGCACGCCGCCAGCTACCTCAAGGCAGCTCGTAATTACACTCAGCTCCCAATGAAACAGGCCGTCATCTCCGCCTCCGCTTTAAGCCTGCTCTATCCATCGGCAGGCATTCCCGGCTACCCTCGCGAAGAGTTTCTGGCCGATCTCATCGACGAAGCGGCAGACGACATCCGTGGCGCCCTTCAAGCCGGCGCAGCTTCGGTCCAGATCGACTTCACCGAAGCCAGGCTCTCTCTGAAGCTCGATCCTTCAGCTGGCTTATTGCGAAGCTTTATAGCCCTCAACAATCAGGTGCTCGAACGGTTCACCTCAGAAGAGCGCCAGCGCATTGGAGTTCACGTCTGCCCAGGAGGCGACCACGACTCCACCCACAGTGCCGACGTGGATTATTCAAAGTTGTTGCCAGACCTCTTCCAACTCAACGTCGGCCGCTTCTACCTGCAGATGGCCAGCGAACCCAACAGGAAGCGTGTTCTTCAACTGGTGAGCCAACTGCTTCAGCCGAACCAAACAGCCTTCATCGGCGTCATCGATCCCATCGATCCGCAGATTGAGACCAAGCTTCAGGTGCGTGATCGTGTCCTCGAAGCAGCTGCATTCATCCCGGCAGCGCAGCTCGGAACCACTGATGACTGCGGGTTCTCTCCCTTCGCCGACGACATCTCGACAGCTCGCGACATAGCCTTCAGCAAGATCCAGGCCAGGGTCGAGGGCACCGCACTTGCCGCCCGAGAACTCGGCATCTCATAGACAAATTCATAGACAAATCCAACGCCATCAGCCCAAATCTCCTTTCAACCCCATGACAAATCAATAAATATTTCCCAATTCTCTCCGCACCGCCCGGAAATCGGTCATATATTGGGTTCGAGGTGAACAACATGGGAATAATGGACATGATTCAATCACTCGCCGGGCAGACTGGCGCTGCTGCTGGTACCGATCAGGCGAAGGTTGCTGGTGGTTTCATCGAAGCACTCACTCAGCATCCTGAAGGAATTCAGGGCGTTCTCGACTCATTCAAGAACAACGGAATGGCCGAGCACGTCGGCAACTGGGCATCCGGTCAGGCCGCCACTGCAACCCCCGAGCAGGTCCAGCAGGGTCTCGGCGGAACCGGCCTCATCGAATCCACCGCAGCCAAAGCTGGCGTCTCACCTCAGGTCGTTCAGGTAGCTCTCGCCACCGTTCTGCCTATGGTCATCCAGCACTTTGCTCCCAACGGACAAGCTACGCCGACCAGCTCCATGGGCAGCATGGCGCAGAGTCTACTCAGCAAATTCGTCTAACCCGCCAACATCGCGGGACTCATCTCGATGAGCGTGGGGGCCACAGCGCTCACTCCAAACAGCATCACATAACAGTCAGCTAGGCTGACTAAGGAGATTCACGCCATGGCAGATCTTGAAGCCCTGAAGCAAAAGTACGCCGGTGTCATTGAGGCCCTGCAAAAGTTCGCCCCTTACGGAGCCACCCTCGACGCTGTCGATCTCGACGGCGAACAACTTCACATCAAGGGTACCGTCCCCTCTCGAGTCATCCTCGAGCGCGTCTGGGACAACATCAAAAAGGCCGATCCCACCTACTCTGACCTCCACCACGAGATCGCCAACACCGGCGGGGACACCCAGGCTTACACCGTCAAATCCGGCGACACGCTCTCTGCCATCAGCCTGCTCTTCTACGCTAACGCCAACAAGTACCCTCAGATCGCTAGCGCCAACAACATCGCCGACCCAAACAAAGTCTCCGTCGGTACCACCCTCGAGCTTCCAGTCATCACCTCCTAGACGCCAGCCGAGGAAACCTGTCAAGCCCAAACATGACGAAAACCCACGCCAATCCTGAAGATTCGCTTGGCGTATCAGTTATATCCGCTCCGTTATAATGGAATAGAACAACAAGAAAGACAGCCCCGGAGATCAACCGGGGCTCTTCTTTTTAACCCCTAACCCGTTTCCTTGTAATATTTTGCAAGTAAGTCACCTAAAATCAATATTTTACAGACACTACCTGCCGCTAAACCAATGATTATAAAAAGCTTGCGCCCAAAATACCCCTAAGGGAAGGGGGGAGGGGGTCTAGCCGGAAATCGTAGAAGCTGAAGCCATCTCAACCCGGTTCCTGCCCGCAGATTTGGCCTGATAAAGAGCTTGATCCGCCGCATCCACTGGCGCCGTCGGAACCGAATCATGTCTCAGCGTCTGCGTCGCACAGCCAATGCTGACCGTCACGAGGCCGTTCGGGTTTCCCGAGTGGGGGAGGCCAAGCGACTCCACTGCTCGTCGAATCTGTTCGGCGACCAGGAGAGCTCCATTGCTGTCGGTATTGGGCAATACCACCACGAACTCCTCACCCCCGTACCGGGCAAAGAGGTCCGACGAACGGTGAATCACCTGTTGCGTCGCCGCTGCAATCTGGCGCAGGCACCTATCGCCCACCACGTGGCCATAAAGGTCGTTGTACAGCTTGAAATGATCGACATCGATCATCAAAACAGAGAGGAGTGACCGGTCACGCATCGCTCTGCGCCACTCTTCGTCCATCTTTTCTTCGAAACGGCGGCGATTGGCGATGCCAGTGAGACCGTCCTGCATGGCAAGATTCTCCACCAGCCTGAAGGCGCGATTCAGCTCTTCCTCAGCAGCCTTGCGAGCTGTCACATCTCGCACCACGTTGACGAAACCGATCGGCTCCCAGGTCGTCTCATCGTGATAGAGCCGCATGCTCGCCTCCATCCACACGTAGCTCCCATCCTTTCGGGAGCAGCGGTAGATCAACGTTTCGGCGGGCTCTCCTTCGCGGCAGATCTGTATCAACGCCTCCAGTGCGGCGACATCATCGGGATGAACAATCTGGAGGTGCGTCTTTCCCAAGAGCTCCTGTGGCTCCCAACCCAGGATCGTGGTCACAGCGGGGGACACATAGCGTCGCTCGCCGGAAAGATCTGTCAGAACGATCACGTCATTCGAAGCCTCAGCCAAAAGACGAAACAGCGTTTCGCTGGACTTCAGGTTGACCTGCAGCCGTTCCCGTTCCGCAATCACCACCTCAACGACATAAAGCACCAGCATGGAGACCGCAACGAAGAACTGCAGCAGAAGATCCCCGGCCATCGGCGATTCGGAACGCACCAATGCAATCGGACCATGGCCCCGAATAGTCAGGTATCCGCCGATGATCGACACAATCAACAACCCCAGCGCAGATCCTGCCAACCGCAGACGAACACCCAACAGCAAAAGCAGCGGCAGAATCAGGAACAGAAGAGGAAACCGGGTCTGCCAGAATACAGCACCGGCAGAAGCGACCAGCAACGCCAGGAGTCCGGCAACCTCAAGCCGCGATCGGCCCGGAAACTGCTCCCGCTCCCGAAACGACAGATACAACGGCGTCATCACTGCAATACCAAGCGCATCCGCTACAAACCAGTGTTTGGCCGCGGTGAACCTCGGCAACATTTGAAGATGCGAGATACTGAATTGAGCCAATATTGAAGCAACAGCCGGCGCAAGCACCACACCGTAGAGCAACATACTCAACAGTTGCTTCCGCTGTGTCAGGTCAGGGTTCGGCGAGACTGTCCGATACATGAGCGCGGCGGCCAAACCAACCTCGAGCATGTTGCAACAGGCAAGATATGTAGAGGTCCAGGGAGCGAAGGTTAGCGCCAGATTGATCCCGAGGTCGATAAACAGACCCACCGCCAAATAAGCGGGCCACTGCCGTCGCTTCGTGCAAAGCAACACCCCAAGCAAAAGACCGTTCGACGGCCAAAGGATCGTGACACCGCCGTTGTCCCAACTACGGATATTCAGCAGCAGCGCGGCATAGTCCAGGCACACCAGGATAAGGGCGACCGAAGCCAGTCGCCAGAGAAACGATGCCCGATCCTCTACGGTCTCGTTGAGAGAGCCAATACCCATATCCAGCCCGGAGTCCCATTATCGGCTAACACAACATCACTCTTGATTGCCAGCATCGGACTCCTAGTATGCTCCTTCCTGAAAATCGAACCGATCAACGAAAAATCTTGAACCACATTGTTTAACTGGCAGTCGGCGTTTAGTTCGTGTTTGCCGCAGCAGAATCCAACTGGCCGGCAAAGTAGCTCTCGCGAAAGCGAATCCGAGCGTCGGGATAATTTGGAACACTAACGCGAATCCTATGCATTCCCGATGCAGGCTCTCCATTCGCTTCGGCGTGCGGTTGAAAGCTCAACAGATAGTAGTTGTGCACGTGGTTTGAGAGCAGATGGAGACCTTCGTCGAAGCCTCGCTGCGTAGTGAAGTTGATGTACTCTCCGCCCGAAAGCGCAGCCAGTTCATGCGCCGCGTTCTTCTTCAGGGCATTGACCGCCATCACAAGAAGGCCGAGCGGTCCGCTTCCTCCGCCGTACTTCAGATCGTTCATAACCTCCGTCTTTCCTGGTCCAAACGCGACGGCATCAACGACGGTGTTCGTTCGCCCCAGCGCGGCAACGACCTCGGCAGGCTTGGCTGTGCTGCCATGGTCGCGCGTCTCACTGATCAGCAGAATCGCGTGGCGATAGTGGTTCTGGCGTGATTCGAGCAGCCTGGTGGCGTAGGCTACTGCGTCGAGGGTTGAGGCTTCAGGGTCGTCGCAAGGCTCAAGCTGCGAGAGTGCGCGGGCCATGGCGTCTACGCTGTTGGAGAACTTGCCCAGCAGCAGAGGGGCGGAGCCGTAGGTGACGATGGCGACCTCGCGTGGGGCGTCGCCGGCGATTCCGTCGATCATGGACCCGAGGCCATTCAGCTTGGGGTATTCGTAGCCAGCGGCACGGCTGCATTGGACAACGACCACAAGCGAGAGGCCGAGAGAGTCGGTGTCTTCGTCGACGTGGACACTCTGCGGAACTCCATTGTCTTCAACGACAAACTGCTCCGGTTTGAGTTCGTAGATCATTTCACCGTGCTTGGTTTGCACTGTGGTGGGGACAAGCACGACGTTCGATTGGGTTTTGAGGGTGTAGCTCTGGTCGTCCGCCGAGGTAGGAGTCTGGGCTGCCGCAGGGAGCGTGGCGCAGAGCAGGAGGACGGGGAGGAGAGTCCGCATGACACAAGTCTAACCGGAGGGATTTTAGAGGTTGGTCGCAAAAAAATAGTTTGTGGTGAAGTAGTGGCTTTTGCAGGGTGTTTTGGTTTTTTGGGGTGTTTTGCGATGGTGAAATGATGGTGTAACCGTGGTGTATTGCGTGGCTAACGTGGTGTTTTGGCAGTCAGTTTTTCATCGTCGAAAGATGCGCCACGCTTTCTAACTTTATTTTCGTCTTTGGCTGCCAGAGGTGGGTCTTCCCGTTTTTTTCCTGGCTTGGGAAGCCGATTCTGTCTGGTCCGGAACTTACCTTCGGTTTACTCATCTAAGCTTAAGCTGCCTAAGCTATAGTCCGAAGGCGGCAACACTGAACGCCAAATGACCGAAAGTTGACCTGATGAATACAAGTTCTACTGTTGCCTCACCCTCCCCTGAAACGACCTCGGCTTTCAACTATCCTCCTGCTCGAAAAGTCGACCAGACGGACGACTACTTCGGCACGACCGTCAGCGATCCTTACCGCTGGATGGAAGATGTCGATTCAGCCGAGTTGAAGACCTGGGTGGATGCGGAGAATGAGTTGACGCAGAGCTATCTTGCAAAGGTTCCCTCTCGCGAGGCGATGCAGAAGCGGCTGATGGAGTTGATCAACTTCGAGCGGTACACCGCCCCGGCGCAACGGGGCACACGCTACTTCTACTCGCACAACAGCGGGCTGCAGAACCAGAACGTCATCTACTGGCAGGAAGGTCTGGAGGGTGAGCCGAAGGTGCTGCTTGATCCGAACACCTTCTCGGCGGACGGCACGGTTGCCATCAGCGGCCTCAGCATAACGGATGACGGATCGCTGGCGGCGTACTCGATTGCGGATGCGGGGAGCGATTGGGTGAAGTGGCATGTGCGGGATGTCACGACCGGCAAGGATCTGCCGGATATCGTCGAGTGGTCGAAGTTCAGCGGAGCGGCGTGGCTGAAGGATGGCAGTGGCTTCTTCTACGAGGGCTACGACGCGCCGGAAGCCGAGGCGCTGAAGGCTGCGAACTACTTTCACAAAGTTTTCTTTCACAAGCTCGGAACGCCGCAGAGCGAAGACAAGCTGATCTTTGACCGGCCCGACGATAAAGAACTGAACCTCGGCGCGCATGTGACGGATGACGGACGATACCTTGTGCTCTACCAATCGAAGGGCACGAGCCCGAATAATGAGATCGCCATCAAGGATCTTGAGCAGCCTGAATCGACGATCGTGCGGTTGATTGATATCGCTAATGCGACGTACTCTCCGATCAACAACGACGGCAGACTCTTCTGGCTGCTCACAACACTTGACGCACCGAACGGCAAGGTGATCTCTGTCGATCTGAATCATCCAGAGCGTGAACACTGGAAGACCGTCATTCCCGAGAGCACGAACAAGCTGAGCGATATCTCAATCATCGACAACACGTTCATCGTGAACTATCTTGCCGATGCGCAGAGCCTGATCGAGCTTCGAAGTCTTGATGGTCAGTTGATCGAGCGGCTTAAGCTGCCTGCGATTGGCACCGCGTACGGCTTCGGCGGACTGCGCGAGGACACCGAGACCTTCTATCAGTTCACCAACTTCACAACGCCGGGTACGATCTATCGGCTGAACATGAAGACACGGCAGTCGACTCTCTTTCGCCAGCCGAAACTGCTATTCGATCCAGCGCTCTACGAGACGACGCAGATCTTCTACAACAGCAAGGACGGCACGCGTGTGCCGATGTTCGTGAGCCATAAAAAGGGTCTGGTGCTTGATGGTTCTGCTCCGACGCTGCTGTATGGGTATGGAGGCTTCAACGTGCCGCTGATGCCGGAGTTCTCTTCCGCGCATGTGATGTGGATGGAGATGGGCGGCATCTACGCACAGCCCAGCCTGCGCGGCGGCGGTGAGTATGGCGAGGCGTGGCACGAGGCAGGAACGCGCCTGAAGAAGCAGAACGTATTCGACGACTTCATCGCAGCAGCAGAGTGGCTTATCGCAAACAAGTACACCTCAGCGAAGAAGCTTGCGATCTCCGGCGGGAGCAATGGCGGTTTGCTGGTCGCGGCTTGTGAGTTACAGCGGCCCGATCTCTACGGCGCGGTGATTGCGCAGGTGGGCGTGATGGATATGCTGCGCTTCGATAAGTTCACAATTGGCTGGGCGTGGAAGGAGGAGTACGGTTCTCCTTCGGAGAATGCGGAGGAGTTTGCGGCGATCTACAAATATTCGCCGCTGCACAACATCAGGAAGGGTGGCAGCTATCCAGCAACTTTGATTACGACAGGCGATCACGATGATCGCGTTTACCCGACGCACAGCTTCAAGTACACGGCGGCCTTACAGGCGGCGCAGAGTGGTACGAATCCAATTCTGATTCGCGTGGAGACGCGTGCGGGACATGGTGCGGGAATGCCGCTTAGCAAGCGGATTGAAGCGACGGTGGATCAGTATGCATTTCTGGTGAGAGAGTTGGAGGTGTCATAAAGTAGCTCGGCAACGATGAGGCAAGATGAAGAATATAGTTGCACGAGTTAGGGCACCTATTGGTCAGCAATGACTCCGAGGAAGGTATAGGTTTCGGATTCTTTTTTGTTCGTTCCGAGTTCAGCAAGCCAGCTTAGCTTTACTTTCTCCCCTTCAAATTGGGCCTCTAGATTCTCAGTCCAAGGGTTCTTGCAGTTGTGCTTTTTCCGTAAGCCGGAGAGGTGATCCTGGCACCCAACGGCTACTTTTCTGCCGTCCGGCAACAGCAGAGTCATTGTGATGGCGGTGATAGATTCATCCGCCACATGGGCGGGCATAAATATGGAGCTAGTTGATGACGAAACATAGGTGCTAGCGTTGCCGGACGCAACTCCTTGACTGGATTGAGTTGAGGGCTTGTCATCCACGTCATGACGTATGACCTTCACGTGCATCTTTTCCGCGAAGGCGGACGTGGTCAGAAGTAAGAGCGCGGCAAGAGTCTTCATCGCGTCAGGTTACTCAGTCAAGCCGACCAGTCCATACAACAAAAGAGGTAGGCTTCTCTATCGCTGTGCCGCTGGCTAAGTCGCGCGACTACTGTTGAGATGACGATTCTATAGCTGGCTCATTGGGCTGCCGAAGGTGGGTCGTCGTAGACCTAGTAACTAACTACGTAATACAGCTCCAGGCACACGGCGAGGAATCTACAATTTTCCTGCCATTTACCAGTAATAATTCAGTTATCCCGCTTTCGAGGTATATCCAATTGCCCCGATTTTGTGGTTGATTCGCGGAGAATTATGAATCCGGGAACATCGTCTGCGCGTCCTATATACACGTAGAAAGGTTGCCTTATGAAACTGAAAATCTCTCTCGGTTTGCTGTTGGCGCTTGCTCCCGCGTTCGCTTTGGCGGCAGCAAAGCAGCCTACGGCTCATCTTCGGCCGCAGGGGTATCACGACCGTTCCCCGAAGGCTCACATCCAACACTCATACTCGCATCACGCTTAGTCGCTTTTCAGCTGTCGCTGGGGATTAGATCGAATCGACCTTCGTCTCTCGTGCACTCCTGATAAAAGCTGCAAGTTTTTCTGGGCTCTTCTTGCCCGGCTCAGACTCCACACCACTCGCGACATCCACTCCCCAGGGACTAAGTCTCTGAATGGCCTCCGCTACGTTTTGCGGACGGAGGCCACCTGCAACAATCAGCTTGAGGTTGGGTGCAGCCTCGGCGAGTACGGTTTGCGCCGCATCCCAATCGAACGAGACGCCTGTTCCACCAAGGGCAGCGCCGACCTTCGAATCAATCAACACACGATCGACCAGACCGTCCGCCGCGATCTTGCGCAGTTCTGCGGCTACGATTGCGGCACTTGCTCCATCCACGTTCCAGTGAACTGTCTGGATCAGCGAGACCTGCCCGGCGAAGAGTTTATGCAGCCGGTGAATGAGTGCGAAGTCAACTCCACTGTGGAGTTGAACGGCGGTGAGACCGGCTTCGTGCGCTGCACGGGCGATCTCGTACGCGTCGAGCCCATGGAAGACACCTACGCGTTCCACGTCCGTTGGTAGATGCGGGGTGATCTTTGCGACGTCAGCTGAGGTGACACGGCGGGGGCTGGGTGCGAAGACGAAGCCTACCGCATCGGTTCCAAGCTCGGCGGCCAGTTGTGCATCGTCGAGGTTGGTGTTCGCACAGATCTTAATCCACATGATGATGACCGGCTCCGCCGAGAGGCTTACGGATTAGATGTCGGAGGAGTACTCGCGATCCAGAAGCGTCGCGAGCGCTGCGGCAGGATCGGGTTGGCGCATCAGCGTTTCGCCGATGAGGAAGGCATCGTATCCCGCTGCCCGCAGACTGGCGATATCTTCGGCGGTGCGAATGCCGCTCTCCGCTACTTTGACTGCGTCCTTGGGTATGGCGGACGCGAGCTCGAAGAAAACGTCCGTACGTACGGAGAAGGTGCGCAGATCGCGGCTGTTGACGCCGATGAGATCGAAGCCAAGAGAGATGGCGCGATTCAGCTCTTCACTGTCGTGTGTCTCGCAGAGGACATCGAGGCCCATGGCGCGAGCTTCTTTGCGGAGATCGATGAGTTCGGCGTCGGTATGTGCGGAGACGATGAGCAGGATCGCATCCGCTCCATTGGCGCGGGCTTCGAGGATTTGAAAGGCATCGAGGATGAAGTCTTTGCGGAGGCAAGGAATTTTGACGACGCTGGAGGCCTGTTGCAGATAGGCGAGCGAGCCCTGGAAGAACTCCTCGTCGGTGAGGATGGAGAGTGCGGCGGCGCCGGAGGACTCGAAGGTCTTCGCGAGGGTGGCGGGGTAAAAGTCGCTGCGGATGAGGCCCTTTGAGGGCGAGGCTTTTTTGATCTCGGCGATGATGGCGGGGCCAGCTTTTGCTGCGGACTGGAGGCCTGCGCGGAAGCCTCGTGGGGTGTGGGCGGCGGCCTGCCGTTCTA
>Ga0302177_10002592_pt1 | contig 12696 bp, 9 predicted proteins | sample I_Palsa_E1_2_FD_198780 | JGI IMG/M metagenome (GOLD analysis project Ga0302177, IMG submission 198780) | Peat permafrost microbial communities from Stordalen Mire near Abisko, Sweden - I_Palsa_E1_2 | ecosystem: Environmental > Terrestrial > Soil > Palsa > Peat permafrost | place: Sweden: Abisko... | reverse complement strand
CGGCTTCTCACGACGGTCATCGCCGCCTGAATGGATTCCTGCATGACTTCGCCCAGCTGCCCCGTGTGCTGCAGCTTGCCCTTGCCCGGCACGACCGCCGCTTCGATGCTGAGGAGCTCACCGCCGACCTCGGTCCAGGCAAGACCCGTCACCTGGCCGATGCGATTCATGTCCTCCGCCTTGCCATAGCGGAAGCGGCGCACGCCCAGGAACTTATCGAGGCTCTTCGGCGTGACGCTGACGTGCTTGTCCTCTTTCTTGTTGAGGAGCATCTGCTTGACGGCCTTACGGCAGATCTTTGCGATCTCACGTTCGAGAGAGCGCACCCCGGCCTCACGCGTGTAGTAGCGCACGATGTCGAGGAGAGCCGCGTCGGACATCTTGAGCTCGTGCTCTTTCACGCCGTTATGCTTCATCTGCTTCGGCAAGAGGTAGCGCCGGCCGATATTCATCTTTTCGTCTTCCGTGTAGCCGGGCAGACGAATGACCTCGAGCCGATCAAGAAGCGGCGGAGGAATGTTGAGGCTATTCGCCGTGCACACGAACATCACCTCGGAAAGGTCGAGATCGACCTCAAGATAGTGGTCGTTGAACGTCGAATTCTGTTCCGGATCGAGCACTTCCAGGAGCGCCGCCGAGGGATCGCCACGGAAATCCATCGACATCTTGTCGACTTCGTCGAGGAGGAAGAGCGGGTTGTGCACCGCCGCCTTCGTCATGTTCTGCACGATCTTGCCGGGCATGGAGCCGATGTAGGTGCGCCGATGGCCGCGGATCTCCGCTTCATCGCGCACGCCGCCTAAGGACATGCGCACGAACTTGCGGTTGGTGGCGCGCGCGATGCTCTGTCCCAAGGAAGTCTTGCCGACGCCCGGCGGACCGACGAGGCAGAGGATGGGGCCGCGCAACTTGTCGACGCGCTGCTGCACAGCGAGATACTCGACGATGCGCTCCTTCACCTTCTCCAGGCCATAGTGATCCTCATCCAGCACCTTCTGCGCGCGCTCGATGTCCTTCAGGATCTTCGTGCGCTTCTTCCACGGCACCTTCACGAGCCAGTCGATGTAATTGCGCACCACCGTCGCCTCGGCTGACATGGGCGACATCATCTTCAGCTTGTTGAGCTCGCCGTTGGCCTTGTCGCGCGCCTCCTTGGGCATGCCGGCCTTGGCGATCTTCTGCTCAAGCTCGGTGACCTCGTTGCCACCCTCGTCCATTTCGCCGAGTTCTTTCTGAATGGCCTTCATCTGCTCATTCAGGTAGTACTCGCGCTGGCTCTTCTCCATCTGCGCCTTGACGCGCCCGCGGATGCGCTTCTCGATCTGCAGCACGTCCATCTCGCCCTCGATGGCGACCAGGATGTGCTCCAGACGCTTGCGCACGTCCAGGATCTCGAGAACCTTCTGTTTTTCTGCGAGCTTCAACGACATGTGCGCGGCGACGGTGTCGGCGAGTCGTCCGGCGTGCTCAATGCCGGCGAGTGCCGTAAGCACCTCCGGAGGAACCTTCTTGTTGAGCTTCACGTATTGCTCGAACTGCGAGATCACGGAACGCGCAAGCACGTCCATCTCGCGCTCATCGTAGCCCTCCACATCCGGCAAGAGCGCAAGGTCGGCGGAGTAGTAATCGGCGGCGGCGAGTCTCTCGATGCGCGCGCGGTCGACGCCTTCGACCAGGACCTTCACCGTGCCGTCGGGCAGTTTCAGCAGCTGCAGGATGGTCGCCACCGTGCCGGTGCGATATAGATCGTCGATCTTCGGATCGTCGACGTCCGCCTGCTTCTGCGCGAGCAGCATGATGCGCTTGTCGGCACGCATCGCCGCGTCGAGAGCGAGAATGGACTTCTCGCGGCCGACGAACAGCGGAATCACCATGTGCGGATAGACCACCACATCACGCAGGGGCAGCACCGGCACGCTCTGGTTGCCGGTTGTCGTGACGCTCGTCGCAGATGTCTCAGACACGCTTAAGCCCTCGTTGTGTGGTTTTCACTCGCCCCCGTTGGCAATCCGCCTACCGACCGCCAAACAGATCTAGTCTAGCGGGAAATAAGGGCCGCCGACCCCCGTTTCAACGGCCGGGCGGCCGGAAACTGAAGATTAGTGCAACTAATGATGGCCGGCGCCGGAGGCGCGCCGCGGCTCATCAACGGTGGCGGTTCGGGCTTCTTCGGATTTATAGACGATGTAGGGCTGCGAATGCCCTTCGATCACGGATTCGTCGATGACGACCTTGCCGACGCTGCGCATCGAGGGCAGCTCGTACATGGTGTCGAGGAGCACCGTCTCGAGGATGGTGCGCAGGCCGCGGGCGCCGGTCTTTCTCTGCATGGCGCGATGCGCCACTGCGCGCAGCGCCTCATCGCGGAACTCAAGCTCCGCGCCCTCCATCTCGAAGAGGCGGCGGTACTGCTTGGTGAGCGCGTTCTTAGGCTCGGTCAGGATCGACATGAGCGCTGCCTCGTCGAGCTCATCGAGCGTCGCAACCACCGGCAGGCGGCCGACGAATTCGGGAATGAGGCCGTACTTGATGAGGTCTTCGGGCTCGGTGTCGTGGAAGAGATCCGAGCCGTGCGGTCGGGCGTTGATCTCGCGCACGTCGGAGGTAAAGCCGATGCCGCTCTTCTGGGTGCGGTTCTGGATGATCTTCTCCAGGCCCGCAAACGCGCCACCGCAGATAAATAGAATGTTGCCGGTGTCCACCTGCAGGAATTCCTGCTGCGGGTGCTTGCGGCCGCCCTGCGGGGGCACCGAGGCGATGGTGCCTTCGATGAGCTTCAGCAGCGCCTGCTGCACGCCCTCGCCGGACACGTCGCGCGTGATGGAGGGGTTGTCGGACTTTCTGGAGATCTTATCGATCTCGTCGATGTAGACGATCCCGGTTTGCGCCTTCTCGACGTCGTAGTCGCACTTCTGCAGAAGCTTCTGGATGATGTTTTCCACATCCTCGCCGACATAGCCCGCCTCGGTGAGGGTCGTGGCATCGGCGATCGTGAACGGCACGTTGAGAAGACGCGCAAGCGTCTCGGCGAGCAGGGTCTTGCCGCAGCCCGTCGGGCCGATCAGCAGGATGTTGCTCTTGGCGATCTCGACGTCATCCTTCGAGCGCGCAGCGCCGCTGCGGGTCTGCAGGCGCTTGTAGTGATTGTAGACGGCGACCGCCAGAACCTTCTTCGCGCGCTCCTGGCCGATGACGTACTCGTCCAGGACCTTCTTGATCTCGTGGGGCTTGGGGAGCTTGTCGCGGGCGCGCTCGGCGCGATCCTCGAGCTCCTCGCGGATGATGTCGTTGCAAAGCTCGACGCATTCGTCGCAAACGAACACCGACGGGCCGGCGATGAGTTTGCGGACTTCGTGCTGGCTCTTGCCGCAAAAAGAGCAATACAGCAGTTTTCCGTCATCGTGCCGACCGCGGGTATCTTCACTCATCGAGCGCCCTCATCACCCAGGTGGGGTCGCCAGTGATTTCTCCGGCAACCGAAAGTTTTATAGCACGCGTCATACCCAAGAGGCAAAGGACCGCATGTTACGTAAGCTACTGTGCGGACAAGGTTTCATCGGGTCGTCTCACGGTTTCGCCGGGGGAGCGGTCGGCGCTTCGCCGCGTTGCTCCAGCACCCGGTCGATAAGACCGTACCCCTGCGCCTCCTGCCAGTCCATGAAGTGGTCGCGATCCGTGTCCTGTTTAATCTTATCGACACTCTGACCGGTGTGTTTAGCCAGGATTTTGTTCAGCCGGTCACGGGTTTCGAGCATTTCCTTGGCGTGGATCTCCATATCCGCCGCCTGGCCCTGAAAGCCGCCAAGGGGCTGATGAATCATAATGCGTGCGTGCGGCAGGCAGAAACGCTTGGTTTTCTCCCCCGCGGCGAGCAGCACCGCGCCCATGCTGGCCGCCTGGCCCACGCAGATCGTGCTCACATCCGGGCGGATGAACTGCATCGTGTCATAAATCGCAAGCCCAGCGGTGACGATGCCGCCCGGGGAGTTTATGTACAGCGACACGTCCTTTTCCGGGTTCTCGGACTCGAGGAACAGCATCTGCGCGACCACGATGTTGGCCATGTAGTCGTCGATCGCCCCGACGATGAAAATCACGCGCTCCTTCAGGAGGCGCGAATAGATGTCATAAGCCCGCTCGCCGCGGGCAGTCTGCTCGACGACGATCGGCACGAGGTTCAAGCCGCGCTCATTCATTTTGGAGCCTCACTGGTATTTGCAAAACCGGTCAGTTCACTAAAGGTCGACGCACGCTCGACGACGTTGGCGCGCTCAAGGACCCAGTCGATGACCTGATCTTCGAGTACGCTCGCCTCGATCTGACGCATTGCGTCGGCACTTTGCAAGTAAGTGCGTCGCACCTCCTCAGAATTGGGGTAGGAGGCGGCAATCTCGTCCAGCCGCGCCTGCACCCGCTGGCGATCGACTTTCAGGTTCGCCGAGCGAATGATCTCGCCCAGGATCAAGCCCAGAGCGACCCGGCGCCGGGCGGGCTCCTCGAAGGCCCCACGTGCCGGGGCCTGGCTTGCATCCTTGATGCCCATGCGCCGGGCCGCCTCGAGCTGCAGGTCGCGCATCTGCTCCTCGATGAGCGCGCGCGGCACCTCCATCGCATTGTCCTTGACGAGCGCATCAATGACCGCCGCGCGCATGCGCTGCCGCACGGCCTGCGCCATCTCACGCTCCATGCTGGCGCGCACCTCGGCACGCAGCGCGTCGATGCCGCCCTCGGTGACTCCGAAGTAGGTCATGAACTCCGCATCGACCTCCGGCAGGCTCATCTCCTCGACTCTCTTGATGGTGAGCGTCACTTCAACCGCCTGCCCCGCGACGCGCTTGTCCGCATGTTCATTCGGGAAATGCACGGTCACGGTGCGGCTTTCTGCCGGCATTGCGCCCTTCACCGCCTCTTCCAGCTCCGTCATGATGCGGCGGGCGCCGGCGATGAACGCCACATCCTCGCCCTGCACGGACTTTATAAGCTCGCCGTCGATGCGGCCCTGATAGTCGACCGTGACGCGATCCGTATCGCGCACCGCCCGTTCGACCGCGGTGAACACCGGGCGCTGCAGGCGCATGCTTTGGATCATCGCATCGATGTCCGCCTCGGTCACCGCGGCGATGGGGCGCTCGATGCTCATGTCGGCGCTCGGCCTTACCCGCACTTCGGGCAGCACCTCGAACACCGCCGCGTACTTAAGATCGCTACCGGGACCCATGGCGATGGGTTCGATGCGCGGCCCGGCCGCCGGCGTGAGCTTCTCCTGGGAGAGGGCATCGGCGCAGGTGCTGCGCACCAGGTCGTTCACGACTTCCGCGTGCACCTGCTCGCCGAACTGGCGGCGAATGACGGTGAAGGGCGCCTTGCCGGGGCGGAATCCCTTCAGGCGCGCGGTGCGCGAGATGCGCTTCAGGCGCTGCTCGACTTCAGTTGCGACGCGCTCGGCCGGCACCGCCACTTCCAGGCGCCGCTCCAGGCCGCCAGTCGCGGTCAAAGATACCTGCATGTTCATTCCTCGGCTCGAACGGCTCGAGCCAGCGATCGGAGCATCCCCACAGTGGTGCGAAAGGAGAGACTCGAACTCTCAAGGGTTGCCCCACTGGATCCTAAGTCCAGCGCGTCTACCAATTCCGCCACTTTCGCCCGTGCCGTTCCACGCACCGCAGGGGCGGGCGCCCGCCCGGCTGTGCTGGCCCGGCGTCGGGCAGTCGCATTATAGGGGCGTGCAGAAACAAAATCCGAACCACTCCCGCTCCCGCGCCCGGCTTCTCGACGGGCCGCCCGAGATCCGCCCGCATGCGCGCGCGGCGCCTTCATCGTGGCACCGGAGCATGCAATGGCTGCGCTCATGCAGGGCCGCCGGGAGGTGCGGCGGCAGGCATCCAAAGAAGAGGAGTACGTCACTTTTGTACGAATACTAACACTAATGTGCCGGAGCGCATCGATTTTTACCGCTTACGCCGTTATATTCGTGATGCTGTATCGAGGCGCGCGTCTTAATCATCAAGGGGTCATCCGCTGCGACAGCGTTCATCCGAACGAAAACCCAACGGCTTCGCAACGCGTCTGCGCAGCGTGATCGACGCGCATGGGGGCGCAAGCTCCCTCGCCCGCGTCATCGCACGCTCCGAGGGAGCCGTGCGCAAGTGGTTGCGCGCCGAGTCCGAACCCAACGTCACCGACTTGCGGGCCATCTGCGAGGCGACGGCCACGAGCATCGCGTGGCTGGTGAGCGGTAGCGGCGAGCGCAGCGCTTTGGCGGGAGGGTCCGGCGGGCCGCGTGCCGACACTCCTGCCGAGTGCGCCCTCCTGGAAACGCTTCTTGAGAGCGTCGATGCAGAGCTTGCGAAGGCTCACCTCGTGCTCGCATCCACGCAGCGCTCGGCGCTCATCGTCACGCTGTATCAGCTCTTTCGCGAGAAGCAGTCGATCGATCTGGAAGCGCTGACTCGCCTCGTGCGGCTAGCCCAGGCGTAACACAAACGCCTGCTCCCCTGTGGCTCGCGCGCCACGCATCTCCTGCTCAACGCGCGGCGACACGATGCTAAGATCGCCGCCGGTGTCGCCCGGGACGATTTCGTTTTCTTGGGCGCGACGCCACCCGTGGGGTCGGGAACCCTGGCTCGTGCGGCCAGTCAGAAAGCGAGCATCAAGTGCAGAACGCGTTCCTTAGGGCGAGTAATGATATGCAGATGGGTTGCGCCACAGCACCCCCGCTTCGGTCTCCTTCGTTGCTTTTTTGCCCGGATGAGAACCATACGTGCGGCCCGTTGTAATCGTGCTGCGCAGGCTTTCGTACGCCGCGCTCACGATCGGTTTCGTCGTGTGGTTCGCCGCCCCGGTGTGGGCTCAGCCCGTGCCCCTTCCAGAGGCAGATCCGCGCAACTTCACCGTAGGTGATATCCGCGTGGAGGGGCTGGAGCGGGTTTCCGAGGGCACGGTCTACAACTACCTGCCGGTGAACATCGGCGACGTACTTACCCCGCAGCGTGTCCGCGAGGCGGTGCGTGCCCTCTACACCACCGGCTTCTTCCGCGACGTGCAGCTGCGCCGCGAGGGCACGACCTTGGTGGTTGTGGTGCAGGAGCGCCCCTCGATCGAGAGTTTCGAGATCACCGGCAACAAGGACATCAAGACCGAGGATCTGCAGAAGTCCCTGCGCAACGTCGGCCTTGCCGCCGGCAAGACCTTCGACCGCTCGGTGCTGGAGGACGTGCAGCAGTACCTCACCGACCAGTACTTCAGCCGCGGCAAGTATGCGGTGCGCATCGATGCCAAGGTCGAGGAAGAAAGCGGCAACCGCGTCAAGATCAAGATCGACATCAAGGAAGGCTCGCGCGCCAAAATCCGCCAGATCAATATCGTCGGCAACCGCACCTACACCGATGCGCAGATCATCCAGTCCTTCGAGCTGAAGACTCCAAACTGGCTCTCCTGGTACAAGCAGGATGACCGCTACTCGCGCGAGACCTGGAAAAGCTGCGCTCCTTCTATATGGACCGCGGCTACGCCAACTTCGCGGTCGAATCGACGCAGGTGGCGATCGCCCCGGAGAAGGATGACATCTTCATTACGGTGAATATCGATGAAGGCTCGGTATACAGGATCTCCGAGGTAAAGCTCGCCGGCACCTTCGTGGTACCCGAGGGCGACCTGCGCAGGCTCCTCCTCATCTCACCCGGACAGATCTTCTCCCGCAAGCTCATCACCAGCACCCAGGAACTGATGCAGAACCGCATGGGTCAGGATGGCTATGCCTTTGCGAAAGTTGACCCGGTGCCGACCACCAATGAAGAGACGAAGCAGGTAAGCCTCACCTTCTTCGTCGATCCTGGCAATCGGGTCTACGTGCGCAACATCAATTTCGCCGGCCAGAACCGCATCAACGACGAAGTGCTGCGGCGCGAGATGCGCCAGCTCGAAGGCGGCTGGCTATCCAACGTCTCGCTCGATCGGTCCAAGCAGCGCATCCAGCGCCTCTCCTACGTGAAGACCGTCACCTACGAAACCACCCCCGTGCCCGGCTCCGCCGACATGGTGGACGTCAACTTCCAGGTCGAGGAGGGACCGAGCGCGCAGTTGAGCGGCGGCATCGGCTACTCGGAATCGCAGAAGTTCATCCTGAACGGCAGCTACGCCGATGCGAACTTCCTCGGCACCGGCGAGCGCGTGGCGGTCGAGCTGCAAGGCGGCCTCTACAGCAAGGTGTACTCGCTGTCGCAGACCAATCCGTATGCGACCGTCGACGGGATCCAGCGCATCACCACCTTGAGCTATCGCGATATCACGCAGTTCACGGCGAACGCCTCGGCGCTGTCGTCCAAGACCCTGCAGCTCGGCCTCGAGTACGCCTATCCCCTCACCGAGTATCAGGTGTTCCGCTTTGGCGGCGCTCTGCAGACCTCGCAGCTTCTGACCTCGGCGACCGGCAGCGCCCTGCAGGCTATCGACTGGGTGCAGGCGAACGGTCATCCGTACACGAGCACCATCTATACCAACGGCACCACCTACTACATCTACGGCACGAGGTTCAGCGACGTGCAGATGTCCGCGGGCTGGAGTTTCGATACCCGCAACCGCACGCTCTTCCCCACCTCGGGCGCGCGCAACGCTTTGAGCCTGCAGCAGACGGTTCCCGGCTTGGACGTGCAGTACGGGCTTGCGAGCTGGGAGTTCCAGCAGTTCTTTCACCTGCCGTACATGGCGCGCTACCCCATCAGCATCAGCGGGCGGCTCGCCCGCGCGTACTCCGAAGGCGATACCACCGCAGTGCCGCCATTTTCGAACTTCTATCTGGGCGGGCCGGATTCGGTGCGCGGCTTTCGCGAAGGTACGCTGGGCCCCAGAGATTCGCACGGCAACCCGTACGGCGGAAACCTCGCCCTCACCGGGCAGGTGGAGGCGATCCTGCCGGTGCCGGAGAAGTTCTCATCCACCGCGCGCGCCACCTTGTTCTACGACTTCGGCCAGGTTGCCTACAAAGGCAACGTGCTCTTCACTGACAAGGGCGACTACCCCGTGGACTATGCCTTCACGCCGAAGAATTTTGTGACGTCGACTGGATTTGCAGTTCAGTGGCTTGCGCCACTCGGCCTGTTCAAATTCAGTTACGCGATTCCGCTCAAATATCACCATGACACGTTGCTGAATTATGGAGACGACATTGAACACTTCCAGTTCTCGGTTGGCCAGGCGTTCTAGCCGCGCTGTGCTTGGCAATGTCGTGAAGCCGCTGCGCCATCTCGTGCCGACGCTCGTTGCAAGCATCGCACTTACCTCGTGCCTGGGCGGCAGCAATAGCGACATCGCCTACATCCGTGGCATCAACCTCGTGACCAACTCGCCGAACCTCGAGTTGACCATTGACAGCACCGCCGATGTCGCCGAGATGAATTACGGCGACATGACGCCGCTCGTCGGGGTGCACCCAGGCAGCCATGCGGTGCAGGTTGCGGGCCTCACCGCATCGAATCTCATTACGCAGCCGCTCCAGACCTACCAGCCCTTCGGAACGCCCATCACGGAGAACATGGTGGTTGCCACGGACTACACCGTGATTGCCTATGGCACTGTCGCTGCTCCGCAGTATCTGGTTATCACCGACACCGACCTCCAGAACACGCTGCCGGCGGACTACGTGGTCTACCAGATCATTCACGCGGCCCCCAACGGGCCCCCGGTGCTAGCTTTCATTACCGCGCCGGAGGCTGGCATCAATACGCCTCTCGAACTCGGCGAGCTGAGTTTCGGTCAGAGCACGGGCGAGAAGTCTCTGCTGATCTCCATTCCCAGCGGTCTTTTGAACCTCTCGGCGACGGTGAGCGTCAATGTCACGATCGAGTTGAAGAACGCGCTAACCGGAGAGATTTTGGTCCCGGCGAACACGGTGACCGTCAATGAGCTTGATCGCCTGACATTCGTCATCGCGGACAACATCGGGCCGGGCACGACGCCCATAGTGGTCGACGCGCTCGACAGTCCGACGGGCGCGTCGGCTTCGGGGGTGCAATTCGCCAATCCCAATGATGCCGCCGAGCTTGCCTTTGCCAACGTCACCGCGGGCTCGCCGGCCTACAACATCGTGGGCGGCCTGAACTTAACTACTACGCTCGCTACCAATATTGGGTTCGAACAAAAATCCCCCTACGGCGATGTGAATTCGGGCGTCGCCGGCACGATCGCGACGCCGACAAACACGCCGGGCCACCCAAGTTTTCTGGTTTCGTTTACTTCCGAAGCAGATCAGAGCTACACGGAATACGCCGTCGGCCCACTGCAATATATCGCCGGCGTCGTTCTGCTGGATGATCGGCGCAGCGTGCCCACCCAGGGGGAATTCAGGTTCCTGAACGCGGCCTCTACGCTCCAGTACGGTCCGGCGGTGGACATCTATCTGAACCCGCCAAGTGTGGTGTTCAACATCGATGCGGACAACTCCAACCGACCGCCCCCCAACTATTCGGCGGTCGCCTTCAAGTCCTCGACCCCGTACCTGCAGGTGCAGGCGGGGACCTATGATGTGTATTTCGCCAACACCGGCACGGACGCCATCATTCTCGGGCCCATCGCACTGAACGTTGTGGACGGGCTGAACACGACTTACGTCTTGACTGATAGGACAAATGGGTTCCTTGAGCTGGTGCCGTTCTATGATGCACTACCGCCCGGGGATTGACGCGCGGTAAGGATCCCGCGCGTCGTCTGGCTTCAGCGCTCCCAGTGGCCCTTGGCAAAGCGCCAGCGGCCGTTGTGTTGCTCCCAGTGGTCCGCTGACCAGCGGTAACCCGGACGCTCGGCCATCCAGCGTCCCTCGGCCCACACGTGCTCGTGTCCATTCCAGTTCCAATAGCCCGGCGCCCAGACGAAGCCCACCCGCGCCGGCGGTACCTCGATGACCGGCGCTGCAGGAGGAGGAATGCCGACCTCGACGCCATAGTACGCCGGGCCCGGCGCGCGCACCGTCGCTACACATCCACCGAGCGAGACGGCGACCACGACGCCGAGAAGCGCGTGCTGTAAGGCGCTGCGCGCTTGAATTAAGGACATACGCATAGCTTTTCTCCGCAAGATGCTATGGGTCATAAACGAACAACGCGGCGCGGCGGTTCCTTCCGGGATGCCATCACTGAGCCGAAACGATTCAGCATTTGTAATGCAGGTGGGGTCGTCTATCGGGGATGCGCAGCGTCTTGTCGCCAGCACCAACCCCGCTGTCCGCATGAAGTCCAAAGACCGAAAAGGAGCAGCCGGGCTGGCACGATTGAACCTCCTGCCCACGCGCTGCGCCGACCAGCGCAGTCGCATTGAGGACAACCGCAGTTGCATCGGTGTCAGAGACGGGAATTGGCTTCATGTCGATAAGTGCAGATTCTCAAGCTCGATCACCGATCAGATTTGAGGGGCTCTCACGAGCGTTGATCGTCAAGTGGTCGGTCCGCATACGCGTGTTACACCTGCGTCGCTTCGGCGCGGAATCGCGCTGTATTCATCTACCACTCGCATGAGTGAGCCGGCTATGTGCCCTGTAACCTTTGTGCCAGGTGATGACGCCAAATATCCCATGTCCAACGGGACTGCCGCACCTGTGGTGCGAGGTGAGCGCGCGAACGAAGCGCGCACGCGCGTCTGGCAATGGAGTGGTACCGGCCGATGCCATTTCAGCTGGTAATTGATATGAGCCACGCCACGGTAGCATGGCTGGGATCTGTCGTATCGTGTCCCGCGCCATCGGTATACTCGAGATCAGCGTGTACCAAGTTGGCAAAATTCACCACGAGGTCCGTGCCGACTCGCGTATCGGTCCGGCCCACCCGCACCAGAATGCGCCGATCTAGTAAGTATGGAATGTACTGCGCTGTGCCAAACTCCTGCTCGTCAACGTGGTCGCCGCTGAACTCGGTCAGATAGGCAAGGTCCGTCACTGGGGCGATTAGGGCGAGATTCGTCAAGCGCGGGTCATAGGCCGCGCAGGTGATGGCGACGTAACCGCCCCTCGATATCCCGATGACGCTTGCGTCGACCGCACCTACTTTATCAAGGACAGCTGCAAGTCCAGCGCAGTAATCCGTAAATAGATTGGAGTCACCCTGGTCGATACGCTGTCTCCAGCAATCCAACGGCTCGACGCCCGGAATTGCATCGGCACCGTGGCATGGAAGGTCAAGGGAAAGAACCGAGAACCCGTTAGCTAAAAGTGGCGCCACGTAGTCTTGATCAACTTCGCCCACGAATGCGTCCGCGATCGCCATGTTCATAACGACGACTATCGGCCCAGAGCCTTTCAGATCGTACGCTGGAAGCGCAACCTTGGGTAACGGGCCAAGAGCCTGGGCCACGCCTGAACTTTGACCATCGCAGGCAGCTAACAGGGCAATTAAAGCCGCCAGCACCAGTTGTTTCACGCTGCCGCCTTCCATTTCAGCTAGACCATTGACCCATCGCGGCAAACTACCGCGGGATCTAGCCGTTGTCGAGAAGCCGCGCAAGTTACGCAACGCTAACTTCATGCGACGTAGCGGGCCTTCTCCGGCACGCATTATGGAAATACGGCATTCGCGTCGTCTGCGAGTCAAGCCTCAGGGCCCACAATCGGGGACGTAAATTTTGGCGGCGTCGCAGAAATCTGGGTCGGCGTGGACTCTGGAGTGACGCCCGGTTTGTCACTTTACCTACTTCGTCCGCTCGGCAGCACAGGTC
>Ga0302177_10002585_pt1 | contig 12722 bp, 10 predicted proteins | sample I_Palsa_E1_2_FD_198780 | JGI IMG/M metagenome (GOLD analysis project Ga0302177, IMG submission 198780) | Peat permafrost microbial communities from Stordalen Mire near Abisko, Sweden - I_Palsa_E1_2 | ecosystem: Environmental > Terrestrial > Soil > Palsa > Peat permafrost | place: Sweden... | reverse complement strand
CTTGGTCGGCGAGCCGAGGTTGCTGCTCCTGGACGAGCCCACCACGGGCCTCGACCCGCGCAGCCGGACCGAACTATGGGACGCGATCCGTACCCTCGTCGGTCTGGGTACTGACGTCCTGCTGACTACCCAGTACCTGGATGAGGCCGACCAGTTGGCCAGCCAGATAGTCATCATCGACCATGGCGAGGCGGTCGCTTCCGGTACGCCGGCCGACCTCAAGCGCCGCGTCGGCGGGCGGGTCATCGAGGTCCGCACCCGCTTTCGCGAAGACCTGCCGGTTGTCGCGGCCGCGCTCGGGGGCCTGGACCACGGGCACGCGAGGGTCGACGAGGCGACCCGCAAAGTCAGTTTGGGGGTGGACGACGCCGGCTTGCTCTCGGTGGCCCTCCGAGCGATGGAAGCGACCGAGGCGCAAATCGACGACATCTCGCTGCGCCAACCGAGCCTCGACGAAGTGTTCCTGGCCCTCACCCACGCCCGTTAGCCCCCAACAATTCTTCTAGGGAGGAAAGAATGACGACCGTTACGATCCCAACGTCTACCCCGTTATCCCGGCCTGCGCTGCGCACGACCTCCATCACCACGAGCACGGTGCAGGTCGCCAAGCGGGTGCTGCTCCGGTTTTTCCGTACCCCGCAATTGATCGTGATGGGTACCGCGCAAATGGGGCTGTTCCTGTTCATTTACCGCTACGTGCTTGGCGGCGCGGTCAACCCGCTAGCCCTGCACGGCACCAAGTACGTCGATTTCCTGGTGCCCGGCTTCGTGTCTACCGGTGTGCTGTTCTCGGGGATCGGCGCCGCCACGGGAGTGGCTGACGACCTCCAACAGGGCTTCGTGGACCGCTTACGCTCCCTGCCGGTACCTCGCGCCAGCTTCCTCGCGGGGCGGGCACTGGCTGACACCCTCACCGGGACCTGGGGCCTGCTCGTGGCGACGGCGGTCGGGTTCGCCGTAGGGTTCCGGCCGCACGGCTCCATCGGCGACGACCTGGCCGCGTTCGGGCTTTGCATCGTCTTCGCGCTTGCCTTCGAGTGGATGTTCATCGCCATAGGCCTGGTCGGCGGGACACCCCAGGGGGCAACGGGGATCGCCATGGTCGTGTTCCCCCTCGCCTTTTTGTCCAGCTCATACGTCCCGGTGTCGACCATGCCCGGCTGGCTGCAGGTCTTTGCGCAGCACCAACCCGTCATCTACATGGTCGATGCAGTAAGAGCGCTAACGCTTGGGCCGGTTGCCGAAGCGTCGCTTGGGCACTCCACGGGCTATTTCGTGGCTTGGTCGTTGCTGTGGGCCGCCGGCGCAGTGGCTGTGTTCGCCCCTCTCGCGGTCAGGAGGTACCAGCGGAGCTGAGCTGCCGGTTGCCGTGCCCGCTTTGGTCCTGGTCGCGAATAGGGTGACGCCCAGCGCCCATTAACTTCCCGGTCCGACCTGGCGCCCGACTTTGAGGAGGTGCTCCATGGACTACGTCAAGCTCGGTTCGACGGGGCTCGAGGTATCGAGGATCTGTCTCGGGTGTATGAGCTTCGGGGAACCCGAGCGCGGCGCACACCCCTGGAGCATCGGGCCCGACAAGGCGAGGCCGATCATCCGTCAAGCCTTCGACGCCGGTATCAATTTCCTCGACACGGCGAACGTTTATTCCGACGGGAGCAGCGAGGAAATCGTGGGGCAAGCGCTGGCCGATTTCACCCACCGCGAGGAAGTCGTGCTCGCCACCAAACTCAATGGCCGCATGCGCCCTGGGGCCAACGGCGCCGGGCTTTCGCGCAAGGCCATCATGACCGAGATAGACAACAGCTTGCGCAGGTTGCAGACGGACTACGTCGACCTCTACCAGATCCACCGTTTCGACCATACGACCCCCGTTGAGGAGACCATGGAGGCTCTCAATGATGTGGTAAAGGCGGGCAAGGCCCTCTATATCGGGGCGTCGTCGATGTACGCCTGGGAGTTTTCCAAGATGCTCTACGTCGCCGAACGCCACGGCTGGTCCCGGTTTGTGTCGATGCAGGACCATTACAACCTCCTCTACCGAGAAGAAGAACGTGAGATGCTGCCGCTGTGCGAAGACCAAGGGATAGGTGTCATCCCGTGGAGCCCGCTCGCGCGGGGCAGGCTCACCCGCAAATGGGACGACGTGACCGAGCGGAGCCGCACCGATGAGTTCGGTAAGCGTCTGTATTCCGAAGACGATCGGGCGATCGTCGACGCGGTTGCGGACGTCGCCGAAAAAAGGGGCACCAGCCGGGCGCAGGTTGCGCTGGCATGGTTGTTGAGCAAGCCCGTCGTGAGCGCCCCGATCGTCGGGGTGACCAGCCCCGAGCAGCTCCATGACTTGCTGGGCTCTCTTTCGGTCGAGCTGAGCGCCGAGGAAGTCGAGCAACTCGAGGGCCCCTACGAACCGCATGCCATCTCCGGCTTCGACCCCCCTAGCCGCAAGCCTCGCCAAGTTTGACGAGCTGCCAGGGCGGCCGCTCGTTGATTTATGTGATTTAGGGCCCGCCAAGGCGGGTCGCTAGAGTAAGCCGGCAACGGGACGAGGAGAAAAAGCGTGCCACGAAGGCAGGGACAAGGGCCGCGTAGGCCCACCATCACAGACATTGCCCAGAGGGCAGGTGTCTCGAAGGGTTCGGTCTCCTACGCGCTCAACGGCCATCCCGGGGTGTCGGAGCCCACCCGCCGGCGGATCCTCGCCATCGCCGAGGAGATCGGATGGCACCCCAACCGGGCGGCCCGTGCACTGTCGGCGTCGCGGGCGGGCGCTTGCGGGCTGGCCTTGGCGAGGCCGGCCAGGACGTTGGCTTACGAGCCCTTTTTCTCCAAGTTGCTCTCCGGCATCGAGTCGGAGCTTTCTGCGCGCCAGTTCGCGCTGATGCTGCAAATTGTCGAGGATGTCGAAGCAGAAACTGAAGTTTTGCGACGTTGGTGGGCGGAGCGCCGCGTCGACGGTGTGCTGCTCGTCGACCTCCGCGTGGACGACCCACGGGTCCCTTTGGTGGAGCAGCTCGGCCTTCCGGCCGTCATAGTGGGAGGGCCCGGGCGCACCGGCTCTGTCCCGTTCTTCTCTGGCGGCGACGCCGAGGGTATCCGCCAGATCGTCGGCCACCTGGCCTCGCTGGGGCACAGCCGGATCGACCGGGTGGGCGGGTCCCCGGAGTTCGCGGCCATGCAGGTACGTACGCGGGTTTTCGAGCAAGCGTTGCGTGGCGCTCGGGCCAGGGGCCGGGTGGTCACCACAGACTTCTCGAGCTCGGCCGGCGCAGCGGCGACGCGCCAGCTCCTGAACAGCAAGTCTCCTCCCACCGCGATCGTTTACGACAACGACATCATGGCTGTTGCCGGCCTCGGTACGGCCCAGGAGATGGGCGTGCTCGTGCCGGCCGAGCTCTCGCTGGTTTCCTTCGACGACTCGACCCTGTGCGAGGTGGTGCGCCCGGCGCTGACGGCCCGCGCGAGGGACGTCCTGGCGTACGGGGCACGCGCGGCCCAGGCACTCATCGCTCTGGTCGAAGGTGAGGAGATGCCGGGCAACGTGGACGAGATGCCGAGGCTCATCTCAAGGGGGAGCACGGCCGCCTTGGTGGCGAGCGCGCCTGGCGAGGGCCAGGACGCCCTGCCCGCTCACTGAGCGCACTCGCGCACCTCACTTCTTTGAAGCGCGGGACATTTCCTAAGACTTTTCTCAACTCGTGAGTGAAAAATTCTTTTGGCGATGACTTGACTCGCAAACCTCGCGTGCTTAGGGTGCTCTGTGTTACGACCTGAACCGGTTAAGTAACGGGAGCTGATTAGGGGGGTTTCCAATTGGGGGCAAGCGGTCGTCATGAGGGTCGAGCGACGACCGACGTCAGGCCGGGTACCTGGGCCGGCTCTCCGGCACCAGGTGTGCCGGCCAGGTGCTTTCACCATCCCGTTGTGGCCACCACATGGCTCCGAGCCAGCTGCCGGCCCACAACCCTCCCTCCGCAACACTGCAACGCAACTGCAACGAGATGGGCCGCTGGCACCCTAATGCCGGTAGGTGCCAGCGGTCCCGTGTTGTTGCCCTAATCGAGACAAGGAGCAGGTAAAGCATGCCGATACGCAAAAGCAGGGTGATCACCCGTTTGGCTACCGTCATAACAGCGACGGCCATGGTGGTCCCGTTGATGAGCGTTGTTGGCGCTAGCAGCGCCAATGCCAACACCAACAGGATAACGAACCAAGCAACGAGCTTCCCACGCAACGAAACCCTTTACACCAGTGGGACGTCGTACTCACCGCCTACCAACTTCAACCCCAATGACCCAGGTGCCCTCTACCAGATGGGTACTAATGGCCTGCTCTACGAGTCGCTGTTCCTGTACGACCCCATCCACAACAAGTACATCCCCTGGCTGGCGACGAGCGCCACCTGGAGCGGCGACACCTATACCATCCACGTCCGCAACGGCGTCGACTGGGTCAGCAGCCCGTCCCAGTCGGTAGTGGGGGCGCTGACCGGAGCTGATGTGGCCTTTACCATCAACATGGAGAAGGCCGATGCGGCGTCCGCGTTCAACAGCAACATGTCATCGGTTAAAAGCGCCACCGCCAACGGCAACACCGTCACGGTCACCTTTGACGGCACCCCCGACTACACCTCGTTCCAGGAGTGGCTCTGGAAGGGCGCGATATTCCCCCAGTCCGTTTTCGCCTCCGAGTCGGTGGCGGAGCAGGAAACCGGTAGCAACACTGACCCCGTCTCAACTGGCGCGATGACACTGGACACCACTACCGCCACGCAGGCATGCTTCGAGACCAACCCGCACTGGTGGGGCACAGCCCAGCTCGGGCTCTCGTTCAAGTTCAAGTACCTCTGCGACTCGGTGAACGGCTCCAACAACGTCGAGCTCTCTTCGCTGCTGAGCAACGACCTCGACTGGAGCAACAACTTCCTGCCGGGCATCAACACCCTGAAGGTGATCGGTGGCGACAGCTTCATCCAGACCTACTACCCCAAGTCCCCCTACATGCTTTCGGCCAACACCGCCTGGCTCGAGCCGAACACTACTAAGGCCCCGATGAACAACGTCAACTTCCGCAAGGCACTGGCCTATGGGATCAACCCGGAGGGGGTCGTGAGCGGCGTCTACAGCGGCATCGTGAAGGCGGCCAACCCGACAGGGCTGATGCCCAACCTGGACAGCTACATCAGCGCGAGCGTGGTCAAGCAGTACGGCTTCAGCTATAACCCGACGCTTGCCAAGCAGTACCTGGCAAAGTCCGGTTACAAGGGCCAGACCCTCACCCTCGAGGTCCCCGACGGCTGGACGGACTGGATGGCCGCCATCCAGGACATTTCGTCACAGCTGAACGCCATCGGCATCAAGGTCGAGCCCATTTACCCCCAGGACAGCGCCCGCAACGCTGACCTGACCAACGGCACCTATGACCTGGCCATCGACAACAACGCTTCTATCGACTCGAACCCGTACGCCTACTTCCAGCGTGTCTACAACCTGCCCATCCTGAAGCAGCAGAACGCCCAGCTCAACTGGGAGCGCTACTCGGACCCGGCAGCTTGGGCACTGGTGCAAAAGGCGAGCACGATCCCTTTGAGCGACACCCCGAAGCTAGACAGCCTGTACGCCCAGATCGAGACGGACTTCCTCCAGGACCTGCCCGAGATCCCGCTGTGGTACAACGGCGCCTGGTTCCAGGGCAACAACACCTACTGGACGGGTTTCCCCTCCTCCGCCAACCCCAACGACCAGAACACCCCGGTGTTGTGGAACAACTACCTCAACATGACCACGATCTTCGCCCTGGCCCAGTTGAAGCCTGCGTAGTGGGAGTGACTGTCCAGGAGTAGTTGTTAGCTGCAAATAGTCGCTGGTTAGCCCACCGTCCTCAATTGGGGCGGTGGGCTTGCTGGTCCTTTACACTTCTCGAGGAAGGCAGGACGGGTGAGGCGTTACTTTACGAGGAAACTCATCACTTATGTGGTGGCGTTCTTCGTCGCCACCACGGTCGATTGGGCCATCCCCCGCCTCATGCCCGGCAACCCCGTCCAGCTCTACCTTACGAAGTTCTCCATCACGACAGAGGCCCAGTACGCAGCGATCCAGAAACTGATCTCAGCGTCCTTCGGGGTCAACGTGCCGGTGTGGAGGCAGTACCTCGATTTCTGGGACGGCGTGCTCCATTGGAACTTCGGGCTCAGTTTCTACGCCACCGAACCGGTGACACACGTGGTCTTCCAGGCGGTCCCCTACACCTTGGCGCTCCTCATACCGGCGATAACCCTGAGCTATTTCCTCGGCAACCGCATCGGGGCGATGGCGGCCCGCCGTAAGTGGCTTGACAATACAGTCCTCCCGGTCGGTTACCTGTTCCAGGCCGCCCCTTACGCCTGGTTGGCGCTGGCCATGGCCTACTACCTGGCTGTGCGCTACCGCTGGTTCCCCGTCGACGGTGGCTACAACCCGGGCCTGATCCCCGGCTGGAACTGGACGTTCGTCGCCAGCTTGGTCCAGCACTGGTTCCTGCCTTTCCTTACCGTGTTCCTTGTCAGCTTCGGCGGCTGGGCCATCGGCATGCGCAACCTGGTGATCTACGAGCTGGAAACGGATTACGCCCGCTACCTGCGTTCTCTGGGGGCCTCGCAGCGCCTCGTGCGCAAGTACGCCTACCGCAACGCCGTGCTCCCGCAGTTGTCCGGGCTGGCGTTGGCGCTCGGCGTCGTGGTCGGCGGCAACATCGTCACAGAGGTCGTCTTCCAGTACCCGGGCCTCGGCCACCTTATCTTCCTCGCCATAAGCGACGAGGATTACTTCTTGTTACAGGGCATCTTTATGTTCATTATTGTCGGGGTGCTCCTGGCCAACTTCGTCATCGACATCGTCTATGTCATTGTGGACCCCAGGACGCGCCTCAGCATGCAAGGGGCGCCGGCGTGAGCATCAACACGGGCCCGCCGACCGCAGCTGGGGATTTCGCAGGAGGGCTAAGCCCCGGTCCGATCGGCTCGCCGATACTGGCCCAGAGTGTGGGTGTTGCTGGAGGAGCCGAGCTCGCCGCCGTGGCGCCCGGTGCGGGCGGCGGAAGCTTCGGGGGCGGGCGGCGCTGGGAATTCCTCCATTTTGCCCTGCGCAACCCCAAGCTCATGCTCGGCCTCGGTGTCGAGCTGATCTTTGTGGCGGTCGCCATCTTCGGCCCCTTGCTGGCGCCCTACAGTCCCACCTATCACGGGACGCCTGCCCTCCACCCCTCGGCGCAGCACATTTTCGGTACCACATCTCCTTTCGGGACCGATGTGTTCTCCCAGGTGCTCTACGGTGTGCGGGACAGCTACGTGGTGGGTGCCTTGGGCGCCCTTTTCGCCGGTGCCGTCGGTCTGGTCGTGGGCTTCGCCGCCGGCTACCGCGGCGGGCTGCTCGACGAGATCCTGCAACTGCTTACCAATGTCATGATCTGCATCCCTCAATTGGTCCTGCTGATCGTCATCAGCGCCTACCTCACCACCCGTGGGGTCCTGTTCGAGGGCGTCTTCATCGGTGTGACCGGTTGGCCGTGGGTGGCACGGGCGGTGCGGGCACAGACCTTCACCTTGCGCGAGCGCGATTTCGTAGACCTGGCACGCCTGTCTGGCAGACGCGCCGTCAGCATTGTCGTGAAAGACATCGCGCCCAACATGGCTTCGTACATCTTCTTGGTCTTCGTGCTGCTCTTCGCCAGCTCGATGCTGGTTGCGGTGAACTTCGACTTCCTCGGCCTCGGGCCGACCAATGGCCTCTCGCTCGGCGACATCATGAACCAGTCGACGCTGTGGAGCGCTCTGGAGCTACATATGTGGTGGTGGTTCATACCGCCCGGGGCCGCGCTGACGTTGATGGTCCTTGCGCTGTACATCGCGAATGTGGGCCTTGACGAGGTCTTCAATCCCAAGCTGAGGCAGACGTGACCCTGAAGGTTGATGACCTGCGCATCTCCTACCGGACGTTGCGCGGCGATGTCAGAGCGGTGGACGGGGTGAGCTTTTCGATCGCAGATGGCGAGATCATGGGCTTGGCCGGAGAGTCTGGTTGCGGCAAGTCCACACTAGGTAACAGCCTGATCTTCCTAGAAGGGCGCATGAAGCACGTCGGGGGCACGGTCGAGCTCGACGGTGCCAACTTGCCGATCGCGGATTACAACGCCATGAACCGCCACAGGCTGCGCGACGTCTCGGTGGTCCCCCAGTACGCCATGAGCGCCCTCAACCCGACGCGCAAGATCGGCCGGATGACCGCGGACCTCATCAAATCGCGGGGGGCCGACTACCGCAAAGTCCTGGAAGAGTTCAAACGCCGGATCGACCTTGTCGGGCTACCCCAGAACGTGCTGAACATGTACCCCTTCGAGCTGTCGGGTGGCATGCGGCAGCGCACGACGATGGTAATTTCCACGCTGCTCAACCCCTCACTGCTCATCGGCGACGAGATCACGTCGGCCCTTGACGTGACCACCCAGCGCGCCGTCGGGGAAATGCTGATGGAGTTCAGGGACCGCGGATTTGTAAAAAGCATGATCGTCATCACCCACGACTTGTCTGTCCTGGCCCAGATAGCCGACAGCATCCTGGTGATGTACGCAGGCAAGCTCGCCGAAAAAGCCAGCTCCAGCACGATCGTCGACAACCCCCTCCACCCCTACACCCAGATGTTGATCGGCTCTTTGCCCGAGGTCGGCCTTCGCTACGACGAGGCCCCCCTTACGGGTATCCCTGGCCGGCCCCCCTCGCTCCTCAACCCACCGACGGGGTGCAGGTTCAAGGACCGCTGCCCCTTCGCGTTCGACAAGTGCGTGGAGGAGCCTCCCTTCGTGGAGCTGCGGCCCGGCCACGAGGTGGCTTGCTGGAAGGCAATGGACGACAACGCGCCCGCCAGGACCGAAGCAGCCAGTCAAGGCGCGCCAGCCAGCCAAGGTGCGCAGTCATGAGCATGCTGGAGATCGAGAACGTCTCCAAGGTCTACAGGACGGGCACATTCGGCGGCGAGCTCAAGCTCGTACTGCGCCGCGTTAGTTTCAACATCGACAGGGGAGAGGTCGTCTCGCTGATAGGTCAAAGCGGCAGCGGGAAGTCCACGCTCGGCAAGATAATCCTCCGCCTGAGCCCGCTGTCTGCCGGGACCATCAATTTTGAGGGAACCGATATCGCCACCTGGGCCAAAGGGCAACTGCGTGACTATTACCGCCATGTACAAGGTGTCTTCCAGGACCCCTTCAGCTCCTACAACCCGCTTTACAAAGCAGATCGTGTCTTCGAGATGGTCCGCAGCGTGTATTTTCCCAAGCTGCGTGGTCAACAGTGGCACGGCAAGATCGAGTCTGCTCTTGAATCGGTTTCCCTCAACCCCGCTGACGTCCTCAACAAGTTCCCTCACCAGCTCTCGGGTGGCCAGCAGCAGCGCCTCTTGATCGCTCGCGCGCTGTTGCTCGAGGTCAAGCTCCTCGTAGCGGACGAGATCATAAGCATGCTCGATGCTTCGACGCGCGTCGACGTCCTCAACCTGCTCGTCGACCTGAAGCGCAAGGGCCTCGGGATCTTGTTCATTACCCATGACTTGTCGCTGGGCAACTACATCAGCGACAAGACAGTGATATTGCGTGAAGGGGCCATCGTCGAGATGGGGGACACCCAAAAGGTGTTCGGCAACCCGCAGCATTCCTACACTCAGAGCCTGCTCACGGCGGTCCCTCAGCTGCACAGGCGCTGGGCCGGCGGGGGGGAGCGCGCACCGGCTTCGGTCGCGGTCAACGGCGCGGCCAACAGCGTGGTCGGGGGGCTCACGCCGGCGCACGTTGCAAAGAGATTGGTCGACGACGGGGCCCTCCCGGACGGGGAAGGCGGGCGCTATTCCCAGAGCTCGCTCCACCCGGCGCCTACGAGCGGGCCGCAAAAACTGCTCCACACTCCCAAGGCTCCTGGTCCGGGCCCCGGTCCTCGCCCGAGCCTGATGGACATCCCCGACCAGCCGTGGCAGCGGCGCTTTGGGTTCGGGGCGCCGAACCTCGCCGCAGTCCTGGCCGCAGACAACACCCAACCGTTGGTGGAGTGCGAGCCGGGACATTTCGTGGCCGTCGAAGACGACCTTTGAACAATCACAAACCAGAAGGTAGGCAACAAATTGACCCCCCTCGAAATACTTGGTCACCCAGCGCTGCCCAATCTCCCCTGGGAGGACCGCCCGGCAGGGACCGGAGGGCCGTTGTGGCGTTATTCGCGCAACCCTGTCATCCCAAGGGACTTGATACCGACCTCTAACAGCATCTTCAACAGCGCCGTGGTCCCGTTCGAAGACCGCTTTGCCGGCGTGTTCCGCTGCGACGATTGGACGAGGCGGATGGAACTGCACGCGGGCTTCTCCGACGACGGCCTCGACTGGAAGATAGACGCCGAGCCGCTCGAGTTCATCGCGGACGACCCGGATATAGGCGAGTTTGTCTATGGTTACGACCCCAGGGTCGTGCGGATCGACGACCGTTATTACATCACTTGGTGCAACTGGTACCACGGGCCCACGATCGGGGTAGCGTGGACCGACGATTTCCGCCAGTTCCATCAGGAGGAAAACGCGTACCTGCCGTTCAACCGCAATGGTGTCCTCTTTCCCCGCAAGATAGATGGCCGCTTCGCGATGTTGTCGCGGCCATCGGACAACGGGCATACGCCGTTCGGGGATATTTTCTACAGTGAGAGCCCCGACCTACGTTTTTGGGGGCGGCACCGCCACGTGATGAGCCCAGTGACAAACACCTGGCAAGCGACCAAGGTGGGCGGTGGTCCTGTGCCCATAGAAACCTCCGAGGGTTGGTTGCTCATTTACCACGGAGTCCTGACCTCATGCAACGGCTTTGTCTACAGTGCCGGCGTAGCGCTGCTCGATCTCGACCAACCCTGGAAAGTCGTCGCTCGTTCGGCACCTTATGTCCTGTCGCCGCAGACGTCCTACGAATGCGTCGGTGATGTGCCAAACGTCGTTTTTCCCTGTGCGATGCTCTGCGACGGGCCTACGGGCCGGGTGGCGTTGTACTACGGGGCTGCCGATACCGTGACCGCCCTCGCCTTCGGTTACGTAGCAGAGCTGGTCGAATTCGCCAAGGAGCACTCCCTGTAGAGCGCCTTATGCCTTGGGCTCCTGCCGAAATATCCCCCTCAGGCTCCTGCCGACAGGAGCCTGGCCCCATCGGGAAGGCTGTTCGGGGTGGGCCGGACGCCCGCGGGGCAGTCAGTTGTGACCGACCCGTTCACGTTCCAGTTCTGCGGGTGGGCCTTGTTCGCCTCCGGTAAGTACGCCCGGTACTCCTCCTGGCTTGCGAACCAGTAAAACGGCGGGCGCAAGTTCGTGAACCCGGCCGGGAAAAAGGTTGTCAGCTCGTCGCCTGCCGTGTCGGTTTGGACAGAGCCGTCAACTGGGCTGGTGTCGGTGCCGATGGAAGCGAGGATGGTCCAACCCGTTGGCTCCCAGCCCTTCCCACGGTTTTCTACCTGGAGCTCAATGGCTTTGTCGGCTTTACCCGCATCGCTGCGATGGTGGTACAGGTAAATGGCCCAGGAAAGGTAGACACCTTCGGGGGCGAGGACCAAAGGGGCCCCGAACTTGTAGGAAACCACTAGTCCGCCGGCGCGGGGCACAAGGCCAATGGACTCGATTTCGGGCACCGAAGAAACGTCTGGGTTGCCCTGGACCGTCGAGGCGCGCTGCGGGTTGGTGCAGGAAAAACTCGTCGCTGCGGCTGCTACGAGGCCAAGTCGGGGAGCCGGCTGCGCCGCGCTGGTGGCGGTGCACGTTGCAGTTGTTAGCGCGCCCGTAACCGCAACCGCAACCGCGAGCACAGTGCCAAACCGCCGCCCTGTGCGGGCGGGCTTCTTCACGACTAGCAGCCTACAAGAGTTCTTATCCCGGCGCTGTTCTGTTTCGCCAGCGCTGCGCGTTACCAGCCGGCGGCTGCGGTTATCGGGGCTGACGGCGGGGTGCCGGCCAGGTCGCCGAGGGTTGGCGCGTCACCAAAAGGATCGACAATCCCGTTCGCCAGGACGACCCAAGCGCCACCCCCGTCAGCGGTGGGGACGATCGCGACGGCAGGATCGTTCGTCGTCGTCATCTTCTTGGCCTCCCAAGACCCGAGCAACTTGGCATCACCCTCAGGGAACGTTGCCCCGTTGTCGAGGAGCACCCAATATCCGCGGCCATCTGGCGTGCGTGCTGCCGATGTCGCAACCAGTTTCTTGGCGGCGGCCGAACTTTCGCAGTTACCGTCGGCGATCTTGGGGGCGTTCCCGAACGGCACCATGTCGCAGTTGGAAAGCAACAACCAGTAGCCGCCTCCGGTCGCGTCAGGCACGACAGCGACGGCGGGCGCATCGCAGCCGCCGATGCTCGCGCACGAGCCTTCGTAGTGCGCGTCGCCGAAAGCAAAAACACCGCCGTCTTTGGCCACCATCAGGTAGCCCTTCCCGTCCGCCGTGGGCACAATGCCGACGATTGGCGCCGACAGGTGGTGCCCCGTGCTGGCCCCGACGGGCCCAATACCGTCAGCAGGGAGTGACCCCACGTAGCTGGCATCTCCGAAGGCGAACACGCCCCCGTCGGTCGCCACCAACCAGTAGCCTTCGCTGTCGGCGGTGAGCGCGATGCCCGCTATTGGGCGCTGCAAGTGGAGAGAGCCGGCTGACCCGTGGAACCTTGCGTTGCCGAAGGCAAATATCCCTC
>Ga0302177_10002580_pt1 | contig 12730 bp, 9 predicted proteins | sample I_Palsa_E1_2_FD_198780 | JGI IMG/M metagenome (GOLD analysis project Ga0302177, IMG submission 198780) | Peat permafrost microbial communities from Stordalen Mire near Abisko, Sweden - I_Palsa_E1_2 | ecosystem: Environmental > Terrestrial > Soil > Palsa > Peat permafrost | place: Sweden: Abisko... | reverse complement strand
GCGAAGAGATAACAGGGCAGCACGACCGGCCCGATGATGACTATATGCGCGATGGCCGCCCCTACGATGCCGTCCTCGTGCACCCCTATCGCCATAGCGGGAAGAAGCCCGGCGAGCCATATCAACTGGACGGCGAGCACGAATTTCGATCGGCCAAGAGCGGCCAGCATGTTAGAGAACAGCACGCCGACGATAGAGATTAGCCCGTAACACGACAAGATCGGCAAGATAGTGGCCGCGCGGACCCAGTGCCCGCCGTAAACTGTCAGGACGAGCGGGTGGGCGAGAACCATTACCAGCGTGCACATGGGCGCCGCGAACAGCACCACGCTACGCAAGGCATCCGCCATCGCGCCTTCGAGTTTCACCGCGTCGTGCTTGACCCGCGAGAACGCCGGCATCGACACGGTGTTGAGCACGCCCCAGAGCAGGGTGGTCGACCAGGAAGCTGCGTTGAACGCCAGGACGTAGGTGCCAAGCAACACGGGACCGATAAAGTGTCCGATAAGCACGTAGTCCACATTCTGCAGAATGAAGCCAACGAAATTGGCCACGGCGAGCGGCAATCCAAACCGGTACAGTATCCCAAGCGCGTATCGCGTCATCCGCGGCAGGTGGAGCTTGGGGGCGGAGAACAATATCACGGCCAAAGCTACGCTCTGGCCCGTGACCCTCGACCAGGCAAAGGCCATCGCCCCGCTTCCGTGCTTAGCCAGGAAGACCAGGACTACCATCGAGGGCAGGAAGCTCAGCGCATTGGCGAGGAAGAGCTTTTCCTGCCTGAAATCCCGCGTGCACTGGGCCGTCGGGACGGCGGATATACCCTGGATGACCACGACAATACCCATGACCTGCACCGGCCGCGCGGCGTCAGCGGAGCCGAGACTAACGGCGATCGGCCCGGCGAACTTGACGAGCACGCCGGCCATGACCAGGGTCGATATCAGGGACACGGACCACAGTGTCGGCGCCAGGGCGTCGACATTCAGGTCAGCCCGCACGAGGCACGATGACACGCCGAACTCGCCGAGGGCCCAGACGATGGTGAAGACAGTCGTGGCTACCGCGAAGACGCCGAAATCATGTGGGCTGAGGATACGCGCGACGATTGCTGTGACCCCAATACCCGACAACCGCAGGAAAATGGTGGTTCCCATATTCCACATCGCACCGCTGCGCACGTGCGCGGACAGCGACCGGGGTTTCTGCTCGGGGGTGGTACCAACCTTCGGTATCGTCACGCTGGGTGCAGCGGTCAGGGCCGAGGTCGCCGATCCAGGCTCCGATAGCCGTTCTTGCGCAGCCATCTGGTAACCCTGCGGCGGCATACGGTCCCTCCGCATTTGTGCGCATCACCCGATGAGCAGCCCCATCAGCCAAGATAAGAGAAAGTTTCTTAATAATTAGCTAAACCTCACCTGTGTCCAGCATCGGTCAAGTGGGCCGTTAGGCGGGGAATGTCGGTGATCTTGTAATTCCCCAGCACCCGTGTCGCCCGGGGCCGCCCAGGTCGCGGCCACGCCACCCCGCACATGCTCTGGCACACATATGCCACCAGGCCGGGTGGTTGCAGCCGAATTTGGCAATAACCACTCCGCCGCCAACCATGGTGCGCCCTCCCAGTACCTGGTTCGCGCCAGGCGTCGACCCCAAAGACGGCCCAGATCAGTGGCGATGCAGGGCCAGTCGGAATGATGATATATATAGGGGCCGTATATGTGTCAAGTTTAGCCGCTCACGCATGTCGATCTGCGTCAGAATACGACTGAAGAAGAGTTATAAGCGCAGTAGGCCACTGAATTTGCTTACGGCACACATTGCCGCATCATGATCGGCCTTCATGACCGAAGGGCGCTTTGGTGATATTTGTTCGCCCGGCCAGCGGTCTGCCGAGCACGCGGACCCGCCAGCCCGAAGCCAGCCAGACCTCGGTGTCGAGCGCGCAGCGGGCGTCGATCAGGACCGGCTGGGCGACGACCGCCGCGAGCGCGACGGGATCAATGGCCCGGTAGTCGGCCCACTCAGTCAGGTGCAGGACAAGGTCCGCGCCCGCTGCGGCCGCCGAGACGCTGTGCGCATAACGCAGCTCCGGCCTGATGCGGGCGGCATTGGGCATGGCCACCGGATCATGCACCGAGACGATGGCTCCTTCGCCGGCGAGCCTCCCGCAGACGTCCAGGCTAGGTGAGTCCCGCACGTCGTCGCTGTTGGGCTTGAACGCTACGCCCAGCGCGGCCACGCGCTTGCCGGCCAGGGAGCCTCCGGCGGCATCTCGCGCCAGGTCGACGACCCGGGCCCGGCGCGCCTGGTTGACGTCATCGACCTCACCCAGGAGCCGGGCCACCGAACCGACGCCCAGGTCCGCAGCGGTCGCGCGGAAGGCGTGAATGTCTTTGGGCAGGCAACCGCCGCCGAAGCCCAGACCCGGTGACAGGGAACGCCGTCCGATCCGCTCATCGCAGGCCAGCGCCTCCGCCAGCCGCGCGACGTCGGCACCCGCGGCTTCGCAGACATCAGCCATGGCGTTGATGAAGGAGATCTTGGTCGCCAGGAACGCGTTGGCCGCGACCTTGACCAGTTCGGCCGTCTCCAGATCCATCACCAGTCCCGGGACGCCCGCGGCCAGGGGCTGATCGTAGACGCGGCCGAGTATGTCCCGGGCCCGCGCCGATGTCACGCCGAAGACGAACCGGTCCGGACGCAGCGTGTCCTGAATGGCGAACCCCTCCCGGAGAAACTCGGGGTTCCAGGCGAGTTGCACCTGATCCCCCGCCGGAGCAGCGGCCCGTATTCTGGTCATCAGCGCACGCGCCGTACCGACAGGGACGGTCGATTTTCCCGCCACGAGGCAGGCGGACCGCAGCTGCGGGGCCAGGGCGTCAGCGGCCTCGTGCAGATAGCTGAGGTTCGCGGTGCCGTCTGCCGCCTCCGGCGTTCCGACACACAGGAAATGAACGTCGCCGAACTCCGCTATCTCCTCGTAGCAGGTGGTGAAATGCAGCCTCCCGGCGTCAAGGTTCTTGCGCAGCAGCGGTTCCAGACCGGGCTCGAAGAACGGCGCTTCTCCCTTGGCGGCCTTAGTGATCTTGCCCAGATCAACGTCGATCGCCAAGACCTCGTGCCCGAGATCCGCCATGCACACGGCATGAGTCAGACCCAGGTATCCGATTCCGATTACTGTCAGCCGCATGGCGGCTCCTCCCGTCAGTCCGCTGGGCATCGCCATACCGATGTCTGCGCCGGGGAACGCTGACCCGGCTTCAGGCCGGTGAAGACATGACGCTCCCATCCGTGGAGCAGGTCAACGGCCGACTGGTACCTCGCGCGGTCCGTGTCGTCCAGCAGCAGCAGGCCGCCCGGCTTGACCTTCGGCATGGCCCGGCGGGCGCATTCGACCCTGGCGCGTCCGTCGACGATGACAAGATCGAGGCTGGCATCGGGCTTCTCGTCGATCGCCGTCGCATAGTCATCGAAGAACCCGGGCGCGACCGCCGAGGTAATGATTCCCGATGCGGTGGGCGGCCGGAACAGCAGCCTCGCCGCGGCTGGCAGGGAATCCGCTAGCTGCCGGTGCCACTCCCGGTCATGCTCGACCGTGGTAACGCTCGCGTCCCGGTCGGCCAGCCACAGCGTGGAACCGCCGCCCCCGTACTCGAACACGCACGTATCCGGCGAAATATTTGCGGTCATCCAGGCGACGGCGTCGTAAGGCCACCACGGCATCCGCATCGTCATCGTCGCCGCGGTCCGCTGCCTGAGCCATTCCAGGTGCCGGGTAAGTTCGGCAGGATGGCGGGAAATGTAGCGGATTGCCCACCCGTTCTCGATTGTGTGGACATAAGTCCGGTACGCATATCGCGACAGCCTCATGCGTCGTATCATGCCCCCGCTTCCACTAGCGGATAACACAATCGGCCAAACTTAAGCTCCGAATATTTTAAACAATCGTCGGACTGTAGAGGCAGGCTGTCATGGCCGGCCGGCTTTCAGCCGCCTGGCCGCCGTTTATCATAAAATCCCGGCATAAACCGTATGCTAGACGACAGTTATCGGCACACTACATAGCCATTCGAGAACCCCATCCTTCAAGCACTGAGGTAGTTCCGAGAAGAGATAGACGTCTTCAAGCCGAGGCAGTAGCATCTTCCAGCATGGTGCTTCAAGATCGCGTGCAACGGGGCGCTCGCCAGTTTGTGCAAGCTATGCCTGACGGCCTTCAAGATCCCGTGCGACGGGGTGGCCTCCGGACCTTGGAAGTTGCCTCGGTGCCATTTGTCACGGCAGTCCACCTGCTGCAGGTGGCCAATAAACTGCGGGTTGATTATCCCTGGTCAACTCCCACAGCACCAGAAGTCGCTGCTAATTACGCTCGCGGCCTCGTCTTGTTCGGCCGTTCCAGATCTCGTCGGGTCCCCTTCGAATGGCGTTCGTTTCCAACGAGAGCTGTCATCACCCGAGAAACGGCGAAGATACCGAGGAGGCTCCGCCCGATTCGGCGGCGCACAGAACTAGAGGTGCGCTTCGATCAGGATTTCGAATTAATAATCCGCTGTTGCCGGGAAGGGCGGCGGAATACCTGGATTACACCCGCGCTCATAGATGTCTACCGTGGACTGCACAGCCTAGGCTTCGTCGCTACGGTTGGAACATATCTTGATAGTCAGCTAGTGGCCGGGATATGGGGTATCGGAATTGGCCGCGTATTCGGAATAATGAGCATGTTTCATCTCCAGGAGCATGCTGGCTCGCTCGCTATGGCGGCGCTTGTGGATGTTGTTTCCAGTGACGGCCGCTGGTCCGTAATTGACTGCGGACCGATGACGCCAAACTTCGAAAGGTACGGCGCCAGGGAAATCCCCGAACAGCAATTCTGTGAACTCATATGGAGTAGCCTGAAGCAGGAGAGCCCCGGATAGCCGGTCGCGTGGTCCAGCACGATGCTGCGGGTCCCGGAAAGGTCCTGAACGACCAGCCGGCCGGAGATCGACCAGGCCAGCCGGTTCCGGAGGCTCGCGGCATCGTCACCTTCCGCCGCACCTCGCCGCTGAGGTAGCCCTTGTTCCCCACCCTGGCCAGCCTCGCCTTGGTCATGCCGAACAGCGGTAAACCATAACTAGTCGGACGCCGTCTAGTGACGGACGGCGCATCGCGGTACGCGTGCGGAATCTGATGGGCAACGCCCAGCGACAGGGAGAAGAAGGTACCCATGCCAGCCACGCTTCAGGAGATCTTGCTCGCGCCGGACACACAGCCGCGGGTGATCGCTGACTGCTGCACGCTGATTGACCAGGAGGTCGCTGAGAAGTCCGGGGTATCCGGGACCACGGTCAAGCTGGCCTACAAGACGGTGAACACCTTTCTGCCGGGCCACGTCCGTCACATGGTGGAGTCCCTGCTTCCGGACATGGTGGACAAGCTCGAGCCGTACTGGGCGGACTTCAGCTTCTCCGGGGGCTCTGAGTTCGGCGACTACCTGGCCAAGCGCGGCGGGGAGGTGTCGCAGGCCCTGCTCTCGGTGACCGACGCCCGCGCGGCCGCGTCCAGCCGGCCCACGGTCATCAAGGCGTACCGCTCCGTCCGCGGCAGCGCCGTCAAGAACGTCGAGGCCGCGCTCCCGCACGTCGGCGAGCTGGTCCTGAAGTACGCGCCCTGACCTCAGCCAGCCTGTAGTTAACCCGAACCGGCCCGGCAAGCGCCGTTGCCGGGTGCCCCGGGCCGGTTCGGTATGTCCCAGCAGCCGGCCAAGGCATAAAACCCCTTCAATGACCCGAACGGGCAGCGGTGCGTGCACTCAGCACCCGCTCCTCGCGTCCCCGGAACCACGCCGCGGCCGCACCCCCTGATTCGTAAGGCTGAACGCCCATGGTGCCCCACCCCGGCACCGCCGAGGGGCACCGCCGAGGGGCACCGCCGAGGGGCACCGCCGAGGGGCACCGCCGAGGGGCACCGCCGAGGCATGGGTCGCTGGGGCTCCCGGACGCCTCGGTCCGGTTTGTATGGGTGTGGCACCGTACACACTCTTGTGTGCAGGTTGCCACTACCATGCACCTGGCCACCCTTCCCTGCCCCCGTTGATCGTCCCGGCGGCGGGGCGGCCCTGCCCCGTTGATCGTCCCGGCGGCGCGATGGCCCTGCCTCCCTTGATCGTCCCGGCGGCGCGATGCCCTGCCTCCCTTGATCGCCCGGCGCGGCGGCCCTGCCCCGGTTGATCGTCCCGGCGCAGCGACGGCCGTGACGCTTGGGGGCGAGTCTGTGCGCTTAGGTCACGACCGGCGGCGTTAAGCCCCGGATTCGGGGATTTACGTTGATTCGCGGAGCACCTAGCTTGACCAAGCGGGCCAACCCGGACAGTGCGTCCGTCTGGTCCTCAGCTGGTGAGCGCGAGTGCGAGGGTCTGTCGGCACCTTAGTCACGGGCTGTGTTGGTGACGGAACGTAAGCGATCGAAGTCCTGGTGGCGGGCCCTGCCTGACAACTGCAGGTCCCGGGTGGCGCCGGTCCCGCGTTTCCGTCACTGAACGTGACTTTATTGGCGCCCTGCATCCGAGCGCTTGAGTTGCATTTTGGTTGCTTTTAGGTTGCTAGATGCTTGTTTGTTCGATTTTCGTGGTCTTTCTGCCCACTTGCAACGTAAGGTAACGACTACATGCATGAGGGATTTATTACGATAAGTAACGCTGTATCCGAGTAAACCATAGCGGTTAGCTCCGCGTCGGTACATATGGGAGAACTCAGGCGAAGCGCCTTGAGTGGGAGCGCGGGACGTGTCCGGAGTGCGCTGGACGCTGCCCGCGAGGGGGTCGGTGCGCGTGTTTGACATTGCCACTAAACGTGGGCCTTACGAGCGGCAGACGGCCAAGCGCCAGTCGGCCTGGCCGAGAGAATATCTGCGCAAGACATTTTTGGTTGACCTTGCCTGTGCGGTCGTCGGCGTATTCCTCGCCGCCCAGATCCGCTTCGGCAACGACGTCGACCGGACTTACCTGGCCATGAGCCTGGCGCTGCCGGTGCTCTGGGTCGGTGCCGTCTGGATGGCCGACGGTTACGACGCCCGGTTCATCGGGACGGGTTCGGATGAGTTCCGCAAGGTCCTGAACGCCGGGGTAGGCCTCACGGCGGCGGTGGCGCTCTTCTCGTACACGCTCAACTTGCAACTGTCGCGGACCTACGTGGTGATAGCTCTGCCGACCGCGACGCTGTTCGATCTGATCGCCAGGCAGGTGATTCGCAAGCAGCTGCACAGGCAGCGGGCCGCCGGGCGCTGCATGCTCAGCGTCGTGGCGGTAGGCCATGAACTGGCGGTGGCGAATCTGGTCACCGAGCTGCATCGGGATCGGTACCACGGTATGACGGTCGTCGGCGCCTGCGTGGTGCGTCCGGGCGAGTGCGACGAGGCGGCGGGCGTGCCGATCTACGGCGGGCTCGACGATGTCTCGGCCGCGGTCAAGGCCTTCGGCGCGGATACCGTCGCGGTGCTCGCCTGCCCGGAAATCGACGGCATCAAGCTCCGCGGCCTGGCCTGGGAGCTCGAGAAGACGGGCACCGACTTGTGCGTCGCGCCCGCCCTGCTCGATGTCGCGGGTCCGCGGACGACGATCAGGCCGACGGCGGGTCTCACCCTGCTGCACGTGGACCACCCGCAACTGACCGGCTTCCGGCTGGTCCTCAAGGGACTGTTCGACCGGTGCGCCGCCGCCGTGGTCCTGATCGTACTCGCCCCCGTGATGGGAGTGCTGGCCGCGGCGATCAGGTTGCACGATCGTGGGCCCGCGCTGTTCACGCAGGTCAGGGTGGGCAAGAACGGGCATTCGTTCAGAATCTACAAGTTCCGCACCATGGTCGTGGACGCTGAGCAGCGCAAGCCGCAGTTGCTGGACAGCAATGACTCCGACGGCGTCCTGTTCAAGCTGCGCAAGGACCCGAGGGTGACCTCGGTGGGCGCGTACCTGAGGCGCTGGTCGTTCGATGAGCTGCCGCAGCTCTTCAACGTGGTCCTCGGCCAGATGTCGCTGGTCGGGCCGCGCCCGGCGCTGCCTGATGAGGCGGAGAACTATGCCGATCATGTCCGCCGCCGGCTGGTGGTCAAGCCAGGCCTGACCGGTCTGTGGCAGGTCGGCGGCCGATCGGATCTGTCCTGGGAGGAATCGGTCCGGCTTGACCTGCGGTACGTCGAGAACTGGTCGTTCGCGCTGGACCTGCAGATCTTGTGGAAGACGATCTGGGTGATCATCTACGGCTCGGGGGCCTACTAATGACAGCTTTCGACGCACCATGCGGGCTGACGCCCGCGGGTCTCTATTTTGGGGAGAAGAAGTGAAGACGATGCTGGAGCAGGGCGTTGATGCCCCGGATGTCGCGACCCTGGTACGACGCGCCGCGCAGGGGGACCGGCAGGCGTGGGAGGGCCTAGTCGATCAGTACTCCAGGCTCATCTGGTCCATCACGGTGGATTTCAAGCTGATGGACGGTGACGCCGCCGACGTCTCCCAGACGACATGGCTCCGCTTGCTTCAGCACATCGACCGCATCGAGTACCCGGATCGCGTGGGCTCCTGGCTGGCGGCGACCGCACGGAACGAGTGCCTGCGCAGCCTGGCGGCGCGCAAGAGGGTGGTCCTCGGCCATGATGACGTCGAACTCGAGAGCGCTGTGGCCAACGGGCCGGCTATCGACGAGCGTCTGCTCGCCGACGAGAGCGCCCAGGTCGTTCGCGACGCGCTCTCCCGGCTGCCCCGGCGCTGGCAGCGGCTGCTCGAAATGCTGATGTCCGACCCGCCGGTGTCCTACGCCGAAATATCCGATGAGCTCGGGCTGCCCATCGGCAGCATCGGCCCCACCAGGGGACGATGCCTGGCCCGGCTGCGCGTCCTACTGCAAGCCGCCTGAGCCAAGTGCAGCCTGCCAGCCGCCCGAGCCAAATGCAGCGATCCGGTGACACACTGTCGTGTTTCGCAAAGGTTACGGCTTATGTACGTAAACCGGTAGATCTGTCCATGCGTCTTTTGTATCAAGGCCTTCGGGCTGGTCTCTAGTAACAAGACATAGTTAGGCCGAACTGAGCGGGAATGTGGGAGGGGACAAATGGTTGAGTCACTGGTGCAGCAAAAGGTGGCGCACGGTCACACCGGTACTACGAACGCCAAGCAATTTGATGCCATCAGCGAGGTCATCGCCGGGGGCGTGAGCAGCAGCATGCGGGCCCAGGCCATCCCCGAGCCACTCGTGGTGCAGCGGGCTGCTGGCGACCGGATCTGGGACGTCGAAGGCCGGGAGCTGATCGACCTCAACATGGGGTACGGTCCTCACCTGTTTGGGTATGCGGAGCCTGAGCTGGCCGCTGCGCTCGCCCGGCAGCTGACGGAAGGTTCGATGACCGGGCTGCCGCATCAGGTTGACCAGGAGGCCGGGGAGCTGATCGCACGGCTGATGCCGTCGATCGAGCAGGTGCGCTTCGCCAACTCGGGGACCGAGGCGATCACCTCCGTGCTGCGCCTGGCCCGAGCCGCCACCGGCCGGATGAAGGTGCTCACCTTCGAAGGGCACTACCACGGGTGGAGCGAGACCATACTGCGCGCCGGGAAGGCAACCTTCGGCGAGCCTGGGCCGCACTCCACCGATCCGGTGCATGGCGCGCTGGGCATGATTCCGGAGGCGCTCGAGCACACCCTGCAGATCTCCTGGAACGACCTGCCCGCCCTGCGCGCCGTGTTCGAGGCCCAGGGCGACCAGCTCGCGGCGGTGATTTGCGAGCCGGTGATGGCCAACGCCGTTATCGTCCCGCCCGCGCCCGGGCAGCTCGAGGAAATGCGCGCGCTCTGCGACCGCTGGGGCGCATGGCTGATCTTCGACGAGGTGATCACCGGATTCCGGGTCGGCAGCGGCGGGGCGCAGGAGCTCTACGGGATCACGCCGGACCTGACGGTGATCTCGAAGGTGATGGGCGGCGGCGTCCCGGTCGCGGCGTTCGGCGGATCCCGCGGCAAGATGGCCATGCTCGCGGACCACCGCGCCATGCACCTCGGGGTATACGCCGGGAATCACTTCTCGGTGCGGGCCGCCGCCACCAACCTGGCGAAGATAGAGCGTTCCCCCGAGGTCTACCAGCAGCTCGAGCAGCAATCAGGCTACCTCGAGCAGCAGCTGAACGAGATGTTCGCCGAGGTGAATCGCCTGGCCCTGGTCAGCCGGGTCGGTTCGCTGCTGTCCGTGTCGCTGCTGAGCCGGCCCGCGGACCTGTCCCACGGTCCTCGCGCGGCCGCCCAGGCGATGGACTTCGCCGGCCACCGCGCGTGGCAGATGGCAGCCCAGGAAAGGGGCGTGTACTTCCACCCGAGCCCGATCGAGACCTGGTTCCTGAGCACAGAACACAGCATCGAAGACCTCGATCAGGTGGTGGCCGTCCTGCGCGACGCGCTGGTCAGCGTGGCCGAGTCGCGATGAACGGAGACACGCCGCTCGAGCTGCTGCGGGAGACGGCCGGGCGATCCCCGCAGGCAGTGCTCTTCGCCGAGGAAGCGGGAAACACCACCGCGGCCGAACTCGTCGACCTGGTCGGAACCCGCCTCGAAGCCTACCGGCGGGCCGGGATCGGGCCGGGTTGCCGGGTCGGGGCCATCGCCTGGCCGGCCGCCTCGTTCGTGGCGGACCTGCTCGCGGTGCTCGCGCTCGATGCGGTGGTGGTTCCGCTGCCGCGGCAGCTGAGCGAGTGGGAACGAGAGCGGACCGAGGAACTTGCCGCGGTCACGCACCTGGCCGCGCCGCTCGACTGGCCGCTGCTGCCGGGGGTCGGCGGCGTGGTGGCCGGCGAACGGCTGATCGCCCGCAAGCCGCCCGGCGAAGCGCCGCCTGGTGGCGCCGCCAGCGCTCAGCTCACCTCCGGCACCAGCGGACGCACCAAGGTGGCGCTGCGTCCGGTCAGTGCCCTGGTGGCCGAGGCGGAGAACTACCGCACCGCACTGGACCTGGGTCCGGGCACGGTACTGGCTTGCCCGGTGCCGCTGCATCACGCGTACGGCTTCGGACTGGCCGCCTTGGCCGCTCCGCTGGCCGGAGCGACTACGGTCGTCACCAGCGCGGACAAGCCCTGGATGCTGTCGCGGGCCCTGCACGAACACGACATCACGCTGGTAGCAGGCGTGCCGCCCCTGCTGCGGCTGCTGGCCGAGTCGAACACCGGCCGCCCGGCGCGCCGCATCGGCTACATGTCCGCGGGCATGTCGATGGACGCACGGACCGCCGAACTCGTCGGGACCAAGCTCGGCGGCTGGCTCAGCGAGACGTACGGCACGACGGAAACCGGCCCCATCTGCGTTAGGCCGCCGGTCCCCTGGCAGGAAGCAATCTCGCTTGGCCAGCCGCTCAAGGGGGTCCGGGTCGACCTGCGCCCGCTAGGGCCGGAGTCGCAGGCCGGCGACGCGGTCGACTCACGGTCAGGTCTGGTCACGGTCCACTCGCCGACCGCGATGTCCGGGTACCTGTACCCGGATCGGGTCGATTCCGAGCCGATCGCGAATGGCTTTGTCACCGGCGACATCGGCCGGATGACGCCGGACGGGCTAGTGATCGTGGGCCGGCTCGCCAACTGCGTCAACGTCGGCGGCACGAAGGTCAGCCCGGAGGAAGTCGAGGCCGTGCTGCTGGAGTTCCCGACGGTGCGCGCCTGCCTGGTCGACGGTGAGCCGGACGAATGGCGCGGTCAGCGGATCCGGGCCACGGTGACTCCGGCCGACGTCGACCTGTCCGCGCTGCAGGCCTTCTGCCGGCAGCGGCTATCCCCGGCGAAGCTGCCGAGCCGGTTCGTCGGCGTCGAGAACCTCGAAACCACCGCGACCGGCAAGGTGATCCGCCAGCAGGCGGTGGCCGTCAGCGCTTCGTCTCAGCCGGGTTAGGCGCCAGCGGCCCGAAGCCGAGGCCGTCTGCGTGGCGAGGCCAGCGTAATGGGTCGAACCTGGACGTATCCGGCGTAATACGCCGACTCCGGGATGTATCAGGACCGGCCGTCGCGGGTCCCGTATAGGCAGTGTGGTCTGTCCCGCCTGCGTCCATCTTCTCGCTGGCGTACTAGCAGGACGATCTTTCCCTACAAGCGGAGGTACCCGTTATGGGCACTAAAGATAGTGGCAAGGTAACAGTCCGGCCGGAGCTCGACCGGCGCCAGGCGATGAGCCTGGTGTCCGACGCGCTGATCACCGTCATCGATGATCTCACGGTCGAGGCGCTGGACGAGCGGCAGGAACTCTACACCGACCTGGGGCTGGACTCGCTGGGTCTCGCCCGGCTGCTGATCGAGCTCGAGGCCAAGCTCGGCGTCGAGGTGGTGGATGAGTACCTGATGACCATCGAGCTCGTGACCGTGGCGGACCTGGTGGCCCTGGTCGAGCACAGCACGCCCCCGGCCGCGAAGTAAGAGTCCCTCGCCCCTGGCGTTCCGAGGCCTTGGTTTTCCGAGGCTAAGCGGCGGTCCTCCAGGAGCGCCGCGGGCTCCCCGTCGGCGGGCTGGGCATTGACGGCGGCCGTCCCGGCCGGCGGAGCCGCGGGGACGAGCCCGGAGGCGGCGAGGTCATCGGTGCTGGCCCAGTAGACCCACTGGGCGGGGCTTGTCCTCACGGCGGTGTCCATCGCGGCCACGCAGCGCCCGAACGCCGTCGCCGTGTCGCCTTCCACCGGCACCGGCGCCGAGATGTCCAGCACCTGGTGGCGGTAGTCGGCCAGCCGGTGCATGAAAACCATGA
>Ga0302177_10002575_pt1 | contig 12751 bp, 8 predicted proteins | sample I_Palsa_E1_2_FD_198780 | JGI IMG/M metagenome (GOLD analysis project Ga0302177, IMG submission 198780) | Peat permafrost microbial communities from Stordalen Mire near Abisko, Sweden - I_Palsa_E1_2 | ecosystem: Environmental > Terrestrial > Soil > Palsa > Peat permafrost | place: Sweden: Abisko... | reverse complement strand
CATGCTCATCGTCACCGTGCTTCGTTGATACATGGATGCTCCCTAAGCCCAAGCTCTCGGAGCATCCGCCATCCACCGGCCCAGGCGGACATCTGTACTTAGCCAAAAGCGGACTTCTCTACTTAGCCTCTATAATATGATTTAACATAATATACATTATGCGTAGTACGTCTATAGCAGCCAAGTTAAAATGTCCGCTTTGAGCAAAGTTCAAATGTCCGCCCTGGGTGTATTAACCGGCGGTTTCTCAAGCCCTTTTTGGGTCCGGGAGATCGCCGATGCGCCAGATTGCCAGGGTGACGATGAGCATGCGAGAACTGGATCGATTGAAGTGCATTCAGGCAGTAGTCGACGGCGATCTGTATCCGTACAGAGCTGCTGAGCGGCTCGGGATCACGACGCGGCAGTTACGACGATTGGTCGAACGCTATCGTATCGAGGGTCCGGTCGGTCTGATTTCGCGGGCGTGTAATCGACCTAGCAACAATCGACTGGCGCCGGAGGTCGAGCAGCAGATTGTGAGCATCTTGCGAGACTCGTATGCCGACTTTGGGCCAACGCTGGCCGCAGAGAAGCTAGAAGCACGCCACGACATTCATATCTCGCGTGAGACCGTCAGACGTTTGCAGATCGATGCTGGACTGTGGATTCCCCGCAAGCTGCGAGCGCCCAAGATCCAGCAGCCTCGCGCACGGCGCGCGTGCCTGGGCGAGCTGATTCAGATCGATGGCTGCGAGCATCGCTGGTTCGAGGATCGCGCACCGGTTTGTACCGCGATCGTCTACGTCGATGATGCCACGAGCCGACTGATGGTCGTGCGCTTTGCCGGTACCGAGTCGACGTTCGCGTATTTCGAGGCCACGCGCGAGTATCTGCAGCATTACGGCAAACCGCTGGCGTTCTACAGCGACAAGGCGAGCATCTTCCGCGTCAACAACGTTCAGGCGATCAAGGGTCCCGGCTACACGCAATTCGGACGGGCGCTTTACGAGCTTAATATTGACGGGATTTGTGCGAACACGGCCGCGGCCAAAGGCCGCGTGGAACGGGCACATCTGACGCTTCAGGATCGCTTGGTCAAGGAGCTACGGCTGGAAGGGATCTCGAGCATTGAGGCCGCGAACGCCTTCATGCCGCGTTTCATTCAGGATTACAACGCACGATTTGCCAAAGACCCGCGCGATCCGCATGACGCGCATCGGGCTTTGAGAGCGGATGAAGATCTGGATCTGACCTTCTGCTGGCGGGAACTGCGCAAAGTCACCAAAGCCCTAACGTTGCATTACGAACGCAAGCTCTACCTGCTCGCTGACAACGCAGCCAACCGTCGGCTGATCGGCAAATATATCGAGGTCTTTCAATATCCCGAGGGACGCATCGAGATCCGGGTGGCAGGGGCCTCACTGCCCTATTCCATCTACGACAAGCTCGGCGCTGTCGATCAAGGCGCGATCGTCGACAACAAACGCCTCGGCCACGTGCTGCAGATCGTGCAAATGGTCCAGTCCAAGCGCGACAGCCGTGCTGTGAACGCCCCTTCGACCGCTCATCGCGCCGACGGCACCATCGTTCCACGCAATAAACTCGTTGGCAGCAAACGGCAGCGTCAGCTCGCACCTGCGGATCTGCAAGACGCAATCTCGCGGCGGACTCAATCCATAAATGGCAAACCAAGCGCCAGCGAACACAGACCTTCTGCCGCCCTGCGGGCGTCAGACCGCGCTGCTGTGGGAGGACTGAAGCAGGTCCGGAATCGGAAAGGAACAAGTTCCCAGGCGGACATTTCAACTTAGCCGCAGGGTGGACATCTGAACTTAGCTTAAGCAAGGATTGTAGGCTCAACGTATAAATGTCGGGTTTCTCCAACGTGAAAATGTCGTGTTTTGCGGCATTCGGGGCCCTTGCGCGTACCAGACCGGTTTTGCCGCGAAAAAACCGATCAGCTCAGCTATTCCCGCTCGCCGCAAACTCTGACAGCGTCCCATACACTCCGGTCTCGCCAATTCGTTTCAATATCCCAGCACGACGCAGCTTCTCAAGCACATTGGCACGCACTTCGCACAGCACGACACGGGTACCCATGCGCTGAAAGTCCGCGGCAATCTCGTCCAGCGCCGACAATCCCGTAGTGTCCATGAATGGCACGCGTGCCATTCGAATCACAACGGTGCCCACGCGGTTCTGACTGCGCCGAAGTGTCTTTTCCAGATATTCGGCCGCGCCAAAGAAGAACGGACCATCGATGCTGTACACCACCGTATCCTTGGGTAGCACGAAGTCCGCCCCGCGACCCGCATCTGCTGCCACTTGCTGCTGCGAGTCTTCCTCGATACTGACGGCTTTCGACATGCGGCGCATAAATAACAGGCTTGCGAGTACGACGCCGACATTGACCGCCACGACTAAGTCACTGAACACCGTCAGTACGAAAGTCAGCACCATAATCCAGACATCGGCGCGCGGTGCCGTCTTCATCACATGGGCGAACCGGTGGACATCGCTCATGTTCCAGGCCACGTAGAACAGAATCGCCGCCAGCGCTGTGAGCGGAATATGGGCTGCCCACGGTGCTAGTAGCAGGATCACGAGTAGGAGAAATCCGCAATGCGCCACGCCGGCGATTGGGCTGTCCGCCCCGTTGCGGATGTTTGTGGCCGTACGTGCGATCGCGCCGGTGGCTGCGAATCCTCCAAACAGGGGCGCTAAGATATTGGCGATGCCCTGTCCGAGGAGTTCCTGATTCGGATCATGATGCGTATTGGCCATGCCGTCTGCCACCGTCGCCGACAGCAACGATTCAATTGCACCGAGTAGTGCGATCGTAAAGGCGGGTCCGATCAATTGCACAATAATGGTGAAATCGAATACCGGAACCTGCAAGCGCGGTAGTGAGGTGGGAATGCTGCCGAAAGCGGTGCCCAGCGTAGCGACCCCCTTAAAATCGAACCCCCACTGCAGGGCGGTGGTTAAGAGCATTGCCACTAGCGGTGCCGGCACCCGTCTTAAGTACCGCGTGCCCACGATGAGCGTGAGTAATGAGGTAACACCCAATAGGGTGGTCGCCAAGTGCAGGGTGGGCCATGCTTGCACCAACGCGATCAGCTTGGCATGAAACTGCACTCCGGAACTCGCCGGGTGCAATCCGAGGAAATCCTTCCACTGACCAACAAAGATGATGACGCCGATCCCGGAAGTAAAGCCGACGATGACTGGGACCGGTATATACCTGATCACCGACCCCAAACGCGCCGTGCCCAGACCCACTAAGATGAGCCCCGCCATCAGTGTTGCAAGCTGCAGGCCGGCGATGCCGTGTTGGGCTGTGATGACCGCAAGCACCGCAATGAAGGCGCCTGTCGGTCCGGAGATCTGTACCCGTGTTCCGCCGAATAAACTGGTGCACAGACCCGCAACGATTGCCGTGTACAGTCCCTGTTCCGGCCGTGCCCCTGAAGCAATCGCAAAGGCCATAGCAAGCGGCAAGGCGACGACGCCCACCAAGATACCCGCCATCACGTTGGGCCACCAATTCGCTCGGACCAGCAACCCTGCGCGGTAGCTTTCAAGAATAGCAATCACGATCGTCCCGTCGCATAGGAATGGAGCCTGAATAGTGTCACTAACGAGGTCAGGCTTTCTGTGCCCCAGATTCACACATACTTTAAGGCGTTGCGAAGACCGGCAGCCATCGATATGAGTGGTTTCGCTGGACAGAACGGCCGCGATTAGGCTATCACCCCAGTAGCTGTACAACTGCGGCCATGCGTACAAACGCTCCCGGCCTCTAAGGAAACAATCATGAGGGCCGTTGTCGATCGCGTCGGCAAGTCGGTCTTTCTATCCTCCGACCGCATGATCAGTCTCAGCGACACGATATTCGGTGTGGCGATGACTTTGCAGGCCTCGACATTGCTGTCGTCGATCCTGACCCCGAAGGGAGGCGTTGCTGACACCATTCATGACCTGCGGGGCCAATTCATCGCCGTGGCGCTGGGCTTTGCCATCTCTGGCAGCTACTGGATCGTGCAGCAGCGCCGCTTGGCGATGATCAGTACCGTGACACCGCTGCAGACGCTGCTGCATTTCCTCTTCCTGTTTCTGTTTGTCCTATTGCCTTTTTCCACCGGTATATGGGGCCAGTACGGCGAAACCCGTCCAGTGGTGGTCATCTATGGCAGCCATCTGTTGCTGATCGCGCTGGTTAATCTGCTGCTGTGGATTGACATTCATCGCAGCGTCGCCGCCCATGCCCAGATTGTGCGCTCATCCCTAGCCGTGACGCTGTTCGTGTTGGCGCTGCTGCTGGGTTCGATCTGGCCTGTCTTCGCGCCCTATCTCTGGTTCGCCGTGTTCGCGACATCTTTCATCGGCCCAAACCTGGCGCGGCGTTTCTATGGTAGCTGATCGGCGTGCACTGCTGACCGGGGGAGGCGCCGCGCTTGTGCTGGGCGGCCTCGCCTTTCGTGCTTGGGACCGCGGTGTTTGGTCGGGCGGAGAAGGTGCGGCTTACGCTCCCTGGTCCGACGTGGAAGGCAGCGCTGCCGACCGCATCACACGGCCCTTGCGCGCTGCGATCTTGGCGGCCAATCCGCACAACACCCAGCCCTGGCTGTTTCAGGTCAAGGACAATTCGATAACCCTATTTGCTGACCGGGCACGCCATCTGGGCTCTTTCGATCCGTTCCGCCGGGAAATGCACCTAGGGCTAGGCGCGGCTCTGGAAAACCTGGTGCTGGCGGCCAGTGCGTTCGGATTTTCGGCGAGTGTAGTGCCGGTGGAGGGTCGACTTACGCTTTCGCCGGACGATGCGCCCCAGGTGGTGGCGCGGATTGTGTTGCGCTCGATGCCCGCCAAGCGTGGTGCGCTGTTCGCGGCCATCGCACAGCGCCATACCAATCGTGGACCCTATCGGCCGGATCAGCCTGTTGGCGCCGAAACGCTGCATCGTCTTACCGACCTGGTGAGCGACGATAGCGTGCGTGCCATCTTGGTCACCGACAAGGTTGCACGCAGCGAGTTGGGCGCGCTCATAATCGCCGCCACTGTCCGCATTGTCGCTGATCCGCAAATGTCGGCCGACAGCGCCCACTGGTTCCGCACCGACCGGCGCGAAATCGCTGCGCACAAGGACGGAGTCACCGTTGATACGTCCGGGGTGTCGTCGTTTTTGAGGGCAGTCTCGAAAATGCTTCCCGACCTCGACGCCAAATCGGCCGACCAGTATTGGCTCGCCACCACGCGGGATACCCAAGTGCCGACCGCGCCGGTGCTTGGCATACTGCTGGTGCGTGACAGGCTAGATATGCGCGCGGCGATAGCAGCCGGCCGCGCCTGGCAAAGGCTGCATCTGGCCCTGACGGCGGCGGGCCTGGCCGCGCAACCCCTCAATCAGCCTGTCGAATGTGTGGACCGCAGTGCCATGCGCGGTGATACAGATGACATGACTCCGGCGATTGACAAGTTCACCGGCATGCCAGGCTGGGAACCCACCTTCATGTTCCGGCTAGGCGTGGCCGACAGCGCAGCGGGCCCCAGCCCGAGGCGGCCGCTGGCTGCGGTCCTGATGGCATGACGCGCGCTAAGTTCCGAATCGTATTTCGCAATATAAAGAGGACCTCATGAGCACGAGCAATACTTATCTCGCAGTGTTCCTTGGCAGCAAAACCAGTCCGCAACGAGTGGCATGGGACGCTCTGCCCGAAGCCGATCGGCGCGCGAAGGAACGAGAAGGCATGGCGGCCTGGAAGGCCTGGGTCGAGAAACATCAAGCCGCGATTGTGACTATGGGTGGACCGTTAGGGAAAACCAAGAAAGTCACGCATCGCGGGATCACTGATACGAGCAATGAAGTGGGGGCTTTTACGATTGTGCGCGCGGACTCGCATGAGGCTGCCGCCAAGCTCTTCGAGAAGCATCCACACTTCGCCATCTTCCCGGGCGATTCCGTCGAGATCATGCCCATACTGCCCATACCAGGCACTTGAGTCGCACGGTCAACTTCACGTGCTTGGATTGTATTGCCACAGGTCGTTGAGGTACCCCAAGTCCCCGCTCGAGTCGTAGCCATAGCCGCCAAACAGCCACATGTTGCCCGAGGAGTCGATCCAGGAGCTGAAGGAACTGCGCGCTCCCGGCACATTGCCGGGCGCAGCGGTGCCCTGGGTGCCGTAGAAACCGCTGGCATTGTCGTCGTTTCCGCCACTGACCCAAGTCCACTGTCCGGCGCTCGGAAGGAATCGCCACAGATCGTTCAGGCTTCCTACGGCGCCGGTTGAGTCAAAGCCAATCCCGCCGAACAGCCACAGGTCGCCGGAGGAGTCGGTCCAGGAGGTGGCGGACTGGCGCGCTCCCGGCAGGTTATTGGCCGTGGAACTTCCTAACGTGCCGTAGACGCCACCGGGATTGGTCCCGTCCTGGCCACCGACCCAAGTCCACTGCCCGCTGCTCGTACTGTATTGCCACAGATCGTTGAGCTTGCCCACAGTGCCGACTGAGTCGTAGCCATAGCCGCCGAACAGCCACAACAGGTTGCCGCTAGTGATCCAGGAGCTGGCCGAATAACGAGCTCCCGGCGCATTGCCGGCCGCGGCCGTGCCCTGGGTGCCGTAGACCCCGCTCGCATTGTCGCCGTTTCCGCCAGTGACCCAGGTCCACTGCCCGCTGCTCGGGCTGTATCGCCACAGATCGTTCAGGCTTCCTAGAGCGCCGGTTGAGCCATAGCCAACCCCACCGAACAGCCAGAGGTTGCCAGAGGAGTCGATCCAGGAATTTGCCGTCTGGCGCGCTCCGGGCACATTGCTGGCCGCGGCGGTGCCCTGCGTACCGTACACCCCGCTGGCATTGACTCCATTTCCGCCACTGATCCACAGCCACTGCCCGGTGCTCGGAGTGTATTGCCATAGATCGTTCAGATCTCCTACCGCGCCGGTTGCGTCATAGCCAACTCCGCCGAACAGCCACAGATGTCCCGACGAGTCGACCCAAGAGCTCGCCGCCTGGCGCGCTCCGGGCACATTGCTGGCCGCGGCGGTGCCCTGCGCACCGTAAACCCCGCTTGCATTGTCCCCGTTGCCGCCACTGACCCAGGTCCACAGCCCGGTGCTTGGACTGTATTGCCACAGATCGTTCAGGTACCCCGTACCACCGATTGAGTCGTAGCCAACTCCCCCGAACAACCAGAAGTTGCCAGATGAGTCGGTCCAGGAACTGGTCCCATTGCGTGCTCCCGGCAGGCTGTTGGCCGAGGCGGTGCCTTGCGTGCCATAGAGACCGCTGGCATTGGCCGCATTCGAGCCTGCTTTCCAGGTCCACTGCCCGTAGCCGCACACCACCGTCACATTGCCCACGTTGCCCGTGTTCGACCCACTGGCGCCACTGGTCACTTCGCATTGCTCTCCGACGGGCTGCGTCATTACCGTCACCGAATAGCTGGTGCCCGGGGCAAAGGAGCTCGGAAAAGCCCAGGTGGTCGCGCCCGCCGAGACGGTCACGGTGGCGCTGCCGTTGGCCAACACCACGCTGCTGACAGTCAAGCCGCTGATCGTGCCGCCGACCATGTAGTTCTCAACCGCGTAGGCTATCGTGATGCTGCCGTTCAAGTCCTCGTTGCCACCACCGCAGCCCGCAAGCACTAACGCGACACCGACCAGGCAGATGGTCCGCATTGCCGCGACGAGGGTGATCAGCGGGCAGCTTGATCGTGGACGCATTGCATTTCTCCTGGAGGCGCGGCGGCCGGCGCCGGGATAACGAGCGATGACCTGTAGGGACTCACGCATCGATTTCGTTGCCCCGTTGAGTCCCCGGCTCGTTCTTCTCACTACGGCGGTACAAATTGCCACAGATCGTTGAGATAGCCGTTGCCGGCGGAGCCATAGCCCGCCCCGCCGAACAGCCACAGATGACCCGAGGAGTCGGTCCAGGAATTCGCCGCCTGGCGCGCCCCGGGGGTGGTGCTGGCCGAGACCGTGCCCTGCGAGCCGTAGGAGCCGGTGGCGTTGTCCGCGCTGCTACCACTGACCTCGGTCCATAGCCCTGCGCTGGGACTGTATAGCCACAGATCATTAAGGGCGCCCAAACCGCTGGTTGAGCCGTAGCCATACCCGCCGAACAGCCACAGGTTGCCGGACGAGTCGATCCAGGAGCTGCCCGAATAGCGCCCTCCAGGCGCATTGCTGGCCGCGGCGGTGCCCTGGGTACCGTAGACGCCGCTGGCATTGTCCGCGTTTACGCCACTGATCCAGGTCCACTGTCCGCTGCTCGGACTGTATTGCCAAAGATCGTTCAGGTACCCCGCACCGCCGGTTGAGTCGTAACCATACCCGCCGAACAGCCACAGGTTGCCGGAGGAGTCGATCCAGGAATTCGCCGCCTGGCGCGCTCCCGGCACATTGCTGGCCGCGGCGCTGCCCTGCGTACCATAGACGCCGCTGGCGTTGTCTGCATTTCCGCCACTGACCCAAGTCCACTGTCCGCTGCTCGGACTGTATCGCCACAGATCATTCAGGCTTCCGCTAGCGCCGGTTGAGTCATAGCCAAATCCGCCGAAGAGCCACAGATTGCCGGAGGAGTCGATCCAGGAGCTGGCCGAATAGCGCGCGCCCGGTACATTGCCGGCCGACGCGGCGCCCTGCGTGCCGTAGACGCCGCTCGCGTTGTCTGCCTTTGCGCCGCTGACCCAGACCCACTGTCTGGTGCTCGGAGTGTATTGCCACAGATCGTTGAGTCTGCCCACACCGCCGGCAGAGTCGTAGCCGTATCCGCCGAACAGCCACAGGTTGCCGGACAAGTCGACCCAGGAGCTGGCTGAATAGCGCCCTCCCGGCACATTGCCAGCCGAAGCAGCGCCTGACGTGCCGTAGACACCGCTGGCGTTGTCTTCATTGCCACCACTGACCCAGACCCACTGTCCGGTGCTTGGACTGTATTGCCACAGATCGTTCAGGTCCCCAATAGCGCCGGTTGAGTCGTAGCCCGCCCCACCGAACAGCCAGAAGTTGCCGGACGAGTCGCTCCACGAGCTCGAGTCATAGCGCGCGCCCGGCAGGTTGCTGGCCGAAGCGGCACCCTGCGTGCCGTAGACCCCGCTGGCATTGACCGAATCCAAGCCTCCTTCCCAGATCCACTGCCCGTAAACGCTGCACACCACCGCCACATTGTCTACATTGGCGGTAAGGGTCCCGCTGCCGCCGCTGGTCACTTCACACAGCTCTCCGATGGGTTGTGTCAACACCGACACCGAGTAGCTGCTGCCCGCGGCAAAGGAGGTTGCAAAAACCCAGCTGGTCGCGCCCGACGAGACTGTCACGGTGTTCGTGCTGTTGTAGATCAGCAGGACACTGCTGGCATTCAAACCGCTGATCGAGCCGCCAACTGTGTAGCTACCGCTCGGGCTGCTCGAAGAGCTGCCGTGGCCGCCGCAGGCTGCGAGTGCCAGTGCGGCTGTGATCAGACAGACGTCCCGTACGGCAGCAGCCAGTGTGAGCAGCGGGTGGTTCGATTTCCCTTTCATGCCATTTCTCTTTAACGAGTCCCCCGTCGCGCTGGCGGGGTCATGGGCTCTGCGTGAAGCGCCACAGGTCATTCAGGTCGCCGACTTCGCTCAACGAATCCACGCCGAAGCCACCGAAGAGCCAGAAGTCGCCGCCGCTGTCGAGCCAGCCCACCGCCTGTTGGCGCGCGCCGGGAAGGTTGCTACTGGCCGCAATGCCCCGCGTACCGTAGGTCCCGTATCCGGCTAGCGACGGGGAGCCGCCGACCCAGGTCCACACACCGGATCCGAGGTTGTACTCCCACAGATCGTTCAGATTGCCGAGATTACCGACCTGAGAGTACCCGTAGCCCCCGAATAGCCAGAAATTCCCGGAATGGTCTTTCCACGACACGGCCGAGACTCGCGCGCCCGGGGTATTGCCAAAGGTGCCGGCGCGCTGCGTGCCATATACGCCCGCGGCATTCGGCCCATCGGAGCCGCCGACCCACGTCCACTGCCCGCTGCCAGGGTTGTATTCCCACAGGTCGTTGAATTCCTGGGCCACGCCGCCCTGGCCTAGAGCCAAACCACCAAACAGCCAGACATTGCCGCTGGCATCCAACCAGGCGCTGCCACCCATACGGGCACCAGGCACGTTGCTGGCGGCTGCGCTTCCCTGCGTGCCGTACACGCCCGCGGCATTGGGCGTATTGGAGCCCCCGACCCAGGTCCACAGACCGGTGGCCGGGGCGTAGCTCCAGAGGTCGTTTAATAAGGCGAGATAGCCGCCATTCGAATTGAGCTGTGCCCCGCCAAACAGCCAGAAGATTCCGGCGCTGTCCACCCAGCTGATCGCATCGGTGCGAGCCGGCGGTAAATTGCCCGCGGCCGGGACGTCCAGTGTGCCGTAGCTGCCTGCGCTGGCCGCAGTGTTTGAGCCGCCAACCCAGGTCCACAGTGCAGTGGTCGGGTCGTAGCGCCAGAGATCGTTGAATTCCTCCGAGCTCTGACCAGCCAGACTATCGCCGCCGAAGAGCCAGAGATTGCCCGCTGCATCGGTCCATTTTGCGGCACCCTCGCGCGCGCCGGGATTATTGTCGGCAGCCGGCGCGCCTTGCGAGCCGTAAGAGGCCGCGGCGCCCACGCTTTCAGAGCCGCCTTGCCATACCCACTGCCCCGCAGAGGCAGCGTATTCCCATAGATCATTGAGCATGCCAAGACTGCCGACACTGCCACCGAACAGCCAGAAATTACCGGCGGCATCGGTCCATGCGACCGGCTGCCGGCGCGCGCCGGGCGTATTGTTCGCCGCCGCCGCGCCCTCTGTGCCATAGATGCCGGGGGCATTCACGAAGTCTGAGCCCGCAACCCATCTCCAAACGTCCGTGGCAGTCGAGCTCAAACTGCACGCCACGACGACGCTCGTGACCGCGGCACTGGCCGTACCGCTCCCGTTGCTGACCGAGCAAACCTGATTGATCGGTTGCGTGACGATGGTTACGTCATACGTTGCGCCGGGTTGCAACGAAACATCGAAAGTAAAAGAGCCATTACTTGAGAGCGGGAGGTTGTCGCCGCCGTTGTTCTGCAGTACGACCGTTCCGGAAAGACCCGCGATGCTGCCGCCGATCGAGTAGGTCAGCGGCACGGTAACGATATTGGTATTCGAATTATCGCTGTGGCATCCCGACAGCACAGCGGCCAGTCCGATGAGGGGCAGTAAAAACCGATAGCGCACGGCAAAACCCATCAAAGGCAAATCCGTGCAGGGGTGGCGAAGTGAGCGCCACATGCCCGAGGCCCGAGATCAGTGCCAATGGCGCCTTTATGGATCTGGGCACTTGCCTGCGTAGTGTCTATGTTCTTGCGCTCCGTCTGGCGCTGGCATTGCGCGCGTGACACATGCGCAATAACGCCGCAGGTGCGAGAGCTTTGACCCGATGGCTCTTTGCGGGTTCCGTGTCGGCCGCCCAAGCGGCTCAGGCCGCTGCGAACCCACCCAGCCGGCGGCGTGGTAACCGGCGTCAACCGTCTACCGGTGCCGGGGGACACAAGCATTGGCGGGTCTGCGCCTCGACCCGTATCGATTGCCCGCGGCAATCCAACCCGCTACTCATTCGATGTATCCCCGTATCCGAAACACCGCGCCTTCTTTCACCCGCGCCCGCTTCACCAGCATCGAGCGCGACCGGCTCCGGACGCGGCCCTATCGTGTCATGGCCACGCGCAAAACAGGTCACGCCGGGGACTGGAGGCGATTGTATCCTTTGGGTACGGCAAGTGAAACATCGCTACCTCTTCCGCGAATGAAAGCAAGTGAACCGCGTTGACCGCAGGATCAATCGCCCGCCTTGGATGCCTGGGCTCCGAGTCCTTTGGACTCGCCTCAAAGAGCATCCGCTCGCACGGGTCGGTCCCGGTCTGATCACGGGCGTAGCTGACGACGATCCAAGCGGGATCGCCACCTACTCTCAAGCCGGCGCCCAGTTCGGGCTGAACATGCTGTGGACCATGCCGCTGGCCTTTCCATTGATGGCGGCGATCCAGTCTATCTGTGCGCGCATTGGTCGGGTGACCGGTAAGGGTCTTGCCGCCAACATGAAAGTCGCATTTCCGGGATGGGTGCTCAAGAGTGTTGTGACGCTGCTGCTCGTCGCCAACACGCTGAATATCGCCGCCGACCTTGCCGCCATGGGCGAGGTCGCTGAGCTTGTCAGCGGCATCAATCGGCATCTGATGACGGTGTGCTTTGTGATGGGTACTTTGCTGCTGCAAGTCTTCATCCCTTATCACCGCTATGTCTTCTTCTTGAAGTGGCTGACGCTCTGCCTGCTGGCCTACGCGGCAGTCCTCTTCACGGTTCACGTACCCTGGGGTCAAGTGGCGCTGCGCACGGTCTGGCCGCAGTTCAAATGGAATTCCGCGGCGGCCACCGTCGTAGTCGGCGTTTTCGGCACGACCATTAGTCCCTATCTATTCTTCTGGCAGGCGTCCGAAGAAATTGAAGAAATGCACAAGGGGCTTGACGTTGCGCCCCTTATCAAGGATCAGCGCATGGCAGGGCCGGAACTGCGTCGGATCGGCTGGGACACCTGGAGCGGGATGTTTTACTCCGACATCACCGCGTATTTCATCATCCTCGCGACCGCCGTGACGCTCAATCGGGCGGGCATCACCGACATCACCACTGCGGCGCAGGCGGCCAGTGCGCTGCGTCCCCTCGCCGGCCAGTTCGCCTTCCTGCTGTTCGCGCTGGGCATTCTGGGCGTCGGATTTATC
>Ga0302177_10002574_pt1 | contig 12753 bp, 8 predicted proteins | sample I_Palsa_E1_2_FD_198780 | JGI IMG/M metagenome (GOLD analysis project Ga0302177, IMG submission 198780) | Peat permafrost microbial communities from Stordalen Mire near Abisko, Sweden - I_Palsa_E1_2 | ecosystem: Environmental > Terrestrial > Soil > Palsa > Peat permafrost | place: Sweden: Abisko... | reverse complement strand
GCTGATTCCCATGGCGTTTTTCCCGGAAAGAATTCAGAAAGTACTGGCGTGGCTGCCCTTCGAGCACATCGCCTACACACCGCTTCAGATTTATCTTGGCAAGCTCGACCGCATCCACGCCCTACGCGCGCTCGCAACGGAGTGGTTCTGGGTCATTGTTCTGCTCGTGCTTGCGCATCTTTGGTGGAACCGCTCGCTGCGCGACATCACGATTCACGGGGGTTAGACTGATGAATCGTTCCTTGCCCGTTGGAGATGTGACGGAAGAACAAATCGGCCTCGCCGGGCTCATTGCCGCCGCAAAGCGCCACGCTTTGCTTTTCTTCGATTACTTCACCCAGTACGCCAAGGTCCGCGTTAGCTATCGCGGTGATTTTTTCATTAGCCTGGGAACCAGTTTTGCGGCAACAGTTTTCGCGCTTTGGTTCGTGGTTATTTTGTTTCATAAGGCGACGCAACTGGCCGGCTGGCGATTCGAAGAAGTCCTGTTTCTCTACGGCTTTTCTCTGATTCCTTACGGCATATTCAACGTCGTCAGCATGAATCTTTACGACTTCGGCAACAATTTTATCATCGAGGGAAAATTCGATCGCGTCCTGCTGCGGCCGATTTCTTCGCTCTTTCAAGTGCTGTTCGAGACCTTTCGCATCGAGTCCTTACAGGAAGTTGCTACGGGCATTTTTTGCCTCTGGTGGGCGTCCAGACGGCTGGGCCTGGCGTGGACGCCCACGAAATTCGCGATGCTCTTTTTCTTTGGAGTTTGCGCTGCCGTCATCTACATTTCGATTTTTCTGCTGCTGAGCACAGTTTCCTTTTGGTTTGAAGATCGTATTGGCGTGCACCCGCCCGTTTGGAACGTGATTGCATTTGGACGCTACCCGCTCTCCATCTACAGCGGAGCCGTGCAATTCTTCCTTTGCTGGATCGTTCCCTTCGGCCTCGCATCCTTTTACCCCAGCGTGCGCATGCTCGGCCGCACCGTGCACCCCGAATACGCGCCACTTGTTCCGGTAGTTGCGCTCGTATTTCTCACACTCGCAATCTCGGTCTGGAATATCGGCACCCGCCATTACTCTTCTACTGGGTCGTAGCGAACATCCTCTGATACTCGTGCCCACATTGCTGAACAAGAACACTCGTGAGCGCGTATCATCTGCATGGAAAGCTCGATGAAACGCTTCCTCGGTCTCGCCACCGTCACGATGTTACTGGCTGCCCCCGTTCTTGCCGCATTCGTGGGCAGTTCGCTCGGCGACGGCATTTTGCATCCTGCACGTTTGCCGCTCACACCCGAACGAATGGTTCGCATCAACGAAATGCTGCAACGCACGGAAGCATCGAAACAGGATTTCATGGTTAAAGCGCCCGATGGGGCCGAGCTGCGCGGATGGAAAGTCCGCCCCAAGCGATCAAATGGCGATTGGGTAATTCTCTTTCACGGGATCGCAGACAACCGTACCGGAGACTCCGGTCACGCGGAATTCCTGCTTCGGCACGGCTACAGCCTGGTTATGGTGGACTCCAGAGCGCAAGGTGAAAGTGGTGGTGACATGGAAACCTATGGCTGGAAGGAGCGTTACGATACCGTTGCGATCACCGATGCTCTCTCCGCATCCGAAAAAGTCCGATATCTATATGCTCTTGGCGTTTCGCTGGGCGCCGCGATTGCATTGCAGTCTGCGGCCGTCGAGCGACGGATCGAAGCCGTAGCCGCCGAAGCCCCTTTCGCCAATTTGCGCGAAGTGAGTTACGACTACGCCGGCCTTCACGCCGGTTCTTGGCTGGGAAAGAGTCTTTTCCGCCCAGCCTCGATCGTCGCCATGAAGTCGATTGAAAAGGGTGGGGGGTTCAGGCCGGAGGACGTGTCTCCGGAAAAAGCTGTCGCTGAACGCCCCTTCCCAGTCTTGCTAATTTGCGGCACGCGGGACGCCACCATTCCATGCCGACACCCAGAACGAATTTACAAAGCAGCCACAGGCCCCAAGGAATTGTGGATCGTGCAAGGAGCCGAGCATGCCTCCGCCTTGGGCCAAGACCCGGCTGGATACGAAAACCGCGTAGTCAGTTTCTTCGAGAAATATCCAGGCAAGCCCTGAGGCGCTGCAATATCACACAACTTTGAGGATCATAATCACGCGATCATCTTCATGCGTGCCGCCGCGAGAAAAGAGGTCCACTTCCTTCAGCACGATATCTACAATTTCCTGAGCCCGCTTCGAGCGTTCACGAACGGCTAATTCCACTAGCCTCGGCTGGCCGAATTCCTCGGACTCAGTATCCATCGCTTCGGTAATGCCGTCGGTGCAAGCTACAACGAGATCGCCCGGGTTCAGCCGAACATGGCCGCGGTCGTAATGTACGCTGGGAAACAGCCCTACGACCATTCCGCCTTCCCGCAGATATTCCACTGAGCCGTCCGCGCGCACCACCGCCGGCGGCACATGTCCCGCGTTCACATAGTGCAGCGTGCGATGCGGCTGATCGAGCAAGCCTACAAACATGGTCATGAATTTCTGCCCGCGCGTGTCCGACAGGATCATATCGTTCAGCGACTCAACCAGCCGCTCCAGCGAATGGAGATGCGCCAGCAGCGCGTGGAGCGTGGCCTGAAGGTTTGCCATCACCATGGCGGACCCCACACCCTTGCCTTCAACATCCGCGACTACAGTCAGAATCGTGTCCGGGGCCAGAGGAATGAAATCGTAATAGTCACCGCCTGCTTCCAATGACATTTTGTGTGAGACGGCGATGTCAAATCCCTCCAGTTGTGGAGGATGTTCTGGCAGCAGTCCCACCTGAATGCTCCGCGCCAGCGCAAGATCGCGCTCCATCCGCTGCTTGTGAATCATTTCACGGTGAAGCTGGGCATTTTCGAGCGCCAGGGCTACGTGATCTGAAATTGCTCGGAGCATGCCTTCGTCGGCACGTGTAAAAGGGCCGGCCTTCTTATTCAACAATTGCAGCACTCCGATGGTTTCGCCATCCTTATTCCGAATGGGAAGACAAAGAATCGACTTCGTGCGGAAACCGAGACGCAGATCCACTTCCGATTCGAATCGCGGGTCCGCGTAGGCGTCAGCCAGATTTATTGTGTCGCCGGTCGCCGCCACGCAACCCGCAATCCCCCGGCTAATCGGTAGCCGGATCTCGTGTTGGTCGAGACCCATGCCGACCAGCGACCAGATTTCATTGCGCTCGTGATCGATCAAGAAAACTGTGCCGCGCTCGGCTCCCGTCTGTCGGGTGGTGAGCTGCAGAATGATGTTCAGCAACTCGGCCAGATCGAGCGTGGAATTCAGACGCTTGGTAGCTTCTACAATCGTGGAGAGCTCGATAACTGCGTTGCGGCGTTCGCTGCTTTCTAGCGCAACCTCGGCATATCGTCTGAACAAGTCGAGCCATATTCGTGTTTTTTCGTCAAGCGGCTCTTTCAGCGACGTCTCTAGAACGCCCACCGGATCTCCCGGGCGTCCCAGGACCCACGCGCGGCTCCTCCCGTTCTTGCCGGTATCTTTGCCTCTTAAAATTTTTTCGATCCCGGCCAAGTCCGCCTCAGGAAGCTCGCCGCTTTCTTGCCAGATCGTCGGTGTGCCATTCACCACGCGCCACAGGCGTGCGCCTTCCAGCCGGCCCGGCGCCGCCAACACGCGCACCATCTGCGAGGCGAGTTCTCCGGGCTCGATTTCGGGATTCAGCACCGACACAACCTGTTCGAGCGTCTCTAGAGCCGTCGCCGGAGTTATCCGCGCCGGTGTCTTCCGCGCCGTTGTCTTTCGCTTCATCCCGCACTGCCCTTATATTGAATTACCAAGATCGTGACGTCGTCCGACTGAGGTGCGCCTTCCGTGAAGGCTCTCATACCTTCCCGGATGGAGTCTCCCAATTGTTCCACCGTGGTGCCCTTAAAATCCTCCATGATCTTCCGCAGCCGCGATTCTTCGAACAATTCGTTATTATTGTTGGACGCTTCAGAAACGCCGTCCGTGTAGATCACCAGAAAATCGCCCGGTTCCACTTGCACGCGAGTACTTTGATACTCCGCCTCCGCGAACATTCCAACTGGAAAGTTAGCCGAACCCAATCCTTCCAACCCTCCGGCCTTGCGCAGCAGCAATGGCGGGACATGGCCCGCATTCACGTATTCAAAACGGCCCATTTTGTCCAGAACGCCGTAGAAAACGGTGGCGTAACGGTCGTCGCCGCTACGCTCGCACAAATACTGATTCACGCGCGAAAATACGCCGGGAAGCGCGATATCCATTGCCGCCGTAGTAAAAAAAACGCCTTGCAACAACGTGGCGAGCAGAGCAGCGGAAATTCCCTTGCCCGATACGTCTCCGACGAAGAATCCGTAGCGTCCGCCACCAAGGCCAATCACGTCAAAACAGTCGCCGCCGACGGAGTGGCAAGAAAGCGTTGAGCCGGCCACGGTAAGTTCTGCCGTGTTAGGCAGTGCTTTCGGCAGCAGTGTTTTCTGAATCTGGCTGGCGATTTCGATTTCGTGGTCCAACCGTTGTTTAGCTCGTGAGGACGCAAAAAGCCGCGCATTTTCGACAACCGTCGCCGCTTCCCGCGCCAGGCTCCGCAAAACCTCTCGATCCAGATCCGTAAACGCGCTCGAGGGCACATGGCTATCGAGATACAAAACGCCGAGCAACTCGCCCTGGCGTGTGGAAATTGTTGCGTCCAGGGTCTCAATCATGGGCAGCTTGTCGATCGGAATGGCCACTACCGTATGTAACTCCAGCCGCGCAACGCTTTCTTGCTGGCTCATTCCCCCATCTTCGCCCGTATCGCTCACGATCAACTCGCGGCGAGTTTTCGCCACGCTCTTCACCACGCTCTGCGACACCTGCAACTGATCCGGCCGCAGCGTGCCGCGCTGCGCATCCCGCGCCACAATCATATTCAGTTCGCCACTTTCGTTGGCCAGAAGCAGCACGCCGCGCTCGGTGCGCGTCACCTGAATCGCAGCATCCACCACGGCGGTCAATACGTCCTCAAGCGATAATCCCGTTCCTAGAGTTCGCGCTACTTCAAGCAGAACGCCCAGGTGATAAAGTTCGCGAGATCCGGCATGCGTCGGCGCCGGCGCTTCCACCCGCTCCACCAGTTCCTCAATCGTTGCTCCCTGCCCCAGGAACGTCAGTTTGTAGGAATCGGGCATGCCAAAGTCGATGGAGTCTTTAGGCTGAAGCTCGTGGCGAAGAACTTTCTCTCCGTTTACGAAAGTTCCGTGGCGGCTGCCCATGTCTTCCAGCACCATCGTGCCGTTTACGGAAATGATTTGCGCCTGCTGGCGGCTGATGCGGCTGTCGCGCAAAGTCAGCTCATTCCCTGCTTGGCGGCCGATTCGAAACGGCGTAGTGCCTACCGGCACTTCGCGATGGGCTCCGTTAGGTTCAATTACGACTAGTCGGGGTACACGTGGCATAGGTTTGGGTTTGCACAGCTGGACTTGGACCAAATCGCGCCCAGGCGCAACTAGCAGACATGGCACATGGTAGGGAAAGTCGGGGCCGAAGTAAATAGCGTACGACGCGAGTAGCAACAAAAATTGGTGAGAAGTGAAGATGCGTTCCCGAGTCCTCGCAAGGCTGCCGCTAAACGGATCGCAAAGGATGCGGCTGCGTTTGCAAGGAAGAGGTTAGGCGTCGAGTGGTTTCCCGCAGGCGCACGGCAAGATCAACGATTGTCCGAAGTCGCTGTGCGTCGGTGACGGACATGTGTTCGCCATGGGCCAGGACCAGCTCGGCATTGCCGAGGATCCCGGTCAAAGGATTATTGATCTCATGGCGAAAAATTTCCGCCACGTCGAGTGAAAGCTCCCCCCACAGTTGTCCTGCGGGAATCTCTGAGCGCTCCGCCCAGCGTGATCTGCGTTCCAGGAGGCTCGCAGCCAATGGCAGGAAATCTCCTACCTGAGCTACGAACTCCACATCGCCACCGGCGACGAGCTTGGAGATCTCCGTCTGCCGTTCCTGCGGCGCGAGTAAAATTACCGGGGCGACGCCGATTAATTGCCGCAGTATCTCCGTGGGTGGCAAATCCTGCAGCAGGTCGTCGGCCACCACAATCACGCGCGGCGCGCTGCGTTTCATCTGCTCGTGTAGTTCCGCCAGTGTTGTGACGGTAAATACCGAACTCGGTTTCGAGGAGCCCTCGCTAGCAACCAGGAAACGCCTCGCAAGATCGCGGTCCGCAATGCCGAGCAGGACATCTGGTTTTTCTCTATTTATTGCCACGCTTCCCCCGGACTCATGATTCCTCCTTACTTCCCAATTCCGAGCGCCTTTTTGTTGAACGAGCCGAATGCGGCATCTTTTCGGTGTGCCGAGCTTTTTGCAATCTGCAATTTACCGCGAGCTTCAGTTCCTCCACTAAAAATGGCTTTGAGAGATAGGGGAGTTTGTTCGCTTCCAGGAATTCTAGAGTGCGTGGCGCCAAAGTATCGCCGGTGACGAATATTATGCGCTGGTGCTCCGCGCTACCGGTACGAACCAACGTGTCGTAAAACGCAGGTCCGTCGAGGCGCGGCATTCGAAGATCGCAAAGTATCAGGTCGTAACTGCCGCGTGAAAGCATCGTCAGACCCTCCTGGCTGTCAAGCACGGCTTCGACTTGATGACCCTCTTCGCGCAGAACATCTACAATTAGCTGGGCGACGGTGGGCTCATCTTCGACCACCAGTATCCGTCCTCTCGTTACATTCGGCTCCCGCTCGGCCCCCAAAGACAGGCTCGCTTCCGGATCTCTCGGTTGCACCGCGACCAGTGGCAATTCCACGACGAAGCGCGCGCCGGAGCCCGATTGGTTTTCGAACGTAACTTCCCCGCCATGCTGATGCACGATTCCGTAAACGATCGAGAGTCCCAGCCCGGTGCCGACGTCTGACGGCTTCGTCGTAAAAAAGGGATCGAAGATTCGGGATCCAACTTCCTTTGGAATGCCCGGACCATCATCGGAGACTTCGAGTGAAATTCGATTGCCCCCGATGCGATGCGTACGGATCCAAACGTGTCCTTGGCCTCGGTCTTCCAATAATGCCTGTTCGGCATTCGCTAGCAGATTCAACACCACTTGCTGAAGTTGATGCGGATCGGCCATCGTTTCTGGCAGATTCGGCGCCAAGTCGCATTCGATAACGATATTCTCCACTCGCAGTTCGTAACTCCGCAACGCCAGCGTACGCTCGACGATCTCATTCAGATTCACGCGCGTGCGTTCAGGCTTGTTCTCACGCGCAAAGTAGAGCAAGTTTTTAACAATCCTTCGGGCGCGCTCGGCCTCCTGAAACACTTTTCTGGCTTTTGAGAGTTGCGGCGGAGTGAGGCCGTGGCCGAGCAGCAACTGTCCGTAACCCATGATCGTGGTCAACGGATTATTCAACTCGTGAGCAATTCCAGACACCAGTTGGCCCAGCGCCGCCATTTTTTCCGTTTGCAGCAGCTTCGACTGAATCTCTCTTTCGCCGGTTACGTCGTTATAAAGTTCCAGCCAACCGGTCTGCCGGCCTTCACGGTCCAGCACCGGCCGGGAAAAACGTTCCAGAACGCGCTTGGATGGCCTCGTCATTTCGAGCTCGTCGTGCCGTGGCATTCTGTCTCCGTCGGCGAACGATCTCCACGGCGCCGAAAACATTCCAGGGTCCCTGAATCGCTTGGCGACCAGGCTCTCCAGCTCGTCGAACCCCTCCAATTTTCGAACTTGCAGAATATCCAGCGAGAAATATTGCGCAAATCGGGCGTTGGAAAATCGCAACCGGCCCGTCGAATCGAACAGCACAATTGCGACTTCCACCGCATCGAGGACGCTCAAGATTTCGGCTTCCATCTGTCGCGCCTTTCTCTCGGCGCGCTGGACCAGAGATCCATCCTCCAGGCAGAGCAAGACACTTTGGGAACCCGGCAGCATGGAGCGCAGTGTGATCCTGATTGGAAATCCAGTCGCAAGCATGGCGTCGCGCGTGGCTAAAGTGTTTGACGTTTCGGCCTGTTGGGTGAACTCGCTAAAATCCACAGTGGACGGCGTGGCGAAAAAGTCCAGCAACCCCGCCCGCGAAGTGCTTGAATCTTTTAGACGCAGCAGTTCGCGCGCTCGGACATTGGCCTGCTGGATCAAACCTTTTCGATCTACGACGACCAAAGCCTCTCCGCTCGAGTCAAACACGGCATTGAATCCTGCGTCCGCAAAAAGCGGAAGCGTATTCGGCTGCGGATCGGGAGAACTCTGCGCAGCAGGAGAATTGCCACGCGCATTCCCGGATATTTCGTCCGCGCTCTTCATCGCGCCTTCACCATCGTCCCTGGACGATCCAGTAACTGCAAAGAAGCGCTGCGCCCACGGTTAGGCCGTAGTCCAAAGCGCGGCGGATCAATCGTGTCCAGATTAATCTCTTGTTCTTGACCGGTTCAATTACCATGCCCAGTCCAAAGCATAAGCTTGACCATGTTAAGCAATTTTTATGTTCCTTATTTTCAATAGCTTGAAAGACCGTGCGAAGAAAAAATAGACCCGATATTCCCAGTTCGAAACAGCCTATCCCTCTGCAGGAATGTTGTTTTATCTAAAGTGATGAGCGATCTTTCTCAACCATCGCGAGGCGGTGGCCGTCGGTGGCGACCATAATGATTGGTCCCCGGTTTCAGGACCAGTAAGGCGCCATCCAGCGTGTAGCGGGATTCTTCCAGTGAATCGCGAAGGTGGTCTTGGCGATGACGTCGGTAAGCAGTTTGGCTGGGATTTTTACCGGGGCGTGCGGGAACGCCGGGATTGCAATGTTAGCTTGGTGGGACGGCGAGTCTTACGAACTCGATTGCGACTGAACCTCATACTGCTTCAACTTGCGATAGAGAGTGGTTTTGCCAATTCCCAGCAGGCGTGCCGCGGCCAGTTTGTCGCCGGCGGCTTCACGCAGCGCGCGAAGAATTGCCCGCCGCTCAAGTTCCTCAAGCGGCAACAATTCATCGTTTTGCGGTAAGCGTTCGCCGCTAGCTTGCTGAAGATTGGACGGAAGATCGCCGACGTGCAAAATCGGACCGGAACCCAGTGCCATGGCCCGCTCAATAGCGTTTTCAAGCTCCCGCACATTGCCGGGCCAGTCGTAACCCATCAAACGCGCTATGGCATCTTCCGAAATTGTGCGAGTTTTCCCATGGGCCTCGGAGTATTTTTCGAGAAAGGAATTCACCAAAATAGGAATATCGCTCTTCCTTTCGCGCAGAGGCGGCAGCTTGATCTGCACCACGTTCAGCCGAAAATAAAGATCCTGGCGGAAACCGCCCTGCCGAACAGCCGTCTCGAGATCGCGATTTGTCGCGGCAATGATCCGCACGGAAAGAGGAAGCCGCGCGGTCGAGCCCACCGGCCTGATTTCTTTCTCCTGCAAAGCTCGCAGGAGTTTTGCCTGCAGGTCCACAGGAAGATCCCCGATCTCGTCGAGAAACAGCGTGCCGTTATCCGCCACTTCCATTAATCCCGGCTTCGTTTGATTTGCACCGGTAAAGGCCCCTTTTACGTATCCGAAGAGTTCCGCTTCAATCAGCGTCGGTACCAAGGCAGAGCAATCCACCGGGACGAATGGCTTGGCCTTTCGCACGCCTGAAAAATGAATGGAGCGCGCAACCAATTCTTTCCCGGTCCCGCTTTCACCCAAAATGAGCACCGGGTAGGTATGCTGGCTTACTTTTTCGATCAGCCGATACACCCGCTGCATCTTGGGCGAAATACCTATCAAACCGGCGAATCCCGGCTTCGTGCGAAGCTGTTCGCGAAGTATTCGATTTTCCTGATCCACTTCAAGCAAACGTACGACTCTATTGAGCTTGCTCCGCAATTCGGGGATGTGGAACGGTTTCGTCACGTAGTCCACGGCGCCCATGCGCGTGGCCTCGACGGCGCTTTCAATCGTCCCGTACTGCGTTAATACCATCACCGCCGCTTGCGGATAAGTCTCCTTCACGCGTTTGAGCAATTCAATCCCGCCCAGTTGCGGCACTCGCAGGTCCGTGATCACAATATCAACAGCCGATTGATCGAGAATATCCAGTGCTTGCTCCGTAGTCGCCGCCAATTTCGTGCGCAATCCGGATTCGCTTACAACATCCCGGCAAAGGTTCCGTGTTGCGTCCTCATCGTCCACGATCAGAACCGTGACCGGCACCGCTCGCTCGACTGCAAGACTCGCCTCTGTCCCACTAGCCATTGGTTAGTTCCTTTTCTGCGTGTTACTTCCGCGTTGCCAATGCACAATGCATACCACTTGGGAACATTGGCCGAGCTGCTGAAAGCAAAGGTCTTAGGTGGCAAAGGGAATGGATACGATGCGGAGTCTAGTGTCGATTTGGGATTATTAACAAGTCGTAATACTACGGAATCTCGGTAAGTGCAGGCATCAGCACAAAATACAAGTCATGCAAAATCGGGAATGGACGTCCTCAGACAATTCCAAAATGGTTTGATCGAAAGATCGTTTGAATTTATTTCCCAGCCTGTGCTGATTCGATTCTTCCGGCTGCCGACTGGCCCAGCAAATCCAATATGTACAGACCATCGTTGGCAGACCCCGCGTAAACGAACTCCCCGTTTATCCCGTTTGCGAGCATGGTGAATTGATCGTCGGCGCCCCAACCATCCAATTCCTTCACGCGCGACCAGCTCGCGCCTTCGTTCCGAGAAATGAATAGCCCCCGATCCCGCATTGAAACCAGCCAGGCACCCGCATGAATCAGGAGGTTGTCAGGAGCTGCCGCTGGCAATCCAGACTGGAACTTTTCCCAGCTAGCTCCGTCGTCCCGCGAGATGTAAAGTCCGTTTCTCGCGCCGGCTAAGAGCGTATCGACCGCCGCCCATTCAAGCCGCATTGCGCCTCCCGAATCGAGCGGCAGATCGTGCCATTTCCAAGTTCGACCGGCATCGTCGGAAAAAATCATCGCGTTTGATGAAACGATTCGCAACTTTTGCGAGTCGCCTGACACCCGAACCGAATTCACCGGCAAATTAGCCGAACTGAACGAAAGCACAGCCCACGTATTGCCATTATCAGAAGTAAAAAATAATCCCTCTTGAGTCGCCGCAAAACATCTGGCCTCGCCGCATGCTAAGTCGTTCACCACAGCATCAAACCGCCGGGCGTGAATTTCCGGTCCTTCGACCCTGCCGGCCGCATCTTCGGACTTTTCGATAATCCTTCCCACTCTCGTCCATCTTCGACTCTCGGCGTCAAAACGAGCAAAGCCACCCGACGCGAGCGCCGCTAACCATCCCCGCGGTGAAGAAAAGATCCGTGTCACCGCATTCGCGTTCAGGCCAGCGCTGATCGTGGACCATGTGCGCCCTCCGTCCTCCGTCTCGATAGGAGAATCTGAAGAATTCGCTAGTACCGCAGCGACACGCCCAGACCTATCAGCGTCAATCGCCAGTGAAACAATTCGCCGATGGTGAAACCCTTCGTTCAACTCTCGAAAATGTTCTCCACCGTCGTCGCTCGCGAGAACTCCTCGCTGCTCCGTTCCGATCAGCACGCGGGTCTGTTCCTCTGAAAATTCCGCGGTGGAAGATTCCGCCGCGTAGCTGCCGGCTGGCGAAGCACCTGCCGTGGGTTGAATTACAAGCGAGTTGATTACCCAATCTTTAGGAGAAACGCGCCGCCACCGCGCTCCACCATCCGTCGTCTTCCAAAGTCCTTCGGTAGTCCCGGCAAACAGTACCAATGGATGCAACGGGTCCTGCCGAATCACGGGCGTGCGGCGCGAGGAAAACGGGATGCCTTCGATCTTGTTCCAGTAGGAACCGGCGTCTTCGCTTCGATAAATTCCCGAGCACGCGCTGGCAAATACCCGCTGAGGCTCCGATGCGTCCACCGCCAAACTCAAAACGTCCGAATCGTCTATCATTCCGCGATGGATCGGCGCCCACTTTTTCCCGCCATCCAATGTTTTCCAGGGCAGGTGAAATGTTCCGGCATAAATGATCCCGGGATCCTGCGGGTCCAGCGCGATCGAATCAAAATTGCGCAGCTCTGAATCCCCTGAGGGGGTGATCTGCTCCCAATTTCTGCCGAGATCGTTCGAGCGGAAAATCCCATCAAGCGCCCCGGCGACGAGGGCGTCAGGCTCGGCTGCCGATTGCACTAGCGCTCGAATTGCATGGCCTGCGAGACCCGATCCTTGCCACGTTCTCCCACGATCGCGGCTCACAAAAACTCCGCCGCCTTCTCCATTCGCGTCCTTGGTCCACATGGATACAACTAGCGTCTCCGAGTTTCGTGGATTGACGATGATTGCGGTGATCACCCCATTCGCAGGGCCAACGAGCCCAAGCGACTGCCAGTGTTCACCCGCATCTTGCGAACCGAATATGTAGCCGTCCGCCGTTCCGAGGTAGAGCACTTTGGGCTCGGATGGATCAGCCGTCAGCGAGCGTACGTCCCCGCCCAGCGGCCCCATCGACGTCCAAGTTTGTGCAAACATGCTTCCGCAAAGGGAAAAAGAACTGAAGAAAACGACCGTGACTACTAGCCATCGATAAATTCGGAAACTCATGTCATTTAGATGCCAGGGCTTGTGTGCCAGGCACATTTTGATGCAGGGGTTCGAGGATCTGTGCTGCAATTTAGGGACCGAACGCCAGTGGCGACTAAAGCGAGGGGCACCCCGCCGTCGGCTGGCGCTTCAAGCGCGAAAAAGTGTGAATCTCCGCCGCAGCCGGCTCCACTGCGGATGTAGCATTTTTTAGCTCGTCTAGATGCTCAGT
>Ga0302177_10002573_pt1 | contig 12755 bp, 13 predicted proteins | sample I_Palsa_E1_2_FD_198780 | JGI IMG/M metagenome (GOLD analysis project Ga0302177, IMG submission 198780) | Peat permafrost microbial communities from Stordalen Mire near Abisko, Sweden - I_Palsa_E1_2 | ecosystem: Environmental > Terrestrial > Soil > Palsa > Peat permafrost | place: Sweden... | reverse complement strand
GCTCGTCCCCCGAATGGTGCTGCCGGTACGCTTTCACCCAGAATCCGAGAGTGGTGCGGTTTATCCCGAGTTCCTCAGCCACCTGCGCGATCGGCCTGGAGAGATCAACCACCATCTTGGCGGCTTCATCCTTGAATTCTGGAGAATACCTTTTGGGATCATTGCTCCCCGTCACTTGATCCCCCCCTTTCCGACGTAGATCCTATTGGATCGCCGTCCGGAAAGGACGGGGTACCTCAGTCCCCAATGCCATTTAGCCTAAGTTGATTGATCATGGGCGGTCGGCCTCGTGATCAGTTCGACGATGACCACTTCGGGGTCTTCGGTGCGGTGCAGCCCACTGTCTCAAGATCGGAGATCCGCGTCGATGACGTCATCACCAGGCTGGGATTCTGGCCGATGGACTCCCGGCCCAGCCTCGTTCAGTGGGTGGTGACGGTGCCCTCCATTTTCAATATATAGCGCGCCTGGGGGCTTGCGGCAAGACCCGGGTCGTGCCGTAGAGTCGCCCGCCGGGGCCAGAATCCGCGGAAACGGGAGTCGCGAAATGCGTGTGTTGTCGTCGGCGTACGGGTCGCGCGGTGCCTTACCCAGTGGCGGCCACCGGCTCAGATCGGAGCTGATGACGTGAGCCCGCTGACGACCAGCGCGTTTGACCTTCCCGACCGCCTCTTCGCCAAGGCCGATCCGGCGCTGATCGGCGGCGACGAGCAGCACTTCGCGGCCATCGCGGAGAGCCTCGAGCAGTCGATCGCCGACCTGGCCGAACGGCTTGATGCCGAGCGCAAGCGAGGCGGGGGCATAGGCCAGGAGGCGATGGACCGGGACATGCAGGTCCACCGGCTAACCGCTCGCCTGCGCGTGCTGCGCCGCTTCGGTTTGGACCTGTGCCTCGGACGCATCGTCGGCGTAGATCATCCCGAGCCCGTGTACGTCGGACGGCTAGGCCTGCGGGACAGCGCGGGCCGGCGGCTGCTGCTCGACTGGCGTTCCCCCGCGGCTGAGCCGTTCTTCGGAGCGACCCACGCCAACCCGATGGGTCTGGCCAGCCGCCGCAGGTATCGCTGGACCCGCGGCCGGATCAGCGACTACTGGGACGAGGTGTTCAGCTCGGACGGGCTTGACGGGCACGCCGCGCTGGACGACCAGTCCGCCTTCATCGCCAGCCTGGGCACTAGCCGGTCGCCCCGGATGCGGGACGTGCTCGGCACCATCCAGGCCGACCAGGACGCCATCATCCGCGCGGGTTCCCGTGGCGTTCTGGTCGTCGAAGGAGGTCCGGGTACGGGCAAGACCGTCGTCGCGCTGCACCGCTCCGCCTACCTCCTCTACTCCGACCCTCGCCTCGGTCACCACCGGGGCCACGTGCTGTTCGTCGGTCCGCACCAGCCCTACCTGGCCTACGTCGCCGACGTTCTCCCCAGCCTGGGAGAGGAGGGCGTGCAGACCTGCACCCTGCGGGACCTCGTCCCCGAGGGAGCCGGGGCGGCGCTGGAGGCCGACCCGGAGGTGGCCCGCCTGAAATCGTCCGCGGACATGGTGAAGTCGATCGAGACGGCCGTCAGGTTCTACCAGAATCCGCCCGCCAAGGGCATGACGGTCGAGACCCACACCTCTGACATCTGGCTGAGCGCCGACGATTGGGCCGAGGCGTTCGAAGCACCGGCACCCGGTACTCCGCACAACGAAGCGCGCGAGGAGATCTGGGACGCGCTGCTCGCGATCGGTGTGGACTCCCACGGTGGCGACGTCTCGCCTGACGAGCTCCGCAATTCGCTGCAGCGGAACAAGGAGCTGCGCACGGCCTTGAACCGCGCGTGGCCGCTGATCGAAGCCGATGACCTCGTCGCAGACCTGTGGTCGGTACCCGCCTACCTGCGCATGTGCGCTCCCTGGCTCAGCCCCGATGAGGTTGCCCGGCTGCAGCGCGGGGACGCCCAGGCCTGGACGGTATCCGACCTGCCGCTCCTGGATGCGGCCCGGCACCGGCTCGGCGACCCGCAGGCGTCGCGACGTAAGCGCCGGCGTGACGCGGCTGTCGCCGCCGAACGCGAGGGCATGGCCAGGGCGGTCGACAACCTGATCGCGGTCGCCGACGACGAATACGGCTCAGGCCTGGTCACGATGCTGCGCGGCGAGGACTTCGCCGATGCCCTGGTCGACGAGTCCGCACTGCCCGGCACCGACCCGGACCTGCTGGCCGGCCCGTTCGCGCACATCGTCGTGGACGAGGCGCAGGAACTGACCGACGCGGAGTGGCAGATGCTGCTGGTCCGCTGCCCGTCCCGGAGCTTTACCATCGTCGGCGACCGGGCCCAGGCCAGGCACGGGTTCACCGAGTCGTGGCAGCAGCGGCTCGAGCGGATCGGGCTTAACCAGATCAAGCTGGCCTCCCTGAACATCAACTACCGGACGCCGGAAGAGATCATGGCGCAAGCCGAGCCGGTCATCCGGGCCGTGCTCCCGGACGCCAACGTGCCGACCTCCATCCGCAGCACCGGCGTCCCCGTCCGGTACGGAGCTGCTTCGGAGCTGGACTCGGTCCTCGCCACCTGGCTCTCCGAGCACGCCGACGGGATCGCCTGCGTCATCGGCGATCCCACCTTCGCCGCGACGTCCCGCGTCCGGTCGCTGGCCCCGGAACTGGCGAAGGGACTCGAGTTCGACCTGGTCGTCCTCATCGACCCAGAGGCGTTCGGCCCGGGCATCGAAGGAGCGGTCGACCGCTATGTGGCGATGACCCGGGCAACCCAGCAACTCGTCATCCTCACGAGGCGTCAGCGCCCGGGCATGACCGCGGCGACGGCGCCGACCGGGGCGACGGCGGCGACGGCGGCGACGGCGGAGACACGCAGGAAATCGAGCTTCGCGGCGGCCTCGGATCCCGAGGCCGCGGTGTAGGCGACGATGCGCAGGTCCGTGCCGGCGACAGTGAACACGTCGCAATCGAGCTCGACGTCACCGACGACATCGCTCTGCACCACCTTGCGCTCCGACTGATGCTCGCCCACGGCGCCGCTCTCCCACAGCTCCCGGAACCGTTCGCTCGACGCCAGCAACTCCTCGACCAGGACCCGCACCCCTCGATCGCCGGGGTACCGGCCGTGAACCCCGCGAATGTCGGCCACTAGCGTGGCCTCGAAGGCGTCGATATCGCCCGACCGGCTGACGATCCTGTTCTCGCCGTCGCCCAGGGCCGTCCCGGTGAAGTGTGACCGCAAGAGGTTCGGCCGGTCCTGGCCGGTTCGGGCCGGCTCGCCGAGCAGGGCCGCCCAGAGCGGGCTCCAGGTGAGCAGGTCCCACGAGGCGGTGAAGACGGCAATCGGGATCTCCCCGAGGCGGGCCACCAGACGCTGCACGCCAGGCGGGATGTGCGCGGGCACGTCGCCGGGGGAGGGCGGCAGGAGCCCGGCCACGACGAAGAGGTGATCACGCTCTGCGTCGCTCAGCTGGAGCGCCCGGGCGAGCGAGGCCGCGACCTGCTTGGACGGTCGCCGGGCGCGTCCTTGCTCCAGCCGCACGATGTAGTCGACGCTCAAACTGGCCAGCGAGGCCAGTTCCTCGCGTCGCAGGCCCGCCGCCCGCCGCGAATCGCCGGCCGGAAGCCCCACGTCGACGGGCGAGAGGCGGTCACGCCAGGAGCGGAGGAGCGCGCCGAGGTCACCGTGCGGATCCTGCATAGTGCCATTCTGACAGCGACCGCGGGATCCAGGGTGGTACTGCCAGTCCGCATGCTCATCCGGGCCACGACAACCCGGCGTCGCCGTAGCAGACTCGGAGCATGACAACAACACTGATCACTGGGGCCAACAAGGGTCTCGGCTATGAAACCGCCCGCCGCCTGATCGAGGCCGGGCACACCGTGTGGATGGGCGCGCGCGACACGGCGCGCGGTCAGCAGGCGGCGGACGCCCTCGGCGGCCGGTTCGTGCAACTCGACGTGACGAGCGACGAGTCCGTCGCCAGCGCCGCCAAGACGGTCGCCGCCGCCGGCGGTCTCGACGTCCTGATCAACAACGCCGGCATCCCAGGTCCCCGCCGCGAGGCCGCGGAACTGACCGCGGCGGACGCCCTAGCCGTCTACGACACCAACGTGGTGAGCATCGTCCGGATGACAAGCGCCTTCATTCCCGTCCTCCACGGGTCGAGCGCCCCGACCATCGTCAACGTGACCAGTGGCCTGGGATCGTTTGCCGCCGTGCACGACCCCGAGCGGATCGAGTCGACGATCATCGCGCCGCTCTACACGTCGTCGAAGTCGGCGGTCACGATGCTCACGGTGCAGTACGCCAAGGCGTTCCCTGAGCTGCGCATCAACGCGGCCGACCCGGGCTACACCGGGACCGATTTCAACGGGAACAGCGGCCCGCAGACGGTGCAGGAAGGAACGGACGCCATCGTTGACCTGGCCACCCGCGGCGGCGGGGGTCCTACCGGCACGTTCATCGACCGCTCCGGCATCGCCCCCTTCTAGGGCGGCGGTGCGCGCGCGCCTGCCCGCCGTCATCGGCGACGTCGCCGCCTAGATCTGGAACCACTACCTGCCACAGCCGCCGCATGTCGAAAAAGAGTTCGCCGATACTCGAACAAAAACACGAAAGATGGTATCCCTGTTCCCAAGCCCTCTTCCTTCTTTCTCCCGAACGAGAGGTGGTTCATGCCCCCGGCCCCTTCCTGCCCCCCGACCCGGACGCCCCCGAGCCCTCCGGCAAAGATGCACTTTCGCAACAGGCCCTAGCACTTCGCGCTGGCAATACGAACCGACCGGGACCCTATCCAGCGCGCAAACTAGCCTCAATGATGTCTAACGTATAGACAACCGCTGATCGGGGCTTTACCGTCCAACGATGAGCGTGACCCAGGTCCCGCTGTCCGGGACGGAAGCTGCGGTTATCGGCGTGGGCGCGCTCATAGCGGTCACCCTCGACCTGACCTGGGCGCTTGTCGTTTATGGCCAGTTGATGGCGCATGAAGGCGCTCACGGGGTGATGGGGTCCGTGTTCTTCCACCGTGTCACCGGCGTAAGCCTGGCGGGGGACGCGACCGGTGCTACCGGCGTTAAAACGGCTCCTGGCATGAGGGGACACCTCTTCTATTTCGTCGGTTATCTCGGCCCGAGCCTGTTCGGGCTCGGCGCGGCCAAGCTCATCGCGACCGGGCACATCGTCGCCGTAGTCTGGGTGACGATCTTCCTGCTCGGGGTTCTGCTGATGTGGGTCGTCAACGTGTGGGGCCGTTTCGTGGTCCTCCTGGTCGGCGCCCTGGTGTACGCCGTCGGCCATCACGCCCCGGTACACGACCAGGTGATCACCGCCTACGCGATCACCTGGTTGCTCCTTCTGTCCGGGGTCCGGCGGATTTTCGAGCGCGGCGCCGGCGCGAAAGACGCGGAGATTCTCCGTGATCGGACCGCCATCCCGCGCTTGATCTGGGCGCTGATGTGGCTGGCAGGCACGCTCGGAGCCGTCGCCCTTGGCGGCAGCATGCTGGTGCTGCACCACTGACGGCGGGCCGGCCAAGCAAGCTCTTGCGCCTGCCTCGGTAGACACCGGTGACGCCGATAAGTTAGTGTCTTAGCACCCTAGAACACTGGAGGACTAAGACGGTGATTCGGTTCCGGGTGGACGGGCGGTCGGCGGCACCTCCGTACCTGCAGATCGTGCAGCAGGTGCGCCAGGCGCTCCGGATGGGCGTGCTCGAGGTGGGCGACCAGCTCCCGTCGGTTCGCGAAGTGGTCGCCGTCACCGCCATCAATCCGAACACGGTGCTCAAGGCCTACCGCGACCTGGAACGCGAGGGCCTGGTGGCCGCTGCGGCCGGCCGCGGCACCTTCGTGACGAAACGGCCGGACGGCCCGCCGCCCGGCACCCACGCGCGGCTCGGCCGCAGCCTGGCCCGGTGGGTGCGTGAGGCGCGCGCCGCGGGACTTGACGACGAATCGATCGAATCGCTGCTGCGCGGAGAGCTGCGCGCGGCGGCCGAGGAGGAGATCGCATGACCCCCGCCATCGAAACCCGCGGGCTGACCAAGCGGTACCGGCGCATCACCGCGCTGTCCGATTGCTCCATCACGGTTCCCGAGGGCCGGATATCCGCGCTGGTCGGGCCCAACGGCGCGGGCAAGACCACACTGCTCCGGCTGCTGGTCGGGCTGGCCAGCCCGACCAGTGGTGAGGCCGCCATCCTCGGCCGCGCGCCGCGCCAGGACCCGGCCTTCCTCGCGGAGATCGGGTTCCTCGCCCAGGAGATACCGCTGTACCGGCGGATGTCCGCCGAGGCTCACATCGGCATCGGCGCGCACCTGAACCCCCGGTGGGACGGCCAGTCGGTCAGGGACCGGCTGGGCGGGCTGAACATCCCGCTGGACGAGCCCGTGGGCAAGCGCCCGCGGGTCCTGCTGCTCGACGAGCCGGTCGCGGCGCTCGACCCGCTCGCCCGGCGGCACTTTCTCGGCACCCTGGTCGACGCGGTGGCCGAGGGCGGGCTGACCGTCGTGCTGTCCTCGCATCTGGTCGCGGACATCGAGCGGGTCTGCGATCACCTCGTCCTGCTCGCGTCCGCCCGGGTCCAGCTCTGCGGAGACATCGAGGGCCTGCTCGCCCAGCACCAGGTGCTCGTCGGCCCGCGGAAGGACACGGCGGCGATCGAACGGAACCACACCGTCGTGCAGACCGACCGGACCGCCCGCCAGACCACGATGCTGGTGCGGCTGAACGGCCCGGTCGCCGACCCGGAATGGGAAGCCGAGGACGTCAGCCTGGAGGACCTGGTGCTCGGCTACATGGGTGCCGACGCCGCCCCGGCGAGCGCGGAACTGACCGCCGCGGGAGGCAAGCAATGACCTGGGTCATCTGGCGCCAGTACCGCGTCACCGCCGCCATCGCGGGCGCTATCCTCGCCGCCTTCGCCGTCCTGTTCCTGATCACCGGGCTGCAGGACGCCACGCGCTGGCACGCGGCGCTCGCCAGCTGCGCCAAGAACGGCACATGCGGCAACCTCTCCCAGATCGTGTCGCTGACCACCGGCCCGGTGGACGGCCCGGTGTACACGCTGACCGTGCTCACGCTCGCCGTTCCACTCCTGTTCGGGATGTTCTGGGGCGGCCCGGCCGTGGCCAGGGAACGGGAAACCGCGACCGTGCAGTTCGCGTGGACCCAGTCGGTCACCCGACGGCACTGGCTGTCCGTCAAGACCGGCTGGCTGCTGCTCGCCGGCGCGGTCTTTGGCGGCGCGGTCGCCGGGATCGTCACCTGGTGGTGCGCGCCGGTGAACGCGCTCAACCAGAACCAGTTCACCCAGGGACACTTCGACATCGAAGGCATCGTCCCGATCGGGTACGCGGTGTTCGCGGTGGCGCTCGGGATCGCTGCCGGGGCGCTGATCGGCCGGTCGCTGCCGGCCCTCGCGGTGACCGCCGGCGTGTTCCTCGCCGTTCGCCTGGTGATCACGTACTGGCTACGCGTGCACTACATCTCCGCGGTCACCACCATCTACAGCGTGACCCAGAACTTCACCCCGAAGGGAGCGTACTGGCCGCTCGCGCAGGGCGTGGTACTGCCCGGCGGCCAGCTCACCACCAACCTGATCGTCGGCCCCGGGGACATCCAGACGGGCTTCCATGGGCCTGGTCTTCCGGCCGCATGCCAGGCGCTTCTGGGCCCTGGCCAGATGAACGCCGTACTCACCTGCCTGGCGCGCCTCGGCTACCGCTCGTTCACGACCTATCAGCCGGGCTACCGGTTCTGGCCGTTCCAGTTCATCGAGACCGGCATCTTCGTGGCCCTCGCCGCCGCCCTGATCGCGGTCACGTTCTTCGTCGTGCGCCGCCGGGACGCGTGACCCGACCCGGGTCCGCTCCTCGCGCCCCCGTCACTCAAGGCCGCCACCCTGTTCCCGCCGTTTGCACGGGAACCGCAGGTTCCGCCAGACTCACCGGTCATGACCCTGTCACCTGGCACCCGGACCCTGACCGAGGACGACTTCGCCGCGCCCCTCGATGACCGTTACTTCGAGGACTACGCGCCGGGCGCGACCTATGAGTACGGCTATCTGACCGTGACCGAGGAGGAAATCCTCCGTTTCGCGGGCGCCTTTGACCCGCAGCCCATTCACCTGGATCCGCGGTATGCCGCGGCCGGCCCGTTCGGCGGCCTGATCGCCAGCGGCTGGCACACGGGCGCCGTCTTCACCCGCCTGTATGTGGACCATTACGTTTCCCGGGTGGCCAGCCTGGCCTCACCCGGTGCCGATGAGCTGCGCTGGCCGGCCCCGGTGCGGCCCGGCGACACGGTACGGATGAGGGTCACGATCCTGGAGGCACGGGTGTCGCGGAGCAAGCCCGACCGCGGCCTGGTCCGCACCCACGGCCAGCTCATCAACGCCCATGATCAGGACGTTCTGCGGCTGGACCTGATGAACCTCTTCGCCCGCCGCCCGGCCGGCTAACCCGCCTGGGATGCCCGGATGGCGCCCGACGCGTGCGCGGCGGCCATCCCGGCCTTGGCGATGGCCGCGCTCAGCCGGCGGGTGATCCCGGCGCCGGCCAGCGAGCGGCCGGATGTCGAGCGGGGCGCCTGGCGCCGCAGCTGGCGCTGCCTGGCGTCGGTGATCATCTGGTTGTGGTTCTGGCGGGCGAGCTGGTCGATGCCGTACATGGTGCCCTCGTTTCCCTGGCTGAAGAACTATTGGCTGACGAATTAACTGCCTTCAGCCTGCCGGGCGGCGCCGCAGCTGTCAGTCCGCCACCCGACACGAGATGTGTCATGTTGCCGACAGCTACGCCAACCCCTCAGCCAGCCTCGGCCGCCGCCTCGATCAGCGCGCGCCGCCCGCGACGAAGGATGCCCCGCGGCCAGGAAGTCACGGCCGCCGGGCCCGGCCAGGTTTGCCAGCGTGTCGCCGCGGCAAAAACCCTTCTTGTCGGGCAGAATGCAACAAGGCCCCCTCCATGTATGAGATGGAGGGGGCCTTGCTCTGGCCTCGCCGCGCCGAAGCGGCCAGTTGCCCGGCCTCCCCGGCGCTGCGCGCCGCCCGCCAGGGCCAGGCACCCGTGCGATCAACCGGTTTCCCGGTCCATTCTCACGTCTCCGAAGTTGCCCTCAGATGGTGCCCGTTTCCGGCGGTGAAAGCATTTCTACGCCCTCCGCGAGCTGTCGCGCAAGGGTCTGCGGCCATTCATTTCAAGTTTCTTCCCTATCCACACGATGTCCACAGAACGAAGCCGCTTATCCGCACCTCACGGCGGTTATCCACCGCTTCTGCACAAGAAATCCACAGGTCACCTGATGTAACTCCGCAAGCACCATTATGCCGTGGCCTTGGGTAATCGCCCAGTCTTTCCCCGACCACGTCAGGTAATGAGAAAAAGCCCGAATTCGCGGTGCCAAACCGCTGCCAGGTCACGCTGAACCTAGGCCCGCACCCATAATCGGCTGACTTGAGCCCCGGTCAAGTCCACCCTGGCCGGCGCCGTGTCTCCTGCCACGGCACTCTCCGACTTGTTTAACCGGAACTTTTTTCCGTATACTTCCGGAATGGCGTTCCGCTTAGTCTGTCTGTTCCGCTTAGTCCGTCTTGTGCCGTCAACCGAGCCGCCATCGCGCCTCGACCACTAAAGGAGAGACCGCATGCGCTACCGCACCCTCGGCCGGACCGGCATCAAGGTCACTCCCTACGCGCTCGGCGCGATGATGTTCGGCGCCATCGGCAACCCCGACCACGACGACTCGATCCGCATCATCCACAAGGCCCTGGATGCGGGGATCAACTTCATCGACACCGCCGACGCGTACTCTCACGGCGAGTCAGAAGAGATCGTGGGCCAGGCCCTCAAGGGGCGCCGCGACGACGTCGTCCTGGCGAGACGGACACGGCCGGTGCGTGTAACGGGCCGTCACCGTCGGTAGCATTCTTCCTGACCCGGACCCCGCAGACGGGCTAGCTCAGTCTTGCGGGCTGATCCACACCGCGACGTGGGCGGGTTCCAGCGCGCCGTGCACCGCGTCGACCAGGTCCTCGCGGACCGTGTCCAGGTCCACCGCGTCCTTCAGCCGGGTCGCGAAGACCGCGACCGTGCGCTCGGCGTCATAGCGAGCCCGGTTGAACCGCCGGTCTACCAGCCGCTGCACCCGGCGGCGTACCGGTGCGAACAGCGCCGCCGCGACCAGCGTCGAGACGGCCACCGCGACCGTGCTATGGAACCGGAACACGCCGGTCGACAGCAGCACCAGCCCGGCGTAGACCCCGACCAGCAGGCCGGTAATGATCGCGTAGGCCAACGTCCTGGAGATGATCCGGTCGATGTCGTACAGCCGGTACCGCAAGATGGCCACGCCCATGCTCACCGGCACCGCGAAGATGGCCAGGACGGTGACGTGGCCGACCGCCTGCCAGAATCCTGGCGCATGCCCCAGCGCGATCGCGAGGACCACGCCGGCCAGGGCGGCGGCGAAGCCGCCAAGCAGCCACTTCAGCTGCTGCCGCCGCTCACCGGACGAGCGGCGGTAGCTGGCCACCTGCCCGGCCAGCGACAGCAGCATGCTCAGCCCGAGCGCATAGAGCAGCACGTTCTGCAGCACGTTCCACCAGCCCGGCGAGGACGCACCGTTGTCCAGGGTCAGCAGGTTGCCGCCGGAATCCACCCGGATGTCGTGGCGGACGATGGCGTCGACCGTGAGCCCGTAGGCGGTGACCATCCACACCAGACCCATGGCCAGGTACAGCCACAGCACCCACCACAGCCGCTTCGACGGCGGCGTGCCGTCGGGGAAGATCAGGACGGTCAGCCCGAGCAGGACGATCAGGATGGCCCAGCCGGGCTGGGCCAGCATGGCCACCCAGCCCAGCGGCAGCGTGCCGTGGCGGAGCCGGTAGTCGGCGATGGCGTAGAAGCTGCCGTCCTGGTCCAGGACCGCTGCGAGCGCAAGGCCGGCCAGGCACCAGCCGAGCGGATTAACCGGCTTGCGCCAGGCCACGACCAGGCCCACCACCCCGAACGGCGCGCCGACCCACCACGGCAAGCCGCCCCCGGAGGCGTTCATGCTCTGGCGCGCCAGGGCAGCCAGCGGCCACTGGACGGCGACCAGCGCCAGCAAACCCGCGGCGATGACGCCCGCGGCGGGCCGCGAGGCCAGCCGGAACCGGTGCGCCGCCGCCGCGTGCCCCACCCTCATACCGGGGACTGTACGTCGGCAGCGTTCCGGGAACGTTACGGCCGGCGGCCTCTGGGTGCCGCCCCCGGCGCATCGCCCTTACACGTCGTGCTGCATCCAGACGTTCGGCTCCCAGTAGCTGCCCGTCTGCCCGTGCACGCTCAGCGGGGCCAGACCAGCCGGAAAGACGTACTCGCCGTCATCGGGAAACGCCATCTGCGTCCAGGTCTCCCAGTCCGCGGTCGGCGCGGTGATCTCCAGCGATCGCGGCTCGGGGCGAAGGATCCGCGTCCTTACCGCCCGCGCGCGGCCAGCATGCCCAGCAGCCGACGCAAGAGGGGGCGCTGGCGCCGCTGCGGCACGGCCTGCACGGACGCTTCCGGCAGGGCCGAGATGGCCTGCTAAGTGCTGGCCCGGGCACCGAGGACGGGGCCGATCTCCTGATTCATGACAACACTCCTGTTCCGGCGGGCTGATCGGGTTAGCCGATTTGCTTTCACTAAGAGCATTGCTCGGAGTCCGCGACCCGGCATCGCGGCCATCCGCCATGAGCGGGGGACGCTGGCGGGCATACCCGCATGCCAGCTAGCTGGCATGAAGACCGCACCAGCGGTGGAAGCTGCCTGGCTTCTCCCTGAGCTGGGATCACGCCCCGCCAGCGAGGAGGACCTGCAACGAGGGCAGGCCGCGCTGGCCAGGATCCACAAGATCGTTAGGTCAGAAACCGACATCAAGGGAACGCCGGAGCCCCAGGGTCAACGCGGGACGCTTGGGCTCGCTGCCCTGATCTGCTCGGCGAATTTCTCCGCTAGAAAGCACCGAACCTTGAACATCAGCCCCGGTCCCTCAATGACGATGACATTTGTCAATGCGGCAGACTCCGTCTGCACCGCCGTAATTTCAGTCGGCGGAATCCGAATATCGAGCTGCCCCTTCTGGACGCCGCGGTTGAGCGCGTTCGGGGAAAACTCCAGCGCTGACTGGGTCAAGACCGCCTTACCGCCTACCCAGAGCCCGCCATAAGCCTGCTTGAACTCAGCCATCTTGGTCAGGAGCATAGCCCTATGTGGCAGCCTTGGCAGTGACGGTTCGACGTCCTGGATGAGCGCATTCGCATTGCGTTTCGCTATGATTTGGTCGCTCACGTCGAAGATCCTACGCCGAGCCCGAGCGGCATGCACCGCTGGTCACAGCCGCCCCGCACGGCGCTACGTTAACGCCCACGGGCTAACTTCCCCAGGATCCAGCCGGCACGATGGCACATGGTGCCGGCCCGGCACAGAGTTCCATCGTGCCGCCTAGGTATTCGATAATTGAGGGATGGGGAGACGAACGAACGGGGGCTGGAGTTGCTAATGAGACATTTGTGAGGTCTGGGCGGAACCGCGATCCAGATCGCCGAGCGCGCTCAGCTCGACGCGGCCTGCTGGAGCAGGCGCCACAGCTCCTCGACGTCCGCGCGTTCGGTGCGTTCGGCTCCGATCGAGACCCGGACCGCCCAGGTGCCGTCCAGCAGGGACGGCGTCACCAGGGCCGCGCCCGAGGTGTTGACCGCGTCCACCCAGGAGAGCGTGTGCGCGTTCAGCGCGTCGGCGTCCAGCACGGC
>Ga0302177_10002572_pt1 | contig 12760 bp, 7 predicted proteins | sample I_Palsa_E1_2_FD_198780 | JGI IMG/M metagenome (GOLD analysis project Ga0302177, IMG submission 198780) | Peat permafrost microbial communities from Stordalen Mire near Abisko, Sweden - I_Palsa_E1_2 | ecosystem: Environmental > Terrestrial > Soil > Palsa > Peat permafrost | place: Sweden: Abisko... | reverse complement strand
TCTGCCGCGGTACCTCATCGCGGGTCCTGTCGCCAAAAGGATTCTTGCATCCGACGTTTTGTCATTCGACGTGCTGCGAACGAACGCCACATACGACGAAGCAGGAGCGTTGATACGACTCGACGCCCCGCAGTCGCTCATCACGCACCTCGATGTGCACGGGGCGAGCAGGATGCGGACAGGCGAGACCACAGGCCTACTTGCCGAACCGGAGTTCTCTGCATTCTTTCCGCACGGCTCATCGCATAGGGAGTTCACGGACCAAGCGATATTGGACGCAACGGCCGCATCCCAGTGCTTCATGTTCGTCACCAATGCGTGTTTTGGGGCACAGCAACGCGAAGTCGGCCAGTGGGCATTGCCAGCACAACTAGTGCGAGGCGGTTGCGCGGCCGCGGTCGCGGCGAAGGATCCTCTCGACGGGACCGCGGCCATGATCTTCTTTACTGCGTTCTACGGCATGCTCGCCACGGGCGCCCACATCGGTCAGGCTTATTCCGAGGCAAGACGCTTCTTGGCGACACACCCCGCCGGTCAAGAGTCCGCGGCGCACGCTGACATATCGTCCAGATACGCCTTACAGCCCACGCTGTGGGCGTCGTCGATCAACACCCTGGCCGCGTACTTTCACCGTCGGGACGTACCCGCAACTGAGAGGAAAGTGAGCGCGTCCCAAGCGAGTCGTTTGGCTCCCTACATGGAACTGACGCGACTCGACGAAGACTTCGCTCGATTCGTTTCAACGCTTGAAGATGTGCACTGGTCGGCGGCGTCGATAGGACACGTCGACGTCGCTCCGAGGTCTGACCTGGATCGTGAAGAGGTTGCGGCCGTTGTCGACGAGATGCCTCGAATGTTCGGAGGACGAGCGCTCGAGGTGCGACAGATCTGCGACGTGTTGGCATCGCGCTCTACATCACAACCGTCCGTGCCGAATCCTACGTTTCCCGAGTTCACCAACCTGGAGCGCAATCTGTCGGTCGCGGTACGGTTCGTCGGCCAGCCCAACCCCTTCAGAGAGCTCCTGGCTCGGGTCGTATACGCCGACGCCCAGCACTTGGATTACCTTGCGCAGGCGAGCTCAGGGGACGTCGTGCGCGCGCTGTTCTTGGCACTAGCCTGGGGCGGGAATGGTATCCCGCCGATATCTCCGTCACCCACGATGGAAAGCGTCGAACGGGCCATCGACATAGAGAGCGGACGCGCGACCGCCAAAGCAGACCTGCCCGAAGAGGTCGGTAGCTCGCTCGCCGATGCATACAGGATCGACTTCGCGCTCCCGTTGGTGGCGGTGGATGCGGACGAGTTCATGCACGTGGCGGCCCCGCGACAGTGGACGGCCCCCGGCCTCTTTGAGCAGTTGACAGACGGTGGTCTCTACCGGGTCCTGATCTTTGAAGAGGAGTGCGCGCTTGAGATGGCCCGGCGTGAGCAAGTCTCGGCGCGTCAGCGCATGAAACCTGAGGCGGTCGTGGCTGCCGACCAGCTGTGGCGCCGGCAGCGGCAGCCGGACACGCTCAAACTGGGCGATGACGCTCGCTGGAACGAAGGCACGACGAGCGTCTGCACCGCGTGGCTCGCGATCGCTGTTGCCTATCGTCAGTTGGGATCGATCAACCTTCCCGCGCTTCGGATAGCGCTCTTCATTCTGAATTATGTCGATCGTGGCGTCGCGGTAGCGCTGTCCCGAGCGATGACCGCGGGTCTGCCCGGATGGAGCCCGCTGTTGGATTCATCAGTCGCGGACGCCTATGAGCAGCAAACGGCGTTGTGGGAGCAGCTCCACCACCGGTCCGACGACGCGGCCGAGCTCGATGACCCATCGGACACGACCGAGTACGCGCTTGCGCTCTTGCATACCGGCAGACACCAGGACGCCTTGGACGTCACCAAGCGACTGGTCAAGCAGACTGCATATGCACCCGATGCCACTCTGACCGACCAGCTCCGGGAACTCAAGTCCACACACGCGTATGCCCTAGCTCGCAACGGGCGAGTCGACGAAGCCCTCGCCCTGATTGCGCCCGAAATCGCCAAACTGAATCACCTAAACCTCTACGACCAGTGCGAGTTCCTCCACTTGCTTGGTGATCTCATGGAGAAACAGGGAAAGCCGGCGGCCGCTGTCACGTACTTCTTGCAGGAAAGAGCGCTGCGTTCGCCAGCGCTCCACAGGCGTCTTCATAACCGGCAGCACCTTCTCCGCGTGCTGATCCATACCCAGCGCGATCCGGATCTGATCGTCGAGATCGCTCTGGAAGGACTGAGATTCGCGGACACGGCGCAGGCGGCAACGGAGGTTGAAACGTTCGCGACGACCCTCGTCGACTACGCCGACCTTCTGTCCGAGGAGGCGCGCAGCAAGACCCTCGCCAGCCTTCCCGGCGAGTCCGCGCTCGCGGACGGCACGGCTGTGGGGATGGCGCGTACGGCGTTCGGAACCACTATCGCCGAGCCACTCACCGACTCGCAGCGTGCCGTCTTACAGGGGCACCTAGCCTCCGCCGGGGCGTTCAAAGCATTCGCATGCGTTCGCCTCGCATTGCTCCCGAACACGCTCGTTCCCGAGAGGGTCCGTCTGCTTAGCCTCGATCCACCGCTGCGCATCAGTGATTCCGTCCGGCGGTGAGATTTAAATGACCTCCTGAGCAGGCAGAAAGCTGTCGTGTACGGCGACGGCGGGCCTGCAACAGGAGGTCACCCATATGGTGCATGACGCGGCGGACGTTCCGGGCGGGCCGGGGAGCCTCGATTCGTTGAAGGTGGTGTTCGACGAGCAGCGACTGGTCACCGACGCGGGGCTGTTGTTGACCGCGACGCTCGCTGACCGGCTCGGCGTTGAGCAGCTCGTGAACGAGTCGGTGTGGCTGGGGTACCGGGTGCCCGGGGCGGCGCTGCCAGGTCGCAAGGTGATGAGCCTTGTGCACGGGATGCTCGCCGGCGCGGACAGCATCGATCAGATGAACGTGCTCCGAGCCGGGTCAAGCGGCCTGGTCCTCGGGCATCGGGTGATGGCCCCCTCGACCCTTGGGACGTTCTTGCGCGCGTTTTCGTTCGGGCACGTCCGCCAACTCGACCACGTTCTGGACACCTCGCTCGCGCGCGCGTGGGAGTCTGGCGCGGGACCCGGTGAGCTGCCGTTGGTGATCGACATCGACAGCTTCATCGGGGAGGTCCATGGCGATCACAAGCAGGGCGCCTCCTACGGCTACACCCGCCAGCTCGGCTACCACCCGATCCTCGCGGTGCGCTCTGACACCGGAGAGGTGCTGCACATCCGCAACCGCAAGGGGAAGGCCAATACGCAACGCGGCGCCACTCGATTCGTTGACGAGCTGCTCGCCCGCGTGCGCCGCGCCGGCCATGACGGCCTGATCGTGATCCGCGCCGACAGCGGGTTTGAGAACTACAAGGTGATGCGGGCGCTCGATCGTGCAGGGGTGGAGTTCTCGATCGGCGTCAAGCAGTCAAAGACGATCCGCGCCCTGATCGCCGAGATCCCGGGGGCCGACTGGGTCACGGTCGCTGACTACCCCGAGACCGGAGAGGCGCAGATCGCCGAGACGATGCTCGGTGATTGGCGGTTGATTGTGCGCCGCACCCGGCTCGTCGGCGCCCAAGCCGAACTGTTCCCCGACTGGCGCCACCACTGCTTCGCGACCAACCGGACCGTCCCGACCCTCGCGGCCGACATCGATCACCGTGACCACGCGACCATCGAGCTGGTCATCCGCGATCTCAAAGACCAGGCCCTCGCTCACTTCCCCTCCGGCCAGTTCAACGCCAACAGCGCCTGGACCGTGATCGCCGCGCTCGCGCACAACCTCGGACGCTGGGTCACCCAGATCGGGCAGCCCCACCACCCCGTCCAAACCGCTCGCTCCCGACGCCGCCAGCTTCTCCAGATCCCCGGTCGCCTGACCCACACCAGCCGGCAATGGACACTCCGAATGCCCGCCCGCTGGCCCTGGCAACACGCCTTCACCACCGTCCTGAACATGATCCGCGCTCTCCCCGCGCTGACCTGACCGGATCACGCGGGAGCACCGACGTCGAGCAGACCCCGACGGCACACGCCGCGATCACCCCCGACCGAAAACACGGCGCACGGCGTCACCGAGGCAACACCGAGCACCGGACCACCACCAAAAGCCACCAGCCCGAACGGTCACCGACCCGTTACTCGCCCAATCCGGTGAAAACTGCATCACCCGCACGGCGGATCGGTGCTTTCAGGCTTAGGCTGGCTGCGGCGGAGGCCGGTCGACAAGGTCAAAACGCACGTCTCTGGCTTCTCGGAGCCCTGTGGGATGCTGAGGACTGGGAAAGCCTCGGCCAACACGCGACGCGCCTTCGATTGAGCTACCCGACGCATAGCGGCGTGCACGCAGCACTATTTGCGAGCGCCTATCAAGACGGAAGAGTCCAAGATGCGATCGAGCACTTGGCTAGGGCGTTCTGCTACTCCTACTCCGTTCGCCTCGCTAAGGCGTCACCCCGACTCGCGCGAATGATCGAAGGCGTCGGCGGCGAATTTCTGCAGGAGGTTCAGACGCGCACGATGTCGATGCTGGTCGAGCTCTCAGACCAGCTCGAAGGCGGGGTCGAAACAGCGGAGACGGTCCTGCCGGGAATGTCACTAAGCGATGTGCTCAATCGGGTCTACGATTACAACAAGTACGAAGATCCCCTGGACCCTCGCGTGATCGACACCTTGATTGGGATGTCCGAGAGCGCGTGGGATCGTGCTGACTATTCGGTCGCGATTAACGCTAGGAGGCGTGCCTGTCAGTTCATCGAGAGAACCGGGGACATACCCCGGTTGGCGGTGGAACTCGGCTGGCTTGCCACCCTCGTCAAACAGGCGGGAAACCTCGAGGAGGCGCTGAGTCTCTTCCAGCGCGCGATAGACGCGGGAGCCGACCACCTATCACCGAGGGAAAGGTGCAGCCTGCTAGGGCGCTACGCGAATCTCCTTCACAAAATCGGCGACTACGACCCTGCAGTGCGGATGCAATGGCTCGCCGTCCTGGCCCAGAAAGAATGGCTGCCGGGTCCGAGAGGATCATTCCCACCGGCCAAGGAGGTCCTTGATAGCGCGCTCGATCCGGACGGTCTCGACACGATCGACCTCGTGGCATGGCCTCTCCTCGCGGTGAACTTGGCGAACTGTCTGGAATCAGCAGGACACTACGACCTGGCGACACACGCCTTAGGCGCCACGGCCATCGCAGTGGCGATGGTCAACAGAGCGAAGCCGGCGACGCCGGGCGGTCCGTTCGGCGTCGAGACGGAGCGGATATTCGCGAACGTTCGCGCCCGACTCGCCGCTCGCGGCATGGGCGTCCCGTCAATCCCTGAATAGGAGACACCGAGAATCGAGAGTCTTGGCATTGCGCCGGTCAGGTGACCACGTTGGCACAAGCAAGGGCCCTCGGCGTGGCTTCCAGATGGCGCGCGTGCTGTCGTGCGCTGAGAGCGCCTAGACTCGCAGCGACGGGGCGCCGGTGACCTTGCAGATTGCCCGTACATGATGAAGCAGCCACCTGGTCCGTGATGGCGCCGCGGCTGCTTGCGTGACAGAAGCCCCGTAGCGGTCGCCGACCTCGCGCCCACAAAGCAGGTCGCGACCCGTCGGGCGCATCGGTCCCGCTCCTCGCCAGAACCAGGTACGCCCCATTCGGCACCAAGCAGGCGTCGACAACTCTCCTCGCGCTTACGGCGCGCTTCAGCGTTGCCTTGAATCCATAGGCCCAGCGTGGCCCTTTGCTCCGGACGGCACGGCAGATGCCGCTTCCGGCCAGCCGAGCGCCCGACAGGCCTCCGCCCAGCTCCCGAGCTTGCGCGAGACGATCGTCGCGGTTGGGTAGCCGGGGCCGGGTGAGCGATACAGCTCGCGCGAGCTGGGCGGCCTCCCGAGCTGGCCCTCCAGGCGGCGCAAGGCGTCCAACACGGTCGCGCGCGTCCACTTGTCGACCTCGTGGTTCAGCTCGAGGCCGGCGGCCTGCAGACCGGCGTTCCAGGATCCGAAGTGGTTGCGAACGATCCCCACCGTCGGTCGCCCCGGCGCTGCGTGGAACCAGTCAGCCGAGCGCGGCGGACGGCCGCGAGCGCGCGCATCGGCGCGGAGTGCCTCGATTACTCGCTCGCGCGTCCAGCCGCGCTCGTATCTGAGCGGCAGCCCGGCCGCCTCGAGCGCACGATTCCACGAGCCGCCGAAGATCGCCAGCACGGTCTTGGTCGACGGACGCTCCGCGGAGCGGCTCGACCAGTCGGCCTGTCTCGGGGGCTGTCCGCGCCTGTCGGCGTCGCCCTGCAGGGCGGCGATCACACGCGCGCGCGTCCAGGCGTCCGGCGGCGTCAGCCCGGCCACTCGGAGCATGGCGTCCCATCCGCCGTAGCGGCCGCTCAGCACGGTCGCGCTCGGCCAGCCTCGCTCACCGGCAAGCGCCTTGTACTCCTTCCACGTGGGCGGTCGGCCGAACTCGCGCCTCGCAGCCACCAGCGCCGCGACAAGCTCCGCCTCGCTCCAGACGGCAACCCTCCCCGGCGCCGGGAGCCCGCACGCACGCTTCGCCGCGTTCCACGATCCGAACCGCTTCTTGGCGGCGCCCGCGCTCGGCCACCCGCGCTCGCGCGCAAGCTCGGCGAAATCCGCCCGAGTCAGCTTGTCACCGAGCTCCCAGCTGGCCGTGCGCAACGCTGCCAGCATCTCGTCGTCGCCGCGGCGGCCCCCCTCCGGGAACTCCCACCCGAGCTCGCGGCACGCGTCGTTCCAGCTGCCGAGCGTGCGCCGCACGATCGCGGTGCTCGGGTAGTCAGACCCCGGATGGTGCTCCAGCTCGCCCGAGGTCGGGGGCCTGCCGAGCTCCCGCTCGCGGCGGCGCAAGGCGGTGAGCACGGTCTCTCGCGTCCAGCGGGCCGGGTCGTGGCTCACTTCGAGCCCCGCCGCCTGCAACCCGGCGTTCCACGATCCGAACAGCTTCTCGACGATGCCGACCTGCGGGCGATCCGCGGCCGGCCGCCGCCAGTCGTCCCGGCGCGGTGCGTGGCCGCGATCGCGTGCGTCGCCGCGGAGCGCGTCGATCACCGCCTCCGGCGTCCACTTGCCCATCTCGTGGGTGACCTGAAGCCCGGCCGCTCGAAGAGCAGCGTTCCACGAGCCGAAGTGGTCGAGCACAGCGCGCACACCGGGCTCCGTCCGCGAGCGACCCTTCCACTCGTTCCGCCGCGGCGAGCGCCCGCGCGAGTCAGCGTCTCCGCGCAGCGCCGCGATCACGTGCTCGTCGGTGAACGCTCTTCGCCTGGACGGCGCTCGCACCCCGGGCTCGGCGCCTTGAGGGGCCGTGCGATCGACGACTCGAGCCGCGTCCAGCGCGTTCGTCCAGCTTCCGAAGCAGTCGACCACGGCGCGGCGAGAAGGGTGGGTGTCGCCGGTCGGCATGGCGGTCCACTCGCTGACAGTGGGCGCGCGGCCGCGGACGCGTGTCCACTCGCGCAGCGACTCGATGATCAGCTCGGGCGTCCATGGACGCGGTTGAGAGCTCAGACCGGCCGCGTCGAGCGCGCTCGCCCACGAGCCAAAGCGCCTGACGACAACCTGCGAGCTCGGACGCCCACCGTCAGGATCGCCTGCACGCCAGTCGGCTGGGCGCGGCGCGTGACCGCGCGCCACCGTCCACGCTCCGAGAGCGTCCAGGATCCGCTCGCGCGGCCACCGGCGAGCAGGCACCGGTTCGATGCCGGCCGCGCTCAACGTCGCGTGCCAGCTGCCGAACCGCCGCCTCAGCGTCGCCACTCGCGGTCGCCCACGCTGGAGGTCGCTCGGGCGCGGTGGTCGGCCTAGCTCCCGTCGAACCGCGCGCAGCGCCGCGATCAACTCGCCGTCGGACCGCACGACGCGGTAGGGCGACGCGCCGAACTCGCCGAGCGCCGCTGCCCACGATCCGAACAGCGTCCGGACCGTGCCCACGCTCGGCATGCCGGGGTAGCCCGCGAGATCGCTGCTACGCGGGGCGCGGCCGAGCTCGTCGGCCAGCTCCTGCAGCGCGGCCAGCGCCCGCTCGCGAGTCCACCGCGGGCGCGGGCGCGTGGGCGGATCGCCCGCCGCGGCCACGAGCTCGCCCCAGCGCCCGAACACGCCATCGACCTCACCGGCGCTCGGCCAGCAAGGAAAGCCGCTGTGCCACTTCTCCGACTGCGCCAGCTCGGGGGACCAGTCCACCTTCAAAGGCCGGCTCCCCGTCTCCGCCTGCCACGCCCGGTAGGCAGCGAGCACGCTCTCACGATCCCACGCCAGCGGCCGCGCCGCCCGCGACGCGCACCGCCGGCAGCGCGGCGGTCGCGAACGTGACTTGATCACCGGCTCGCCGCACGCGCACGTGCTCGCGCTCAGGTACGTCGACACCGTCGACGGCGTGACTTCGAGCAGCGCCGCGATCTCAGCTTGCCGCATGCCCTGCGCCGCAAGGCGCCGCGCCCCTTCGACGCGCTCGCGCAGCGTGCCCGGCGGCCGGCGTGAGGTCACCGCGATCCCAGCGGCCGCGAGGCCATCCGACCACGAGCCGAAATACTTTGCGACGGTCGTCGCGCTCGGCCAGCGGGGATGCTCCCGCTCCCACATCCGGCAGTGCGCGTTGTACAGCCCAAGCGCCCGGGCGGAGCTCGGCACCCACTCGTAGATCCGCGGCGGATCGCCGGTGACCCGCAACCAATCCTGGAGCGCGTCCACGATCCGGTCCGCCGACCACGTGCCCTGCGGCACCCACCGCTCCGCCGGGCGCCATCGCGACCAACCGCGCACAACCTCCGAGCGCGCTCCCGCCGAGCCGGCTCGTGCCGACTTCCCCGCGGCGAGGCCTTCGCCGGCGGGCTCGAGCGCCCGGCCCGGCGTTGGTTTCGTCCGCTGAGCTGGCATCGGATGAATTTTCGCGCGTGCCACGGTCAGCGAGCAGGAAGGACGCCGTCCCCGAAGCATGAGGCCGGGGCGGCCAGTTCGAGGCTCCAAATCCTGAGGACCCGACCCACGGCCAAGCGCCGTGTACGCCGCGTGTAGCGAGGCTCGATCGCGACTACGCGCGGCGAGGCGGGCGACACCTGCAGGGGCGCGAAACGACACCTGCGGGGGCGAATGTCGAGACCGGAGTCCCCTACCTCGATCGCACCCGCCGCGAGACAGTCGCCGGTACTCATCGGCGCGCGCCTCCACGCCAAGAGCAGAACAGGAGGACAACAGAGATGGCAACGGCTTCATCCTCCCGACCGCCGGGGCGCGCCGCTGGCGATGCCAGCTGCTCGCGCTGCGCCCGGCTCGGGCGTACATGCCCATCCTGCGCGCAGCGCCGCCGCATCGCCTGGCGGCTCGTCGAGCGGCAGGGTCAGACGATCGAGCAGGCGGCCGCGAGGCTCGACCTGAGTACCGTCGGGGTTCGTCGGCTCGTGCAGGACGAACGCGACCGCCGAGACCTCGAGCGGTATCGGTTTGACAGCATCCCGGTCACCAGAGCTCGCGCCTTCCTCGAACGGGAGCTCGCGCGCGATCCGGGATTGACGCGTGCCGAGGTCGCCCATCGGATGGGGATCCGCCAGGCCGACTTCGATCGGGCGTTCGGCTACGCCCCCGCCAAGCACGGCACGCTCCAGACTCGAGTTGGCATCGCGACGGCGAGCCGCCTGGTGCGCGCTCTGGGCCGCGCGCCTTACGAGCTCGAGGGTTGTTGATGAGCGGCCCGGCGGTGCGGCTGGTTTTCGCGGGCCGCACCGCCGCTCATCATCAGCAGGGGGCAGCAGCAACAGCAGCAGCGGCTATGGCGTGACGCTCACGAAGACCTTGCGACTTCTTGCGACGGCCCAAGGAAAATCGCTTTCGGGAATCGTGGTCACCCAGAACGGATAACTGGCGCTCCCGGCGCCTCCCAGGAACGTGTACGTGGTTCGGAACTTGCCGTTTCGTCCCGTGCGAATGTGCTGGACGTCGATCATTCGGCCGTTGTAGTTCAGCGACACGGACAGCGCCTCGCCAATCGGCGGGACATAGCCGCCGCGAAGCCGGCCGGTGATCTTAATCGTGTCTCCCCACCGGACGTGCAATGGGCGGATTCTCAGCTTCACAGACGCCGGCACGACCACTCGCGCATAGGAGGACGTCGCTGGCTCGGTGCTCGAGGTGCCGTCGTAGACGGCCTCGATGAGCCTCGAGGGCCCTCGTGGTAGTTTGGCCGTCCAGGCGCCATCGGCCGCCGTCGTGGTTATCGCCACCTGACGGAAGTGCTCGAGGCCGTTGTCGGCAGCGGTCAAGATCCGCACCGTCTGACCGCCGAGCGCCGTCCCGGTCGGGATTCCGAGCCAGCCGCTGATCGTCGTATGTGTGCCGAACTTGATGTGCCTCTTCGCCTTCGTCACGACATGGGGCGGCACCGGAACACGCACAGTCCGCCAGCCGCCGTGAACGCGGATGCGGCGGCGAACGATGTGCGGGTGACAGCGCACGACCTTGATCGTGCGCGTCTGCGCCGGAAGCTTCACTTTCACTGGGCGGCCGTGGTAGCGCCCGGTCACCCAGTGCGCCGGGATGCGGACCCGCTCGCGCCCCTTGTGGCAGCGCAAGGCGTCGGCGATATGGGCAAACGACGCGCCGATCACTGTCGGCTCGCGGATGTAAAGAGTCCAGCTGGATACCGGCGACGTCGCCGCTGTTCCTTGCGGATCGATCGCTCCGTTCTGTCCGTAGCATCGCGCGGTGTGCGGGCCAAGTCCGCTGACCGGAATCTGCGCGCTCGCGCCTGAGTACCAGTCGTAGGGTGAGCCGTCCAGCGAGCACGCGATCGATACCCCGCTCGGTCCGGCGCTGGCGGACGCGGTGATGTACTGGGTTCCGGCTGTGGACAGGGCATCGGTGGGACCGCTCAACGTCAACCCGACCGGCGTGTTGTCGACTTCGAGCGTCTCGCTCGGCGATGACACGTTGGCGGGGCTGGCCGCATCGCTGGCGGACAGCATCAACGACAACGCCCCGTTCGCGTACTGGGTGGTGTTGATCGTCGCGCCCATCGTCTGCGTGCTCGGGCATTGCGTCCAGCTATGCGTATTCGGAGTGGCGTCGTACGGGCCCTGGACCGAGGCACCGTTGATGATCTCCCGCATGCTGCAGATCCCGTCGTCCGCGCTGGCCTGGAATGAGGCCGGCCAGCCTGATCCGCGGATCCACCGCCCTCCCTGATACCAGATGTTGTTCGAGCCCAGCTCAAGCAGGCTGGGAGGCGTGCTGTCCACCGCGACTAGCTGAACGCCACGGACATCAAGGATCTGGTACGGCGCTCCGCACTGGCTGATCGTACAAGTTACCTGCCAGCCGAAATATCTGCTCGGGCCGACCCAGCGATTGATACCGGACCCGTAGTACATGCCACCGCAACAGTTGTTCACCGGCGAGATGGTCTGTGTCCCGCCGTTCCAGAAGAAGCTCGCGTTGAACCCATCGCCGCTGAGTGGGTCAATGAGCACTTCGTTGACGGGCGTTATGGCATGCACGATTTGGATTGAAGGCGGAGTTACGGTGTGCCACTGGACACTCTGCCCCTTCTTCGCCGCGCTTGAGCCAGGTGTGATCTGGAAGGAGCGTCCCTGAGGGCATTCGTTCGGCGTGCTGAACGCGCCGTTGGCTGCTCCGTCCCACACCAGTCCGTCGACATCCGTGTCGTTACCGCCGTCTCCAAAGCCTGAGCAAGAAGTCATCGTGATGGAGCCGGCCCGCGCGTTCTCGGCAAAGGTGCTCAGCAATGCCACAGATCCAACGAAGATGAGCAGCGCCGTTGCGACCATCCGAGTGATTCCGTGTCGCGAGGCGAGCATGCTCAGCGCGGCGTAGAGCAGAGCAGGTCCATGTCGTACGGCAACGCGACGGCTTGGCCCTGCGAGTTATAGGTCTGGACGATGCTCTGCTCGCCCCTGCCCTTCGAGTCGAATGCGTCGGCCAAAACGTAACCGGGAATGGCCTGATCACCGATGCCACTGAGGTCGACGCTGCCGACTACCGCACAAGAACTCGTCGGGCGCGTATGCCAGGTGATGATGTTTCGTCCCGGTGCGACCCCGCTCTCCGCAACCACCCGCACCCCGGCGGTTGACGCCGTGATGCGCCCGTTGGCATTGACGCTCGCCCATGCCCGTGTGTACCCGCCAATATTGTGAGGGTTTAGCTTCACGGGATCGATCGAGTGGTTGGCCAGGCTGACCGCGGCGTAGCTGGTGCCGCCCAGCGCGATGAAGAGCGAGATGTAACCGACGAACTGTCGCCGTACGTGGTCAAGGGATCGCCTCAATGCAGAGCTCCTATTCGTTTGGGTCATCCTGGGTAGCCGGGTCCGAACGGCGCGGCGCCGCTCGAGCCTCCGCGGCTGGTGGCGGCACCAGCGCCAGTTCCCGCGCCACTGATGACTTCGTGTGAAGTCGAGGGCGCCGCTGCCGTAGAGACCGAAGGCTGGCGCGGCAGCGGGGGCGGAGCAGAAGAAGGAACGGAGCGCGCGTGTGCTGGCGATGGGGGCGACGCCGGCGGATGAGCGTGGGCCCGGGCCGAGGCTGTGTGCGAAGCGACCTGTCGCTGAAGCTGGCGCGTGCTGCTCGGGCGAGCACGGCGAGACGCTTGGAGACGACGCACCGAGCGCCGTGACGTGAGCTGAGGCGCTTGCGACGTGATCGTGCGCGTGATACGTGTCGGTCGAGAGATGCCAACGCTGGGTGAGGCCACGAAACGGCAGGCGAC
>Ga0302177_10002568_pt1 | contig 12770 bp, 8 predicted proteins | sample I_Palsa_E1_2_FD_198780 | JGI IMG/M metagenome (GOLD analysis project Ga0302177, IMG submission 198780) | Peat permafrost microbial communities from Stordalen Mire near Abisko, Sweden - I_Palsa_E1_2 | ecosystem: Environmental > Terrestrial > Soil > Palsa > Peat permafrost | place: Sweden: Abisko... | reverse complement strand
GACACGCCCTCGCACACCGGCACCGAGAACCTGATCATGGCGGCGTCGCTGGCGCCGGGCAAGACCATCATCGACAACACCGCGCAAGAGCCCGAGGTCCTCGACGTCATCGCGTTCCTGACCAAGATGGGCGCGCGGATCACCGGCGGCGGCACCGGCTTCATCACCGTGCACGGCGTCGACGAGCTCACCGCGGTCGAGCACACGGTGATGGCGGACCGCATCGACGCAGGCGTGTTCGCGATGGCGGCGGCGATCACCGGCGGCGAGCTGAACCTGGTCGGCGCCTCCCTGGAGCACTTCGGCGTGGTGCGGTGGAAGCTGGAGCAGATGGGGGTGGAGTTCGCCACCAACGGCGCGGTGGTGTCGGTCCGGATGGACCGGCCGCTGCGCCCCATCAACGTCATCACCAGCCCCTACCCCGGATTCGCCACCGACCTGCAGTCCCCGATCATGGCGGTGGCGTGCCTGGCCGACGGGGCCTCCTACATTCGCGAGACAATCTTCGACGGGCGCTACCTGCTGGTCGGCGAGCTGACGAAGATGGGCGCCAAGGTCGAGATGGACGGCAGCGCGGTCATCGTGCACGGCCCTTCGCCGTTCCATGGGGCCGAGGTGGTGGCGCACGACCTGCGCACCGGCATCGCGCTGGTGCTGGCGGGGCTGGCGGCGGAGGGCGAGACGCTGGTGACGCCCGCGTACCCGATCGACCGGGGGCACGCGGCCATCGCCCAGCGCTTCAACTCCCTCGGCGCGGACATCACCGCCGTGCCCGCGGACGCCTAGCACGTTTTTCGCGGTGCCGGCGGACGCGTAGCGCTTTTTTCGCGGTGCCGGCGGACGCGTAGCGCGTTTTCGCCGCGTAGGTCTGGCCGCTACTACCCTGCGATCGCCTCGTCGTAGAGCTGCCTGATGGCGTCGTCGAGGTAGGCGCTGTAGGAGACGCTGGCCGTGTCCCCGCCCTGCTGGTATCCGCCGATCACGCCGACGATGTGGCCGGTCCCGGTGGCCGAGTCGAAGCGGGTGATCCAGGGACTGCCGCTGGTGCCGCCGGTGAAGCCGCCGCAGCTGAACTCCAGCTGGCTCGCGCTCTGCTCGGCAGTCCAGTTCCGGCAGGTGATGGGCTCACCGGAGCTCTGCGGGTAACCCGTGACCCGGACCAGGTTCCGGTAGCCCGAGTTGAAGGCCAGGGTGTTGGCGCCAAGCACCTGCTCGATGTTCTCGCCGTCCCGGGGATCGAGCACGACGAAGCCCACGTCAAGATCGGGGGCGGCCGTGCTGGCCCAGCCCGGGGCTACCAGCAGCCGGGCGGGCGTCCAGATGCCGTAGGGCGCTTCCCCGTCCCGGTAGTCGGGGATGAACACGAGGTCGCTGCGGTATCCGCTGCCGTCACCGCCGTTTATGCAGTGCGCCGCCGTGACCAGCAGGTCGCGGCCCGGGCTGGACACCACGCTGGCCGTGCAGAAATGGTCATCGCTGCCGACCCGCAGGAACAGCGCGCCGACGCGTGTGGCCTTCAGGGAGGTATGCGCGCTCGGCGATGCGCCCGCCGACGGGACGGCCGCCATCCGGCTCGCCCGAAAGGCCGTAGCCCTGAGCAGCCGGCCCTCGGTCCAGTAACCGACGGCCCTGGCGGTTCCCGCGGTCCCGGCGGTTCCCGCGGTCCCGGCGGTTCCCGCGGTCCCGGCGGCCCCCGTGGTCCCGGTCGGCGGGGACCGTTGGGTGGCCGGAGCGGTGGCCGAAGCGGTCCCCGGCGAGGAACATCCGCCTATCGTGACGCACGCCAGCATGATGGCAGCCACGCGCAACCTGACCAAGCTCCCCGCCCCCCCGAACGGTAATCTCCCCCGGCCTGGTACGGGTCCCCCGGCGCCCCTAGCCGTATGGTCCGCTAACAGCGGAAGCTTCCCGCCCGTCCCCAGATATACCCATACGCTAGCAGTATGCGGGTTCTCATCCTGGGGGGCACCCGGTTCATCGGCCGCCGGATCGCCGCGGACCTGGTGGCCCGCGGCGATGAGGTCACCATCGTGCACCGGGGCCAGACCGAGACGGCGGAACCTGACGGCTGCGTCCACTGGCACACCGACCGGGCCGCGTTCGCCGAGTTGTCCGCCCAGGTGCGTGCCCTGCGTCCCGACGCCGTGATCGACACCCGCGCGATGACCAAGGCGGATGCCGAGGCCGTCCTGCCGCACCTGCCGGACGCTCACCTGGTGCTGCTTTCGAGCATCGACGTGTACCGGGCCTACGAGCTGATCCTGGCGGGCCGGGGCGGCGAGCCGGTGCCGATCTCCGAGGAATCGCCGGTGCGCGAGGGCCGGTACCCGCTCCGCGGCCTGCTCCCCGGTCTCGGCGAGCACTACGACAAGCTCGACGTGGAACCCGGTTACCTCGCCCGCGGCGGCACGGCGCTGCGACTGTCGATGATCTACGGCGAGCACGACGGACAGCGACGCGAGGAGTTCATCCTCCGCCGGGTGCGGGCGGGCCGGCGCCGCATCCCGATCGGCGCGGGCACCAGCCTCGACACCCGCTGTTAGGTGGGCGACGTGGCTTCCGCCGTGCTGGCGGCCCTGGACCAGCCGCCGGCCGCGGCCGGCCAGGTGTTCAACGTCGGCGACCCAGTCACCGACACCGTCCGCGACTACGCGGGCCAGATCCTGGCGGCGGCCGGGTACCCGGCGGAGCTGGTCACGGTGCCCGAGCCTTTGGTGCCGGACGACATGGAAGCGACCAAGAGCATCGCCCAGCACCTCCTGGTCGACAGCAGCAAGGCGATGACCCGGCTCGGCTGGCGTCCCACCAACCCGGCGCATACCATCCCGGTCTCGGTGCGCTGGCACCTAGCCAATCCGCCGGCCCACCCCGACCAGGACTTCTCCCCCGACGACCGCGCCCTAGCCGCCGCAGGCTAGTCGGCGCGGGCGAGCCGACGCGCCCTAGCCGCCGCCCAGCGTCTTCCGGACAGCTGCGATTACGTCGCCTAGGCTGCGACACAAGCTAGACATGGCAGATTGTGTGGTGGATCCGGGCTCCGTGGTGGATCCAGTGCACGCGGATGCACCGGATCCACCACTAGGCCCGGATCCACCACTAAAATTCCAGCGGCCTGTTGCCAGAGGGTCTGATGTTGCGCGAGCGCCTCAAAGTTGGCGACGTCTTGTCTCACACGCCGGGTGTTACCGCCTAGGCACTGCGGGCGGGCCTGACGGTGCGGGCGGGCCTGACGGTGCGGGCGGGCCTGACGGTGCGGGCGGGCCTGACGGTGCGGGCGGGCCTGACGGTGCGGGCGGGCCAGACGGTGCGGGCGGGCCAGGGGGTGCGGGCGGCCCATTAGAGGGTGCGCTGGGGGAAGGCGCGGGCGATGGTTAGGAGGGTGTCGTTGGCTTCGGCGTCGCCGATGGTGACCCGGGCGCCCTCGGCGGCGAACGGGCGGACCGCGATGCCTTCCGCCTCGCAGGCGGCGGCGAAGGCCCCGGTGTGCTCGCCCAGCCGGAGCCAGACGAAGTTGGCCTCGGTCGGGGGCACGGTCCAGCCGTCGGCGACCAGCGCCTCGCGCACCCTGGTCCGCTCCTTGACGATGAGCTCCACGCGTTCGAGCAACTCGTCCTCGGCGGCCAGCGACGCGACCGCGGCGGCCTGCGCGATGCTGTTCACGCTGAACGGCAGCATGGTCATCCGGACCGCCGCCGCCACCGGCTCGTGCGCCACCAGGAACCCGGCGCGCAACCCGGCCAGGCCGTACGCCTTGGAGAACGTGCGCAGCACCGCGACGTTCGGCCGGTCCCGGTACAGCTGCATCCCGTCCGGCACGGCTTCGTCGCGGATGTACTCGTGGTACGCCTCATCGAGAACGACCAGGCAATCCGGTGGCACCCGGTCGAGGAACTCCCCGAGCTCGCCCGCATGGACCACGGTACCCGTCGGGTTGTTGGGGTTGCAGACGAAGATGAGCCTGGTACGCGGGGTGATAGCGTCCGCCATCACGGCCAGGTCGTGGGTTTCGTCCCGCAGCGGCACCCGGACCGATTCGGTCGCGGCTAGATCCGCCAGCGTCGGGTACGCCTCGAAGGAACGCCACGCGTAGATCACCTCGGCGCCGGGCTCACCGACGGCCTCGAGCAGCTGCTGCGCCACGCCGACCGAGCCGCAGCCGACCGCGACGTGCCCCAGCGGGACGTCGAACCGGTCGGCGATGGCCTGGATCAGCCGCTGCGCTCCGTTATCCGGGTACCGGTTGACCGATCGCGCCGCCTCGGCGATGACGTCGACCACCGAGGGCAGCGGCGCGAAGGGGGACTCGTTTGACGACAGCTTGTGCGTCCGCCCGGTGCGGCTGACCGGCGTCCGGCCCGGCTGGTAAGCGGGGAAGCCGTCAAGCACCGAACGGAAACGAGGCGATGCGTCAGTCATGCCACCAGTTTGCACCACCTAGGACAGTGACTGCTCGGCGTGGGAGTAGGCCTGGCTGGTCAGAGTCTTGACGCCTTGCTGCGAAGCGTCGGGGCCCACCATGGTGACCGCGCCGACGAACCCGCGGCCCCGGTAGACCACCGACCATACGTCCACCTGGGCGTAGCCCGAGGCCTTGACGTTCAGCGCCCGGGCCTGGTCGGCCAGGCCGCCCAAGATGGACTGGCGCACCGTGTAACTGTAGGTCTTGCCGTCTATGGTGGCCTTGTAGTGCGAGCATCCGGCCGGCAGCTGGTCGCTCAGGGCCGTCTTCGCGAGCTGCGACGATGCCGAGACCAGCACCTCGGACACGCCATCACGGCCGACCCGGAACGTCACTACCGCCGCCGGAGCATGCGAGAAGGCGGCCGAGTTGAACCCCGCTACCGTCGCCTGGGCGCACTTGGCCGGGATGACCTTGACGCCTTTCATGCTCTGCTTGCTCGTCTGGACGTCTGGCAGCGTCCCGTAGTCACCGGCCTCGGCGGCCGCGGCCGGGCGTTCCCCGCTCACCTTGGTCAGCAGCGCGTCCTTCAACTGGCTGGCGGTGTAGGCCTTGGGCCCGGTGATGACGGCCACGCCAGCCTTCTGCGTCGCCTTGGCCTGGCTGGTGCTGGCCGAAGCACCGCAGCCGGCCACGGCGGCAGCGGCCAGCAATGCCAGCGCGGTGGTGGCCAGCGCGGTAGTGGCCAGCGCGGGCCGCGGCCAGTGACGAAGAGACATAAACAGGCCCTTCTGACGCTACGAATTCTTTCAGTTTCGAAGCGCGAGGATAGCCCACGATAAGTAATTAGACCGGCGCTTTGAGTAAACCAGTGGGCAGCCGACCGATCACTTCGCACGCACAGAGGAGGCGGGGGCTAGGCGTGGGTCTGGGCAGGTAGGAGGGCGCGGAGTGTCACCCGGGGTCGCCGTGGCGGGTGCTGGGGGGTGCGGCGGCCTCGCGCCGCCGCCAGTCTTCGGGCAGGGTGACCTCGAGCACGTCATCGACGGTGATGACGCCGAGTAGGCGGCGCGCGTCGTCGACCACGGGGATGGTGATGAGGTTGTAATCGGTCATCAGGACGGCCACATCGGTGATGTCGGTGTCCGCGCCGACCCGGACCGGATCGGTGTCGGACACGTCGATCAGGATGGTGCCCGGATCGGCCTGGACCAGGGTGACCAGCCGGGCCACGCCGCGCAGGCCGCCGGCTGCGTCGACGGCGTGCACGCTGGTCAGCGCCTCGGGCTGGAGCAGAGCGGACTCGCGCACCCGGGCCAGGGCATCGCTGACCGTGGCCAGGCAGGGCAGCGCGATGTAGTCCATTCCCATCAGACCGCCCGCGCTGGTGCTGTTGAACCCCATCAGGGTCAGCACCTTGGCTCGCTGGGCGGGCGGCAGCAGGTCGAGCACCGGCTGGCGGCGCGGCTGCGGCAATTCGGCGATCGCGTCCGCGGCGTCATCCGCGCGCATCCTGGCCAGCACGGCGGCGATCTCCTCGTCGGTGCGCGCGTCAAGCAGCCGGGTAGCCAGGTCCTCGTCGAGTTCCTCGAAGACATCGGCTTCCAGTTCGGGGTCGGCGTGCACCCGGCCGAGGATCTCCGTCTCCTCCTCCTTGGAGGCGTTTTCCAGCAGGTCGGCGATCTGGGCCGGCTTCAGCCTGCGGATGCGCGCGAACGGCCCGCGGAGCAGCGCGCTGCTCTCGTGCCCGATTAGCCACTCGAAGTCGTGCCAGTCCCGGAACACCGCCGTATCGTCCTGAGGTTGCGGGGCGAGCAGACCGAACATCCGGCGCTGGGGTGCCGGGGCGAGCAGCCCGAACGGCTGGCGCGGGCGCCGCCGGGTGTCGACCCCGGCCAGCACCCATTCCTGGCGGTCCCGGCCCAGTTCCAGATCGGCCGCGCGGACCAGCCGGGCGCTGGGTACGTCGATGAGGCGGTGGCCGAGCACGTCGGCCCGGAGCAGCACTTCGCCTTCGCGGCGATCGAAGGGCCGCAGGCTGAGCCGTTTGGCGGCCAGCCGCAGCGGATCGCCTGCGAAGCCGCTCACCTGCTCGATGGGCACGAAGATGTCGCGGCCGCCGACGGCCACGACCACGCCGGTGACGAGCGGGTAGTCGGTCCCGCGCAGCCGGACGATGACGTCCGCCAGCCGCCCGATCGACTCCCCGCTGCTGTCAGCGACCTGCCGTTTCAGCAGCCGGGACAGGCGCGGTGTGGGCTCGTCGTCCGCGGGAGCGCTGGGCCCGGCCGCCGGTGTTGTCGTCATGAGTCGCCTCTTTACTCGGACGATAACGTCTTCCCGGTCAGGCCTGGAGTTATTCCGCCGCCGGCCACTTTGGCACAGGCGGATGAACAGAGGGTGTACCGGGTAGTCCTCTCCCAGTGGGCCACCGATCCCGGGCAATGCTGGCGCGGGCCGGTCAGGATCACTCTGGTTGTGATGGTATGAAGTCTCTGGCGTCCCAAAAAGGGCATGCCAGAGGAAAGGCGCAGATCAGTGGCCACGCGGAAGGCAACAGGCTTGCTCGAAAGAGGCAGCCTGCCCGACACATTCTGGTATTCGACCAAGCGGAAGCTCCTAGGGCCGCCGCTGGTCAACCAGGATCTTGGCGAGCAGCGGCTGTCCAAGCCGCTGGCGCTCGGCGTGCTGTCCCCGGACGGGATCTCCTCCTCTGCGTACGGCACCGAGGAGATCCTGATCGCGCTGGTGCCCTTCGTGGGCCTGGCCGCCTTCACCCTGCTCCTGCCCATGACGCTGGTCGTGCTGTTCGTCATGGTGCTGGTGCTGCTGTCCTACCGCGAGATCGTCATGGTCTACGTCCGGCCGGGCGGGTCCTACGTGGTGGCGCGGGAGAACTTCGGCCCGCGCATTGCCCAGGTGTGCGCGGTGGCCCTGCTCATCGACTACGTGGTGACGGTGGCGGTGCAGATCGCGGCGGGGACCGCCGCCGTGGCCTCCGCCTTCCCGGCCGTCGGCCGGTACAAGCTTGAGATCTGCGTGGGCGTGGTCCTGCTTATGGCCTTTGGCAACCTGCGCGGCCTCAAGGAGGCGGGCCGGTCCTTCGCGGTGCCGACCTACCTGTTCTCGGGCGCGGTCATCCTGATGATCGTGGTCGGGCTGGTCCGCGAGATCATCGGCAATCTGCCGGTGTACCACCCGGCCACCCTGCACGGCGCCTACCATCTGGGCTCCAGCTCGGACGGGCTGCTCAGCGCGGCGATGATTTTCATCTTGCTGCGCGCGTTCGCCAATGGCGGCGCGTCGTTGACCGGCATCGAGGCGGTCTCCGACGCGGTGGGCGCGTTCCGGCCCCCGGAGGGCCGTAACGCCCGCAAGGTGCTGATGACCGAGGGCGCGATCCTCGGCATCCTGATCGCCGGCATCTCCTGGCTGGCGCACGCCACCCACGCGACCCCGCGCACGGCTGGCTACCCGACCGTGCTGGCCCAGGAGGCCCAGTACGTGTTCGGCCACACGTTCATCGGGCAGGTCCTGTTCTACGTGGTGCAAGGCGCGACCATGCTAATCCTGTACACCGGCGGGAACACCAGCTTCAACGGCTTCCCGTTCCTGACCAGCTACGTGGCCGGCGACTCGTTCCTGCCCCGCTGGCTGCTCAAACGCGGCCACCGGCTGGTTTTCTCCAACGCGATCATCCTGCTCACGATCTCGTCCGTGGCGCTGCTGATCATCAAGGACGCGGACGTCAACAGCCTGGTCCCGCTGTACGCCATCGGCGTGTTCACGGCGTTCTCGATGGCTGGCTTCGGCATGGCGCGGTACCACAGCCAGCACCGGACGCCGGGCTGGCGGCGCCGGCTGGTCATCAACTTCTCAGCCGGCCTGCTCACCCTGATCGTAGTGGGCATCTTCGCCGTGGTGAAGTTCACCGAGGGCGCCTGGCTGGTCGTGGTGCTGTTCGTCATCCTGGTCCCGGCGCTGATCCGGCTCAATCATGAGTACCAGGCCGAGACGGACGTGCTCGAGACGATCAGCGAGAACCAGCCGCCGCCGCCGCCGCACTACAGCCGCCGCACCGTATTCGTCTTCGTGGACCACTTCGACCTGGCCACCCTGGCGGCGATGCGCTACGCCAGGAGCATGCGGCCCACCACGATCCGCGCGGTGCACTTCGTCATCGACAGCGTCCGCGCGGACAAGCTCAGGGAGAAGTGGACCCGGGCCGACCGCGGCATCCCGCTCGACTTCATCGACGTCTCCGACCGGAGGCTGACCCGGGCGGCGGCCGAGCTGGTCGAGCGCGAGGCGGCCGATCCCTCGACGCACGTGACCGTCGTGCTGCCCCGGCGCAGCTATTCGGCGCTGCTAGGGCGGCTGCTGCACGACCGCACCGCGGACAAGATCGCCGCCGTGGTGAGCCGCATCCCGCGGTCCGCGGCCACCATCGTCCCCTACGACGTCACCAGCCGGGTGCGGGTCCTGCAGGCGCGCCAGCAGGCCGCGAAGGCCGCGGCCGCGAACGGCGACGCCACCGCCGGGCAGAAGGTCACGGCACGCGAGACTGACGTGGCGGCCCAGCACGGGGCGCCGGCTGCGGAACCACCCGCCGAACCGCCGGCCCCGGTGCGCGGCCAGGTGAAGGGGCGCGAGCCAGGGGGCCCGGACGGCCAGCAGGCATCCAAGCCAGGAGCACCGGACGGCCAGCAGGCATTTAAGCCAGGAGCACCGGACGGCCAGCAGGCATCCAAGCCAGGAGCACCGGACGGCCAGCGGGCGTCCAAGCCAGGAGCACCGGACGGCCAGCGGGCGTCCAAGTGGAGACCCGACCATAGCGAATCGGGTACGCCTGCGACCGTCACGGCGATCGGCTCGCTGGACACACCGGGCCGGGCCGTGGTCGAGGGCCGGATCCGCGTAGTGGAGATCAAGCCGGTGGAGCGCAACTCCGTGCTGGCCTGCGAGATCTCCGACAACACCGGCGCCCTGACCGCGCTGTTCTACGGCCGCTCTCATATCCCGGGCCTGGTGTGCGGCTCCCGGGTCCGGCTCCGCGGCACCGTCGGCTTCCGGGCCGATGGCCACCCGGTCATGATCAATCCGGCCTACGAGCTGCTTTTCCCTGCGCTGTAAGGGACGATCGTTCGGGAAAATAATTACTCATCGCCGGCTGGGGGCTTGTTGCCTGAGTAGGGGACGATGAGCTCGTAGGCGGGATTTATCATGACGGGGGCGCCGTGCTTGATGCCGACCGGCCCCCGGAGCCTCACCCGGGAGCCGCACATCAGGCCGGGAATGCGGGACCGGCCGTAGAACAGCGCGGTCAGGTCGCCGGTGGAATCGGAGATCTCGCAGGCCAGCACGGAGTTACGTTCCACCGAGCGGATCTCGACGACCCGGACGCGGCCCTCGACGGTGGCCTTGCCCGGCTGGTGCAGGGTGCCGATCGGGGCGACGCCGGGCGGCGGTATCGGCCGGTCGTAGCCGCCCGCGCCGGGGAGCGGCTCGGTCTTTTCCTCCCTGGGGGTGGCGGCCGCGACCGCTGACCGCAGGTCCTGCTGTACGGAAGTCAGGCCGTCGGCGGGCGGGCCGTCGGCGGGCGGGCCGGGCTTCAACGCGATGGCCACCGGCGCGTGCCCGTCCCGGGCGGCCTGGCGCTCGGCCAGGATGCGCACCCGGTTCTGCACGTCGAACGGGATGATGGTGGCCGCGGCGTTGGGCACCCGGCTGACCACGCCGGCGATCTTGTCGGCCGTCCGGTCGTGCAGGAACCGGCCGATCGGACGGAAGCTGCGCCGGGGCAAGATCGCGGTCACCTGGGTGCCTGCCGTTTCCGCCTCGTGGCTGACCAGGTCGGCGGCGGCCCGGGTGAGCCTGCGGTCGGGACAGTCGATGAACTCCAGCGACACGTTGCGATCGGGCAGCCAGGCGGCGCGCAGCCGCTCCGCCTGCTCGGTGTCGATGACGAAGTGCACGGCCCGCACCACCGTGGGCCGCAGGCTCTTGGCGTACCGCAGCGCGGCCACGGTGGACAGGTCGAAGGCGTCCACGAAGACAATGACCACCCGCCGGGAGTAGTTCGGCTGGCTCGGGGCCACGCCGGACGCGCGGCGCGCCCCGATGGTCTGCAGCACCCGTGCCTCGGAACCGTACTCCCGGTTGAGCCTGATCAGCGCGAAGACCCCCACCGGGAAGACGATCAGGATCAGCCAGGCGCCCTCGGTGAACTTCACCACCGCGAAGATCAGCACCACGATCGAGGTGAGCACTCCGGCGGAGAAGTTGATGACCAGCTTGTGCCGCCAGCCCGGTTCCTTGTGCGTGTGGTGGTATTTCGCCATGCCGAACCCGGCCATCGAGAAGGCGGTGAACACGCCGATCGCGTAGAACGGGACGAGCGCGTTCACGCTGGCGCCGATGACCCCGATCAGCGTCACGGACAACACGGTCAGCACGATGATCCCGTTGGAGAAGACCAGCCGCTGGCCGCGTTTCATCATCCACCGCGGCAGGAAGGAATCCTCGGCGACGAAGCTGGTCAGGAACGGGAAGCCGTTGAAGCTGGTGTTGCCCCCGGTGTACAGGATCAGCGCGGTCGCCGCCTGCACCACGTAGAACATGAAATGCCCGGCGTGCCCGAACACCATGCTCGCTTCCTGCGCGATCACGGTCGGGTAGCCGAGCTTGTACGGGCTGGCGTGGGTCAGGTGCGACAGCCAGGAGATGCCGGCCACCAGGGTGCCCAGGATCAGGCCCTCGGTGACCAGGACCCGGCGGGCATTGGTGCCCTCGGGGGGCTTGAACGCGCTGACGGCGTTGGAGACCGCCTCGATGCCGGTCAGCGACGCGCCCCCGTTGGCGAACGCCTTCAGCAGGATGTAGAGCAGGAACAACGACTCATAATAGGAGGCGCCCTTGCCGGGGGTGATGAGCCCGGGCGTATGGAGCACGTTCTGCTGCGGCAGGTTGCCGACCACCTCGCGGACGAGCCCGACCACGATCATCAGGATGACCGACCCGGAGAACAAGTAGGTGGGCAGCGCGAATACCTTGCCCGCCTCCCGGATGCCGCGCAGGTTGCCGAAGCACATCAGCAAGATGATGCCGATGGATATCGGCGTCGCGTAACGGCCGACCGGGGAACTGGGAAACGCCGAGGCGACCGCCGCGGTGCCCGCCGCTATCTGCACCGCCACCGTGACCACGTAGTCGATCAGCAGCGCAACCGCGGCGATCTGCGCGATCCGCGGCCCGAAATTCTCCCTGGCCACCACGTAGGAGCCGCCGGCCCGGGTGTACACCGTGACGACCTCGCGGTAGGACAGGACCACGAGCAGCATGACGAACAGGATCACTCCGGTCATCGGAATGAGCACGGCGAAGGCGGCCACGCCGAAGATCGGCATCAGCGCGATGAGGATTTCCTCGGTGCCGTAGGCCGAGGACGAGATGCCGTCCGGTGACAGCACGCCCAGCGCGAGGGTCTTGGAGAGGCGCTGGTCCCGGAGTTCCGCGTTGATCATCGGCGGGCCGAGCAGGCGGCGCTTCGCCGTGTACCAGAAGGTCTCCGGCAGCTCGCCGTTCCGGCTGCCGTCGAGCAGGCCAGCTGCTTTTCGCACAGCCACTAGGCTGACCGCTCGGTCCCGGACGCTGCGTTGGTGATCACGTTACCGACGCTATTAGGGGCGGTTGTACGCCGCCGTATGCGTGCCGTCAAGCTTGGCGGGCGGAGCGTTAAGGTTCCGTCAAGAAGGCTGATATCGCCTGGTAAGGCGGCTGAAATAGCAAGAGATGACTCTTGGCCAAGGACAGCAGACGATACCGGCGCCCTACGCGCTGCCGGTTAGCTTCGCCATGTTCCTGGCCGTCGGCACGGTGGCGGCCGCGCTGCACGGCCGCCTGCCGGCCACCGGGGTCCTGATCGCCTGCGCGGCGATCGCCTGCGTGATCTCCTTTGCCGCCGACCCGGCCGCGTCCCTCCTGCTGGCGGGGATCGGCTGGCTCACCACGGTGGGGTTCTCCCGCCCGCCCTACGCCCAGCTGCACCTCACCGGGACGATCGCCACCAGGGCGGCCATCGTCATCGGGGCGAGCGCGCTAGGCGGCACTTGTCTGGGCCTGGTGTTCCGTTGGCTCGCGCGACGGCTCACACTGGTAAACATGGGTACCTATACGGGCATGCGGGCAGCTAAGAAGGCCGCCAGGGATGCCCGGGGCGGCGCCATGGCCCACCGGGGTCCGGGCGCGGGTCCGGGTCCGGGTCCGGGCGCGGGCGCGGGTCCGGGGACGGGCCTGGTCGCGTCGGGCGCCGAGAGCGCCATCGACATCCGGCGGCGGCTGGCGGGCGTGGTCCTGGCCGCCGTCCTGCTGC
>Ga0302177_10002565_pt1 | contig 12772 bp, 7 predicted proteins | sample I_Palsa_E1_2_FD_198780 | JGI IMG/M metagenome (GOLD analysis project Ga0302177, IMG submission 198780) | Peat permafrost microbial communities from Stordalen Mire near Abisko, Sweden - I_Palsa_E1_2 | ecosystem: Environmental > Terrestrial > Soil > Palsa > Peat permafrost | place: Sweden: Abisko... | reverse complement strand
CTTTGATGGTCCTGGTATCGATGCCTTTGTACGGGGCGAAGAACAAGATTCACTACGGCCAGGGCGTGATCGTCAATATTCCGCTGCCCGAGCCCGAAGTCGCGCAGGCGGTCGAAGACGTGGTGCAAAACACGCTTATCCGGGGAACCAAGGAATACAACAAAGACGAGTACGTCTCGAAGGCTGTAGCGGCGACCTCTACGCCCCTGTTTCCGAAATGGACAGGAGTCGGCAAGGTTTTCTACAAGGTTCGGGAGCAGGCGCTCGATCCGCGAAATTTCAAAGACAGCAGCGATCTTGGGACGCTCGCGGTGCGGTACGTGGTCCAGGCGCAGGGGGAGAATAATACCGTCCTGCGCATTGACGCTCTCTTCAAGGAAGATTTCCGGCGCGTGGTTCACCAGTCAAATGGCTCGGTGGAGAGTGCCGAGTATAAGGACATTCAGGACCACCTCGCACAGGTTGAACTGGTGAAAAAAGAAACCGCCGATGCTTTGGAAGCGAAAAAAGAAAACCTGTCGAAAGAGAAGTTCAGCAGCAGCAAGGACACGGGAACGGACAAAAAGTCTTCGTCGACAGTGCCTCCTTTCGAAATTGTGACTGTCGGAGGCGCACCCGCCGAGAGCAAGCCCGATCGTACGACCGGCGAGAAGGCGGATGGGCAGCCGGTCCCGCAACCCCCAACGGAAACGGCTGTCACTACACGAACTGTGGAGACGACCCAACCAGCGCCATCTGAGTTGCAACCCGGTGAATCGCTTGAACACCATGTTGCGGAATTGCGCCGGCAAGTAGAGCGACTGGTGAAAAAACCCGGGGCTCCGCTGCAATCCGCTCCGTTTCACACCGCGACAACAGTGAAATCGCTCGAGCCTGGCACCGAAGTTCTGATTGTGATTTCAACGCCATACTGGTACGGAGTCGAGACGAATGAGGGAGAGCATGGATGGATTCGGCGGGACCAGTTGGAGCAGGTGCCATGACGCGCGGAAGTTTCCGCGGCTTTGAAGATCTCTCGATGAATAGAATCCGCTCCTTCAAATATTCGCGCAGAGCTCCATGTCCGGTTTTGTTGGCTGTGATCCTGCTGGCTTCGCACTTTGCTATCGGGCAGACGGCTGGCGCGTATGAGCGGACCTATCGTCAGTCGAAAGCGGCGGTGGAACGAGCGCTGAAGGCGTTGCAGCCATCCGTCGGAGGAAAGCTGCCGACGCTGGAAGGGTTCGCGGTTCAGGGCGACCGCCCGTTGAGCCGTTTTGAGCGGGCGTATTATCAGTCTTCCGTGCAGGTTAGCTCAACCGGATCGGGCGGATCGGTGGTGCGGGTAACCACGAAGGTGACGGCCTGGTACTCCGACCCCATTCCATCGCATTCCGGATATCAACTGCTGACCTCGAATGGGCGACTTGAGTCCGACCTTTTGGACGAGTTGGCCGAGAGGCTGGCTACGACACCCGGTGGGGCGCCCGCAAACGCGAAATCTGGTGAAAGTTTTCCGGTGAATTCGACGCCGGCAGAGGCGTCGAGCGCGCCCGCAACAGAACGATCCGAACAAGGATCATCGCGGAACTTGACCTCCGAACCAGACATCTCGGCACCGACTCCAAAGTCGACCGAGAGCCGGCGCGCGTTTTCGTCCCTTGGGGATCAGACCTTGTCGGCTCAGCAACTGGCGGAGTCGAAAAACTCGCAGAAGCCTTCAGATCAGCCGCTAAGCAACTTACAGGCGGAGGCTGCAAGCCTGGAGGAAGTGCTCAAGAATCAGGCGCATCCGAAGAATCTGGTGGCGATAAAGAAATCAGGAACTCCGGTGGTTTCGACGCCCAGTTTGACTGGGAAAACGCTGTTTCTGGCGAGCGAGCGCGATGAATTCGAGATGCTCGATTACAACGCGGACTGGGTTCATGTGCGGATCTCCGGTTTGTCGCGGGGATGGATCTGGCGGACCAGCCTGGAGATGCCTGAGGGGATTTCGGACGTTCCACTGACGAATACGCGCAAGTCGCTGAGTGCGGCCGATCTGTTTCAGGTGACGCGGGAGGAGACGGCGCCATTTCCCGGCGATTGGGGTCCGCTTCGAGATAAGAGTGTCAAAATTATCTCGGTACAAAAGGTCAAAGAAGACGAAAAGGACAGCGGCGCGCAGGCGAAGCTCGAATTCGCCAAGTCTTTGCTCGACAAGAATTATGCAGATCTGGCGGCGCAATCGAAGGACCTGTCAGGCATTGTTTTGATCTTCGATTCGGTTGACGGCGGCATGATCGCAGCCACGTTTCCGACCGTTCAGCAGTGGAAGGCGGGAACGTTGACCGACGCGGCGCTCTGGCATCAGTGCTATTTTGATCCACCGGAGACATTCACGGTTTCGAGCAGTTCCGGCGGACACTAGTTGCTTTCGTTCAGTTGCCAGGAACGGGATTTGGATGCAGCTTCTGGAGTGGGGGCGGATCGTCACTCGGAAATTTTGGCTCGGAAATTTTGGCTTGACATTCAACCAAGGACACGTTACGAATGCTATCTTTTGACATCGAAAATTTTGTACGATCTAGGGTGAGTACCAGTTTAAACTGAACCGCCGGATGAGTGGCGGAAGGGGCAATGGGGCGAGAGTGGGGTCCATGTCGCAAAAATTTATATTGCTGATGCGCGATTACGCGGAGTTGACGAAGGCCAGGGTTACGACGTTGATCATTCTTACCGCGTGGTGCGGGTACTTTTTTGGCGCGCACCGCATGGGTGTTTCGTCCTGGTCGATGGGGCTGTTTCATGCGCTGTTGGGCATCGCCCTGGTTGCGAGCGGAACCGCAGCGCTGAACGAAGTACTGGAATCGAACGTCGATGCGCGGATGCGACGCACGGCGAATCGCCCTTTGCCTTCGGGACGCATGACAATCGTGCACGCAGCAGCGGTCGGATTGGCGCTCACCTTGGGCGGTTCGCTCTATCTCGCACACTATGCCAACCGGCTAACCGGATTCCTGGTATTTTTTACTGCGATCGTGTATCTCTCGGTTTACACTCCGCTGAAGAGAGTATCGCCCATGTGCACGTTTGTCGGCGCGTTTCCGGGAGCGATGCCGGTCGTGCTCGGGTGGACGGCGGTAACCGGAAAGCTGGAAGTTGAGACCCTGATACTCTTTGCGATCATGTTTGTCTGGCAGTTTCCGCATTTTCTCTCCATCGCGTGGCTTTATCGAGAGGATTATGCGCAGGGCGACATTCGTATGCTGCCCGTGGTCGATTCCGATGGAAAGTCTACGGTGTGGCGGATCCTGGCATATTCTGCGGCTTTGATACCGGTTAGCCTCTTGCCCGTTGCTCTTGGCATGGCGGGACGGGTTTATTTTGTCGGAGCGATTTTGCTGGGCGTGGCGTTGTTCCGGGTATCGATGGGAATGGCTTATCCACAACTGCCGGCGACGGCTGCGGCATCGAAACCCTCCGCTCGGCGGCTGCTGCACGCGACCATTATGTATCTGCCTGCACTCTTCGCTCTTATGATGGTTAACTCGGTGCGCTAGTCGATTGTGGATCTCGGCTCAATTGTTATTGCCCTCGCTTCAAATCGATTGATCAACCTTTGTCGGCTTGTCCTTCGTCGTCCGCCAAACGCGTGAATGCTCCGGGACCCAGCCGGAACAGGGCAAATGCTGAAAGCGCCGGAGCTTTCGTCCGAACATAAGCCGAACGATGGCCCTAGCGTTAATCCAGCCGCAATTCAATTCTCTTCGTTGCCAGATCGAGTTTTGCTATCCGGAACTTGAGGATTTGTCCCGCCTTGAATCCTTCCGGCTTGGTCTCGGTTGCGGGCGCTCCACTCTTCCAGCGTGCCTGCAGCATGGAACCTAGCGACGACAAGTCAGGCTTTGACGCGGATGCCGACCCGGGTTCCGCAGCATTTGTTTCTTTCGCTCGCGGCTCCTCCGGGATGGGAGCGCTGGCGATGACGCCTTCGCCGAGTTCGACGCGAGCGCTTCCGGCAGTAACTTCAGTGATCCGGCCAGTTACGATGTCGCCTTCTTTGTGTTCGGCAAGGTACTCATCCAAACCAGTTGGAACAAGTTGTTTCATGCTCAGGCGTATAAGTCGTTTTTCGGCGTCGAGCGCGAGCACTTGCGCCTTGACGACTTGCCCAACCCTCAGCACTTCTTGTGGATGATGGATGCGTTTTTCCGCGCTTATTTCGCTTATGTGGATCATGCCTTCTACGCCCTCCGTGAGTTGCACGAAGGCCCCGAATTTCGTCAGGCTCGTTACTGGTCCTTCGATCACCGTACCCGGCGCAAATTTTTGTTCGGCACCAGCCCACGGATCGCCGAGCGCTTGTTTCAGGCCGAGCGATAAGCGGCGTTCTGGAACTTTGACTCCGAGAATTACGGCTTCCACGGTTTCGCCGGGCTTAACCACGTCCGCGGGAGTTCGCACTCGTTTGGCCCATGACATCTCGGAGATATGAATGAGCCCCTCGATGCCCGGCTCGATCTCGACGAACGCGCCGAAGTCCATGAGACGCGTAACCGTGCCGCGCACGCGGTCGCCGGCTTTGTATTTTTCCGCCACGGCGTCCCATGGATGGGGCTGCAGTTTCTTCATGCTGATCGCGACGCGTTGCTTGTCGGGATCGATCTTGATAATCATGGCTTCGACCCGCTGACCTGTCGAAAGAACGTCAGACGGCTTGTTAATGCGATGCCAGGAAATCTCTCCGACGTGAAGCAGCGCATCTGCGCCGCCGATATCCACGAAGGCGCCGTAATTGGTCAGGCTGCGCACCTCGCCTTGCACGGTGTCTCCTTCTCTTAATTCGGAGAAGCGGCGCTCTTTGCCGGCCTTTTCTTCGTCTTCGGCGATGGCGCGGCGATCGACCACCACGTCTTCATCGTCTATATCGAGCTTGATGATGCGGCAGCGAATTTCCTGCTCTACTAGTTTTTCGAGCTCAGCGGCGTCGTGAGTTCCACTGCGCGACGCTGGCATGAAAGCCCGCACACCAACATCCACCGTGACTCCGCCTTTGACCAATCCGGTTACCGTACCGATGATCGTCGCCCTTTCTGCGAAGGCTTTCTGCAGCGACTCCCAATCGGTGGGGCGCTCGACTTTACCGAGCGTCAGTTCGTAGTAACCTTCGGGATCGCGTCCCTTGACTGTCACCTGCAATTGGTCGCCGGGCTTCGGCGGCTTGTCTGTCGGGAATGCAGTGAGCGGCAGAACACCTTCGGTCTTGAATCCGATATCGAGCACGATGGCGTCGGCGGTGAGGGCGATGACCGTTCCTTCACGGCGCTGGGAGCCGGATTCGCTCTTCCGCGAATGACTCTGCTCGTACTCGGAGAAAATGTCCTTGAAGGATTCGGCTGGATGGGGTTCAGTCGAGCCTCCGGCGGTGGTGGATTCTGGAGCGCTTGCGCTCGACAAGTTTGGATCGAACGAATTCGGTTCGGAACTTGGATTGGACATTCGTGAGGTTAGTGCCCTGCGGCGTAATCCTGATTAGGATAACACTCGGAACCGCCGGTATTTTCGAAAGCTGTCCGAGACTTGAACTCGCATTTCATGGTCTCGCCGGCCGCAGTTATCCGCTATACGAATCGGCCCGTTGGTGGTCCGTTCAAACCCTTCATCTAAGGCTGGGTGGTTGAGGCGCTTGTGGCATGTAACGCGTGTGGGCGAAGGACAAAGTAAAGAATTGTTAGGACGCTCAGGAAAATCAATCCCGCGATCAGGTTGACACGGGAGTCCCACCAGGTTTTGAGAACGGATGCGAGCACCACGGCGAGCCCAATTACAGATCCCCACTTCCCAAGCGGCGAGCGCGCCGGGACCGCGCTCGCTTCGGCGGGTGTGAGTCGACGGCGGAAGTTGATGTGGGCGGCGAGCGAGATGATCCAGGAGAGGATCATGCCGAAGAAAGCGCCCCGCAGAATATACTCGAACGCCTTCGCCGGCGCCCAGCGTTCGAGGAAAAGGGCGACGACGATTCCATAAGAAGAGACAACGACTGCCAGCGTCGGTGTGCCTTTCGAGTTCAACCGGCCTAAGGCACGCGGAGCCCATCCCGTGCGCGCCAGAGAGAAAAGCATCCGGGAAGAGATATAGAGGGCTGCATTGGCTCCCGAAAGTGCGGCCGTCAATACCACGAAATTCATGAAATGAGCGGCGCCCGCGACCTCAACCGAACGGAAGACGGTGACAAAGGGACTCTCGCTCACGCCCGTGCGATTCCAGGGCATGATCCCGACAAGAATAATGACGGCTCCGAGATAAAGAAAAGTCAGGGTGAGAAATGTCATGCGCACCGCGCTTGCGATCGCCTTCGCGGAGCGGGACTCGCCCGACGTCACGGCTACGAATTCAACGCCGCCGAAGGTGTAGAGGGCGAAAGTTATGGCGAGCAGCGGCGCCGCCGGTCCGAGCGGAAAGAATCCGCCGTGGTTTGTGTATTGGGGTGTGGCCCGTCCGGTGAGGAGCAGGAGAGCGCCGAGGGTGATGAAGGTGGCGATGATCGCGACTTTGATCATGGCAAACCAAAACTCAAAGCGTCCGTAGCTGTGAACGCTCAGAAAGTTGGTGGCGAGAAGAAGCAGGGAAAAGATGAAAACCCAAACGATGGCTGAAACTCGCGGGAACCAGAGTTGCATGTACGTGGCGGACGCGACCATCTCAGCGCCGATCGACACGGCGATGGCGAGCCAGTATCCGGCACGGGAGATAAATCCGGCATATCGGTTGAGGTAGAGATCGCCGTAGACGCCAAAGGAACCGGCGGCCGGATGGGTGCTGGCAAGTTCGCCGAGTGCGAGCGCGACCGTCCAACTGACGAAGGCGGCGAGGACGAAGCTGAGGATCACGGCGGGACCGGCCAATTCGATGGCGGCGGCGGTACCGAGGAGCAGTCCCGTCCCGATCGAGCCGCCGACAGCGACCATGGTCATTTGTCCGGCGGTGAGTTGACGCCGGAGGCCGGACTCGGAACTGTCGGCCTCGTAATTGCCGACATTTACGTTCTTCATTTCACGTTCTTCAACGAATCAGGCATTCGAGGGTTCTGTAGAGATCGCTCTCGTATACCAGAAGCGCCGGTTGAGCGGGAAAAATTCGGCGGTCGCTCGGCCAATGGGTCTCGATCGAGAGCACCTGGGGCGTTTTCCCCTCGGTGAGTCCCGGATTGGGCAGAACTGGAGCGGGGGCGAGCGGGAATAACCCGGAAGCCCGGGTCTTCGGTTATTGCATGGGTTACCGCACGGGTTACTGCATGACTTTCGTAATTGCGGAGCCGGGGAAGCGCGTTGCTGGTGCTGGGGGTGAAACCTAGAATCAAGGCGGAAGCCTCTGTCCAATTCCAAAGACCGACCCATGCCGGAAAATCCCAGTCGTGCCGAGCTAGCCCGCCGCATCGAAAAAGCGGAAAAGCTGTTGCAAAAGGGCAAGACGGCCGACGCCTTGGCGGAATACCTGCAAATCCTCGAAAGCGATCCGCAGAATGACAATGTGCGGCAGATGGCCGCGGATCTATGTCTATCCTTAAATAAAGGTGCGCAGGCGGTGCAGTTGTTGGGAGAGTTGTTTGAACGGCAGGTGGCGTCGACGGATGCGACGCGAGCGAGCCTTACGTACAAAAAGCTGGCGCGATACACCAATCCGACCTGGGAACAGAAAGTCCGCTTTGGGCAGCTGCTCGAGCAATCCAACAAGAAGCTGGCGATCGGAACCTACGAGAATGCGCTGGAGGATCTGCAGCGGCAGGGACGAAAAGAAGAGGCGTTCCTGGTTTTGCGGCGCATTGCGAGTCTGGAGCCGTCGCAGCAAAACCATCTGCGGGTAGCGGAATTGTCGGCAGACCTCGGCGAACACGCCATGGCGTCACAGTCATTTTTGCAACTGGCGGAACTGACGGAGGCGTCGGGAGGGAATGCCAATCCCTGGTTCGAACGGGCGTATGCGGAAAACCCGACCGATCAGAAGATGGCGCACGCTTATGGCAAGAGCCTGCTGTCGCGAGGTGAATCAGGTGCGGCGATTTTCATTTTCGAACCTCTGGTGCACTCCGGAGAAGCGTCGCCCGAGTTGCGCGACCTGTATGCGCAGGCGCTCTTGGCGGCGGATCGGTGCGTAGACAGCGAGCCGCTGATCTGGCAGATGTTCGAGCAGAATCCATCGCGCATGCATCAGGTTGTGAATCTGATCGGAAAGATGATCGATTCCGAATTGGATAGTGAGGCAGTGGCGCTGGCGCGGAAGCTCGAAGCCTTCCAGCGGCGGCGCGGAGAACGCCGGTCGTTCATCACGACGATGCAGGAGTTGCTTGCGACCCATCGTCCAACGACCGAGATGCTGGAATTTCTGGCGGAAATGTTCAACGCGTCCAACCGCGAGTCGGATTACGCGCAGGTACTGCTGAAGCTGTTTGATTTGTATTGCACGAAACATGATTACCAAAAGGCGGGAGAATGTCTGGACCGTGCGGCCGAAGTCGATCCCTATGAGCCCGGACATCAGAAACGACTGGAGGCTTTGCGGGGCAAGATCGACGATCAGCGTTTCAAGGCAATCGCCGCGCGCTTCGCGCCCCCTAAAAAAGAAGAGCATACCGTCAAAGTCCAGGAGCCGACGCTGGGCGCGGCCGCGCTCCAGGACCTGATGCTGCAAGCCGAAATTCTCGTGCAATACGGAATGCGTTCGAAGGCGATCGAGCGCTTGCAACGCATACAGGAGTTGTTTCCGCACGAGGAAGAGCGCAACCAGGAGTTGCAGCGCCTGTACATGGCGGCGGGCATCGAGCCGCACTATGCAAAGTTACCGCCAGCGCCCACGCCAGCGGCGTCGACGGCAACGCCCGCGGCGACTGCCGAGCAAGGTGCGACTGCAGCGGCGGCGAAAGCGAGCGAGGCGGTCGACGTCAGCAGTCTGGCGAGAGTGGCGGAAATTACGCGCAAACTCTACCAGCAGGGAAATGCCGAAAGTGTGTTGAAAACCGCGGCGAGCGAAATCGGAACCAATTGGAGAACATCACGGTGCATCGTCGCCCTGCGCAAACCGGGTCTGCCGCCCTCAAGCGTGCAGGAGTATCACGGTGACGGACTGGTTGTCGTGAGCGCAGCGGCGCTCGTCAGCCTGGTAGAAGGCCTGCAGGACCTCGCCGTGGCGCGAGGTACGGTGATGATCGGCGACGCGCGTAACGCGCCGGAGTTGATCGACGTGCGCAGCGCAGCCGAAGAGTTGGAGATGGAATCGGTGTTGGCTCTGCCTCTGACCGAAGGCAACGACCAGATCGGAGTGCTGATCCTGACGCAAAATACCGGACGTGTGTGGCAGGCGTCGGAGGTGCTTGTCATCCGCACCCTGAGCGATCAGGTGCTGATCGCGCTCAATAACGCCGGACTGCGACGTCTGGTGAAGAATCTTTCGGTAACAGATGAGAAATCGGGTTTGCTGAAGCGGGCTTCCTATCTTGATCTGTTGCAAGCGGAAGCTCGCCGCGGCTTGCAGCAGGGGACGACCGTCACAGTGCTGCTGATGGAGTTCGGACGCCGCAGTGCGCTGATCAAGGAATATGGCGAGCCGGTGGTAGCGGCGGTAATGGAACAGGTCGGGCAGATGCTGGCGGCGAACCTCCGTACAAACGATCTGGCGTTTCGTTATGAGGCGACAACGGTCGCGCTCGTGCTCGGCGACACGGAAGAAAAAGAAGCGCTGCTGGCAGTTGAGAAGTTGCGTCGGCTGCTGGCAGAAATCCGTTTTCCTGGCAAGGATCATGGACTCGAATTCAGCGCGGGCATCGCGCAGGCGGTGATGCGGCAGCATTTCGACCCCGTCGACATAGTGACCGAAGTGGCGAACCGTGCCGATCACGCGCTGGAGGCGGCGGTGGCGCAGGGCGCGGGCAACACCGGGCCGCAATTCGCGGCTTCGGCGGCGGTGGCATGAGGAAAATTTGTACCTTGCGGATTTTGTGATTCGAGATGGCCTGGCCAACGACCGTTGCCCAGGTGAGCGATATCCCAGATTACAAATCCGCCCTGCTGTTAAACTCTCAAGTTGGCCGTTGGCCAGCGCACTCTTCTATAGAAGTTGGTAATCATGTTGAAACCTGGAGACATTGCCATTGTCAGTGGGGCGCGCACGCCCTTTGGACGTTATTGCGGGAAGATCAAAGACTACACGGCGCAGGAACTGGGCGCGGTAGCGTCAAAGGCGGCGATTGAGCGCGCAGGCGTTGACGCGAAGGACTTCGACCACGCTGTATTTGGAAATGCGCAGCAGACCTCGGGCGATGCGCTCTATGGAGCGCGGCACGCGGCGTTGCGGGCGGGGTTGCCGATTGAGACTCCGGCGCTGACGGTAAATCGGCTGTGCGGGTCGGGGATGCAGGCGATCATCAGCGCCGCGCAGATGATCCAGACCGACGAGGCGAAGGTCGTGCTCGCCGGCGGGATGGAATCGATGTCGCAGGCGCCGTTTTCGATTCGAGGGCGCGATGGATTTACTCTTGCTCCCGGTGGAAAGCTCGAAGATTCCCTGATGGTGGCACTGCTCGATTCTTATTGTGGGATGTACATGGCGAATACGGCGGAGTTGTATGGCGAGCAACAGGGAATCACTCGGCAGGCGCAGGACGAGTTCGCGCTGCGCTCGCAACAGAGGGCTGATGAGGCTTATAAGGCGGGACGTTTCGAGGAAGAGTTGACGCCTGTGCCTTTGCGGAATTCGAAGGGCGAGGCCACGGGTGAGATGCTGACTGAGGATGATCACCGGCGTCCGCAGACGACGACGGAGGGACTGGGGAAGCTGCGGGCTGCTTTCGGCAAGAACGGAACTGTCACGGCAGGCAATGCCAGCGGAGTTGTCGATGGCGCTGCGGCGGTTGTCGTGATGTCGCTTGATCAGGCGCAGCGAAGAAACTTGAGTCCGTTGGGTCGAATCATTAATTGGGGGATTGCGGGCGTCGATCCGAAGGTGATGGGGCGCGGCCCGGTTCCGGCGACGAAGATTGCGTTGCATCGGGCGGGTCTGACTCTGGATTACATTGACCTCATCGAAGTGAACGAGGCGTTTGCCGCGCAGTATCTCGCAGTAGAGAAAGAATTGGGTCTCGATCGTGAGAAAGTGAACGTCAATGGCGGGGCGATCGCGTTGGGGCACCCGCTCGGAGCGACCGGGACGCGGCTCGTGATCACGCTGCTTTATGAGTTACGGCGGCGGAAGAAAAAGTACGGGCTGGCCGCGGCGTGTATCGGAGGTGGCCAGGGGATTGCCATGGTGGTGGAAAGCTTCCAGTGAGCAGCTCCTTCAGACGCGTCGCGATAAATGGCTGTTATGAGTGCGAAACAGTTATCCACGCTTCGGATCATCTCGCTCTGTGCGTTACTGGCTCTGAATGACAGAGTGTTTTTTTTCCTAGCCGCACCCATTTTGGACTGAGGAAGCGATCGTCATGGAGATCAATAAAGTCGGCGTTCTAGGTTGTTGCCTGATGGGTTCCGGGATTGCGCAGGTGTGCGCGACCGCCGGGTTTGACGTCACCGTGCTTGAAGTCGAGCAGAAATATCTTGACAAGGGGTTTGGTGGAATTGAGAAGTCGCTCGCGAAGTTTGCCGAGCGCGGGCCCGAAAAAGGCGGCATCACTTCCAAAGCGAAGGACGAGATTCGCGCTCGGTTGCGGGGAACCACCAATAAGGCGGATCTCGCTGGTTGCGACATTGTGATTGAGGCGATCGTTGAGAATGTTGAGGAGAAGAAGAAGATGTATGCGGCGATCGATGGCGTCGTGAAAAAGGATGCCATCTTTGCTTCGAATACCTCTTCCATTTCGGTGACTGAGTTGTTGACTTCGGTGAAGCGTCCGGAACGATTTATTGGGCTGCACTTTTTTAATCCTGTTCCTCTGATGAAGCTGGTTGAGGTGGTGAAGACGATTGCTACTTCTCCCGAGGTGTACGAGGCGGCTTACGAGTTTGCTCGGCGGCTGGGGAAGGTTCCGGTGCGCACTTCGGATAAGACGGGGTTCATCGTCAATCGGCTGCTGGTGCCCTATTTGCTCGACGCGATCCGGGCTTATGAAGAGGGTGTGGGATCGATCGAGGATATCGATAACGCGATGAAGCTGGGGTGCGGGTATCCGATGGGGCCGTTTACTTTGCTCGATTTTGTCGGGCTCGATACCACTTACTATATTACGCGTGTCATGTATGACGAGTTCAAGGAGCGCCGGTTCGCTTCGCCTCCGCTCTTGAAGCGGATGGTGATGGCGGGTTGGTTTGGGCGGAAGTCGGGGCGCGGGTTTTATGATTACTCGAACCCGGAGAAGCCAGTAGCGAATGTGCTCTGACGCTCGGGGGCTCTTGTTTTACTGATGGGTTCCTGACCGTCGGCGTCCTGCACCCGATCGAACAAAGAGAGAGCGCTCCGCGCCAGTCAACCTTCCTGGCCCGATCGCGTCAGTAGTCTCGGTGAATGTTGATGAACTCCTGGCCATGCAATCGCAACTGTGAATTTTATGATCTACGAAAATATCCTTCTCGAAAAGAAAGACGCCATCGCCTACGTCACGGTCAACCGGCCCAAGGTGCTTAACGCGCTGAACGGGGCCACGATTGAAGAGCTGAGGGCGGCGTTTCATGAGCTCAAGCAGGACGCTCTCATCCGCGTTGTCATCCTGACCGGGGCGGGTGAGAAGGCTTTTGTGGCGGGCGCGGATATTGGGGAGCTTGCCGAACGCGATCCGGTCTCGGGCAAGGAGTTCGCGCACCGGGGCCAGAACGTGTTCAACCTG
>Ga0302177_10002559_pt1 | contig 12798 bp, 10 predicted proteins | sample I_Palsa_E1_2_FD_198780 | JGI IMG/M metagenome (GOLD analysis project Ga0302177, IMG submission 198780) | Peat permafrost microbial communities from Stordalen Mire near Abisko, Sweden - I_Palsa_E1_2 | ecosystem: Environmental > Terrestrial > Soil > Palsa > Peat permafrost | place: Sweden... | reverse complement strand
CGGGCGAGGCCTCCAGCGCGATGCGGCGCCGTTCGGCCGGCGGCTCCGCCGCCTCCTGAAAGCAGGAGATGATGTCGATCGGCTCGCCGGTGCGGGAGTCGATGCCGGGGCGGATCGACCCGTCGGACATGATCACCGCGGGCACATTGCGCTCCAGGATCGCGGCCAGCGTCCCGACCGGCGGCTTGTCGCACGCGACCACGGCGATCACCCCGCGGACGTCGCTTCCCTCCAGGTGCAGGCACACGCCGTCGTTGGTGGTCTCCCGGCCGATCAGCGAGTACCGCATCTCGGGCGTGCCGTTGCGCTGCCCGTCGGAGATCCCGCCCGCGAAGTTAGGCTCGATGACCCGCACCGGCAGATCAGCGCCGGTGACCCGGCGGCTTAGCTCAGCCTGGATCGCCTCGACCTTGGCGGGGACCCCGGCGTAGCAGATGCTGTCACCGAGGTTGCCGATGACCCCCCAGGCGGGGCAGTGGATCTTGTCCGGGTCCTGTCCCAGGAGCCGCGCCGTCGCGACCGCCTGGGTGTCCTGTCCCGGCTTCCAGTCCTCCATGTCGGTCATCGTCAATCCCTCGTGTCCCGCGCTCTAGATCGTGGTTGATGGTATCGAGGCTTGGAGACTTGCCGTCGAGGCGGGGCCCAGACGACTTCGCGACTGTAAACATCGTTAGGCTGTGAAGGTGCCCGTCAGGCCGAGACAGGTGTTCGCTTTCTCCGGCGTCCTGAACCGCCCCCCAGGTGAGAAGCGTGACCCTGCGCTCCTTGAGTACGCGGTGAGCCTCGCCGCGGGCGACGGGAACAAACGGGTCTGTTTCATCCCTACGGCTACCGGTGATTCTCCGTCCGCCATTGAAGCGGTGACCGAGGTTTTCGTCGGCCACCAGGACGTAGCCTTCAGCGTCCTCACGCTGTTCACGCAGCCCAGCGTGCCTGATGTCGAGGCGCATCTGATGGCCCAGGACATCCTGCTGGTCGGGGCGGCAGCGTGGTGAACCTGATGGCGGTGTGGCGGGCGCATGGCCTGGCCCCGGTCCTGCGGGAATGCTGGGAAGCGGGGATTGTTCTGGCCTGCGGTATGTGGTCAGCCGTTCCTGGCAGGAATTCTGCGCCTTACCCGGACACGCGGACCTCGTACCACAGGCCGCCGTTGAGGTCGAGGTTGTTGCCGCGCGCTTGGCGCGGGCCGCCGTCGCCGATATAGGTGTACAGGGGATGCCCGTCGTAGGTGGCCTGGACAGCGCCGCCAGGCCTGGTGATGCTGCCTAGCGTGCCCGTGACGCCCGGCCCGGCCCTGGGGCTGCCGGTCACCGGGGGCCAGTAGACGGCACATGACCCGGCGCACGCGGAGGTCGTCGGGGTGTCAGGGGCGAACCAGTACAGCGTGAGGCCATGAGCGTTGGTGAGCACGGTGACGCCGCGGATCGTCGCGGTCTTCAAGGTCACCCCGGCGCCCGCAACGGCGGCAGGCGCCCCGTCCGCCCCGTCCGCGCTGGCCAGCGCGACGCCGAACAGCACCAGGGCGAGCACCGAGACGGCACCGACCACAGCGATCACCATCGACGCGGCCGCCCGCACCCCGGCCCGCATCCGGGTACCTGGGCTGGCCGGGCTGGTGGCCTGACGCACGGCCCCCGGGGCCAGCGCAGCCAGGGCCAGTGTCGCGAAGGCGGCCACCTCGATCAGCCCGGCCGCGATCCCCGCCCTGGTCCGGACCTCCTTGAACCCGAACAACCCGGTCCAGACCGCCAGCAGGTAGCAGCCGAGCGTGGATAGCGCGAAAGCGGCACCCGCGGCAGCAGCCAGCCGGCTGTATGTCACGAGCGCCCCTGCCACCAGAACGAACCCCACGATGACCTGCAGCAGGAACAGCCAGCCAATCGTCGGGATCGACCGGTACCCGGTCAGGTACAGGGCCAGGTGAATACTGGCGGACACGGCAAGCAGGACCGCTCCCGCCACCCGCAGCCCCAGTTGCCGCCGGCCGGGCGGCCTGCTCTTACGATGTCTGCCCACAATCATTGCGTTCCTCCCGTAACAGGACACGTCGTCCCCGGCCAGCAGGTTCAATCCCGACCTGCGGCTGCGGGCACGCGAGGCCCCGGCCGTGACCTGCTCTCTAGGTCACGGCCGGGGCGTTCCTGCGTGGGACTGCCGCTGTACTGGCCAGCGATCACCCATCGCCGCCAGGTGGGTTAGGGGCCTCGCTCATTTACACCGCTCCCCGGCGCGGCCGTCGCCCGGCTTTACGGATTGATGGTGATGGTCAGCGTCCCGCTCACGGTGTTGTCCTGTGAGTCCTGCACCTGCATGGGGAAGGTGAAGGTGCCAGCCTTGGTCGGCGTTCCGGTCAGGACGTTGTTGAAGTCCGGCGCAGTGGTATCGAGGGTGAGGCCGGGCGGGAGCTCGCTGATGGTGTTGACGACGGACCAGGTGTACGGAGGTGCGCCGCCTTGGGCGGGGAGGTCGTGGCTGTATTTCACGCCAACGGTTCCGGCCGGAAGCGTGGTCGGGGTGATCTGCAGCGGCGGATCGACGGTGAGGCTGAATTGCTGGGTGGCCTGCTGACCGTCGTAGTCGCTGACCCGCATGGTGAAGGTGTAGGTTCCCGCGGTGATCGGCGTGCCGGACAGCTGGCTGTTGCTATCGCCCGAGGTAGCGTACGGGCTGGTGAGCGCCAGCCCGGGCGGCAGCGATCCGGATGCCACCGACCAGGTGTAGGGCGCGGCCCCGCCGCTGAGGAAGAAGTCGAAGGTGAAGGCCCCGCCGACCATCCCCGGGGCGAGGGTGGAACCTTCAGCGGGCAACCCCACGGCCAGCGGCTGGTTCGGGTCCACGGTGATCTGGTAGGGCTGGTACAGGGGCTGGCCCTGGTCGCCGGTGCCTTGCACCGTGAAGGTGTAGGTGTTGACCTCGCCCAGCGGCTGGGTGACGGTACCGCCGACGGTGTCGCCCGCGGCCCCGAAGGTGGCGGGCAAGGTCAGCCCGGCGGGCAGGGCGCCGACGACAATGCTGAGCGTGCCGCCGGCGTTGTGGCTGGTGACCAGGTGCCCTTGATAGGGCACGCCGAGAGTGGCGTCGGGCAGCACGCAGGTCCCGCTGACTAGGTAGCTGCCATTGGCAGCGGTACACAGCAGCTGGTCCGGCAGGCCCTGCACGGTGACAGTGATCTGGTAGGCCAGCGTGGCGGTCAGGCCCCCGTCGGTCGCCTTGACGGTGAAGTTGAACGTTCCGGCCTTGGTCGGGTTCCCGCTGATGACGGTGCCGGACCCGGACCCGGCGGGCATGGTCAGGCCGGGCGGCAGGCTGCCCGCGGTCAGCGCGAAGGTGACGGTCGCGCCAGCGGCGCCAGTCTTGGCCACCGCGATGGCCTCGGAGTAGCTGTTCGGCGCGGTGGTGACTCCGGGCGGCAGCACGCATAGGCTGCCTTCCAGGGTGCCGCCGCACACTAGCCGAATGCTCGGCGGCCGGTAAGTCGCCGACGCCGGGCCCGCGGCCACCACCGCCAACGCCGCCACCGTACTCATCATGGCCGCGAGCGTGAGCGCCGCTCTCGTTGTCCGTCTCACCGTGATCCTCCTTCGGTCAGCCCTTGCGGGTCTGCACGCGAAAATGAGGCTGGCATACTGCGGTGAGAGCGCCCGCCGACCAGCTAGACCGATCCTTATTACGTAACACGGACCCGGGACGGCTGTGGTTCACCGGCTGGATGGGGATGACGAAATCCTTACATCCACAGCCAGACGGGACGGTAGGCGCCGGTGGTTACCGCCCGCCGCGCTGCTGCCACTGCAGCCAGCCGGTCAGGGCGAGCATCACCACCCCGGCGGTCTCGACGACCAGCACGGTATAGGCCAGCCCGGAAGAGAACGTGAGGTGGAAGCCGAAGATTCCGACGGAACGAGCCAGCAGGAAACCGAGGATGGTCCCGGCCATCAGCGCAGCGGCGCCCAGCACCGCGAGCAGGTGCCGGGTCACCAGCAGGGCCACCGCCGCCAGCAGGCACAGGGCCACCTGGACCAGGAACAGCACATCAAGCGTCTTGACGTGCCGGTAGGCGATGTCCCACAGGTGCAGGTGGATCAGCCCGGAAGTAACGAGCAGCGCGGCGTCGCCCAGGTAAAGCAGCCACATCAGCGCGCCGTGACGGCTCCGGCTGGGCCTGCGGGTGACCTGCATAGTCATGAAAACGTAAGCACTAGCGGGCAGGTTCACCTCAGCGCGCTGACCTCGTTCCGCGCGCACCGGCCCACTACAGTGGACGGGAATCTTGCTGCTCTCTAGCGGGCGTGGCCCGAGGCAAGGAAACGATCATGTGCCCCGTGTCCGCAGATGATGTGACACCCTCGGTTATTCCAGGGCCCCGGCCCTCCCATCACTCCGGGCCGGGCTATGTGGCGAACCCCAAAGCGCCCGACTTCGAGCTGGACAAGCCACTGAAAGACGCCGCGGCACGGTGGCTCAACCTTGTTCCCGCCGGAGGTCGCCATGACGCCCGGGAACCGGCGAAGGATGTTCTGGAGACGCTGCGGGAACACACGCGCAGCTGCCCTGATCATCCGCTTGGGGCCCTGTGGGTGGCCCATCGCCACCTGAGGGATCCGGTGCCCGCGGTCCGGATCGCGTCGCTCGTGCTCGCCTCGGAGGCGTTGTGGTGGCTTGGGTATTTTGAGGATGCGCGCAGGGCCGCCCAGGCGGCGGCCGACGCCGATCCGGCGTCGGCCCAGGCGCTGTGGCGCCTCGCGGTCGCGCTGTACCGCCAGGGCCGGTTCGCCGACGCGGGCGGACGCCTCGACGATCTTCTGGAAGTGGCCGGCCGGTTCGCTCCTGCCTGGGCGCTACGCGGCCAGGTCAGGGTATGGCTCGACGCGGGCAACCCTGACGCGGGGCGGTCCGACTTTGCCGCCGCCGCGGCGCTGACCTCCGGTACGGGCACCTGGGTGGTGCCGTACCGGATGGCGCGTGCTGACTTCCAGGCGAAGGCTGATGCCGAGATCAGGGTTCATGACTCCGCGGTGGGCGGTTCATCCGGCGGCCTTGCGGACGTGGTGTTCCTGCCGGACAAGTCGCGGGTCGAGCGGGGTGTAGACCCGGATCGCCGGTGGCATCTGGAAGGGCCTAGCACTGGGGGCGGCGATTCTGACAGTTTGTTCGGCGGGCTGGGCGGAGACTTCGCTGCGGGGGCACGCTCGCGCGTCTCCTTCGGTGCCAGGTTCGTTCTTTACCAGCGGAACATCGAGAACCTCGGCAAGGACAGGGCGGCTGTCTGCGAGGAGATCCGGAGGTCGGTGGCCGAGCTTTTCGACGCGGCTCTGGAGTCCCGCGCGGCGATCGCGATCAAGGGTGCGCCTGAGCAGCACGCCGAGGGGGCGAACGTCCCAGGGGATGAGGACGGCTAGCTGTTCGTCGCCGCCCGGCGCCAACCGCGCGGCCGGGAGTGCACTCGCCCGTCCCCTCAGCAGCCACTTGTCATGACTCGGACACGGGCCCGGAGGGCCCGGCCTGGTCGGCAGCCACGTGGGAGGACCAGCGCGCCTCGATCTTGCCGACGCGCCAGTAGATGAGCGCCGCGGCCCAGACGGCGATGAACAGCGCGGCGATGCAGAACCCGGCCAGGTTGATGTTGAAGTTGGCCATGGTGTCCCAGAACGCGCCATGCAGGTGCATCTCGGAGGTGAGGATGCCGAAGATCTCGATGGTGCCGATGATGAACGCGGCGCCGATGGACAGCCCGGTGATGACCAGGTTGTAGTAGACCTTGCGGACCGGCCGGGCGAAGGCCCAGCCGTAGGCGAAGTTCATGAACGCGCCGTCCAGGGTGTCGAACAGCATCATGCCGCCGGAGAACAGGAACGGCAGCGCGAGCACGGCGAAGTAGGGCAGGCCCTGGATCGCCGCGTAGGCCGTCGCCGCGAGCAGCACCACCTCGGTAGCGGTGTCGAAGCCGATGCCGAAGACCAGGCCGACGAAGTACAGCTGCCAGGTGTGGTTGATGGACTTCATGAACCGGCCGAAGAACCGGTACATCAGTCCCCGGGCCTGCAGCCGGGCCTCCAGCTGCTGCTCGTCGTAGGCGCCGTCGCGCATCTCGCGGAAGACCTTGAAGATGCCGGCCAGGACGATCAGGTTCAGCAGCGCGATCAGGTACAGGAAACCGGCTGACAGCAGGGTCCCGATGGTGCCGCCGGCGGTTTCGTAGGCTGAGCTGGGGTCGACCATGGCGCCGAAGACGGTGCGGGCCGCGACGGTAATCCCCACGCCGACCGCGACGATGACGGTGGAGTGGCCGAAGGAGAAGAAGAACCCGGAGCCCAGCGGCCGTTTGCCGTCGGCCATCAGCTTGCGGGTGGTGTTGTCGATGCAGGAGATGTGATCGGCGTCGAAGGCGTGCCGGAACCCCAGGAACCATGCGGTGATCGCCACCCCGATGCCGACGCCCAGGCCCCGGCTGCCGTCCTCGCCCCGGTAGTCGAAGTGGTGGGGCATGACGTACAGCACGAAGATGGCCCAGCCCGTGATGTTGACCGCCAGGATGAACCCGAACATCCCGGCCAGCCGGCCCCACTCGCGTGCGGTCAGCGCGGCACGCGGGGCGGGCTGGCGCGAACCGGCCGCGGCGCGTCTCTGGCCGGATGGCATGGATCATCCTCCTAGACACCGGGGCAACGTACATGCGCCGGCTCAACACCGTCAAGGCTCACCAGATGATCAGATATCAGTCTGGGGTGCTAAACCAGGGCCGCGACCGGGCCGTCGGCGAGCTGGTAGCGGATTACCCTGCCGTCCCGCTCGGTGCTGACCACCTGCGCGGCCCGCAGGTAGCGCAGCGTCTGGGACACGGTCGTGTCGTTCAGGCCGGTGGCGGCGGCGAGGTCAGACACGCTGATGGGCCCGGCCGCCTTGATGGCGGTCAGCAAGGTGAGCCTGGTCGGGTCGCCGAGAACCGCGAAGGCCTTGGCGCGGTCCTGGATGGCCGCCGAAGGGCAGGTGATGGCGGCGATGGCCTCGCACACGCGTTCACCGTCGATGATCCGATGGCCCGATCGTTCGGCAGGCAGCAGGTGCACGGTCCAACTATCCCACGTCACGGACGGGTTCAGCGGCCTTCGAGGTCACCCTCGGTCTCCAGGTAGGCCTGCCGCAGCGCGGCCAGCGTCTCGGGATCGGGGGCGTCCCAGAGCTTGCGGTCCGCCGCCTCGAGCAGCCGTTCGGCGATGCCGTGCAGGGCCCAGGGGTTGGACTGGCGGAAGAATTCGCGCATCTGCTCGTCCCGGACGTAGGTGTCGGTGAGCTTCTCGTACATCCAGTCCTCGACCACGCCCGCCGTGGCGTCGTAACCGAACAGGTAGTCGACGGTGGCGGCGAGCTCGAAGGCGCCCTTGTAGCCGTGCCGTTTCATGGCCTCGACCCAGCGCGGGTTGACGACCCGGGCGCGGAACACGCGCGCGGTCTCCTCGGCCAGGGACCGGGTCCGGACGGTATCGGGGCGGGTGGAGTCGCCGATGTACGCGCGGGGCGCCCGGCCGGTGAGCGCGCGGACGGTGGCGATCATCCCGCCGTGGTACTGGAAGTAGTCGTCGGAGTCGGCGATGTCGTGCTCGAGGGTGTCGGTGTTGTGCGCGGCCACCGCGATCCGCCGGTACGCGCGCTCCATGTCACCGCGCGCTTCCCGGCCGTCCAGGCCGCGGCCGTAGGCGAAACCGCCCCACACGGCGTACACCTCGGCGAGGTCGGCGTCATCACGCCAGTTCCGCGCGTCGATCAGCGGCAGCAACCCGGCTCCGTACGCGCCCGGCCGGGAGCCGAAGATGCGCGTGGTGGCGCGGCGCTCGTCGCCGTGCGCGGCCAGGTCAGCCTGGGCGTGGGCGCGGACGTAGTTCTGGTCGGCGGGCTCGTCCAGCCCGGCGACCAGCCGGACGGCGTCGTCCAGAGCCGTCACCACGTGCGGGAACGCGTCCCGGAAGAACCCGCTGATCCGGACGGTCACGTCGATCCGCGGCCGGCCGAGTTCACCGAGCGGGATCGGCTCGACCGCCGTCAGCCGGCGGGACGCCTCGTCCCACACTGGCCGCACCCCGAGCAGCGCGAGCACCTCGGCCACGTCATCGCCCGAGGTCCGCATCGACGCGGTGCCCCAGACCGACAGGCCGACCGAGTCGGGATAGGTTCCGGTGTCGGCCAGGTACCGCTCGAGCAGCGAGTCCGCCATCGCCTGGCCGGTCTCCCAGGCCAGCCGGGACGGCACGGCGCGCGGGTCGACCGAGTAGAAGTTGCGCCCGGTCGGCAGCACGTTGACTAGCCCGCGCAGCGGCGAGCCGCTCGGCCCGGCTGGGACGAACCCGCCGTCGAGCGCGTGCAGCGTCTGGCTGATCTCGTTGGTGGTTCCCGCCAGCCGGGGCACGACTTCCGTGGCGGCGAACGTCAGCACGTCGGCCACCGCCGCCGGTGCCTGCGTTCCCAGCGTGGCCGCGACGACCGCCGGGACCGCGGACGGGTCCCAGCTGGCCGACTCCATCGCCTCGACGAGGGTCCGGGCCTTGGCTTCGACCTCGTCGGTATCCGCGCGGTCGCCGGAGCGTTCGGCGTGGCCGAGAGCTTCCCGCAGGCCGGGCAGGGCCTGCGCCTGGCCAGCCCACATCTGCCTGGCCCGCAGGATGGCCAGGACCAGGCCGACCCGGGCGGCGCCGGCCGGGGCCGCGCCGAGCACGTGCAGCCCGTCTCGGATCTGGGCGTCCTTGATCTCGCACAGCCAGCCGTCCACGTGCAGCAGGAAGTCATCGAACTCGGTGTCGTGCGGACGGGAGTCCAGCCCGAGGTCGTGGTGGAGCTTGGCGGCCTGGATCAGCGTCCAGATCTGGGCCCGGATGGCGGGCAGCTTGGCCGGGTCCAGCGCCGCGATCTGGGCGTGCTCGTCCATCAGCTGCTCCAGCCGCGCGGTGTCGCCGTAGCTGTCGGCGCGGGCCATGGGCGGGACGAGGTGACCGATCAGGGTGGCGTGGGCGCGGCGCTTGGCCTGCGTGCCCTCGCCGGGGTCGTTGATGAGGAAGGGGTAGACGAGCGGGATGTCCCCGATGGCGGCGTCCGCCGCGCAGCCGGCCGACAGCCCGGACGTCTTGCCGGGAAGCCACTCCAGGTTGCCGTGCTTGCCGACGTGCACCACGGCGTGCGCCGCGAACTGATCGCGCAGCCAGTGGTACGCGGCGAGGTAGTGGTGGCTCGGTGCCAGGTCCGGGTCGTGGTAGATCGCGATCGGGTTCACGCCGAACCCGCGGGGCGGCTGCACCATCACCACGACGTTGCCGGCCCGCAGCGCGGCCAGGACGATCTCGCCGTCCGGATCCTGGCTGCGGTCCACGAACAGCTCGCCGGGCGGCGGGCCCCAGTGCTCGACGACGGCGGCGCGCAGTCCTGAGTCCAGCGTGGAGAACCAGGCCCGGTAGTCCGCGGCGCTGATCCGGACCGGGTTGCCAGCCAGCTGGTCCTCGGTCAGCCAGGTCTCGTCCTGGCCGCCGGCGGCGATGATCGCGTGGATCAGGGCATCGCCGTCCCCGGCGGCCACGCCGGGCAGCTCGTCCCCGCCGATGTCGTAGCCGGCGTCCGCCATCGCGGCCAGGAGGCGGACGACCGACGCGGGGGTGTCCAGCCCGACGGCGTTGCCGATGCGGGCGTGCTTGGTCGGGTAGGCCGAGAGCATGATCACGATGCGCCGCTGCGCCGCCTCGATGTGCCGCAGCCGGGCGTGCTTGACGGCGATGCCGGCCACCCGGGCGGTGCGCTCCGGGTCGGGGACGTAGCTGGTGAGGCCGTCCGGGCCCACCTCCTTGAACGAGAAGGGCACGGTGATCAGCCGGCCGTCGAACTCGGGGATGGCGACCTGGGTGGCGGCGTCCAGCGGGGTCAGCCCCTGGTCGTTGCCGGCCCACTGGGCGCGCGAGGAGGTCAGGCACAGGCCCTGCAGGACCGGGACATCCAGGCCGGCCAGCGCGCCGATGTCCCACTGCTCGTCGGCTCCGCCGGCCCCGGCTCCGGCGGGCACCAGCCCGCCGGCCGCGAGCACGGTCACGACGATCGCGTCCGCGGCCCGCAGCACCTCGATCAGCTCGGGCTCAGCCGTGCGCAGCGATGAGCAGAACACCGGCAGCGCCCGCCCGCCAGCCGCCTCGACGGCGCCGGCCAGCGCGTGCACGAAGCCGGTGTTCCCCGCGACGTGATGAGCGCGGTAGTACAAGATGCCGACGACGGGACCGGATGGCGCGGGCTGACCCGCGGGCCGCTCGAGGATGCCCCAGGTGGGGGTGGCGGCAGGCGGCTCGAACCCCTCGCCGGTGAGCTCGATGGCATCGGAGAGGAACTGGGCCAGCTGCAGCAGGTTCCCCGGGCCGCCGTGCGCGAGGTAGGCGTGCGCCTCGGCGACGACGCCGCCCGTCACGGTCGACAGCAGCATGAGCTCGGCGTCGGGTGTCGCCTCGCCGCCAAGCACGATCATCGGCACACCGGAGGCAGCGACCGCATCCAGGCCGTCCTCCCAGGCCCTCCTTCCGCCCAGGATGCGGACCACGACGACGGTCGCGCCGGCCAGCAGGGGCGGCAGATCCGCGACCGTGAGCCGGGCCGGGTTGGCCAGCCGGTAGTCAGCGCCGCTGGCGCGGGCCGACAGCAGGTCGGTATCGGAGGTGGAGAGCAGGACGATCACGCTAGCTCCTGTCCAGGGTCCGGTTGAGTCGCGCAGCTTCCGGGGGCCGCCGATCGTAGCCTCGCACAATCCCTCACAGGTCCGCACGTCGGACGAGCCGCCCGGCGCTGGCATAGAATCCGCGCGTGCCCGCGACCAGCCCCGCCGACGGTCCCGACGTCGGCCACACCGCGGCCGACCGCTGCCCGGGCGTGCTGCGCCTGGCCGTAGCCGCCGACGGGTACCTGGCCCGGATCCGGCTGCCGGGAGGGCTGATCAGCGCCCGGCAGATTCAGGCGCTGGCCCGGCTAGGGGACGAGCTGGGCGACGGCCGGGCCGAGCTGACCTCCCGCGGCAACGTGCAGCTGCGCGGACTTGCGGCAGGTGCGGCCGGGCAGCTTACTGACCAGCTCACCCGGGCGGGGCTGCTGCCGTCACTCAGCCATGACCGGGTGCGCAACGTGCTGGCCTCGCCGCTGGCCGGCCTGGACGGCGGGAATGACCTGACCGCGATCGTCCGGGCCCTGGACGCCGGGCTCTGCGCGCGGCCGCGGCTGGCGGAGTTGCCCGGCCGGTTCCTGTTCGCGGTGGACGACGGGCGCGGTGACGTGGCGGGCCTCGGCGCCGACGTTGTCGCCCAGGTACGGGCGGACGGCGCGGCGGTGAACGGCCTCGCGGCCGGCGGGCCTGCTCCAGGCGGTGTCACCGATGACGACGTCGTGACCGTGATGCTGGCCTGCGCCGAGGCGTTCCTCGACGAGGCGGCGGCCCAGGGCGGCACGGCATGGCGGATCGCCGATCTCGCCGACGGGGCCGGGCGTGTCCGCGCCGCCGTCGCCGCGCGCCTGAAGCTGGCCGCCGCTCCGCGCCCTCCCGGTGCTTCGCCCGCACCCGGCGGTCCCGGCGGTCCCGCCTCCCGGCCTGTCGGCATCGTCGGGCCTAGCGGCACCGCTGCCGTACTGCTGGCTCCGCTGGGGCGGCTGACCGCCGCGCAGCTGACCTGGCTCGCGGGCCACGTCACCCGGCGGCCGGCCCGGATCACCCCGTGGCGCAGCGTCGTGCTGCCGGACCTGGCCGACGCGGCCGGGGTCCTGCGTGACGCCGCCCGCCTCGGGTTCGGCGTGGACGCCGCGTCACCGTGGCTGCGCCTGTCCGCGTGCGCCGGCCGGCCGGGCTGCGCGAGCGCGCTGGCTGACGTGCAGGCCGACGCGGCGGCGTTCGCCGCCCGCTGGCCGGACCGGATCGTGCACGTCAGCGGGTGCGGCCGGCACTGCGGCCGACCCGCGGCCACCCAGGTCGACGTGACCGCCACCAGTGAGGGATACCAGGTTGCCGGAATTTGACTACGTCCGTGACGGCGCGGAGATCTACCGCCGCTCCTTCGCCACCATCCGGGCCGAGGCGGACCTGTCGGGTTTCCCGGCCGACGTGGCGCAGGTCGTCGTCCGGATGATCCACTCCTGCGGCATGACCGACCTCCCCCGCGACATCGCCCACAGCGCCGGCATGGTCCAGCGGGCGCGGGCCGCGCTGCGGGATGGCGCGCCGATCCTGTGCGACGCGCACATGGTCGCCGCCGGGATAACCCGGTCGCGGCTGCCCGCCGGCAACGAGGTGGTCTGCACGCTGCGCGACCCGGCCGCGGTCGCGCTCGCGGCGCGGCTGGGGACCACGCGGTCGGCCGCCGCGGTCGACCTGTGGGCCGGACGGCTGGACGGGGCGGTCGTGGTGATCGGCAATGCCCCGACCGCGCTGTTCCGCCTGCTGGAGATCACCGGCCCGCAGATCACCGGCCCGCAGATCACCGGCAGTGCCGGGCCGCGGCCGGCGGCGGTGATCGGCATCCCGGTCGGGTTCGTCGGCGCCGCGGAGTCGAAGCGGGCGCTGGCGGTATCCGGCCTGGAGCATCTCGTGGTGCACGGGCGCCGAGGCGGCAGCGCGATGGCCGCGGCCGCCGTCAACGCGATCGCAAGCGAGGCGGAGTGAACACGACGGCCGGGGTGCTGTACGGTGTCGGGCTGGGTCCCGGCGACCCCGAGCTGGTCACCGTGAAGGCGGCACGCCTCATCTCCTCCGCCGACGTCATCGCCTACCACTCCGCTCGCCACGGCCGCTCGATCGCCCGG
>Ga0302177_10002558_pt1 | contig 12799 bp, 8 predicted proteins | sample I_Palsa_E1_2_FD_198780 | JGI IMG/M metagenome (GOLD analysis project Ga0302177, IMG submission 198780) | Peat permafrost microbial communities from Stordalen Mire near Abisko, Sweden - I_Palsa_E1_2 | ecosystem: Environmental > Terrestrial > Soil > Palsa > Peat permafrost | place: Sweden: Abisko... | reverse complement strand
GCGTGGGCGGCGGCACCGGCACGAAGGTGATCGCGCTGATCATCGTGGTGGCGCTGACCATCTTCGGCGGCGTGATGGGCTTCGACCTGATCATGCGGATGCAGACCTGGATCACGATCGTGACCGGGGTATTCACCGTGGTGTTCATCGCGCTGGTGGCGGACAAGATCCACTGGCACGCCGTGTCCGCCATCAAGGGCGGCACGGCACAGGACCTCATCGGCGCGCTGGTGTTCATGATGACCGGCTTCGGGCTCGGCTGGGTGAACTGCGCGGCAGACTATTCCCGCTACCTGCCCAGGCGATCGTCCGGCTCGGGGGTGGTCGGCTGGACCACGTTCGCCTCATCCATCGCACCGATCTTCCTGCTGGTGTTCGGCCTGCTGCTGGCGGGTTCCTCGACCAGTCTGAACTCGGCGATAAGCGCCGACCCCATCGGAGCGCTGACGACACTGCTGCCCACCTGGTTCCTGGTGCCGTTCGCCATCGTGGCCGTGCTCGGCCTGATCGGCGGCTCGGTGCTCGACATCTACTCCTCCGGGCTGGCGCTGCTGACCCTCGGCGTGCGGATCCCCCGGTACCGCGCCGCCCTGATCGACGGCACCGTGATGACCCTCGGCACCATCTACGTGGTCTTCGCCACGCACAACTTCGTCGGCCAGTTCGAGGGCTTCCTGATCACGCTCGGCGTGCCGATCGCGGCCTGGTGCGGGGTCATGCTGGCCGACATCGCACTGCGGCGACGGGACTACGCCGAGTCCGAGTTGTTCACCACGGCGGGCCGCTACGGCGACATCAGGTGGATCCCGGTCCTGGCGGTCATCGTGTCCACCGTGGTCGGCTGGGGCCTGGTTACCAATACCTCGGCGAGCTGGCTGACCTGGCAGGGCTACCTGCTCAGCCCATTCCATCTGGGCGGCAAGACCGGCGCCTGGGCCTACGCCAACCTGGGGGTGCTGATCGCGCTGGCCATCGGCTTCCTGGTGACCGGGCTGCTCAGCCGGTCGGCCGTGCGGGCCGAAGAGGCGGTGCCGGTGCCGGCTCCGGCGGGCGCGCAGTCCTAGGAGCTCAGCAGCGAACCAGTAACCATGTCCGGCTGGGGCCTTCTTCCGACGGGTATGCGCCGCTTAACCTGACGGCATGCGGTTGCCCTCTCCAAGCTGGGATGCGCTGGTCCGCCAGAACAACGCCGCGACCCGACGCCGCAAGCGCCGCCGCCGGCAGCGGTTGATGCTCTGGATGCTGACCTGCGTCACGACGGTGGTGCTGGTCGTCATTTACCTCATCGTCAAGGACATCAACAAGACGCCGACGGTGGCCGCCCCGGCCGCCCTTTCTTCCCCCCCGCGGCCCCTCAGCTCACCGTCAGGGCAGCACCGCATAGCGCCGAAGCCGAAGCCGAAGGCGTCGCCGACGACAGCCGCGACGGGCCCGCGGGTCACCGATGCCTCGTCCGGGCTTTCCTACCGGCTGCTCCCCTCGCCCTGGCGGCAGGGCTGTCCGGCCACGCTTAATACGCCGATGTTCAGCTGGGGCGCGGGCGAGAACGCGGTGGCCGGGCAGGTCGTCATCGGAGGGTCCACCATCGACTGGCACGGCAATGCCTGCTCAGGCCAGCTTCAGCAGCAGTTCCAGTACTCGGGCGCCGCGGATCTCGAGCCGACCGCGATGAGCCTGGTCGGCGCGCTCGACCCCGCCTACTACACCGGGCTGGTCCATGACCGCACGATCGAGGGCAGCTCCGCGATGCAGGTCAGCGGGCACCAGGCCTGGATGGTCAGGTTCCTGATGAACTACCCAGACGCCGCAAGTGAGAGCCTGAACTGGACCAGCGAGCTCGGCGCCGTGGTCGTGGTGGACCGCGGCACGGGCGAGGCACCCGTCGTGTTCTACGTCTCGGTGCCGGCCAACCTGGGGACCGCGAACGTCACCGTCTTGATCTACTCGCTGCGCCTCAGCCCGCCGCCGTGACGCTGCGGGGACAAACGATCGCACCCGCAGCGCACCTGCCGGGACGAAATATACCTTTTGCTGGGCTTTAAGCGGGCCGGAATGGTCATCGTGTGCAGTTACCCCCCGCCCGGCGGGGGGTAACTGCACACGATCAGCGAGCGACCGGCACGCGAAGGCGAAATGCACCTATTAGAGCGCGACGGGCTGTCTTTCCAGGCGTCGTGAACTTGAGCTAACCCTTCGGGATCATTCGCGAGGAATCTGGACCCAGCAGAGATCGCTTGCTCGCTCCACGTGACCGAATGACCCACCGGACTGCCAGCCCGAAGCGGCGGACCTCAGCCTGCGGAACGGTCTTGACTGGGCCGGCTGCCTGCTGGGCACGATATTCGGCCAAGGCAGCAGCCTCCTCTGCGTGGGCCTGCTCGATGAGCCGGGCGCGGCGCGCGTCGTGGCGTAGCTGCCGGTATTCGGCGAGGGAACCGAAACGAGCCTGGCCTCACCTTGTCCGGACTTAGCTCGCTTCGGCGATGCTGATGTTGCCGCCGCCGCTGTCGACGCTGATCGCGTGCTGGGACTGCGGGCTGGTCGGCACCGACTGACTCTCGTCGCCGCCGTCGGCGGTGCTGGTGATGCGGTAGGCGGTGGCCCCGCGCGGGAGAAGCACGGTGACGTCTCCCCCGTCGCTGGTGATGTCCAGGTTCGCCGGAGGCTGGGCGAAGACCAGGGTGATATTCCCGCCGCCGGAGCCGACGTTGACCGACGGCGCGGCCAGGTCGTTGCCGGTGATGTCGCCGCCGGAGGTGGAGAACTTCACGATGCCCGCGAGATCGCTGGCGGTCAGGTTGCCGCCGCCGGTGTCCACCGTGGTGATGCCCCCGGGCCCGGAGACCGCGACGTCGCCGCCTTCGCTGGACAGCGTGACGTCCTCGATACCTGAGACCTCCATGTTGCCGCCGCCGCTGGACAGCGTGACCGCGGTCTGCGGCGGAACCTCAACGGTCGCATCCAGCCCGCAAGAGCCCGTGGGGATGCGGCAGTTGACGTCAAAGTTGGTACCGTTCGTGCCCGTGCTCTGCGTGATGGCGGGGCGGACCAGGTGGTACTGAACGGTGCCGGTCAGGCGAGCGGTGTGGCCCGGGCCCGGACGCAGCACCACGTCACCGGCGCCATTTTCGCCGCCGACGCCGGCGACCAGCTGGCCGTCCCTGACACCGATGACGTAGCTGACGTGGTAGCTCCCCCGGCTGACCAGCGCGACGGCGCTGAAGCCGAGCCAGCCGATGAGGGCCAGGATCAACGGCACGCCGATCACCAGGGTGAGAACCCGGGCCGGGGTCAGGCGCAAGGTGCCCGGCGCGGACGCGAGGCGGCTGGCAGGCGTGGTCATCATGGCGTTTTCCCCGTTCAACCGGCGCCGAGATAGCGCAGGACGGCGAGCACGCGACGGTGGTCGCGGTCACCGGGCGCCAGCCCGAGCTTGGTGAAGATGTTGTTGATGTGCTTTTCCACCGCTCCGCCGCCGACCACGAGCGCGCCGGCGATGGCGGAGTTGGACCGGCCTTCGGCCATCAGCGCGAGCACCTCGCGCTCGCGCGGGGTGAGCTCGCCGAGCGGGTGGCGGCTGCGGGCGAGCAGCTGCGCGACGACTTCGGGATCGAACGCGCTGCCGCCCGCCGCCACCCGGTGCAGCGCGTCGAGGAACTCGCCCACGTCCGCGACCCGGTCTTTGAGCAGGTAGCCGACCCCGTGCGGCCGGCCGGAGATCAGTTCGGTGGCGTACCGCTCCTCCACCCACTGGGACAGGACGAGCACGCCGACATCGGGCCACTGGTCGCGGACCACCAGCGCCGCCCGCAGCCCTTCGTCGGTGAAGGTGGGCGGCATCCGGACGTCGACGACGACGGCGTCCGGGTGGTTCGCGGCCACCGCACGCAGGAACTTCTCGGCGTCTCCCTCGGCCGCGGGGACCTCGAGGCCGGCCTCGGTGAGCAGCCGGGTCAGGCCCTCGCGCAGCAGCACGGAGTCTTCCGCGATCACTACCCGCATGGCAGTTCCGCCGCGATGATCGTCGGGCCGCCTGACGGGGACTCCACCGACAGCCGCCCGTCCACCCCGGACACCCGGTCGGCCAGCCCGGCCAGCCCCGGGCTGCCCGCATCGGCCCCGCCGATCCCGTCGTCACTGATCATGACGGTCAGCGTGCCCGGGTAACCTTGGCCTTCCACCACGACCTTGGCCTGGCTGGCGCGGGAGTGCTTGGCCACGTTGGTCAGCGCCTCCGCCACCATGAAGTAGGCGACCGCCTCCACCGCGGATCTGGGCCGCACCGGCACGTCGACGTGCACGTCGACCGGGATCGGGCAGAGCGCGGCTAGCCCGGACAGGGCCGCGTCCAGGCCGCGTTCGGTCAGCACCGGCGGGTGCACGCCGCGGACCAGGTTGCGCAGCTCGGTGAGAGCCTCCTTGGCCTGGGCATGGGCCTGGTCGACCAGTACCCTGGCGGCGTCGGGGTCGTCGGCGAACTTCGCCTTGGCCCGGCCGAGCTCCATGGCCAGCGCGACCAGCCGCTGCTGGGCGCCGTCGTGCAGGTCACGCTCGATCCGCCGCCGCTCCCCCTCAGCCGCGTCCACCACCCGCTCGCGGCTGATCTCGAGCTCGCTCACCCGGGCGGCCAGGTCACTCGGCGGGCCGAGCAGGCGGCGGGATATGGCCGTGTCCGCGACCGCGAGGCCGCGGGTCAGCTGGGGCGCGGCGATCAGTACCGCGAGGCCGATCGCCGACACCACCGTGACGCTTGAGCCGCGCAGCACCGTGTCACCGAACTCGGCGCCGCCGCTGGGCAGGTAATGGTTGTAGAAGGGCAGCGCCAGCATGGTCAGGCCCAGGGCCCAGACCCCGATGCTGACCGTCACAGTGACCGCGCTGACCGGCAGCCGCAGCAGCGCGTAGCCGATTTCTCCCCAGGTGGCCCGCTCGGTGAACATCCGCCAGCGGGGCACGAGACCCCACCGGTACCCGCCCCGGGCCCCCGCGGGCCAGGCCGGGATCCGCACGCCAAGCAGAAGGGCGAACCTGGCTCGTTCGGCCCGGGCGAACCAGTCGGTGAGCCGCAGGGTTATGCCAAGCAACGGCAGGCCGATCAGCGCGGCCGGCAGCGATCCGATGCCGAACCCGAGACCGAAGGTCACCACGAAGATGGCCGCGCACCCGAGGAACAGGCCAGCCAGGTGATGGATCAGGGCGAACCAGGTGCGCGCCGACACCAGGTCGCGGAGGAGGAACATAACTCCGACGCTAAGGCATGGCCGTCGGGTTTCCCATCAGCTGGACCCCCGAGAACGAGGGGAGGCTAACCCCACCACCCTTCCGCTGGACCGCACCATGGCGCCACCGAGGAGCACTGGCGGGGCAAGCGGCGCACCATGCACTACCGGGCCACAGCGCTCAGTCAAGCCACGATCTCCTCAGTTATGACCATACGAGTCATTTGAACATTCAGCCCATCCACGCATGGTGATGGGCAGCGCGGGTTCCATCTGAAAGCATTCTTGCCGTGGTTACCGGCGGCGCCGATCTAGCTGCGGGCGCCGAGCACCCGACAAAGGAAAGCGCTCCGCCGGCGCCGCCAGGCCCGCAGCAGACACGCGGGTCCGCGGCGGACAGCAGCGCCCGGTCAAGCCGCAATCTCTTCAGTTCCCGTACGACCCCGATATTGGACGGTTTATCTGGAGCGTCGTCAGCATGACGCCGCTCACCGGGGGTGAGAAAAGGTAAAGATCAAATTCAATCGCCCCGAATGGACCCGTAGTGACTGCGCACCGCAGGCCACGTGCAAAAGATTTAGTCAGAACGAACAGTGGTGTTTGCCCTTCGCGCATATCTCGCCCTTCCCGCAGCAGACTGCGGCAACATTGGTCTTATGGTCCCAATACGGGAATTACTGTACGATCTGGGCATGCAGGCAGAACGGAACGGGGCCGACCTGCTGGTGCGGCTGCTCGGGCCGATGGAGCTGGTGTCTGACGGAACGCCGGTGCGGATGCCGCAGCAGAGCCTGCGTACCCTGCTGGCCGTGCTGGCACTGTCGGCGAACCACGTGGTGTCCTCGGATTCGCTGATCGACGCCTTGTGGCAGGAGCCTCCGTCGCGGGAGCGGGAGCAGAACCTGCACGTCCGCGTCTACCAGCTGCGGCGGCTGCTGACGGGTGCCGAACCGGGCCGAGATACGTCGCGCCTGGTCACGGCGGCACCGGGATACCGGTTTGTGCTCGCCGCCGATCAGCTGGACGTAGCCAGGTTCCGGCGGCTCGCCGCCGACGGCCGGGCAGCCGCCAGGTCCGGCAAGGCGCCCGAGGCGGCGGCGATCCTGGGAGAGGCGCTCGATCTGTGGCGGGGTCCGGCGCTGGCGGACGTGGCCGACCTGTCACCCCAGCTTGAGGCTGCGGCGGTGGAGCTCGATGAACTGCGGCTCGCGGTGCGGGAGGACTGGGCTGACGCTGCCCTGTCCGCGGGGTATCACGTCGAGCTCGCCGCCCAGCTGGCCGCCCTCGCGGCCCGCCATCCGCTGCGGGAGCGACTGCGCGGGCTGCTGATGCTCGCGCTGTACCGCTGCGGCCAGCAGGCCCAGGCCCTGGCGTCGTACGGCGAGCTCCGGCGCGTGCTCGCCGACCAGCTTGGCCTCGATCCCGGCCCTGACGTGCAGGAGCTGCACCAGCGAATCCTGCGTGCCGACCCGTCGCTGCTGCCGGCGGGCCAGCCAGCCCGCCCGCTCGCGGATCCGGGCCGCTCCCCGTCCCGGTCTGCTCCCCGTCCCGGTCTCCTCCGGGTTGAAGGAGCTTAACGAGGTGACGGGGGAGGTTCCCGCCGTGGGCGGTGCCGCCGATCACGCCGGTCGATGGGCTGATGGTCAGAGCGGGCAAACAGGTTCTTGCCCGGTGCGGTCAGCTCGTGCATTCCCCTTCCGATCCTATGTGGTAGGTCTGGTTGCGCGTATTCTCCCGGTCGGCGTTATCGGTCACGGTGATCTGCACCGCGTATGAGCACCCAACGCCGGTGCCCGGGAGTGGGGGCACATCGGTCAGCTGGCCTGCCGCGGTAATGCTCACACCGGGCGGAAGACCCGACGCGGACCAGGTGTAGGAACCTGAGCCTCCGGTCGCGGCCATCGCATACTGCGGGCACGATCTCTTGTCGTCTGACTGGCAGAGGTTGTCGAAGCCGTTGTTGTCGAGATCGACCTGGGTGGTGGTGATGGAGACGTTCTGGTAAGTGACGGTGAGGGGCAGCGTGACGCTCTTCTTCTGCGCCGGGGTCTCGCTGTCGGTGACGGTCACGGTGACGTTGAAGTCTCCCCCCTGCTTGGGGGTGCCGCTGATCACGCCGGACGCGTTGATGGACAGCCCGTCCGCCAGGGCGCCCGGCGTCCACGTATAGTCCTCCTTGCCCCCGGCCGCCTGAACGGTGAACGGGGTGTACGCCACGCCCTGGGTGCCCGCCGGCAGGCTGGTCGTAGTGACCTGGAGCGTTGAGTAGGCGGGGGGCTTGACGGTAAGGGTGAGGGTGAGCGATGCGGAGGCCGTCTTCGCCGCCAGCGTGGACGCGGACTCCGTCTGTGCTGTCGCCTTCCGTGCTGTCGCCTTCTGTGCTGTCGCCGTTTCGCTGTCGGTGACGGTCACGGTGACGGTGTAGGTTCCCGCGGTGGTGGGGACGCCGCTGATCACGCCGGTCACTGGGTTAATGGACAGGTCAGGCGGCAGGCCGCTTGCCGACCAGGTGTACGGAGCCTTTCCCCCTTCCGCGTTAAGGGTGGCGGAGTATTGCTCGTCCTGGAGAGCTGCCGGCAAGCTGGTGGTGCTGACATGCAGGCTGACGTTCGTGCACGACTGCGTGAAGGTCACCCTGTTCGACGGCCCTGTCGCGGGGCTGGTGGTGGGATTTACGATGACGATCTGGCCCGCCCCGGTATAGGCGTTGGGAGACGGTGGCGTGAACGTATCGGCGGCAACAGCCTCGGTGCCCGCCCCGGCGAACGTCAGCGTCTGGGCCGGGCCGTCGCCGCTGTTGAGTGCCCAGTAGTAGGTAACCGTGGTCGCCTGGTTCGCGGTGATCGATCCCGTGAACGTGAACGTCGACGGGCCGAAGGTACAGCCGGAGTTGCTAGACGCCGGACTGACATGAGCTGACGCGGACAGCGAAAGGGTGCCGCCGCCGTGCGGATGGCTGGCCCGGTTGCACGACAGCGTGAATGTCGCGGCATTGGATACCGCCTTGGCCGGGCTTGTCACGACGATCACGGCCGTGCCCGTCCCCTCCGTCGGCGGCGTGAACGCTAGCTGCTGCACGTTCATCCGGCCGGGAGCTTTGAACAGCAGCGTCCCCGGCGCAGTTGTCGCGCCATCGCCAAGCGCCCAGTAGTACGTGACCGGGCCGGCCTTGGAGCTGGTGACCGTGCCGGTGAACGCGAAGCTCGGCGGCGGTGTCCCGCAGGTGACGGTAGCGGCCGCTGGCGCCGCGACCGCGGTCGCGCTGACGTTTCCCGACTGATGTCCGTGGATGCAAATGAGCAGGTAGCGAACCGTATTCGAGGTCACGCGGACTGGGCTGGTCACTTCGATCTTCGCCCAGCCGGCGCCCGCGGTCCTGGTCCGGATCACGCCGCCGGACACGAGCCGCGACCCGGCCGCGGCGAACCGCACGGTCTGCAGCGGTCCCATCCGCGGCCGGCCGTTCTTCGTCCCTGACGAGTACACCCAGCGGTAGGTCACCAGGCCCGGCCGACCGGCCGTCAGGGTGGCGCTGTTGGTGAACGCCGTCGGCGTCTTGCAGGATCCAGCCGCGGCCGGCGGTGTCGTGGTGGCCGAGGCCGTGAGCACGGCCTGCTTGGCGAGGGTAACGACCTGCGAGGTGGGCCGGCCCTGGGACGCGATCGCAGTGCCCGCGATCGCCGCCGCGCCCGCCACGACCGCGGCAATTACCGCCAGGACCGCCTTCTTGCGCCGGGGGAACCAGTCCTTGCGCCGGAGGAACCAGGTCACCGCGTCGGTATCGGGTGCTGACGCGGCGATCGGCGGCCTGCCGAGCAGCAACAGCAGCAGCGCCGCGGCGCGTGCCGCCAGCTGACCGCGGCCCCGCCGCTCCCAGTCAGGACCGTAGGCGGCGGTCGCCGTGGCCTCGAGCTCCGCCACGAACGTCGCGGCATTGACCGGCCGGGTTGCCGGATCCTTGGCCATGCCTCGCTCGACCAAGGGCCGCAGCGGCTCGTCGACATCCGCCGACGGCACCGCCGCACGCTCGTGCTGTCTGCGTAGCTGCCTCAGCCGCCCAGAGAACGGGGTCCTGCCGGTCAGGCACTCGTAGAACACGGCCGTGGCCGCGTAGATGTCGGTGGCGGGGCTGGCCGGCCCGCCCGCCCACTGCTCCGGTGCCATGTAAAGCGGCGTCCCGGCGGCGGGGACTCGGCGCCCGGTCCTGACCGCCACCCCGAAGTCCGCGAGCTTGCTCGCGCCGGTCGCGTCGACAAGCACGTTCTCCGGCTTGTAGTCGCGGTGCACGATGCCGAGGGAATGCGCGGCGGCGAGGCCGAGCAGCGAGCCCTTGAGGACGGCAAGCGCCGACTCTGGACCGGTCGCGCCCTGCCCGGAGATCAGCTCATGCAGGGAGACGCCGTCGACGAGCTCCATCACGATCGCGGCACCCGCTCCGGGTTTCTCCACGTAGGCCAGCAGCCGGACGACCTGAGGGACCTCGAGCTCGGTCAGCAACCGGGCTTCCTCTCGGAAGCGGGCCATGTACTCGGGGTCGCCGACCAGGCTGGCGCTGAGGTACTTGATCGCCACCCGCTGCCCGGTCGCCTCGCTGGTCGCCTCCACCACCCGGCCGGACGCCCCGCGTCCGAGCTCCCGGCCCTCCGTATAGCCGCGGACCGCCCACGAACTCATCGCTAACTACCCTTCCGCGGCGGTCGCGCCGCGCGTGACACATACTCGAAACTGCGGTCCCCGACGATGATCCGAGCGCCCGGCTCGATCGCCGTCGGCTCGTTCGGGATCAGCCGGAGCGGCTTGCCATCGGGCGGGTGCAGCACCGAGCCGTTGCCCGAGCCGAGATCGCTGACCGCGACCTGCTCGCCGGTCACTGATATGCGCAGGTGCAGCCGGGAGACGGTCCCTTCCGGATCGGCGATGCGCAGCGGCCTCGCCCGCCCGGCGGCGACATCCGTGTCGAGCGCCGGCTCGCGGCCGACGACATAGTCCGCGTCGAGGGCGAACCCCGTTCCGTCGTCAAGCACCAGGACGCCGAGCGGCGCGGGAAATTCCGCGGTCGGCTGACTGCGCCCTGGAACCTCCGGCTCGGTATCGGCCGGTTCAGGCTCTTCCAGCTCAGGATCCGCGTGCGACGTCACCGTGACGATCAGGCCAGCGCCGTACACGATTCCGCCATCAAGCCGGAACCGGGTATCGGCGACCGGGAGCTTAGCCGTGGACTCGGCGAGGGCGAAGGTGGCGGTGATGACGGCACCGGTGAAGATCCGGCTGACCGGGATCAGCGAGCTGCTGCCCGACAGGGTCACCGCCTGACCGCCATCGACGATCACTGCCGCCGTCGCGTCGCCGCTGACGAGCACCACCAGCTCATCCGTGGATGTCGTGCCCGCACATGCGAACGCGCGCTGCCCGTCGGACTCAAGCGCCGCCCGCGCGGCGGTGCGCACCAGCGTGCCGCCATCCCCGGCCGCCGCCTTGACGCGCTCGACCGCGTCGAGCAGCGGATCAGGGTCGGCGTCAAGGCCGTCGCTTACCGCGACGAGATCGCCGAACCGAGCGACAAGTCCCTGGCCAGGCAGCGGGATACACCGGGTGATTCTCATGCCGCCCCGCCGCGAACGTAAATCAGCACAGATCGCACCCGCCGTTCTCGTCCGGCCCCGCGAGCAGGCCGAGCTTGCTGTCGACCTTGCCCATACAGAGGCGGCACCGAGCCAGCTGATACGTCAATTTCCCGCTCGCGACCCGACAGACGCCTTAGCGCCTGCACGTCTGCCCGGAACTCCCCGGCCGGGGCCCGCACACTTGCACTCATATCCGCTAGTCTGGGCGGCTGCGGTGTGCTGGCTCTGTGCCGGCGATGTCGCGGCAGCTCGCGGCCGCCTCAGCGGGCGCAGGCGTAGGTGAATCTGCTCTGGCCTGCCTCCAGATCCGGGGACAGCACGCGAAGTTCCGCCGTGGCGGGCTGGGTGCCCGGCCCGCGGAAGTTCACCGGCAACTGAACCGGCGCCGAGGACTGACCGCTCGCGACGGTGATCGTGGCGACAGGCGCGGCAGGATCCCCGTTCAGGGACCACTGATAACTGACCTGCCCGCCGTTGCCGTTGGTGAAGATTGTGCCCATGACATCCACCGTGACATCGCACTGGGTGCCCGGCGACCGCGCCGTGACCACGACGTCGATGACCTTGAGCGGTGGCCGATGCAGGTGTGCCCAGGCATACGCGCCCGCGCCGGCGACTATCGCGGCGGTGATCAGCGTGCTGACCACGGTACGCAGGCGCCGGTGCCGCGCCCTCCGCTTCGATGGCTGCGGCCACGCCGGCACCGCGTCTTTCGGGCCAGCCGCGCCGGGTGCGCCGGGTGCGCCGGGTGCGCCGGGCGCGCCGGGCGCACCGGATGCGCCGGGTGCACCGGGCGCGCCAGTCCTGGGTGGCAGCCAGGTCACCGTCTGACCGTAGACAACCGGATCCTCATCGTCATCGTCGCCGCCGGCCCTGGCGTCGTCGCCAGTTGGCTCGGCGAGCAGGTCCGGCTTGAGGACGGTCGCGCGATCTGCCTCGTGGGCTGGCCCGGCACGATCCGCGCCGATGGCCTCAAGCGCCGCGCGGATGGCGCCGATCCGGGCGATGACCTGCCGTGCGTCCGCAGGCCTTGCCGCCCTGTCCTTCGCCATCAGGTCATCCACCAGCTCCGGCAGCCCGGCCGGCAGGCCCGCGCGGCGAGAGCCAAGCGGGACCGCCTGGGCGGTCAGCTGCATCATGAGCACCTCGCTAGGATCCGCCGCCGTGAACGGAGGCACCCCGGCAAGCAGCTCGTAGAGCACACAGCCGAGCGAGTACAGGTCGGCGCGACCGTCCACGTCGCCGCCTTCTACCTGCTCAGGCGACATGTACTCGGCCGTGCCAAGCGCAAGGCCCGGCAACGTCAGCCGCGGCGAATTGTCGGCGAGCAGCCGGGCGATCCCGAAGTCGATGATCTTGACATGCAACCGCGCGGCCACCATCAGGTTGCCCGGCTTGATGTCACGATGCACGACGCCGACCGCGTGCGCGGCGTCGAGGCCCATGCAGGCCTGCTCCACTATGTCAAGCACGCTGGCGACGGGGAACGGCCCCATGCCGCCCGCCGCCCGCCGCGCGAGGACGGCGGCCAGCGAGGCCCCCTCAGCCAATTCCATGACCAGGAATAGCTCGCCGCGGACGCGGCCCGCGTCATAGGCAGAAACGATGTTAGGGTGCTTGAGCGCGGCGACCGTCGTGGCCTCGCGCCTGAATCGGCCAATCGTCTCGCCGAGCAGCGCCGGATCTGTGATCTCGGTAAGCTCCACCAGCTTCACCGCCACCGGCCTCCGGGTGGCTACATCCCTGGCCCGCCACACCTGGCCGAACCCGCCGCGGTCAAGCGGAACCTCAAGCTGGTAGCGTCCCGCCAGCAACGAACCGGCAGTCGATGCGCTCATGATTCCCGGTCCTCCGCCGACTGATCCCGACCAGCTTGCGAACCCGCAGCAGGTAAACGCCGGGGCCGCGGGTCCGTTACTTACATGATGTGCCAGCCGCCCCGCCTACGGCATCCCT
>Ga0302177_10002557_pt1 | contig 12801 bp, 12 predicted proteins | sample I_Palsa_E1_2_FD_198780 | JGI IMG/M metagenome (GOLD analysis project Ga0302177, IMG submission 198780) | Peat permafrost microbial communities from Stordalen Mire near Abisko, Sweden - I_Palsa_E1_2 | ecosystem: Environmental > Terrestrial > Soil > Palsa > Peat permafrost | place: Sweden... | reverse complement strand
CGCTGGTGTTCGGTTCAATTGCCGAAAAAGTAGTGAAGCTGGTGCAATGCCCCATTTTGCTTCTTCGTTCCAATAACGCGGAAACCAATGCCTAGGTTCTCTGGCGAGGCAGCAGGAAGAATCGCGGATTATGAGCGTCACTGAAGCTCCCACACCCCTATCCGCCGGTCAGCCCTCCAAGCAAGCTCAGAACGTGAACTCGAAGGGGCTCACGAGTGCTGAGGCGCAGGCCAGATTTCGAAGAGACGGCCCTAATTCAATGCCGGACGCGTCCGAGCATCCGCTTCGCAATGCGCTGACGAAGTTCTGGGCCCCTGTCCCGTGGCTGCTCGAAGCCTCGATCGTACTTGAGATTGTGCTTCATAAGTACTTTGAGGCTGGAGCAGTCGCCTGCCTACTGATCTTCAACGCCGCGCTCGCTTACTTCCAGGATGATCGAGCGCACCTTACTCTCAACGCCCTAAAATCCCGCCTCGCCATGAATGCCTCCGTCCGGCGTGATGGAATTTGGAAAACCGTGCCGGCTGCCGAGCTGGTTTGTGGCGACCTCGTTAAGCTTTCACTCGGTGGCGTAGTTGCTGCTGATGTGCATTTGACCGACGGTTCTGTGTTGCTCGACCATGCACTTCGATCTGACCCATACCGACATCGACGGCGAAAAGTGCGGCTTCAGACCCAAGCAATCGCTTGCCCAGGTGAAGAACTCAATGCCAAAGCTGTTTCCCGGCGCGGCGGCGAGGCAGAACAACATCATCGTCCGGCCTCTGAGCAAGACCGTGCATTTTGTGCAGCTCGATGATCTGAACGCTGCTGGACTCGGCAGAGTAGGGGAGGCGGCGTTTCTAACCCTTGAAACCAGCCCCGGCAACCACCAGGCGTGGGTTGCCGTCTCGGGGCTTACCACCCCGGAGGAAGCCAAAGACTTTGCTCGCAGACTCCGGGAAGGGGCAGGGGCCGACCATTCGGCCTCCGGCGCAACCCGCGTGGCGGGCACCGCCAACTACAAACGCAAGTACGAACCCTATTTCCCGACCGTGAGGAACAAAATGGACAGCCCCAGGCCGCACTGTGACGAAGGAGCAGCTGGAGGCAATGGGACTGGTAGCCGCTCCCGAGCCAGAGATCACCACCCCGGCATTCAGCGCCAGGACACCACAAGGCAGGATCGGCCAGCAATCCTCGAAGCGCGCCAAGGTATGGCCGGACTATGCCCGCTCGCTCACCGGAGCGCCGCCCAGCCGTGACGGCAGCGGAGCCGACCGGAACATGGCGGATTTTACTTTGGGCATGACGGCTATTGATTGGGGATGGAGCATTGAGGATACCGCCCAAAAGCTCCCCGAAGTCAGCGAAAAGGCCCGCGAGCGCGTCCAGCTCAGGGATCAAGGCTATCCGCTCATCACGGCTGCGCTACACTAACAATTCCACTGGTACAAAACTTCGGGCAGGCCACGGGAGCGGCACGGCTGTCGCGTACTGTAAAACTTCGTCATCATTGTCTGAATGCGTTTATTCGCACGCACTATGCGATAGTTTCATCATGTCAAACGGAAAGTTTGTGCAATATTGCACATTCGAACAGCCTTGGCGATGCCGTTTTTCGGATTCGAACGAATCGATAACCCCAGTATAGATAGCAGTTTGCTAGAGGACTCTTGGCGCAAAGGCCGCCAGACATCCCACTCTTATCAATCCGAGCAAAATAGACCATACGTGTAATCAGAAAAGCCGACATACTCCGAATACTTCTGATCCCCACCCTTTTGAGAGGTGCTCATTTGATACCTATCAAACCCAAGCTTCTCGTCGTAGATGACGACCTGTCAGTCCGAGACTCGTTGGCACAGATCCTTCTCAGCGAGGGATATTTTGTTCGAACGGCCTTCGACGGCTTTTCAGCACTCGGCGAAATTCGCAGCCAGCTTCCTGACGTGTTGTTATCTGACCTGACCATGCCAGGAATGTCGGGCTTTGAATTGCTCTCGGTCGTTCGTCGTTTATTCCCGACAATTCATGTGATCGCCATGAGCGGATTATTTTCGGGCGAGGGAATTCCGTTTGGCATAGCGGCCGACGGGTACCACGAAAAGGCTACTTCCGTTTCTCATTTGCTCAGGCTGGTCGAAGCAAGTCAGCGCGAAGATCGCGCATCCAGTCTCAGCGGCCGAAACGTGGCGGACCCGATCTGGGTACCTAAGAATGGACACGATCCTTCGGGGCTCGAGTTCATCACTATTACTTGCCCCGATTGCCTTAGGACGTTTCCTGAAACATTATTTGGCAGCGAGAACTATATCCGTAACGCAAAATGCACCCATTGCTCTAATCTCGTCCGATATGCGGTCGTGCCGCCCGCGGGTGCAACGCATTCAGTGTCTTTCTGAACGCCTGAATCCGATCTACGAGACGCGCAAGGTATGCTTCTGCAACCAAATATCAACCCGGTCTGAACATGAGACTGCCGTCTAGCTCCCTTTTTCCCGTCAGGGACTGCAAAGGACAGTCTCATCCTTCTCTTCGAGTCCTGGGGAATGAGCAATTTGTGACAGAAGTCAAACACCACACTCGGTAGCGTGAGCTTAGTCCACGCGCTTCGTTTTTCATAGTGGTGCCGCGGCCAGCGATCGGCCTTTCGGTGAGCACTCTGAACCACTCCCCTGAGCCAACGTCAAATGGGTTCAGAAGCAAATCTTAGACTTGAACGAGGTACATCTTGGCAACGATTGCGGTCAACCAACCCCTAGGGGTTCGACATTCAGCCGCAGCGCGCCTCGATCGCCTTCCCATCGGTTCTTTTCAAAAGCGGATCATGTGGCTGGTCGCATACGTCTACTTCTTTGAGCTCGGCGACTTGAACAACTTTGGCTTTGTCGCACCACAGCTTCGGGTGCAATGGCACCTATCCATCTCAATTATTGGTGTTATCACGTCGTCCGCTTTCTTGGGAATGTTCGTGGGGGCAATCAGTGGAGGCTGGTTCTCGGACAGAATTGGCCGCAAGAAAGCCCTGATCATCACGACCGTCTGGTTTTCTGTTTCCTCTATATTGAATGCCTGCGCATGGAACGTGCCTGGCCTCTTGATCACACGCTTCCTCACGGGCGTCGGTCTATCGTCGATGACGGTCGTTGCAATCACGTACATCACGGAAATGTTCCCCTCGAAGAAGCGTGGCGCCTACCAGGCCTGGGTAATGGTGATCGGTCTGTTCGGCATACCGCTCTCGGCACTGGTTGCTGGCGAACTCATTCCCCGAGCCACGTATGGCTGGCGCTTTGTGTTCGCCTTCGGAGCGCTCGCCCTCTTCATGCCACTCTTCGCCGGCAAATTGGAAGAATCACCCCGTTGGTTCGAGACCAAGGGCAGGAACAACGAGGCAGACGCGGTTCTCGATCGAGTCGAGGCACGCTGCAAATCTGACTCAGGTTTGAAAGACCTTCCGCCGTTGGGGAAAGAGCCAGCCGCGGCGCAACACCAGAAGTTTTCCGACCTGTTCTCGCATACCTATCTTTCGCGCACGTTGATGCTTGTCGGCGTCTTCGTCTTCCAGACCCTGGGACTTTTCGGTTTCATGGCCTGGGTCCCGACGCTGCTTGCAGCACGAGGCTTTCCTGTTGAGAAGTCGTTGCTATGGGTTTGCATCATGTACTTTGGAGCCCCCGCTGGAGCGCTCATAGCAGTCTTTGTCTCGGATCGTTGGGAACGGAAGTATCTGATCGCCATCGCGGCGTTGCTGATTGCGGGCTTCGGCGTGATGTACGGGCTTAGCAATGGGATGATTCCAATCATCGTTCTCGGTTTCTGCGTGGCCATGTTCATCCAGTGCTTCGCGCCGCTGCTGTACGCATACACTCCAGAGTGCTATCCCACGGACATCCGCAACTCGGGTTCCGGAGTTGCCTACGGTGCAGGCCGGCTGGCAAACAGCTTCGGTCCGATGCTGATCGCCCTTCTCTTTACCCGCTACGGATACAAGAGTGTCTTCGTGTATATCGCGGCAACCTGGCTGCTGGTTGCGATCATCGTCACCGTCTTCGGTCCGAAGACGAAGGGGCAAGCATTGGCGTGATTAACCGCGACATTTAACGAAACGAATCAGGCGCTCTCTGGAGAACAACAGTGGCAGATGGATTATCAGGATTCGACGTGTTGGTCATCGGGGGAGGCAACGCTGGATTGGCTGCAGCTCTCAGTGCCCACGAGAAGGGCGCGAAGGTGCTCGTGCTTGAGTCCGCCCCAAAGGATTTCCGCGCCGGGAATAGCCGTCACACCAGAGACTTGCGCTGCAAGCACGACGCCCCCACAAAGGTAATGGCCGGCGCGTACACGGAAGACGAGTTTTTTAAGGACATCCTCAGCGTCACAGAGGGAAAGACGGATGAAAAGCTCGCTCGCATGATGATCCGCGCCTCAACCGAATGCACTGATTGGATGGCGTCCTACGGCGTGCGCTTCCAGAAAGCGTTGGGAGGCACATTGCAGCTCGGCCGGACGAATGCGTTTTTCCTCGGCGGCGGCAAAAATATGATGAACGCATATTATGCATCTGCCGAACGCCTTGGCATTCATGTCGTCTACGACGCTGAGGTCATCGATCTGAAGGTCGTCGATGGAGAGTTTAGAAGCGCCAGGGTGCTCATCGATAAGAAGTCTGTTGAGGTAAGCGCGAAGGCGGTTGTCGCAGCGTCCGGTGGCTTCGAGTCGAATCTCGAATGGCTCAAAGAGGCCTGGGGCCCCATGGCGGACAACTTCCTGATCCGGGGAACTCCCTACAACAAGGGTAAGGTCCTGAAACGCCTACTCGAACTCGGCGTGGAGTCGATCAGCGACGCCAAAGAGGGGCACATGGTCGCCATCGATGCTCGCTCACCGAAGTTCGATGGCGGTATCGTCACCAGGCTGGACTGCGTTTCGCTCGGTATTGTGATGAATACCAAAGGCGAACGTTTCTACGATGAAGGCGAAGACTTTTGGCCCAAGCGCTATGCGATCTGGGGACGCCTGGTCGCCGGGCAGCCGGACCAGATTGGGTACTGTTTCATCGACTCAAAGGCGATGGGCAAGTTTATGCCGTCCGTCTTCCCGCCATCCCAGGCGAACACCATCGAAGAGCTAGCCAAGATGGTTGGTCTGCCGGTGGATCAGGCCGTTGCCACCATCAAGGCCTACAACGACGCGGTCCAGCCCGGCACGTTCAATCACGACACTCTCGACGACTGCAAGACGGAAGGGCTCAAGCCGGCAAAAAGTCACTGGGCACTCAAGATCGATCAGCCTCCGTTCTATGCCTACGGCCTACGGCCAGGACTGACCTTCACTTACCTTGGACTGATGGTCAACGACCGTGCGATGGCGCTGATGAAGGGAGGCCGGCGTTCCAAGAACATCTTTGCCGCTGGAGAGATCATGGCAGGCAACATTCTCGGGAAAGGCTACGCAGCCGGCATCGGCGTCACCATTGGAACGGTATTTGGCCGGATCGCAGGACGAGAGGCCGCAATGCAAGCGCTGAGGCATGAAGACAGCCAAGTTGAAACAGGAAAGGTGACCGTCCATGCTGCCGACTGAACTTCTGGAAGAGGGCCAACACCTTATGACGGTCTGCAATTCCTGCCGTTATTGCGAGGGATTCTGTGCCGTTTGGCAGGCGATGGAGACTCGCCTCGTCTTCAAAGAAGAGGATTTGAACTATCTTTCCAATCTTTGCCACAACTGCAGTGAGTGCTACTACTCCTGCCAGTACGCGCCGCCCCACGAGTTCGCCATCAATCCGCCGAAGACGTTCGCCAAGATTCGCGTTTACACCTATGAGCTGTACGCGTGGCCCGGTCCGATGGCCAAAGCGTTCCATAAGAACGGCCTCAAGGTCTCGCTATTGACGGCGTTAATCCTTGTCGCCGTCATGACGTCAGCGAGCCTGGTGTTGGGCGGCAATCTCTTTATGACGGTGCGTGACGGAAACTTCTACAAGATTGTTCCGCATGAGGTTATGTCGATTACCTTCGCTGTGGTTGGATCGTTTGCCGCGCTTGCAATGTTGATCGGCTTTCTCCGTTTTTGGCGCAACGTAGGAGAGTCGTACTCCACCCTGGCGAAGCCCGGTGCGCTCGCCAGCGCCGCCAAGGACATCTTCACTCTGGTGAACCTCGACAACGGTGGAGATGGTTGTAGCTATCCCAGCGAGAAGAGCTCGGAATCGCTCAAGTGGTTTCATCACGCGACCTTCTATGGCTTCCTCTCTTGCCTTATCGCGACCACTCTCGGCGCCATCTATTACTTCATCCTTGGACAGCACGGAGCGCCCGCCTTCACCAGTCTGCCGGTAATCTTCGGTACCGTGGGAGGCATCGGATTGATCGTAGGTCCGATTGGGCTCTGGGTGCTAATGCAGCGTCGAAACCTGGACATCGTAGACAAGTCCCAGACGGGAATGGATCTTTCCTTTCTCCTGCTTCTCTTGCTTATCAGCATCACCGGCTTGCTCCTGCTCGTGCTGCGGCAGAGTCCGGCGATGGGAACACTCTTGCTGGTTCACCTGTCCTTCGTGATGACTCTCTTCCTGACCATGCCATACGGCCGGTTCGTACACGGGATCTACCGTTCGGGTGCGTTGCTGAAGTGGTCGCTCGAACGGTCGCGTCAGCCTAAGGCAAAAGTGGCCGCGTAGAGAAACGGCTTCCGATTCGACGTCAAATAAAACAGCGAAATCCAATATTAGGATTTCGCCGTTTTATTATCTGTCCGCATGGAAGACTCGGGGTATGGCCTTAGACGTGAGCTAAGGCCCCTGTAAACGACTCATTTAGCACCCCGGTCAGATGCGTGATGCCATTTGTTTCGAGGTGGGCAACTGCATCCACGATGGCCGCGCGTTGAATCTCACTGGCGTAGTGAGAAGCAATGCTGTTGAACTTGGCAACCACCGAATCCCAAGGCATCGGGCGCGTGTAGAAGCCGTCATAGTCATGCTTCTCGATGCTGAGCTTGCGGCCGCCGTTGAGCTCGATATCAAGACGGCAAGGCATCTCCGCGGGAAAGCGATCGCTCATCGCCTTGTCCGGAGTGATCGTGACCTTCTTCAGCAGATCCTGTACGTCTTGCTTGAGAATCCGCTTGGCGTCGTACTGCGCGGGTGTCACTTCGCCGTCGAGCAGCGCGACCGCAATCATGTAAGGCAGGCTGTGGTCCGCCTCTTCCTTCGTCTTCACATGCTGCTTGTTCCCATCGTTGCCGCCGCCGATGATGTTGAAGGCAACGTCAAAGATAGCGAGGTTGATCGTCTTGATCTCTGCTGCGTTGATCTTCTCTTTCGTCCGAAGGTCAAGTGCTGCTTCCATCGCGGTCTGAGCATGGAATTCAGCGTTGTATTTCTTGATGTTAGTTTTGAGGACCATCTCCAGGTTCTCCTTCGACCAGTCGAGCTCGAACTTGCCGGTGATCGCGTCCATCAGCCCGCCCTTGCCTTCGAACACTTCAAGCGGCCCTGTTATGCCACGCATCGCGAGGAATGCGGCATCCGTTGCTCCATACGCGATGTTTGGGTAGGCCAGTCCCTTCCAATTGGAGAGGTTTCCGGAGCGAGTCACGCGCAGGCCTTCGTACGACGCTCCGCTGATCGCCACAGCATTCGCAGTGCCCGCCTGGTCGAGTCCAAGAGCCTTCGCGACCCCTGCAGCCACGCCGTAGGCTCCTTGCACTGTGTGATCAAAGCCCTTGGGGCGGGCTGGAGCCACCTCGGAGAGACGGCACTGGACCTGATAAGCCACAGCAAGCGAAGCCAGAAAGTCTTTCCCCGTCTTACCCGCATACTCGGTTGCCGCCAGGACAGACATCACGTTGTCGGCTGGGTGACACGTCTCATGCTTGGCGATGAAGGAGTCCATGAAATCGAGGTAACGTTCAAGCGCCGAATTGTAGAACGCTGTGAGTACGGGCGAGGTCTTTCCACCGCCGACCAGACTGGTCAGGGGATTGCCGCCAAAATCATCTAATTGAGCACGAAGCGCTTTCAGTGGGGTTGCTTCCATAGCCCCCAATGCGCAGCCGATCGCATCGAGCGTGTGGATCTTCAACTGCTGCACCGCATCGGCTGAGATATCTTCATATCGGCTGCGCACTACGAAAGCCGCGAGTTGTTCTGCTAACGTCGTTTTTTCCTGTGTCTGGATCGGGGTGGGCATTGTGCTACTCCTTGGGTGAACCTGAAGATCGAGAATGAATGCTAGGGACTTAGCTGCAGCAATCAGTTGACGGGTACTTGTAGATGGTGATTAGTCCGCAATCTCCTCACGATTGGCTAAGCACGGTCTTCGAAGCGCATGAAACTCAACTCTGTGCTTACTTGCCCGGGAAGTCTGAGCCGAAGTGATCGTTCGAATGCGACGAACGCGCCGGGAGGATTTGGCCGGATGTTGATTAGCCTTGGCTATTAGGGTCGCGACTGTGGAGTGTCCCATCTTTCAAAATTCGACTCTTGCTCTGAAACCCACAACGGCTGCGCGTTGCACGCCGCCTCCGACGTTCGCGTAATACTGGAATGCGGGTTGCAGCATAATCATCGGTCGAACGTTGAAGAGAGCGTTGATCTCAACACCCTGCTCTGCTTTGTATGGGACCGCTCCCCTTGGCAGGAAGAGCGGGTTCAGCTTGTTCCGTATGTAACCTATGGACAAGGTGTTGTGGATTTTGGACAAAGGCAAAGGCTCATTGAACCGCAGGCCCGCGGTGAGTTCTCGATTGTCACTGTTTGCATTCGCGGGACTCCAGTCGTACGCAGCCGTCACATCCAAGCCTTTGCCTTCTTTCGGGTCCACGCGCCACAGAGCCTGGCTTGCCATCCAGTACATGAGATAGTTGCCCGATCGGATTGTGTTCGTCGCTGTCGCGAATTTCCCGGGATTGTACGAGGCGCCGAACTTGTACATCCCCGAGTAGCCTCTCCTGCTCGCAACATCATCTGGCGGGCGCATGGCCTTCGTTTTCTTTCCTGGAGTAAAGCCGATCTCAGACACACTGACAGGAGCCCCGCGGAACTGGGGAACCAAACCAGTTGGATTATGAAAGAACGCTAACCGGTCTCCTGCGAGGACCATCGAGGCTACATATATGTTCCGGACCGGCACGGCACTGAGTTCGAGGGCGGGCGTCGAGCCGGGACTTCCCGTCTCAAATGTCGTCGACAGATTGCTGAGCGCGTACCCCATCGGTTCAAAGATGAAAGAGGTTCCGTAATCCTGGTCGCCGTAGAAGTCCTGGCCCGCGAACTGACCGATTCGGACCGCAATCCGGTTCTTCAGCCAGGCTTTTCTCACCCACCAGGAATCCAGTCGGAACAGGTTGTAGCTGGACATTCCACTCGGGCTTGTCTCTGTCCCTAAATAGGTCCCGAGATTGCCGCCACCCTGCCATAGCGCAGTCGCATGGAAAGACAAGCCCTGCTGACCAATAAGCTTGCCGAAGTCGATATCCACGGTTCCTCGACCGCGGTTCCAACTGGCAAGCCGCTCGTTCTTGTCGCTCTTGATATTCCACAGGGAGTCAGAGATGTACTCGAAGTCGAAGTCGACTCCTCGTTCCTGGAGCCTGCTGCGCTCGCCGAACCAATTTCCGGTGAGCTTTCCGCTCAACCCTTGCGGCGAATCATGTGCGTCCGGTCCGGGGAGCGTCCTTTCTCCCGAATCCTGTGAATGGAGCAACGGCACAGAGCCAAAGGCACCCACTGCCAATAGAAGCAAAAGCCAACAATGTCGCTGGGACATAGTCGGCTCTCCTTATTTAGCCTGGACATCCTTGCTTGGGTAAGCGTCGCACTAGAGCAACGAATGATCTGTCACGTTTTGCTCATGAAGGAAGCGCATGGCGGTGGGCAATGAATCCGCAGCAGACTGGAAAGCTCCTCTAATGCAGTAGCGCACTGCTATGATGTGTGCCGCAACCGCGCCATGAACCTGTCATACCGGACAATCCGCGTGAAATGTTTCTTTCGCGGCCTCCTTTCCCTCCTGAAGCAGACAGGCTAATTGCAGGGATGAGACGGGCCGGCTGAACAAGTATCCCTGTCCCATCGCGCACCCGCTGCCTTGAAGGTACAGTTTCTGCTCCTTTGTTTCAACGCCCACGGCAACCACAAGATAATTGAGGCTCTCTCCCATCGCAATAGTCGCATTCACAATGGGGGAGCACGCCGTTTCATTTTCGATTTGCTGCACAAACGACATGTCGATCTTTAGCACATCGATCGGAAATTGACGAAGGCAGCTCAGGCTGGAATACCCTGATCGACCATGAATATCACCCGATTGCTGAGAAGCATTGGATGCAACTTCGGTGTTGCTGCGATCTTGGAGTGGCTGACAGTTGTTTCTAGCATCAGGAGTTCAAGGTCTACATAGCGGATACAGATTCGATGACACGGGCGAGGAGGAGCAAAGTGAATCATACTCGATTTGACCCTAGCCGCTTCTAAAAACCGGGTCGTGGAAAGAGCGGAACATTGAGAGACTCTTGTCGGTGGTGCGCCTAACCGACCTCACTGTGCAATGCTGCACGTTCTACCGCGAGCACGGTCCTCGATGGCTTGGCCAGCAGTATGGCCGACCAGTCGAATCCCACTCGGAATCCCGGTCTCAGACCAAACATCGAGAAACCTCTGCGCCCCGTGGTCGGCTCGCCCGACCGCGTCGAGATTCTTGTGCTCATTGGCGGAAGTCGCAACTTGTCGAGGAGTCCATGCGCGTTTACGAACTCGTGTCAGCCGAACGAAAAACTGAGATGCTTTCGCACTTGCTGATGCTTTCTCGAACTCGGCTACGAGAGAGACCTGGCGCAGAGTCAGAAACTCGCAGAACACTCAGTCCGGATCTCATCACCAATATTCGTCAATTTGGCTAAGCGCGCATCGGGGCCTCTGGAACGTGCTGGAGCTGTAATCCTCTATCAAAGCGGTGGGTGATGACTCCTAAAACACTCGAATTGTCTGCTCGAACGGAGTATCCTATGAGTAGGAGAACTCCTATGCCCGCTGCGGTCAAAGAGAAATCGAAGAACAAGGCTCCGGCTCCCAAGGTGCGCAAATCGAAGTTTCAGGCGGATCTTGCACCCTCTGAAGACAGCATCGTGCGCGCGTTGAAAGCGGAACTCGAAATGACGAGCAACACTGACTTTCTCTCTGATGCTTTGGCCCTGTTCCGTTGGGCGGTTTCGGAGCGGAAACGCGGGCACATCATCGTAAGCGAGAGTTCGACAGGTGAGCGCAAGATCCTCGTTTTCCCTCGGCTGGAGCGCGTTGCACCGGAAGTCGCTTTGCCGCAGGTCGATATTCATTGGAATGACAAGGAGCTTGAAAGTCTGGCGGAACTCGCATCGGGGCAACCTGCCCAACCCACCAAAGCCCTCATTCGGGCCGTGAGGCACTGACAATTGGCCGTCACGATCCGTCGCCTCGAAGAATTCGACGATGTAGAAAACTTCGATTGTGGAGATGAGCCCCTCAACAATTATCTGAAGCGTCATGCCTGGACCAACCAGCAGAAGAGTTCGATCGGCGTTACCTATGTTGCCCTTGAGGAATCCGCGCCTCGGTCGGTTCTGGGCTACTTCACATTGGCAACTTCGAGCGTGCCCCGCGATCTCTTGCCGAAAAAGCATGTTCGGGGTCTGCCTCCATACGATCTCCCGTTGATCTTGCTGGCACGTTTGGCAGTCGATCGTCGTTTTGGCGGCAAGGGTCTGGGCCACGCACTCATTGCGGAGGCGTTCAAAATTACTCTCCGGGTCGCGGACGAAGTCGGCTGCCGCTGCATCATCACGGATGCCTATCGCGAACGGGTTGGCTGGTATGCAAAGTATGGGTTCATTCCGATCGAGGGGGCCGGAACGGACGGACCCCAGAAGATGTTCCTGGACGTAAGAACTATCCGCGCCGCGCTGAGGGGCGCAATTGAGCAGGAGTAAATCATGAGTGTGTTCCAGCGAGGAGAAATTTGGTGGTACGAGTTCTGGTTCGCGGGGCAGAGGGTCCGTGAGTCAACAAAATCCACCTCGAAGACGGTCGCAAAACTGGCGGAAAAGAGTCGCAGGCGCGAACTGGAAGAAGGTCTCAACAACATTGCAGACCAGCGCCATGAGAGAGTTCGAAGCTTCAGAGATATTGCTGAGGATTTCTTCGACGGCTATAAGATTCGCCTGCCCGATTCTGCGACTTTCGCGGACTATGCCATCCACCACCTCAAGCGCTTGCTTGGAAGCAAGATGCTTGTGGACTTCAGTGAGGTGGTAGTCACCAAGTATCAGAATGATCGCCTGGAAGAGGGAGCCGCCCCAAAGACCATCAATGAAGAGGTCGGATTTCTCTTACGCATTCTCGGCGAGCCGGGCGACATTCTGCGTGTGCGCCTCCGCAAGAAGAAGATGCTCAAACTGAAGGTTCGCAATCGTATCGGCAAAGCGTACACGGAAGAAGAGAAGCAGCGCATGTTGCACGAGGCTGCGAAGGCCAGGTCGCCGCACATTTATCTGGCGTTGACGCTTGCACTCAATGTAGGGATGCGCGACGCGGAAATTAAGAGCCTGTCCTGGACTCAGATCGATTTCGCAAAGAAATTCCTGGCGGTTGGCCGCTCGAAAACCGAAGGCGGCGAGGGCAGGACAATTCCCTTGAACTCGGACTTGTTTGGTGTGCTGACAGATTACGTCGAGTGGTACAAGCTCAAATTTGGAGCGACTCCGCCGGAGTGGTATGTCTTCCCCTTCGGATCGCCCCAGCCGACCGATCCGACGCGCCATGTGACGACTCTGAAAACG
>Ga0302177_10002555_pt1 | contig 12806 bp, 9 predicted proteins | sample I_Palsa_E1_2_FD_198780 | JGI IMG/M metagenome (GOLD analysis project Ga0302177, IMG submission 198780) | Peat permafrost microbial communities from Stordalen Mire near Abisko, Sweden - I_Palsa_E1_2 | ecosystem: Environmental > Terrestrial > Soil > Palsa > Peat permafrost | place: Sweden: Abisko... | reverse complement strand
TTTCATCACGGGGACCGGGGGCCCGGGCTTTACGACCGAGGAGCCGGCGACGGACGCGGTGACGTTCCAGGCGCGCGTCCGGGGCCCGGCCGATGACCCCCTCGCCGCCCGGCTGGCCGCGGACACCCTGGACGCGCTGATCCTGTCCGCTCCTTTTCCTGCGCAGGTAGACGGGACGCAGATTGTCCACGTGCACCGGCTAGCCGGTCGGCCCGCCATGCTCCCCCTTGATGAGTCCGATAAAAGGTTTGAATGTACTTGCTCCTACATAATAGTAATAGGAGTGTGATGCGATTATGCCATTCGAGCCACGAGAGAAGCACTGGGCATGGAAAGGCGACGACGCCGGGTACGGCGGTCTCCATCTCAGGGTCAGAAGAGAACGCGGTCCAGCGTCAGATTACAAATGCGAATGCGGCAACCAATCGCAGGAATGGTCGCGTATCGCCGGGCGGGACGGCTGTGACGTGCAGGATTACGTTGCTAAGTGTCTTTTCTGCCACAGAGCGTACGACAAGTCCAACGGCGGGACGGGCTCATGGCCGAGAGGCGAGGGCTGCTGGAACAGTGTACTTACCGCTGACGACGTGGAAGACATCCGGGTTCGCCACGGATTTTTCGGCGAGGGAAGCACGGCAATCGCCCGTGAGTACGGCGTATCAAAAGGAGCGGTGGACGGCGTGATCCACTTCCGCAATTGGCGTCATTTGAACGCCTGTGAGATAGGAGTTTAGATTGGCTACCGGACCGCGGCTCGCCGTCATCCCCGCCCTGTTCAACACCGGCCCTGCGGTGTCGGTGTTCCCGCTCTACGCGACGGTCGGCGCGGCCGGGGTGGACGCCGTAGGCGCCGGCGGGACGGCCTTCGCTACCGCCTGGGGCACAAACCTGGGCGTCATGATCCCCAATGTCAGCAACGGCGGGGTGTGGCTGTACTACACGTGCGGGGCCGTCACTCCCTCCTATCAGGTGCTGATCGGGAACGTGGCGGGGACCTCCGGCCAGGTGCCGCCCGCTACCGCCGAGGCCGGCACGCTGGTCACCTCCTCATCGGGCTGGCTGGGGCCGTTCAGCCCGTCCACGTACAACCAGGAATCGCCGACCACCGTGACCTACACGGGGGCGATCAACACGACCGCGCTGACCGCCGCCGCGCAGGGCTGCGTGGTCATCGACTTCTCCGCTACCACTCTCCTGTGTGTCCGCGCCTACCAGTTTGTGACGGTGACCCCATGAGCGAGACCAGCACCCCGGCATCATCCCCGCCAGCGCCCAAGCCAGCGGCGCCGCCCGCGCAGACCCCGGCGCAGGTGCCAGGCGCGGCGGCAGGCGACACGTCGGCGGCGCTGGCGGCGCCCGTCACCGCCCTGGCGTCCGGGCCTCCCGCGGCGGCGGAGGACCAGTCCGGCCTCGCCGCGAAGCTCGAGGAAGAGCTCGCGAAGCTCCGCGCCGACGCGACCGCCGGGGAGAAAGCGGTCATGCGGGTCCTGGCGCCCCACTCCTCCATGACGTGGGGCGGGGTCACGGTCACCGACCAGCCAACCACTGTTCCGGCGCACACGGTGCCCGGCCTGACCGAGGCCGCGCTGAACGCCGGCGTCAAGATCATCCAGGAGCACTGATATGGCGATCGTCCCGCTCAACTACGCCCCTCCGGCGTACACGACCACGAACGTGCTGTACGGGGTCGGGGTGCTGTTCACCGCCCCCACCGGCACCGCGGTGCCCGGCGACGCCTATCTCGGGTACGGCACGTCGTGGACAGGCCTGGGCTGGAACTACGTCGGCGGCACCCTCGACGGCGTGACGCTCACGTTCGCTCCCACGACCCAGAACATCCTCATCGAGGAGCAGCCGACACCGGTCGGCGTCGCCGTCTCGACGGCGGACCTGACGGTGACCTGCAACCTCTCGGAAGAAACCCTGAACAACGTCAGCCTGGCGTGGGGTAACTCCGGGACGCAGGCGACCACCGCGGCGGGGGCCAGCCAGCCCGGCAAGACGGTCCTCACCCTCTCCACGGTGTTCCCGTCGCTGAGCGTGGCGCTGATCGGCAAGAACCAGTCGGGGTACGCCAGGGTCCTCTACGTCCCGACCATGATCAGCGCCGGTCAGGTGCAGACGGCGTACCGCAGGGCCGCGCAGCAGCGCGTCTACCCGCTCACCCTGTCCGCTATCTGCCCGTTCAGCAGTATCACGTGGTCGGATCTCACAAGTTTGGCCACCTCGTAGATCTTATTTCGAACATCGCTCCGGGAGGAGCCTGGCAGGGGGGAAAGGTCATTGGCAGCATTCAGCGCGGAGTCCGTAGCCGAGGAGCTCGGCTACACGTTCACCTACAAGGTCGGGGACAAGGTGATACCGGGGCCGTCCGGCGTGATCGACGAGCCGACGGACAGGCAGATCGCCAAGTTCCTGACCGGGGTCAAGAAGGTCGTCAAGGAGTCGGAGGACAAGCTGCCCTCCACGGCGGACCCCGCCAACCCCGCATCGGTGACAGACGCCCTGGACGACCTGAACCCCGAGGACGTCGTGAGCTTGATGGGGAAGATGGCGCAACTGTACGCCGACCTGTGCTCCGGGTCGCCGTCCAAGGCGGAGATCCTGGCGCTGCCGATGCGGCGCAGGCAGGCATTCTACGCCTGGCTGCAGCAGGAGGTTATGTCCCCGGAAGCCGGACCCGGCGCTGGGAGAGCGCGGCCGAGCTCCCCGCTGCGCGCAGTCGCCGGGTAATCCTGTACTCGGTCCGCCGCTACCTGAACTTCACCGAGGACGACTGGGACGATCTGTCGTGGGACCGGCAGCGGGCCTACCTCGAAGGCATGTCCGAGGACGAAAGCGTGCCGTTCAGCTTCCAGGCCGCTGCTTCCGCGCCGCCTGAGGGGCCGTACGGGCCCACGGTGCGGACCGGGGTCAAGACCGGGGCCGACGTCATCGACCTGGCCGGGATGATCGAGCAGATGGAAGCCGCCCGGCAGCCGGGGGGCCGGTGATGGCGTTCAATCCGGCGCGCTTCCCGTGGCGGACGGGGCGGCACGCGGGCCGCACGATTTACGTGCAGCTCACAGCCATCCCGTCCGACGATGATCCGCTCATCGGGCTGATGGACACGCCGGAGCTGGCGCAGGCCGCCTGCGACGGTCACAACCTCTTCCTCGACCGGGGAGGTGAGCAGCATGGCCTTTGACGCTGGGTCCATTGAGGCGAGACTGTCGATTGACACATCGAAGTTCGATGCCGATCTCGCCGCGGCCCGCGCCAAGCTCGACGCGCTGACCAAGGACCGCGAGGTCCGCGTCGCCGCCGTTTTCGACACGGCCAGCCTGGGCCGGGCCCGGCGTATGTTCGCCGATCTCGACAATATGATTTCCCGCGACGCCGCGCAGCGCCTCAAGTCCTCGCCGCAGGGGTCGGTGCTGGGCACGCTCAACAGCCTGTTCAGTCCCCACCCGGTGACCGGGGCACCCACCGCGCAGTCCTCCGCGCAAGGCGGCCTGCTCGGCCGGATGATCTCCGACCCGGGCGGCGGCGGCACCGTCACCCCGGTGCAGCAGGTGCTGCAAGGCGGCGGCGTCCCGCAGGACCAGTCCGGCTACATCCGGCAGGTGATCACCGGTCAGGGCCAGGCGGCCAGCGGCCCGGGCTCGGAGCAGGCCGCCGGGGACCTTGAGGCCGCAGCCGCCGCGGAGAAAGCCGCGGCAGCCGCTGCGGGGAGCGCCGCCGCTGACACCGCCGACGCGGCCGGGCAGCTCAGGGACGCCGCCGCGGCCCTGCGGTCGGCCGCCGCGGCGCTGCTGACCGGGAGTATCCAGTCGATGCTCAGCGGCCCCGCTCCAAACGCGGCGGCTGCCCCCGTCGCGGTCCCCGTCCCCGCAGCCGCGTCGCCGTCCGCCGCGCCCGAGGCCGCCGCGGCGCCGTCCCCCGCGGCCACGTCGCCGGCTGCCGCCCCCGCCGAAGCTGCCGCGGCGCCGGTCACCTCCGCCGGGGGCGCGGGCGGCACCGCGGGGACGGACGCGGGCACGCAGGCGGCGGAGCAGCTTGACACGCAGGTGAAGCAGGCATCCGCCGACTACGCGACGCTGCTCAACCAGATGGCGGCGCCGCAGCGGCCCGCGATCCTCGCCGCGATCCCGCAGCTCGAGCAGCTCGAGCAGTTGCTCGCGCAGGTCACCGCCGCGATGAGCGGACCCGGGCAGGCCGGCGCGGATGCCCTCGCCGCGTTCCAGTCGCAGCTCCGGGAGTCCGCGACGGCGCTGGACGCGTTCCAGCAGCAGGCCGCGTCCGCGTCAGGGCAGCTCGGGGACCTGGACAGGGACATCGCGGGCACCCCGCCGCTCGATGTGGACAACGCGCAGGCGCTCGCGGCGATCGCGCAGGGACGGGCCGCGTTCACCGCGCTGAAGGCGATGCTGGCGCATGGTGTGCCGCTGGACGTGAACAACGCGCAGGCTCTCGCCTCCGTCGCGCAGGTGGCAGCGGCGGCGGAGGCGCTGAAGGCGGCGGTTGCCGGGACGCCGCTGGCGGGCGGCCAGGCCGGGAACGTCACCGTGAACGTCGCCGGGGCCGCCGTGGCCACGCAGCAGGCGGCGGGACTGCAGAAGGCGCTGACGGGCGTCAGCGTCGCGTCGGCGTCGGCGGCGCTCAGCATGGGGAAGCTCGTCGGGGTCGCCAAGGACGCAGGGGAGGCTGCCGAGGGGGGGAGCAAGGGGTTCTTCGACCTGACCCGGCAGGTGCAGCTGTGGGCGGGGGCGTTCGGGTCCACTGAGCTCATCGGGCAGGTGCAGCTATGGCACATCCTGCTCGACGGCCTCATCGAAACCTCGGTGATCGTGGTCGAGACGACGCTGACGATGGCGCAGACGATCATCACGACCCTGCCGATCTGGGAGCAGCTTGCCAGGAACATCAAGGCTGTCGACGAGGTAGCGCACACGTTCGGGATGAGCCTCGGCCCCGTCCACATCGGCCTGTCCCAGCTGCAGAAGGATCTGCAGCCGGGGATCCTGGAGCTGTACGGCGGGGTGATGGGGCTGGTCGGGAAGCAGTCCTCCGTCGCGGCGGGCGGCATCCAGATGGTCGTGACCGGGTTCGACACCTGGATAGCGAAACTGGACCTGTTCCAGAAAGCGCAGGGCGCCTCCGGCGCGATGCTGGTGTCCGGCTACAACATCATGAAGCAGCTCGCGCAGATCCTGGACACGCTCGGGGTGGCGTTCGAGAACCTGCTGAAATCCGACCCGGGGACCGTGCATTACCTGCTGGACCTGGTGGAGGGCGCCGCGAAGCTCGTGCAGGTGTTCTCCGAGATCCCCGCGCCGATCCTGAAAGCGGTCCTCGGCATCCACGCGTTCCTGCTGTGGGGCGGGCTGCTCGCCGACCTGGCCGTGAAGATGGTGTCGCCGCTGTACTCGCTGACCCTGGCCCTGGGCGGGGTGGCCAAGGGGGCGGGAGCGCTCGCGAACGTCGACAAGGACGCGGGCGGGTTCACCCGGCTCGGGGCGATGTTCACGGACCTGTCGGGGGCCGCGTCGAATCTCGGCCAGAAGTTCATGAGCCTCGGCTCGGTCATCCTTCTCCAGCTCAAAAGCTGGGGGCTGTTCGGGTCCGCGGCCCAGCAGGCCGCCGCCGAGACCAAGGCGGCGATGGCTGAGATCGAAGCCTCGACAGCCGCCGAGGGCGAGGCGATGGCGGGGCTCGCCGCGGAGGAGGACGTGGCGTCGGAGGCCAGCGGCGGGCTGCTGGCCAAACTCGGCGCCCTGGCGCTGAGCCCGTGGGCCTGGGCGGTCGTGGCGGCTGCCGCGCTCGCCGACGTCGTGTACGAGGCCGGCCGGGCCAGCGCCAGCGTGACCGGCCTCATCGGCACGCTGAACACCGGGATCGCCTCCGACAACGCCAGCGCCGCCATCCTGCAGATCAACTCCGCGATCGGGACGCTGAACACGTCGATCTCCCAGGTGAGCACCGCCCAGATCATGAAGGGCTGGAACACCCTGGGGGGCACCGCCAACTCGTTCGGCAAGGACGCCCTCGCCTTCGGCCAGGACTGGACCAAGTCGTGGTCCGACTTCGCCGGCGGCAACGTGATCGGTTCCGTGGAGAACCTCGGGAAGGCCGTCAAGGGCATCTTCGTCCCCGGCCAGGGCGCCGCGATCCAGGCGACGGACAACATCAGCGCCTACAAGGGCGCGATCATCAGCCTGTCCAAGGAACAGACAGCCCTGTTCTCCGAGACCGGCAGCCTCATCACCCAGGGCTACTCCTACTCCGACGCCCTTGCCCTGATGGACCTGGCGGGCGTGAACGCCGGCGACTCGTTCGCCCTGATGCAGCAGAAGGTCGCCAACCTGATCTCCGGGTACAAGGAGATGTCGGTAAGCGGCGGCCTGCTGACCGGCGCCCTTGACGCGGTGACGTTCGCGTCCGAGCAGCAGAAATCGTCCGTCTCCGCCATCACCGGCGGCTGGACGGCGTTCCTCGGCGTGGTCACCGGGGGCGCGTCCGCGTTCATCACCTTCGAGCAGGGCATGAACACGATGAACGCCGACGCCGCCGCGTCCGGCGCGTCGATGGAGGGCACCGGCACAGCCGCGCTGACGCTCAAGAAATCCCTCGGCACCGTCAGCGACGCCTCGCTCACCCTGCAATCCCAGTTCCAGTCACAGATATCAAGCGCCTCGGCGGTGGAGGCGGCGCTGCTCAACCAGGCCAGCGCGGCGGGGCTCGGCGCCAAGGGCACCGCGATGCTCACCCAGGCCGGGAAAGATCTCGTCGCGCAGCTGATCCCCACGGCCAGCGGCAGCAAGGAGGCCACCGCCGAGCTGTACGCGTTCGCGCAGACCGCCGGGTACACCGGCCCGGACAGCCTGAAGTCGCTGACGCTGTGGCTCGGGAACACCAAGGACGCCACGAAGAACCTCGACGGCATCGTCTCCACGCTCACCATCGACTCATCGAACCTCGCCGACGACATGAACAACCTGGCCTCGGCGCTGCAGCAGAACCTCAGCACGGCGATGGCCGCGGCTATCTTCCAGGTCGGCGGCGGCCAGAAGGTGTTCGACAACTTCGCGACCGCAGCCCGCAGCTCCCACGACAACCTCGGCGCGATGACCGCCTCGGCGCAGGCCCTGGCCACCGCGCTGGTCGCCACTCTCGGGAACACGGCCCAGGCTCAGGCCGAGTTCGTCGTCTTCGCCGAGAAGCTCGGATTCACCAGGGCGCAGGCGGAGGCGCTGTGGAACCAGGTCAACAACACGCCTCTCGCGCCGGCCGTGAACGTCACGGAGTTCGACGCGTTCCTCACGGACATCGGCCTGCTCCCGGGGCAGATCACCGCAGTCAACAAGCTGCACATCAGCCCGCAGTCGAACCAGGCGCAGGTCGACGCGCTGCTGAAGAAACTCGGCCTGATCCAGACGCAGATCGGCGCGATCAACACCGATGTTTTCAGCCCCCGGGCGAACAACACGCTGCTCGACGGGTTCCTCACCCAGCTTGGCCTGATCCCCGGGCAGATCGACAAGGTAAACGCCCTGGACATCAGCCCGAAATCCGACGAGAAGCAAGTTGACGCGCTGCTGAAGACGATCGGGCTGACCCCGGGGCAGATCGCCTCGATCAACGGCCTCGTCATCCGACCGAAGACGGACCCGTCGGAGACGTACCTGCTCCTGGACTCGATCGGCCTGTTCCCCGGGCAGATCGCCGCGGTCAACAAAATGGACATCAGCCCGAAGTCAGACCAGACGAAGGTCGACGCGCTGCTGGCGAAACTGGACCTGACCCCGGGGCAGATCGCCGACATCAACGCGGCGCTCATCCACCCGTCGGTGGACGCCACGGAACTGAACGCGTTCCTCACCGCGCTGGAACTGACCCCGACGCAGATCTTCAACATCAACCAGATGGACATCAGCCCGAAGTCCGACCAGAAGCAGGTCGACGCGACGCTGAAAATCCTAGGCCTGACCTCGGGGCAGATCGCCGCGATCAACGCGACGCTCATCCACCCCGCCGTGGACTCCGCGGACCTCAACGCGTTTCTCACCTCGCTGAACCTGACCCCCGGGCAAATCCAGGCGATCGACCAGATGAACATCAGCCCGGGGTCGGACACCAAATCCGTCGACAAGCAGCTGGCGAGGCTGAAACTAACCCAGGGCGACATCAACGCGATCAACGCCACGCTCATCTCGCCGGCCGTGAACGCCGCGCCCCTGACCGGATACCAGGCCAAGCTCAAGCAGATAGGGAAGGAACTGGGACCGCCGCCGGCGGCTAACTGGTCCGGGTTCTGGGGGACGATCGGCGGGTTCTTCAACACCGGCCTGCTACTGCCCGTCGATCATTTCTTCACCGTGATGCTGCCCGGCTGGGCGCATTCCAGCGGCCTCGCCGGAGTGTGGGACACCACCCACGACGGGTTCCTGCGTGACGTGCAGGCCCCGGTGTCGAACTTCTTCAACGGCGACATCCCCGACTGGGCGGCGAACACCCTCAATACCTGGGAAACGATGTGGTCCACGGCCCACAACGGGTTCATTAACGACGTCCAGGACCCTGTCAGCGATTTCTTCAACAAGACCCTGCCGGGGTTCTTCGAGGCGATCGGCGCTGGCATCTCCATGGACACCGGCTTCCTGGCATCCATTGGATCAAGCCTTATCGGCGGGCTGTGGTCCGGTATCCAGGACGCGTGGGAAACCGTCTCCGCGTGGTTCACCGCAATGCCCGGCCGCATCGCCGGGTGGTTCTCAGCGGCAGGGTCGTGGCTGGTACCGGGCGGCAGGAAGATCATCTCCGGCCTGTGGTCGGGCATCGCTGACATCTGGTCCGGGACGGTGGCCCCGTGGTTCTCATCCGTGGCGGGCCGCGTCGGGGGATGGTTCGGCGGGGCCGGCGGGTGGCTGGCCGCCGCGGGCAGGAACGTCATCAGCGGCCTGTGGTCCGGGGTCTCCGGCTACTGGTCCGGGACCGTCGCGCCGTGGTTCTCCGGGGTGGGGGCCCGGTTCAGCGGGTTCTTCGGCGGCGCCGTGTCCTGGCTGGCATCGGCCGGCAGGAACATCATCTCCGGCCTGTTCAGCGGCATCACCTCCGCGATGGCGGGGATCGGGTCGTGGGTCGACAGCAACATCGTCCAGCCGATCGTCGGCGCGGTGAAATCGTTCTTCGGCATCCACTCCGATTCCACCGTGATGGCCGGGATCGGCGAGCACCTGATGGGCGGCCTGCTCGGCGGGATGCTGCGGGCCAACCCGGTCGCGATCGCGGACAAGGTACTCGGCGGGCTCCCGAAAGCCCTGGAGGACATCGTCAAGAAGGGGCTCATCTCCGTCACCAGCCTGCCCGGCAAGGCGCTCGGCGCGCTCAAGGGCCTCGGCGGCGACATCCTCGGCCTGCTCGGCATCGGCAGCGGGTCCACCGCCACCGGCAAGGGCGACCTGACGGACGCGCAGCTCCAGGCGCTGTGGATCCAGGCGGGCGGCAACCCCGCCGTCGCCGCAAACATGGCCCAGATCGCCATAGCAGAGTCCGGCGGCCGGGTCGATGTCGTCAACTCCATAGGCGCCTCCGGGCTCTGGCAGATTTATCCCGGTCAGCCGGGATCCCTGAACGCCCTGGACAACGCCCGGCAGGCCGTCGCCAAGTACAACGCGAGCGGGTACTACCCGTGGATCTCCGACCCGGTGGCGGCGGGCCTGATCGCGCAGGGCGACACGGGGCTGGCCGCCGGCGGGAAGGTCACCGCGGGCACCTCGCCGACCGCCGATGACGTGCTGATCCGCGTATCCAAGGACGAGACCGTGGTGTCCGCCGCGGACAGCAGGATACTGGCGCCGCTGTTCGCCGCGCTCGGCATCAAGGGCTACGCGGCAGGAGGGTCGGTCGCCAGCCAGGGCGCGGCGTACCTGAAAGCCTGGACGGGCAGCAAGCACCCCACTGTCAACGCGCAGATCGACACGTGGACCAGCGGCCTGTCCCGGGACAAGACCCTCGCCGGCGCCGGGGGGCTGTCCGAGGCCCTGCACGCGCACTACGTGAACGCTGAGGCCGCCGACAAGAAGCACATCGCCGCGCTGACCGGCGAGCGGACCGCGCTGACCAAGTGGCGGACGTCGCTGGCCGGCTCCGATTCTCACCTGTCGTCCTGGATCTCAGCGGCCGGGTCCACGGCCGCGCTGAAAGCCAGCGTGGCCGCGTGGAAGAAACAGCTCGCCAGCCAGAAGGCCACCATCGCCGGGGTCACCAGGATGCTGGGCCTGACTCCCGCCCAGGTAGCCGCCGCCAGCGCAGCCGCAGCCGCGGCGGCGAGCGCGGCATCAGCGGCCGGGGACGACTCAGATGACGGGCCGGACGGTACAAGCACTGCCGCGGCGGCGCCGCTGACCGCCGCGAGCGTGATCGCCGCCCTGGCCGGGATCGGGCCGCAGGCATCGCAGGCATCCTCGTCACCCACCTGGTACGGGAGCGGGGGCACGATAAACGAGCCCGTCATCGGGTTCGGGGCCAGCGGGAAAGCCTACGGGTTCGGGGAACGCGGGTCCGAGACGGTCACCCCGGGCGGGGGCGCGTCGATCGCCGACGTGTGCAAGCGCCTCGAGCGGCTGATCGCCGTCACCGCCGCCGTGCCCGCAGGGGTCGGGAACTCGGTCGGCGGGGCGATAGGCGGGGCCAGTCAGGCGGCGTCATTCCGCGTCAGATATCCAAGGGGCGGCGCTTAGATGACCGCAATCTGTGCGCTACCGCAGGTGCGGCCAAGTGACGCCGCTGATGGCCTGGCCGAGTCCGTTGCTGCTGACGCCGTATTCCCTCGCAAGGTCCATGATCCTCTCGCCGGCTGCGCAACGCCTGCGGCACTCAAGCACGGCCTCGGCGGTCAGCTTGGCCCGCGGACGCGGGGACTCCTGACGCTCGCCCGGAGCAGCCCAGTGCTGGCCGTGGAGAACCCGTCCTACCGTCGACCGGCCTACGCCGTAGACGGCGGCGATGGCCACCCACGTCTCACCTGCCGCGCTGCGGTCGCGGATCTCTTTCACGATCTCCGGCGTGAGATTCTTCGCATGGGGATGCTCGGCGCCCTTTCTGTGGTGGTCCTCCGACCCTCGGGGGATGACGCCGGGAACCCGCGCCCACGTTTCACCAGTGACCGCCTCGCCCATCGTGCCCGCATTAACGCCGAACTCGGCGGCCAAGACGGTCGTTGTCTCACCTGCGGCATACCGCCTGCGGCACTCGATCACGATCTGCTCTGTAAGGCGGGAACTGACGTGATCCTCGCCGTAAATAAGCGTGCCATCCCGGATCTTATCCGGCCCGCAGTTCTTGGCGCGCGTCCCGTACGAAAGGTTGACCAGCCGGTTATCCAGCGCTCCGCCGGGTCCATGGCAGACCTCCATGCCATCCGGGCGCGGGCCGACGAATGCCTCCATGACGAGTTGATGCACCAGCCTGGTTTCCTGCCGGTCGTCCCCGTGAAGGACGACGCGCAGGTGGATGTTTGTCCTCCCTGCCACGTGGGGGCGCAGCACGCCGCCACGTTTGCCCTTCCCCTTGCCTCTGTGGAAACTGCGGACCCGGCCCAGATCGCTCACCGCGTAGAGGCCCTCGAAGTTTTCGATCGGCAACCATCGCTCCGGCTCTCCCGGATCAGGCGGAGCCACCGTGGTCAGCGGGAACCCGAACGCCCGCTCGACAAGAAGATGCACGGCCACGTGCTCACGCTGCCGGCCGGCTCCCTGCAGTATCACCGCCGGATTCCCGTCACGGTTAGTGAATGTCCGCATGATCCTGCCCGGGTTATGGCGTATCCATCCGGCCTTCGTGATCACGGCCCGGTCCACACTCCGCAGGCGGCCCTTGTTGCTTATTTCGTAGAAGCCGTCCCAAAGAGGTACGGACTTCCATTCTTCCGGCGTAGCATCGCCTGCATCCACTACGGCCCCCTTCACGGGTCTGCGTGGTCAGGCCCGGGTAGCGGTGTTTGTAGCACCGTCCGGGCCGCTTATGCGTCCGTCCTCATTCTATCGCATTCGCTGACAATTTCGGGTATCGCCTCGCGGGGTGCTGCCTGATGTCAGACTCGCTCATAATCGCAAATGCGATCGAAATCCTGGGCGGTGGCGTCCCTTCGGTCAATCCTATGTGCGAAAATGCAGTTTTTCGCCTTCAGCCCGGGTTCGACCTGTCCGCCCCGCAGCCCACCACGGATTTCGTAGCCTCGCTCCTGCTCGACGGGGAACGCCCGTTCGGCCGGCGGGCGTCCAACCGGACCATCAAGCTGCCGATCTGGATCACCGCGCCGACCAGGCAGATTCTGGCCGCGGCCCGCGAGATGCTCGAGGAAGCCGTCGACCAGGACATGTGGACGATGACGTGGACCCGCGACCCGGCGGGCGGCACTCCCCTGCCGATGATCATCGACTGCTTCCGCGCGCAGCCCACGGTGCCCACCTACAACACCCTCTTTGAGAAGGAGATCACCGGGCTGCAGGTCACGCTCACCATCCCGGCGCTGCCGTACGGGCGGGCGGACGTGCAGCAGCAGATCAGCTTCGCCGCGCCGGCGCCGACGACCCCCGTCCCGGTCCCGCCGCCGGCCCCGGTGGTGCTCGACACGTTCTCCCAGATCAGCAGCAGCCGGGTCACCCGGTCCGCCCAGTGCGCGGTCGGCCCGTGGACAGCGTGCTGGGATCCGGACAGCTTCGGCGACCCGGGCGGGCAGGTGACCCCGCTGACGTACGGGGCGTCGTTCCCGGCCCCGCTGAACCTGACCTCGATGACGTCGCTGCAGATGTGGCTCGGCCTCG
>Ga0302177_10002546_pt1 | contig 12839 bp, 11 predicted proteins | sample I_Palsa_E1_2_FD_198780 | JGI IMG/M metagenome (GOLD analysis project Ga0302177, IMG submission 198780) | Peat permafrost microbial communities from Stordalen Mire near Abisko, Sweden - I_Palsa_E1_2 | ecosystem: Environmental > Terrestrial > Soil > Palsa > Peat permafrost | place: Sweden... | reverse complement strand
AAACCGATGCCCGATGGAACTACGCAGGATGCGCCGGACGTCGTCACCAAGATGAGCCCGCGAACAGTCGACGATACTGTCTCGCGCCTGACCCAGATGCTAGCCGCCAAGGGCATGAAGCTGTTCGATGCGATCGATCAGAGCGCCGAGGCCCGCAGCGCCGGGCTTGAGCTACGAGATACCACGCTGGTGATCTTCGGGAGCCCGGCAGCCGGGACTCCGGTGATGGCAGCTGCGCCGATGTCAGCGCTCGACCTGCCGCTCAAGGTGCTGGTGTGGGACGACTCCGGACAGACGAAGGTCTCCTACTACGCGCCGGCCGCACTGGCCGCCCGCCATCATCTCGGTGCCGACCTCGCCGCGAAACTGGCCGGGATCGATCCTCTCACCGACGCGCTAGTCGCGCAGTAACGCGTCCACGCAGGAGGGGGACTCCTGACTCGCCTGCTGGATGCGTGGCTCGCCTGCTGGATGCGTGGCCCGCTCCGGTGAGACGACAGCGGGCGCGCACGCGCGCCTCGCGGGTGCCGAGGCGGCTTCCTGGCGGGTCCCGAGCGGGCCCGGCCAGAACAGGCGCAGGCCGGCCGGCCTGCGAGCAGGCCCACGTCACTGTCGGGCGGTCGCGCCGCGAGCCACGCTGCCGAAGACCCGCAGGTCCGGTACCCTGTTGGCTGCCGCAGCCGCGATCAGGTCATGGCGGTGGCGGCGCACCTGGCGGCCTACCGGTCCCCACAGCCGCCGCAGGCGCCCGGGAATCTCCCGTGCAGCGATCGTTATACGTGCGTACGCCGGTTTATACGTGCGTACGCCGATGTTTATACGTGCGTACGCCGATAAAGATGAGCGCGTAAGGCTAGCAGGGGAGATCCTGGGTGAACGTCAGGCTGATGCAGTCCCCCCCTCGCATCAAGAGCTACTGGTGGAAGGGCCGTCCAAATTTCGGGGATCGCCTGGCCCCCCTGCTGCTTGCCCACTTCGGTAACGTGATCTCGGTATGGGCTGATCGCGATAAGGCTCAGGTAATATCTGTCGGCTCCGTCCTGGAACTTGTGCCTTCTGGCTGGGATGGCTACATTGTCGGCGCGGGCAAGCTGTTCCAAGATCGTCCCATCAACCTTCCGCCGAGGGACAAGATCCTGGCCATACGCGGCCCGCTGTCGGCCGCCTGGGTGCAAGGGAGCTACGCGATCGGTGACCCTGGGCTGCTGGCTGACGAGATGATCGCCCTCCCGCCTAAAGAGCATGACCTTGGCGTTCTCCCGCACTGGTCCGACAGGAAGCTCGCACGCGATCCCAGGTTCCTGCTGTCCGACCCGCTGATCATCAGTCCTGCCACTGATCCGCTCACCGTGATTCGCCAGATCGGCTCATGCCGCCAGATCGTCACCTCATCATTGCATGGCATGATCGTCGCGGATGCGTTCGGCATCCCGCGCAGATTTGAGTACACGCGCCGGCTTGATAAAGAGGGCGGCGATTATAAGTTCAGGGATTACAGTGCATCGATCAATGCGCCATTCGAGCCTGGCAGGTTGATTGAGGCATCACGTTCTAGGGTCGAGGACCGCAAGCACGAGCTATCCGATGCTTATCGTGAGCTTGGACGCGTGATAAGACGTACTGATGGTGAGGTAACGGCGACGCGCAAAGCTGTTCCGAGCCTTTTTAAACGCCGGGGTACCGTGCCCGAGCCGGGGCTCGGGAGGGACGCGGCCGGCTCCCGCTAATGCCGCCGTGCGGCTCCCGCTAATGCCCGCCGTGCGGATCCCCGAAGGGGCCGTGCTGGCCTGGGTCGCCGTGCTGGCCAGGGCCGCCGGGCTGCCCCCGCCGGGGGTCCGCCTGGAGACCGGGGTCCAGCGGGCCAGGCGGGTGGTGCTGGCCGGTCTCGTGCAGATGATCGAGACGAGGGGCGCCTGGCGCCGTGCTTGCGTGCGCCGCGTCTGCGGGAGCATCGTGCGCGTCGCGCCCGCCCTGGTGGTGGCCGGGCTCGGCGGCAGGCGGCATCCCGTGCGGCCATGCGCGCTCGATCGCCGCGCGGACCTGTGCCGCCCGCCAAGCTGCATCCACCGGGGCCGGCGGTGCCGCGTGCAGCAGTGCCCGCAGGACGTCGGCCAGCGCCGCGTTGTCCAGGTCGGACTCAGGATCGTTCATGCCCGTCTCGTCGGTCATGGCGCCGGCTCCCCGGCGAACCTCTCGCTTGTCATGCTTCGACACCGCCTAGGCCGGAAGAGTTCCCGATGATCACGCGCAGATCGCCGAGGCCGCGCCGCAGCCGGGTCCGCACGGTGTTAACAGGAATGCCGAGAACCTCGGCGATCTCCTGGTAGGGCAGGTCACACAGGTACCGCAGCACGATGACCTCGCGGCGCGCGGCAGAAAGCCTCGCCAGCGCCGCGTCGACATCGAGACGGGTGTCCACCTCCGGCTCATGCCCGGCGGCGTCCGCGGCAGTCTCGACCGCCTCGGCAGGCGCCGGGGTCCGGGCACGTGAGCGGATCTCGTTGAGCACCACGTTCCGCGCGATAGCGAAGACCCAGGTCCGGAACGAACTCCGCTGATCGAACGAGCGGATACGGCTCGCCACCCGGAAGAGGACCTCCTGGCGGGCGTCCTCGGCGGCCCCCGGATCGCGCAGCATCCGCAGGCAGATCGCCTGGACATAGTCGAAGTGACGATCAAGCAACGCAGCCATGGCCACGGAGTCACCCGCCGCAGCCTGGCTTGCCAGGACGGCGTCGCCCGGCGCTTGCGTATCCGCGGCGACACGCTGCAGCGGTGTCACGATCGGAGAATACACCGCCGGCAAGGACCGCACCCGACGTGCGACTTGGTCAGCTCAGGCGGGCCAGGGGGCGGGTCAGGGGGCGGCGGTAAGGCGCCACCAGATGACTTTATTCAGAGTCGCGGTGGCGAACAGCTCACCGTCGCGGCCGAATGCCATTCCCCGTAGGAGGGCTCGTGTCGGCATGTTGAAGGCCAGTAGCTGCTTGCGGGTGGCGATGTCCCAGATTTGCGCCGTCATGCTAGCCCCTATGGCGAGCAGGCCGCTGTCGGCGCTGAATGCCAGCACGCTTGGCTCGACCGACTTCTGGGTAACTTGCCACCCTTCCCCGCCAGTGGCGGGCCAGATCACCGTCTGCTTCGCCACGGTGGCCACGATGAGCCGGCCGTCCGGACTGAACGCGATCGCCTTGATGGCCGTTCCGATACCGCGGAAGCGCCTTGCGAAGACCTTTTCGCCAGTGCTGGTATCCCAGATATAGGTGGCCCGGAGTCCGCCGACGGCCAGCCGGCCGCCGGGGCCGAACTCCACCGGCGTACAGGTTTCCGGGGCTGCCAGTCTCACCTGCATGAGCTGCCGTCCGGTGACCGCGTCGAAGGCGCGGGCGTGCTTCGCCGTGGAGGTGCCCAGCATGCGCCCGTCGGGGCTGAAGGCCACTCCTCTGGGGGACCGCGGGTGCTTCACGTCGAGCAGTTGCCGCCCGGAGGCGACATCCCACACCCGCGCTCCCATATGCGCGGCCGTCGCGATCCGGGTCCCGTCCGGGGAGAACGCGGCCGCGCGTATTCCCCGGATTGCCGGCTCCCGGATGACGGTCAGCTGCGCTCCGGAGCGGTCAAAGATTTCCAGGGCCGTGGGTGCGTTGATATCGGTGGTTCGGTGGCATGCGGCGGCGAAGCGGGAAAGGTCGGGGCTGAACACCACCCACGTAGCCTTGCTGCATGAGATCTGGTGGGTCAGCTCGGCCGTGAGTTTCGCGGGCCGAACGGCCGACGGGCGGGCTGATGGCTGCTCCTTGGCGGCGCTGGCCTTGTCCTTGGCGCCGCTGGCCTTGTCCTTGGCTGGGGTGCCCGGGCTCGGGCCCGCCCGGCGGTCCCTGGTGGCAGCCAGCGCGCCCAGGGCGACCACGGCCTTGGGATCGTCGAGGGGGGTTGGGTCAATGCCGAACCGCTCCCGCATCAGGGCGGAGACGAGGGGAATCCGGGAAGACCCGCCGACCAGGTAAATCCCCGCGGGCATGCCGCCATCCAGGTCCGCCTGCTCCAGGGTGACGGCCAGCGCATCGAAGGAGCGGCGCAGGTCAGGCTCGATCACCTGGTTGAGCTCCTCGCGGCGCAGCACGATCTCCACCAGCGGATCATCCAGCAGGCGGCACTCCACCTGCCAGCGGGTGCTCAGCTCCTCCTTGGCCATCCGGGCATACTCAAGCAGCCCGTGCCGGTCAGACCAGCCACCGTGGTCATTGCCGGGATCGAGGATCCGCTGCCACCGATCAGGATGAAACCCGGCCAGCCTGTCAGCGCCAAGGAACTCAAATAGCGCCGCATCGAAATCCTCGCCGCCAAGGTCAGCGAGCCCGCCGTTAGAGCGCACCGCGAACCCGCCTGCGGCGGAATGCTCGACCACCGCGGTGTCGAAAGTCCCGCCGCCCAGGTCATAGACCGCCAGGCTGGTCCCGCCGGGAATGCGGTGGTCCGTCGCGTAATGCCAGGCGGCAGCGACTGGCTCGGCGACTAGCCGCGGCTCGGGAACCGACCCGGCAGCGGCCGCTACCGGGTCGGGCAGCCCGGCGGCCAGGACCCGCACGGGCAGCGACATGGCGGCGGCCGCGAATGCGCGCCGGAGCTGGCCGGTCCGCTCACTGCCCCACCGAACCGGGTGAGTCAGCACCACGGCCTCCGGCGGCCGGTCCCCGCGCTGGCGGAAAGCCTCCACCAGCACCCTGGCGAAGATCTCGGCAACCATGTCCTCGACCCGGACGCGGGTGCCTCCCAGGGTGATGGACTCCAGGCCGACATCCCGCTTCGGAGCCGGGTGGAACCGTTCCGGCGCGGTCATCGCCAGGTTGGCAGCCCGCCGCCCCACCGCCAGCTGCCCGCCCCGCTCCAGGAACACGACCGACGGCATGCGGTTCGAATCCTGCTCTAGATGCAGCAACTGCGGCGGCCCGCCGCCGACAACGACCGCCGCCACCGTGGCTGACGTTCCAAAATCCACCGCGATCCGCCAGCCCGCCTCGGTCGCGGGGCCGCCCGGAACTGTCGCATCGGTCATGGGCTCGGCTCTCCGCGCGGCTGCCATCGGTCAGGTGCTTCGACACTGCGGGGAGCGGTTGAGTTCCCGGCATCGCGATTTGCGACCCGGTTTGCCAGGATGGAATCGTCAGTCACCCCCACGGCGGGCAGGGCAAGCTGGGGCTGGGTCACAGAGGGAACATACCGGTCTGGCGTTTGCCTGACGACCGGGAACTTCCCGGGCAGTCCCCGTGTCGAAGTGGCTGTCAAACGTAGGCGTGGGTCAGCCGCGGGGGAGCACGGCCCGCACAGGCTGGCCCACCGGAAGCGCAGGAGGCAGTGATGTCACACTTCGACCACGACCCGGGGCTCGGTCACGTTCCTGGCGGCCATGTTCCGCCCGAGCACGAGCTCACCCCGGCCGCACCCGTCAGCGTCCCGATGCACGAGGACCTGTCCGCAGCGGCCCTGGGCCTGACCGGCGCCCAGCACGATGCGATCGGCACGCCGGCGGAGGCCGGAACGCTCGGGATCCCGGCCGAGTACGGCAACCCGGGCGAGTACCAGCACTACTGGTTCTACCAGGGGAACAACGAGACCTGCGCGCCTGCCTCCATCACCCAGGTAATCGAGGCGCAGACCGGCATCAACCTGCACGGCGAGAGCCTGGTGCAGCACGAGCTGCACGAGCTGCACATGCCGAGCGGGGAGCTGAGAATGGATCAGGCACAGACGCTTCTCAATCACTTCGGCGTCCCGAGCCACCTGCAGGCGTACCCGGATAAGCCCAATGCAGCGCTCGCGCAGCTGGAGCAGTACCTGCGCAGCGGCAAGAACGTGGTGCTGTCGGTGAACGCCAGCCCGATCTGGTACGGCTCGGAGACCTATAACAACCCGCACGCGGACATGCCGTACGGCGAGCGGGCTGACCACGCCGTGGTCATCAGCGCGATCGACCTGCACACCGGGATGGTGACGCTGTCCGATACCGGGAACCCCGGCGGCGTTTTCTACCAGGGCGGCCCGGACAACCCGAACGGCAATGAGGAGCAGGTCCCGCTGACCGTCTTCATGGACGCCTGGCACGGCAGCAACTACGAGATGCTGGTCACCGATGACCGGGACGGCGGCGCCGACCAGCACGCGGCCACCGAAGCGGTGATGGCCGCCGGGGGGATGCCCGCGCCCGAGCCGGCATCTCAGGGCGGCGGCTTCCCGGCCGGCGCGGCCGTGGCCGCCGGCTCGGTCCTGCTCGCGGTGACCCTCGGACTCCGGATTGCCCGCTCCGGGAGCAAGGCTCAGCCCGGCCGCGGCGGCCGTCGCCTGGCCGGCCGGTTCGTGCCTCCCGGCGCCCGTCCCGCCACGGCCCAGTGACTACGGACTCAGGCGCCGACCAGGGCGAGGGTCTCCTCGACCGGGTGCGCCAGCTCTGCGGGCAGGCGGCCGACCGCCTGCCCGCGGGGCCGGCCGCGCTGGTGCGCCAGGCGGCCGGCTCGCTCGGCGAACCACTGCGGCTCGCCTTCGTCGGCCGCGTCTCCTCCGGAAAGTCCACCCTGGTGAACGGCTACCTGGGCCGGCTGCTGGCGCCCACGGACGAGGGCGAGTGCACCAAGGTCGTGACCTCGTTCCGCTTCGGGCCTGCCGACCGGGCGCAGGCATGCCTGCACGACGGCAGCGTCCTGCCCGTACCGCTCGATCCCGGCGGCACGCTGCCCTCGAAGCTGGACGTGGAGGTCGACGAGATCCGCTCGATCGAGGTCGAGCTGAGCCTGGAGGTACTGCGGGACACCACCATCATCGACACCCCTGGCCTGAACTCCGTTCATGACGAGAACAGCAGCCGGACGCACGATGAACTGGGCATCAGCGCACGGGGCAACGACGCACGGGGCAACGACGCACGGGGCAACGACGCACGGGGCATCGACCCGGAGTCGCGGTCCGCGCCACCGCCCATGACGACGAGCGGATGGTGCTGCGCGAGTTCCGGGGCGTATCGCTTGGCCTGCATGCTGCGCCATCGAACGCGGTCGGCCTGCTGACCAAGGCCGACGAGGTGACGATGGACGACGACCCGTGGGCGGCGGCCGTGGGCCTCGCGGCGAGGCAATCGAGGCAGCTCGGGCGCGACGTCGCCACGGTGCTGCCGGTGATCGGGCTGCTGGCCGAGACCGCCGAGGCCCGGTTCACCGAGTCTGACGCGGCGGCGATCCGCGGGCTCGCCGCGCTCGGCCAGCAGGACCGCGAGGTGATGCTGCTCAGCGCCCAGTACTTCACCGGATTCGATTCCGCCGTCGACCCGGCCAGCCGGGAACGGCTCTACACCATGCTGCGCCCGCACGGGCTGCGGCGGCTGCTCGCGGCCGCCGACGAGGGCGCCTCCGGCCCCGCCATGGTCGAGGCGCTCCGCCAGTGCTCGGGCATGGCGGCGGTACGCGCCGAGATCGACCGCCGGTTCCGCGCGCGGGCCGTGGCGCTGAAGGCGGCCAAGGCCCTGGCCGCCATGGCGGCGGCGGTCAGCTCGGCAGAAGTTGATCATTCCACCCGCGCCTGGGCGACCGGCGCCATCGATGACCTCGGGCTCGATCCCGTCATGCACGGGCTGGAGGAGCTGCGGGCACTGTCCCTCGTCAGCTCCGGCGCGGCACTCCTCCCCCGGGCGCAGCTCGACGAGGCGGCCCGCGTCCTCGCCGAGACCAGAACCGACCGGCGGCTGGGCTTGCCCGGCGCCGGCCGCGACGCGCTGCTCGCCGCGGCACACCAGGGCGTGCAGCGGTGGACGGCGATCGCCAATACCGCGATCAGCCCGCGCGCGCGTGACGTCGCCCGCGTGATCACCAGGTCGCTCGACCTCGAATGCGACCGCCTCGGAGGCGAACAGCCGTGATTTCCGTGACTCGTCAACTCCCCCGTGCCAAGGTCCCGGCCCACCATGTCCTTGCGCACGCCCATCCCGCCGCCGGGTTCCCGGTCGGCACAGCCTTGCTGGTGGCCGGCGTCCTGCTCGCCGGTGTCGTGGCCGGCCTCCTGCTGCGGCTGGTGCCCAGGGGCAGGCGGCGCGACAAGGTCCAGTCCAGCCCGGCTGCTGCCGCGGATGCTGTCCCGCCGGCCCGTCCCGTCCCCTCGCCCAGCTACTTGCCGGAGCCCGTGATGCCGCGCCAGCCAGCCCTCCCAGCCCGTCCAGTGAACCCTGTCCGCGACGACCCTGAGCCCGCCCGCAGGGGCACCGAGCGGATCACCGTGTCGCTCGCCGACCCGCAAGCAGAGCGCGACGCGCTCGTGCAGGCCTGCATTCGCGCGCGGGACATGACCGGCGGCGGCGCCGTGCGCCGCATCCTCGGCGAGGCGCTGGCGCTGGCCGGGGTGACCGAGGTCGACCCCGCCGGCCAGCGCTTCGACCCCGACGTGCACTGTTCCGTGGGCGTGCTGCACACGCCGGTACCCCGGCTCGACGCCACGATCGCCTCGGCCGAGCGAGTGGGATATGACGACCACGGCCGGCATCTCCGCCTGCCGGAGGTCATCGTCTTCGCCAGTGAGGAACGGCCTTGATGCGCCCGGACTCACCCGAAACCGCGGAGGTCAGCGTCAGCGCTAGCGGCCTGCAGCCGGACCCGTCGGCGCACGCCGAGTCTGACCTTGACGATTACCTGGACAAGGTCCGCTGGACGCTGCACGAGTGCGACGCCGGCGAGGCCGCCGCGCTGCTTGATGACGATGGCACCGCGCTGGTTCAGTCGGCGATCGTCGTCGTCGGCGAGCCAGGCGTGGGCAAGAGCTCACTGGTCAACGCGCTGCTCGAGGTGCCCGCGCTGCTCCCGACCGGCACCGGCGGGGCCACCGGTGCCTACTGCGTGATCCAGCGCGGGCCCGCGCTCGCGGCGCGGGTGCACCTCCCGGGAGGGGAGACCAGGACCGCTGCGGGCGAGGCCGCCAGGGAACGGGTCCTCGAAGACGGCCGGGCCGACGCCGACCCGATACCAACGTGGATCGAGGTAGAGCTGCCCGACGCCAGGCTGGACGGAATCCAGCTGGTGGATACGCCGGGCGTGGGCGGGCTCACCGCCGATCTCGACGAGCTGACGCTGCAGAGCCTCCAGCTGGCCGAGGCGCTCATCTTCGTGTCATCGTGCAGCGCCCCGCTCAGCCGCTCGGAGCTGGACTTCCTCCGCAGCGCCAGTGCCCGGGTGGAGCGGGTGATCTTCGCGCTCAGCAAGGTGGACGGGCCGGCCGGCTGGCGCAAGGTCGCCGGGGAGAACCAGGTCCTGCTCGCCGAGGAAATCCCGCGCTTCGCCGGGAGCCCGATACTGCCAGTGAGCGCCAAGCTGGCCAGCGACGCGCAGCGCATCGGCCGTCCGGAGCTGAGCGAGCGCCTGCTCGCGGACTCGGGCATACCCGCCCTCTGGCAGGAGATCCACGCTCTGGCCGGCCGGCGAACGGCCATCCGGCAGGCCAACAGGCTCCGGGCTGCCCACTCCGCCCTGCAGCAGGCTCATGACGAACGACGCCATGCCAGGTCCGTGGCGGAGTCGGCCGTCGTCGCCAGGACCGAGCTGGAGCAGCAGGAGGCCCGCCTGGCACAGCTGGGCCAGCGGTCTGAGGCTTGGTATTTCGACCTCAGCTTCCTGTCCAGGAAGCTGCAGCGGAACGCAACCAGATATCTGCGGAAGCGCAGCGAGGCGCTGCGTGCCCGCTTCGATCACGATCTCTCCGTCAAGGGCGCCGACCGTGAGGCCTGCGTGCGAAAGCTGATCGCTGGCGTGGCTGAGCTGGAGCAAGAGGTCGCCGAGCTAGTGCGGGCGCGGCTGGCGGAGACCATCACGGTCATGGGCGAGGGCCTCGCCCTCGATCCCGGCCTCCCGGAGAAGCTCGAGGAACTGGTCGGCGACTCGCTCGACGTGCCGGTGAGCCCGCCGTCGAGCGCCAAGCGCCACCAGCCGGGGGAGGGCATCACCCAGACGCAGACCTCCTACATGGGAATGATGATGGGACACGCGGGTCTCATCATCCTGACCACCTCGGGAGTTACCCTGGGCGCACTCACGGGCGGGCTTGGCTGGGCCGTTGCCGGGGCCTTCGGCGTCGGATGGACCGTCGTGACGAAGAAGATACGGGGATCGGCGATCAGCGACGCGGCACTCCGTGAGTGGGCGGCGCAGGCACTGACCAGCGCCGTCTACGAGATCAACAGTGCCTGTGACGAGAGGATTGACGAGGCGACCAACCTCCTGCAGACAGTGATGCGAACCGCCTTCCCGCAGGAGATGACGCGGCTGCGGCGGGAACTCGAGGAGGCTCAGCGAGTCATCGCCGCCAGCGAAGCGGAGCGAGCGATGATCCTGGAAACGATCAATTACCAGATAGACAAGATCCGCCTGCTCTCGAATGACGCAGACATAAGGCTCAGGCAGCTTGCCCTGCCGCGGCGCGCCGGTGAGTCCGGAGACTGATCAGCGACGTGCTCGGTGCGCCGCGGTTGAGGGATGATGCCGCGCAGGTGGCCTTTGACGCCGGGCTGCCGCCCTGGCCCGGCGATGCCCGGCACAATGAAGAGCATGGACCGATGCGAGCCTGCGGACCTGGCTGACTCGGGAACGCGGGAGATGGCCGGGCTGGGGCTGCGGCACGCGGGCCGGGTCATCGTGCTCGACCCGGACGGTCGTGTCCTGCTGCTGCGATACGACAACGATCCTCCGGACGGACGGCATTGGGCCACTCCCGGCGGGGGCCTGAACCCGGGCGAGTCCTATGCGGCTGCCGCGATCCGCGAGCTTGCTGAGGAGACCGGCTGGGACGATGTTGTCCTGCTGGATGAGATTCACCGGCAGGTGCAGACGATGGAGCACAGTGGCCGGATCGTCCGGCAGCATGAGCGCCTGTTCCTGGCGCGGGCTGACCGGGCCTGCCGCGAGCTCGGGGACGTCGCCGCGATGCACGCTTCTGATGGCATTGCCGCATGGCGGTGGTGGACGCTGGCAGAACTGGACACCACGGCAGAGGTCATCTGGCCCGCCGGGCTTGCCGGCCTAATCCGGGGTGCGCTCGGCCGCCGCTAGAGCGGCCAGCCCACGTCCTCCAGCGCGCCCGCAGCATGTCAGGTGCGCTTGGGTCGCCTGAGGAGGCGCTGCGTGATCGACTGGGACATCGTGCTGCGCGGCGGGCGCGTGATAGATCCCGAATCTGGCCTGTTCAGCACCGCGTTCGAGCTGGAAGCGGGCGTCACGCCGGTGGATGCTGCCTACCGGAGCGCCGCGGCTGAGGGCCGGCCGGTCAGCTACGGCTTCGCCGCGTCCTGGGCGCTGGCCCGGAACTCGGCGGCCTGCCATGCCATGCCATGCCGGCGATCGCTGTCGTGGCGCAACCTCGAAGACGTGGCCGTGCTCGGCTGCCGCCTCACTGCTGACGGTCCTTGCGGAAGGCTTGCTCGGCGAGGATCGCCTCTTCGGGCTCGGCGGGTATTTCGGTGATGGCTTCTTCCTCGGCGTCCCGGACCGGTGAGTGACCGGGGAGGCTCTCGCCGGCGTCAGCGTCGTCGAGAGTGCCGCGCAGGCTGGCAACTACCGCGGTTCCGGCGAGCACGATCACGGCGGCGAGCAGGAACGGGACATGCGCGTTGAAGTGCGCGGCCAGCTGGCCGGCCAGGTAGGGGGCAATGCCGCCGCCGATGAAGCGGACGAAGCCGTAGCTCGCGGACGCGACGCCGCGCGGGACGGGCGAGACGCTCATGACCGCCGTGGTCACCAGGGTGTTGTTCAGGCCGATCAGGGCACCAGAAGCGATGACGGCGCCGATGACAACCCAGCGGTGGCCCGGGAACACGCCGATGATGCCGAGGATCACGGCGATGAGAATGAGGCTGGATATCAGCGTCCGGGCGGTGCCGTAACGATTTCTGAGCGCGGGGGCGCCGAATACGGCGAAGATGGCGACGAGCACGCCCCGGGCGCAGAACACGGCGCCGAGCTTGAGCGCGGACAGGTGCATGAGGAAAGGCGCGTAGCCCAGGATCGTGAAGAATCCCCAGTTGTAGAGCAGCCCGGTCACGCTGGTCTTGGCGAGCGGGCCGTGCCGGAGCGCGAGGATCGGCTCCTTGATCGATGATCGCTGCGGCGGCGGCGGTGTGGCCGGTACCAGGAAGATCGTGGCCAGCAAGGCGACGGACATGAGCGCGCAGACCCCGTAAAAGGGCCCCCGCCAGCTGATGTTGCCCAGCAGGCCGCCGAGCACGGGACCGGACGCTATGCCGACCCCCAGTGCCGTCTCGTACAAGATGATGGCGCCGGAGAATCCGCCGGTGGCAGAGGAGACGATGACCGCCAGCGAGGTGGCGATGAACAGCGCGTTGCCCAGGCCCCAGCCTGCCCGGAATCCCACGATCCCGCCGATGGTGCCGCTGGAGCCTGCCAGGCCCGCGAACACCACGATCAGGATCAGCCCGGTGACCAGGGTGCGCTTGGCGCCGATCCGGCTGGAGACCCAGCCGGTAGCGAGCATCGCCACGGAGGTGACGATCAGGTAGCTGGTGAACAGCAGATCGACCTGGCTGGGGGTCGCGTGCAGCTTGCTGGCCAGGGCAGGCAGGATCGGGTCGACCAGGCCGATGCCCATGAACGAGACCACGCAGGCGAAGGCGACAGCGAAGACCGCCTTGGGCTGGCGGAACGGGCTGGGCCGGGCCATATCGCGGCCGGCAGCGGTGCGGTCGGCTGGGGTCATCTCGGTTCGGCTCCTGGGGTGATGGGCTGGGCGGCCAGGGTCTCCAGCGCGTCGAGCGCGCCGATGAGGGACTGCAGGCGGGCAGGGGACAGGCCGCGCACGTGCCC
>Ga0302177_10002536_pt1 | contig 12870 bp, 7 predicted proteins | sample I_Palsa_E1_2_FD_198780 | JGI IMG/M metagenome (GOLD analysis project Ga0302177, IMG submission 198780) | Peat permafrost microbial communities from Stordalen Mire near Abisko, Sweden - I_Palsa_E1_2 | ecosystem: Environmental > Terrestrial > Soil > Palsa > Peat permafrost | place: Sweden: Abisko... | reverse complement strand
TGCCTTTACCTCCGTGTAGGACTCTAGAACTTGATGGCCCATCTCGCGTCCCCAGCCCGACTGCTTGTACCCTCCGAAGGGCAGTGCCGCATCAAACACGTTGTAGCAGTTGATGTATACCGTCCCGGCCTTGATCTTTCGTGCCAGGAGGTGGGCCTTAGAAATGTCCTTGGTCCATATACCGGCCCCGAGCCCGTAAGGGGTGTCGTTGGCTATCTTGGCCAGGTGGTCAAGGTCATCAAAGGGCGCCGCCACGACAACGGGCCCGAAAATCTCCTCGCTCACAATGCGCATTTCGGGCCTGGTATTGGCGATTACGGTCGGCTCGAAGAAGTACCCTCGATCTCCAATACGGTGGCCTCCGGCTCGGACCTCGGCCCCGTCCTCGCGGCCTGAGGCCAGGTAGGAAGTGACTGTGGCCAGCTGCTCGTTAGAAACGAGAGGGCCCATCTGAGTGCCGAAGTCAAGGCCGTCACCAACTTTGATGGACTTGGCTATCTCGGCCACCCCCGAGACAACTTCCTCGAAGCTGTCGGACTGGACGTATAGCCGTGACCCGGCAATACAGCACTCGCCCTGGTTGAAGAAGATGGCTCCTGCCGCACCAGCGATCGCTTCTTTGCGGTCGGCATCCGAGAAGACGATGTTCGGGCTCTTCCCTCCCAACTCCAGGCTGACCTTCTTCAGGTTGCCCGTCGCGGCCTTGGCGATGAGCCGCCCCACCTCGGTCGAGCCAGTGAAGGCGATCTTGTCTACACCACCATGGGCGGCAAGTGCGGCACCGGCGGTTTCGCCAAACCCAGGGACGACATTGACGACCCCTTCAGGAAGGCCGGCCTCCGCCATGATCTCGGCCAGGTAAAGAGCAGCCAACGGGGTCTGTTCGGCAGGCTTCAAGACCACGGTGTTACCGGCGGCGAGGGCCGGCCCCAGCTTCCAAGCTGCCATCAAGAGCGGGAAGTTCCAGGGGATGATCTGGCCTACTACTCCGATGGGCTCGCGCAAGGTGTAGGCGTGGAACTGGCTACCCGGGGCGTACGGTACCGACAGGCTGATCGTATTGCCTTCGATTTTGGTTGCCCATCCGGCCATGTACCTGAACAGCTCGGCGGCCAGGGGTACGTCGGCGACGCGGGCCACGCTGAGGGGTTTGCCGTTATCGAGGGTCTCGAGCTCCGCGAATTCCTCTAGGTGCTCGGTGATGAGGTCGCCGATACGCCAGATGATGCGCCCCCGGTCAGACGCTGTCATGCGCCCCCAGGGCCCAGTATCGAACGCACGACGGGCCGCTCGTACAGCCAGGTCCACGTCCATGGTGTCGCCCTCAGCAACAGTAGCCAAAGTTTCCCCGGTCGCCGGGTTGAGAGTCTTGAAGGTCCTGCCAGCTTTAGCATCGACCAATTTGCCGTCGATGAACAGCTGACGAGGGGTGGTGACGAAGTCGTTCACAAGCTTTCCAACAGTGGTGGTACTCATGGGGATTGACCCCGATCTCCCGCTCGCGCGGGGCTAGTTGCTCGCAGTGCCGGCGGCTGAGTGGTGCATCGCACCTACCAGAACTTGTAGCCCACCGGGCACCTCGTAGCCCTTGCTACCCTACGGCAACGATCACCAGTCACATCGTCAAATTCGCCGGCGCCGCCGTCTTCTTCTCTTATTCTTCTCTTGGTCCTTAACTACGTCGGCCTCTTTTTCCGTCTACCCTTAAGGACGGAGCCCGTCGTCACCGAAATCGATGGCGGCGCTCGCGGTGGTGGTCTCGAGCTCGAATTTGAGCATGCCGACGACGTTCATGCTGACAGCGGTCGGTGGCAGCCAAGACGAGGATCTGGCAGCGTTCGTGAAGTTCACGCGAGAGGCTGCCGGCATCGAGCCCTGGGGGAGCGTACCAGCGGCCCCCGCCCACTGCTCCGCCAGCAAACTTCACTGACACGGTCAGTAGATTAGCGAGGTCGGTCGTTCACCCAACCGCTGTACTCGTGCGACCGAGGAGCCGCCACATGACCCATTTCGTCAACGAACCGTCTGCAGTCGTCACAGGCTCCCTCGACGGGTTGGTCCGCTCCTCTGGTGGGCTGCTGACCCGGCTCGATGGCTATCCCGACATCAAGGTCGTGCGCCGAGCGCAGCTGCCGGCCGACCGGGTTGCCCTGATCTCTGGGGGTGGGGCGGGGCACGAACCTGCCCACGCCGGTTTCGTCGGCACCGGGCTACTCACCGCGGCGGTATCAGGCGAGATTTTCGCGTCCCCCAGCGTCGAGGCCGTCCTCGCCGCCATCATGAGTGTTGACACCGGGGCCGGCTCCTTGTTGATCGTCAAGAATTACACAGGTGACCGGCTCAACTTCGGGCTTGCCGCCGAGCGGGCGCGGGGGTCCGGCCGTCAGGTCGAGATCGTCATCGTGTCCGATGACGTTGCGCTCAAGGGTTCCCCCCAACCGCGCGGCATCGCCGGCACCTTGTTCGTACACAAAATCGCCGGAGCCGCTGCGGAGTCTGGTGCCGGGCTCGCCGAGGTGACCGAGCTGGCCCGCCACGTTGCCCTGTCCGTCCGGACACTCGGCGTCTCGATGTCGGGGGCCGACATCCCCGGGCGCCCGCCCTCCCGCAGCTTCAGGACCGGCACAGCCGAGCTCGGTCTTGGGATCCACGGGGAGCCGGGCGTCGAAACCATCGAGGTGGGGGCGGCCAGAGAGATCGTGGGGCGCATGGCTGCAAGGCTGGAAGAGGAGATGCCAGGTGAAGCCCGGGTTGCGCTGCTGGTCAACAACCTCGGGGGGGTCTCGGGGCTCGAGCTGGGCGTCATCGTCAACGACCTGCTCGACACCTCGCTTGGGGCGCGAGGCGACATCCTGGTCGGCCCGGCGGCCTTAATGACGTCGCTGAGCATGAAGGGTTTTTCGATCTCCGCTATGCCACTCGACGGACGCACCCGCGAGGGCTTACTCGCCCCGAGTGAGCCCACCTCCTCCTGGCCCGTTGCTCGGACCGTTAGCCAGCTAAACCTGTCACCCCTTCCCGTTGCCGGCGACGCCCGAACCGTCCCGCGCTCAGACGACTCGTTGGTCCGCTCCATGCTGATGGCGGTGTCAGCGGCCCTGACCGACGAACGTGAACGGCTTGACGCACTCGATGCACTGGTCGGGGACGGCGATACCGGCTCGACCTTCGCTTCAGCGGCTGGGCGTATCGCCGGCGAGGTCGACCAACTGCCGCTTGCCGACCGCGGCGCACTGCTTCACCGTCTAGGCGAGATGGTCTCGGTATCGATGGGTGGTTCCAGCGGCGTCCTGATCTCGATCATGTTGACCGCAGCCTCGGTCGCTCTGGAGCAGGGTTCGGAACTTATACCGGCTTTGGAACGCGGCGGCGAGGCGATGCAACGCTACGGTGGTGCGGCGCTGGGAGGTCGCACGATGCTCGATGCCCTGCTCCCCGCCCTAGCCCAGCTTGCGGCCGGGCCCGGTGCAGCCGCCGCCGCGGCGGCCGATGGTGCCGCAGCAACCGCCACGATGGGGCGGGCGTCTGCCGGCCGGTCGGCTAACGTCCCATCCAGCCATCTGCTCGGGGTCGCCGACCCGGGTGCCGAGGCCGTGGCCGTGGTGTTCGCCGCTATAGCACGCAGCCTCGGTGGGTTCCCTATAGCCTGAGAGCATCGCACTCTTGGGCAAGAAGACATCGAGGCTCCCCGGGGGCCCGACCTTCGTGATGCCAAAGATAAACCCTCTTTCGGACCCGCGCATGCGGGTACTGGTGCGAATGGCGGCGACGGAGGGAAATTACGAAGCGATGCTGGACGCCCATGCCCTCGCTATGCGCCTGCTCCCGCCCGGAGACGAACTGTGGTCTTGCTGGCTCGATGGGCTCGAGAGCCTCAGTGAAAGCAAAGACGAGGACGTCGCGGTATTCGTGAAGTTCACGCGAGAGGCGGCGGGTATCCAGCCTTGGGGAAGCGTCCCAGCCGGAGCCCGGGAGCGTCTCCGAGCCTTTGGGAGTTAGGGGCCTGGCCGGCGTCCCGATCAGGCTCCAAGCGCCTTGCGGATGCGGGCCGGATTGAGCGCTTCCAAGCTTGCGGCCACCGGCTCGAGGCCGGGGCGAGCGGTCACGATGCGAACGATGGCTTCGTCGAGACCCTGTGACAGGCGGGCGAAGGCTTCGGCCGCGCCGGCTGCGGAGCCGAAGTAACCGACCGAACCTAGGAACTCGTCGGGGACATCCGAGACGAGAGCACTCACGGGTTCCCCGTTGTTTTTCCTTGTTTCTAGCTCGGTGAGGACCTCGCCGAACCCCATCTCGCTGAACAACCCTCGATAGCCCGCCGTCAGTGGGGCCCCCGGTGCAGCCATGGCGTAGTTGAGTACCTGATTCCCGAGCGCCTGACGCGCCGCGTCGATGTCGTCGTCCACACAGACCCGTATGTACATGGCCAGCGACACCTCCGCTGGGCCCCGTCCGGCACGGGCCGCACCCTCTAGCAGAAGACGCCGGCTCTCGGCGATCCGGTCCGGTGTGGCCCAGTTCAGGAGTGCCCCGTCCGCCAGCTCGCCGGCCAAGCGCACCATCTGGGGACCTAGCGCACCCAAGTAGACCGGTACCCGGGGCAGGCCGCCGACCGCCAGCGAGGCGTCCCGAAGACGCAGTGCGGGGCCCTCGTAGGTGATCGTCTCGCCCGCCAAGAGCGCGCGCACGACCGTGAGATAGTCACGCATGACGGCGACCGGCCTGTTTGGCATCCCGACCGACTCCCAGAACCCTGGGCCGTACCCGCCCGTCCCGATACCGACGGTGAAGCGGCCGTCGGATAGCTGGCCCACGGTGGCGGCCTGAGTTGCCAACGCCAGCGGGCTCCACATCCGGGCGACTGGCACAACGGAGATCCCTGTACGCAGCGGCGTGTCCAACGCCCAAGCAGTGCACACATGAAAGGCGTCCGGGATCCCTCCCGCGGGAGTCCACAGGCTTTCGAAGCCCAGCCGAGCGGCATCGCGCCCTGCTTCACGCAGCTCGTCGAACTGGAGGCCTAACCGACCATCAAGTCCAGCACCGATACGCATTTTCACTCCCGAGCTTGGGTTCATCGGCCGCCACGCTTACCGGCGTAGACCGCGTTAAGTGTCTCCGGGTACCGCCATCTCGCCCAGACGCGACCAGTCCTGCTGGGGGACGGTTACGTTGACGATGCGCGGGGTGTCGACGAGGTGAGGAGGAAGCTTCTCCTGGGCCGCTCGGAAATGCTCGGAGCGGACGTGCGCCACCGCGGCCTCATCGTCTCGGAACGCCTCCACCAGGACGTACTCCGTCGGGTCCTCCACGCTGCGTGCCCAATCGAACCAAAGGCAGCCAGGTTCGGAGCGGGTTGCCCGGGTGAAGTCCTCAGTTATCTCGGGCCAGCCGTTGGCATCGTCTGGTCGGACTTGGAACTTAGCGGTAATAAAGATCACAAGGCCCTCTATCCGGAACAGGTCGTGCAAGCGTTAGCCCGACGCGACGACGTTACCGGGTCATCGGCGACAGGATAGGTACGCTCGAACTGTGCGATGACCATTTCGACAGCCGACGACGCCAGCAGCGATACCGCCTTCATGGAGGAAGTCGATGAGCTCGTACGGCATTGGCTCGGCGTCGCGGCGTCGCGGCGGGACGACCGGGCGGCAAGGCGGCTTGCTGCCCTCCTGAAAGATCCCGATGGCCTCGATTTCACGGTTGCGTTCGTCGATCGGGTAATCCGCCCCGAGGATGCTCGCGTCGCCGCGGCCACTCTCCGTGAGTTGGCCGCACGTCCACCGCGCTTCTTGTCGTGGCACCTGCGCCTTGGCCTCCGGCTCGCCGGGTCGCTAGGCCCCGTAGCCCCGGGCGCCGTCATGTTCGTCGTACGCGCTGCTTTGAGATCGATGGTGGGCCATCTCCTCGTCGACGCCACCGATGCCCGGCTCGGCCGTGCTGTCGGCCGCATCCGCTCGCCGGGGGCCCGGCTCAATTTCAACCTGCTCGGGGAGGCTGTGCTGGGGGAGCGGGAGGCCGAGCGCCGTCTTAATGGGACAAGGCGGCTACTGATGCGACCGGACGTCGATTACGTGTCGATCAAGGTATCGGCCACTGTGCCGCCTTTTTCGGCATGGGCATTCGACGAGGCGGTCGGGCACATAACTGAGCGGCTCCTGCCGCTCTACAGGCTGGCCGCGAGTGCGCCGACGCCTAAGTTCATCAACTTGGACATGGAGGAATACCGCGATCTCGACTTGACCATCGCAGTATTCATGGCGGTGCTGGACCGGACCGAGTTGCTCGGCCTGGAGGCCGGCATCGTGTTGCAGGCCTACCTGCCCGATGCGATGTCGGCCATGCGCCACCTGCAAGCTTGGGCCGCGGAACGCCGCGCGCGTGGTGGGGCCTGCATCAAGGTCCGCCTTGTCAAAGGAGCCAACCTGCCGATGGAGCGGGTCGAGGCTTCGCTGCACGGGTGGCCACTTGCCACTTGGGCAACCAAACAGGGCACAGATGCCAACTACAAGCGCGTCTTGCGCTGGGCGATGACGCCGGAGCGGCTGGCGAACGTCCGCCTCGGGGTGGCCGGTCACAACCTGTTCGACGTTGCTTACACGTGGGTGATGGCCGGTCGGCGGGAAGTGCTGGACCTCATCGAGTTCGAGATGCTGCTAGGGATGGCCGCCGGTCAGGCTACGGCTGTACGGGAGACGGTCGGGGGACTGCTGCTGTATACGCCTGTGGTCCACCCGGACGAGTTCGATGTGGCCATCGCCTACCTTGTCCGACGGCTCGAGGAGGGCGCCAGCCACGACAATTTCATGTCGGCGGTGTTCGAGCTGCACGACGACACGTCCTTGTTCGAGCGGGAGCGGTCACGGTTCCTGGCATCGTTGTCGGCCCTCGAAGGCGAGGGCCCAGAGTTCGTGCCGGCAGCCAAACGTGTACAGGACCGCCGCAGTGAGCAGCCGACGGTGGCAGACGGCTTCGACAACACGCCCGACACCGACCCGTCCGTGCCGGGCAACCGGACCTGGGCGCGCGAGATCATCGGTCGGGTGGCCACGTCCACCCTCGGAGCCGAGCTGGTTGACGCGCACACCGTTACCGATGCAGCGGTCCTGCAGAGGATCCTCGGGGCAGTTGCAGACAATTGCTGGGGTGCACGGACGGGCGCCGAGCGAGCAGCGGTGCTTCGCCGGGCCGCCGTCGAGCTCGAGCGCCGCCGGGGTGACCTGCTAGAGGTAATGGCGGTGGAGTGCGGTAAGACTCTGGACCAATCTGACCCCGAAGTATCAGAGGCGATCGATTTCGCAAACTACTACGCGACGTTGGCCGAAGAACTCGACCAAGTGGACGGCGCCCGACACGTCCCCGTCAAGCTGACCGTGGTTGCACCTCCGTGGAACTTCCCGGCCGCGATCGCGGCCGGGTCTACGCTCGGCGCTCTCGCGGCCGGCTCCGGCGTGGTCATCAAGCCGGCGACCCAAGCGCGCCGGACCGGCTCAATGATGGTCCAGGCACTTTGGGACGCCGGTGTGCCAACCGATGCACTGGCACTGGTGCACGTGGAAGAGGGCGACCTGGGACGCAGCTTGGTAGCCGACCCGCGCGTAGAGCGGTTAGTGCTCACCGGCGCCTTCGAGACCGCGGCGCTCTTCCGCTCGTTCCGCCCCGACCTGGCGCTGCTCGGCGAGACCAGCGGCAAAAATGCAATCGTCGTCACCCCGAGCGCGGACCTCGACCTAGCCGTGAAGGACATCGTTGCCTCCGCCTTCGGCCACGCCGGCCAGAAGTGCTCGGCCGCCTCGCTTTGCATCCTCGTCGGCTCGGTTGCTCGTTCGCGTCGCTTCCGTAGGCAACTGGTCGACGCAACTTCGTCAATCAAGGTGGGCTGGCCCTCCGACCCTACGAGCCAGATGGGCCCGGTCATCGAACCCGTCGCCGGCAAGCTCCGCCGAGCTCTCACCGAGCTCGCTCCCGGAGAGACGTGGCTGGTCAAGCCGCGCCAGCTCGATGACACCGGGCGGTTATGGTCACCCGGCGTCAAGTCCGGTGTAGCGCGCGGGTCCGAGTTCCATTTAACCGAGTACTTCGGCCCAGTCCTTGGGCTGATGACCGCCGAGGACCTTACCGAGGCGATAGAGATGCAGAACCAGGTCGACTACGGGCTGACGGCGGGGTTGCACTCGCTTGACCGGGACGAGATTTCCCTCTGGCTCGACCGGGCCCAGGCCGGCAACCTCTACGTCAACCGCGCCGTCACCGGTGCGATTGTGCGTCGACAACCGTTCGGCGGCTGGAAGAAATCGGCCGTCGGGTCTGGCGCCAAGGCCGGCGGGCCCAACTATCTCGTCGGGCTGTCGGACTGGACGTCCACGCCGGCGACGGAAACCGCCCCGGTGAGCGGAGCAGTTCGCCGGCTCATCGATCTCGTGTTGCCCGTCCTCCCTCAAGAGCAGCGAGACTTCCTCGAGCGCGCGGTTGGTTCGGACGCCGCCGCCTGGCAAAGCAAGTTCGGCGTTGCAAGCGATGTAAGTGGTTTGCAGGTAGAGCACAACGTGCTGCGCTACGTCCCGGTCCCGGTCTGGATCCGCTACGAGCCCGGCACGCCCGCCGAGCTGGTACGGGTCGTGGCCGCCGGGCTGCGGGCTGGGTCGAGGCTGCGCATCTCGGTCGCCGAAACGTTACCCGCTGTCGTCGCTGACGCCCTTGAGCACGTCGGGTTGTCCCCAGTCGTAGAGGACAGATCTGCCTGGCGCACAGCTCTCGCCGCGCTAAGTGCGGGACGTATCCGACTGCTGGGCGGGCAACGCGTTGCGTTCGCCGAGGACAGCGGCGGCAGGCCGGAGATCGCCGTATACGCGCAGCCCGTCGTCGAGGCCGGTCGAGTTGAGCTGCTTACCTTCGTGCAGGAACAGGCCGTCGCCATCACAGCGCACCGCTTCGGTTCTCCCACCTTACTTGTGGGGATCCCATCGCTTAGGGCCGGTCCTGGTTACCGAGACGTTGCTGCGCCATGACTACCAGTCCGCCGACGACTTGGGCCGACGCCTTCCGAGTTGAGCTCCAAAGGTTGGTTGACACCGGTTATTGCCTTGCAAGAACGGGTGGCCAGGCCCTGGGCGAAATTGCCCACAGGCAGCAACGAAAGTTCCTGTCGTCCCTTCCGCCTGGTTATGTGGAAGAAACAGCTCCAGAGCTTGCAGCTCGTGACTGGCTCGAGATTCTGATGTTGCAAGCCAGTGAGCAGGAAGGAGGTGAATACGGGCACTTTGTTGTCGACCCGTGGCGCGAAGCAGCACAAGAGGACTTTCGGCTACGTCGGACTGGGCTGAAACGGCTCGAGCTGTCCACCCTCCTCCCAGTTTTGGAGAGCTTCGGCCTAGCCGTTGTGGAAGTTGTCCCGTGGCATTTTATCCTCGAACCGGGCGGCCCTGGTTTTTACGTGGACGATATAGGCCTTCGCGCAAACACACCAGGGATGGCGCTGGGCTTCGATCTAAACGGCGCCGGCGGACGGCTTGTGGAGGCAATCGAGGCTAGCCTCGCGGGCGACGCGGAGCTGAACGCACTCAATAGGTTGGTACTGAGCGCCGGGCTCACTTGGCACGAAGTCAACCTCCTGTTTGCCTACCAGGCATATCGCCAGGCCGTGGGAGGCCCGAGGGCAGTCGACCGGGCCGCTCTGATGGGTAAAGCGCTGGTGCTCTTCCCATCGGTCGCGGCCGCCGCGATCAAGCTCTTCTACAGTCTCCTTGTCCCGGAACTTCCGGACGGGCTGGCGGCCGACCACGCGGCACCTGAGCACGCTGGCGAGGCGCGGTCAACTGTGCTGGAAGCGCTGTCACGTGTCCCTGACCTGGCACATCACGAAGCGCTGACGGAGCTCCTCTCGCTGGTGGAGGCGACCACGCGCAGTAACTGGGCTCTTAAGCGGGGCCCGGTGGCCCTCAAGTTCGCCAGCGCGTCAGTCCCCTTTTTGCCATCACCGAGGCCGACCTCAGAGATCTTCGTATGGGCTCCCTGGTTCCACGGTCTGCACTTGCGGTTCGGGCCGGTGGCCCGAGGTGGGATCCGCTGGAGCGAGCGGCAGCGAGACCTAAGGACCGAAGTGCTTGGGCTCGCCCGTGCTCAAGTCAAAAAGAACTCGCTCATCGTCCCTACGGGCGCCAAGGGGGCCTTTGTGCTTCGCGACAGGTCCACCGGTCAGGACAAGGCCCGAGACGCCTACGCAGCTTTCATCGGGAGCCTTCTCGACCTGACTGACAACATCGTGGAGGGCAAGATCAGCCATCCGAGAGGGATATGGTGCCGGGACGGCGAAGATCCCTACCTTGTCGTGGCCCCGGACAAGGGTACCGCCACCTTTTCGGACCTCGCGAACGCGATCAGTAATAAGGCAGGTTTTTGGCTGGGTGACGCGTTCGCTTCGGGGGGGAGCAACGGTTATGACCACAAGGCCCTCGGTATAACGGCTAAGGGAGCCTGGCTCGCCGTCGAGCGCCATTTCCACGCCCTTGGGGTCGACCCACAGCGGGAACCCATTCGTGTTGTGGGCGTCGGCGACATGTCTGGTGACGTGTTCGGCAACGGGATGCTGCAGAGCCGAGCACTGTGCCTCATAGCAGCCTTCGACCACCGCGATATTTTTGTCGACCCGTCGCCGGATCCACAGCGCTCGTACGAAGAGAGGCTTCGGCTCAGCCGGCTTCCAGGGTCTGCGTGGCGTGACTACGACTTGAGCAAAGCGTCACCAGGATCGTCCGTTTATTCACGCCAGGCTGTGCAGGTCCAGCTGTCCGACGAGGCGCGCTCGGCGCTCAACTTGGGGCTCGGTCCCGTTTCGGCGACCGAACTCGTCAGGGCGATCCTCGAGGCTCCAGCGGACCTTATTTTCTTCGGCGGTATTGGTACCTATGTAAAGGCGCCTGACGAGCTCGACGTTGAAGTCGACGATGCCTCCAATGATGACGTGCGGGTGAGCGCCGACCATGTCCGAGCGCGCGTGGTCGTCGAAGGTGCGAACCTTGCCGTAACCCAGCGCGCCCGCGTCAGTTATTCGCGAAGGGGAGGGCGAGTAAACGCGGACTTCGTGGACAATGCCGGCGGGGTCGCCCTGTCAGACCGCGAGGTCAATCTCAAGGTCCTTCTCGATTTGGCTGAGGCCAATGGTCGGCTCGGTTCCGGGAGAAGGTACGAGATGCTGGCAGAGGTCACGGATGAAGTCGTCCGGGCCGTCCTTACCGAAGTTTCGCGGAGCGTTGGCTCCCTCGATCACGCTGCGGTCACCAGCGCCTCTGACCTTCCGGCGTACGAAGCCCTAATGGAGGAGCTGGAAGCCCGAGGAAGCCTCGACCCCGCGGTTGAAAGCCTGCCCGATGCTGGAGAGTTAAACCGTCGTCGCGGCGCCGGGGCGGGTCTCACGCGTCCCGAAGTGGCGGTGGTAATCGGCTATACGCGGATCGATATTGCTTCGTCTTTGGCTGGTTCTGCGGAGGTCACCGCGGCTGCCTTCGAGATCTGTGCTCTCAGCTATTTTCCGGAGCCTTTTCGAGACGCCTTTTCCGACCTCGTGCCGCTGCACCCGCTGCACCACAGGATCATCGGGAGCCAAGTCGCAAACGAAGTCGTCAACCGGATGGGACCGGTATGGGCTCATGAGCTGGCGAGGGAGTCGCGGGGCGAATTATCCGACGTAATCAGGGCTTATTGGGCAGCGCGGGAGGTGCTCGGGATCGCGGCTCTTTACGATGAGGTTGACCTAGTCTCGCGGTCGACACCTGATGATGCGGTGACCGGTTTGCGCGAGCTACTGAGTGCGGCTGTCAACCGGCTCGTCCGGTGGTACTTGTCTGGTCGCGACCGGCTCACAACGGGCGAGATGATCGAGCGCTACAGATCGGCCTCAATGGGGTTCGACCGCCTGCTCGTCCCGCCCCCGCTCGAGGGTGCACTCCCATGGTCGGCACCACCCGGTATCGCAGAGCGGGTTGCCAGCCTGGTGTCCCGTGGCGTACCGACGCCTGTAGCAGAGGGGGCGGCGCGGTTGGAGGTGAAGGGTGCCGTCGGTGAGGTTGCAGAGGTAGCGAGATCCTCCGGCAAAGAACTGCAGGTCGCGTTAGAGGCGTACCGGACCGTTAGCGCCGGGCTGTCCCTAACTGGCCTCTCCGAGGTGCTGCGATCGCGGGCCACGCTGGACCGGTGGGACCGCTGGCAACAGCATGCACTAGCCGATGACCTTGCTCGACTGGGAACGGCCGCAGCGATAGCCGCATTGGCCCATTATCCCGATCTCCCAGGGGGAGATGCCGGGCGAGAATGGCTGGCGGAGAACCGAGCCGCGTTGGCACCGGCTGCGGTGCTTGTCGAGCAGGCCGAGCGAACCGCAGCTGTCAACCTCGCCCTCGCAAGTATCGCCGTGCGCTCGCTGGCAGACGTGATTGGCTATGTGACCTAAACCGTCCCGAACAGCCGGTCGCCGAAGTCCCCAAGGCCCGGGACGATATATGCGTGTTGGTCGAGGCCTTCGTCGATCGAGGCGGTGACGATATTGATTGCGGGGTGGAGGTCTTGGAGGCGGGCGATGCCCTCGGGTGCTGACACCACCGAAAGGAGGGTTATCTGGGCGGCACCGGCGCGTTCCAGCTCACCACAAGCTGCGGCAGCCGAAGCGCCTGTCGCCAGCATCGGGTCGAGGAGGAGCACGAAGCGTCCCTCAAGCGGCGGGAGCTTGGAGTAGTAGAGGGAGGGCTCGAAGGTTGCGTGGTCGCGCTCCAGCCCGACGTAGCCGACGGTGACCTCGGGGAAGAGCTCGGTCACGGCGTCCAGCATGCCGAGCCCGGCCCGCAGTACCGGGACAGCGACGAGAGGTTGCGCCAGCCG
>Ga0302177_10002521_pt1 | contig 12928 bp, 16 predicted proteins | sample I_Palsa_E1_2_FD_198780 | JGI IMG/M metagenome (GOLD analysis project Ga0302177, IMG submission 198780) | Peat permafrost microbial communities from Stordalen Mire near Abisko, Sweden - I_Palsa_E1_2 | ecosystem: Environmental > Terrestrial > Soil > Palsa > Peat permafrost | place: Sweden... | reverse complement strand
TGGATATAGGGGACAGCGTTGGAATCTTTTTTCGAACCATCCATGGGTTAACCTAGCTAAACTCTCTTTATAAACTACGCTTAACTAGTTTTCAGGTCAACTGCTCCGCCCGCATTCGTTCCAAAAATCTCCGGGAAGCGTTTTCCCGCCTCTGCTATAGTAAAAGTGGTTCCCAGGAGGGTAGTGATGGCTGAAACGCCGAAACCGCAGCAGCAAGTACAGATCAAGGCCGACGAGAAGGAATTGCTCGGCCAATACGCCAATCTAGTTGTCGTTCATCATAACGCGGAAGAGTTCACCCTAAATTTCATTTATCTTTTTCCCAGCGTTCCTCACGGAAAGTTAGTCGGTAGCCTGATCCTGAGCCCCGCGCACGCGAAGCGGCTGGCAAAAGCTCTGCAGGAAAATGTGTCTCGATTTGAAGAGCAGTTTGGAACGCTTCCGGAAGGCGGGCCCGGTCCTGAACCCAACGTCGGATTCGTGCAGTAGTTCGTGCAGCAATCAGACGGCCGACGCGCTGCCTATAACCCAACCGTCTCTCGACTCCAGGAATTCGACTCCAACAGCGAAGCCCGCTTCCGGGACTAGCTGACAATACGCCACGCGTGCAATCGACTTGAACGACCCAGTCAGCGTGGCAATCGTGAGGCGGTCGCCCGGTTTCCACCGGCGAGTGCTCCACACGCGCGCTCCCCCTGCGCTTACGTTTTCTGTGAAGGTGGTTTCGGTGCCTGGCATCGCCAAATGCCCGGTTATCTGAACTCTCACTTCCATTGGAGTACGCGACTCGCGTCGCCCCCCTGGCGTCTTTGGGACCCCCATCCCAAATCGCATCGCTTCACCTCCTTTCTTACAAACAGGCCGCTACATGCCTCAGGCGGAATTTCTTTTCACTGCGGCCCTTCATACCGTAGAGCGCGCGATCCGCTGCGCCCAGCAGCTTTTCAATCGTGATCCCGTCGTTCGGATAGACAGCCACACCCGCGCTGACCGTCACCGGCGGTTCCTGGCCATCGCGTGCCAGCCTCTCGCAAATCCTCAGAGCCGCCTTGCCGGCTTCCTCTTCGCCCGATTCCGGAAGAATCAGCACGAATTCATCGCCACCATACCGCGCAGGCGTGTCGATGCTTCGGCAATCTTTGCGCAACGCCGCACCGAGGCGCTTGATAGCCCGGCTTCCCGTTAAATGCCCAAACCTATCGTTTATCTTTTTCAATTCGTCGAGGTCGAACAGTAGCACCGCAAAGCTGCGCCCCGTGCGCCGGGAACGCTGGATTTCGTTTTCCAGAACTTCTAGAAGCCGCCGGTGATTGGCAAGTCCGGTGAGCGAATCAGAGGCAGCCAAGCGGCTGACCTGATCAAAAAGTTGCGCGTTATCGAGCAGTGTGCCGCCCAGAACCACCACGTAACTCAGGTCCATCACCACGTGCGCGACTGTGAAAGCGGCATCGAACACATGTTGCGACTGGCTGATCGTGATATGGCAAATCACATTCATCGCCGCCGCGATAAACAGTGCGCGGTCCAGCGACGATTCAGAATTCTCGCGGCGCAAACGCCATGCGAACCCCACGGTTGCCGCAACATAAATCGCCGCCGGCAGCAAATCCCAAGGCCTCGGAATAATTGCGCCAGGATGAATCTTGGGAGCGCTTGGCAGCATGAAATAAAAAACGCTGGTCAAGTATGCCGCGGCTCCTACCAGCAAAGTGGAGCCGGCCATCTCCTTCCCAGGTTCTCGCGCGACAGGAATTCGTCGCTCCACCGCCAGCGCAGCCAGCAATAGAATTCCCAGCACTGTCCGCCCCGCGAGCCATCCAAGCGAAATATCATTCCCCGGAGTGGCCGTCACGAGCATGCCCCGATAAAACGTCATGCTCGTCCCCGCCTCGATCAATCCCGCCATCACAAAACCGAATGCCAGAATCAGAGAAATTCGATCGTGCGTTCCGCGAAACCGCACCAGCGCGTTCGCGGCAAAGGTGAAAGCGATAAGGCTTCCAGCCATTTCAAGATAAGTGTCAAGCAGAGGGTCGGCGACGTACGAGGAATTTCGAAGAATCCACAGAAGGGCAAGATATGACGCACCGGCTATCGTCCAAACAAGGACGAGACGAAAGCGATGCAGAAAACCCCAAATGTTGCCCGGACGGCCCACCACTGCCCCCTAGAGACGTACTTCTGCCCATAGGAAAACTTGCAACTGATGTACCGTTCCGGAACATAGTTTTAGTACCAGTTAAACTACTGAAATAAATGTCCTTAGAGACAGAAGAGCTAAATATCGGCGGGATGTACTACGTATATAATTCTCAGAAGACGGGTAAAAATGTTACATCCCCACCATCGAGCTGCCCACAGATTTGTTTAGGGTTTAGGCTGCGGAGGCGGGAGTTCGTGCGCCTGCACCAAGCTCTGAAAGTTCGCTTTCTTGTGCGAACCATCGCAGAAAGGCTTGCGCTCGGAAGCGCCACACCGGCAAAGTCCGATCTTGGTTCGCCCACCCAGACCATAAGCCTTGCCTTCCTGATCCACAATCTGCACTTCACCATCGATTAGCAGCGGTCCATTATTAACGACGGTCACCTTGATGTCTGGCACTCGATCCCTCCGATCGAAACTTGTGAAGTTGTAACGCGGTTTCTTTAGCGAGGTCTGATGATCTCGGAACCCGTCAATACTTTGGAACAGAGGCATCCACTTCATCCGACCATGCAAGGATACCACCCTTCAGGTTCAAGACCTTGCGGAAACCCGCGCTTCGCAGAAACTCAACCGCTTCCGCCGAGCGCTTGCCGCTGCGGCAGTGCGCCACGATTTCGCGCGAACTATCCAGCTCGTTTACGCGCCGCGAAAGCTCGCCCAGCGGAATCAAGTGTCCGCCTAGATTGCAGATCTGATACTCGTGCGGTTCGCGAACGTCCAGGATAAAAAGATCGTCGCCGCGATCGAGGCGCGCTTTCAGTTCGCGCGGAGAGATTTCGGGCACCGTCGCCTGAGCCGGGCTCGCGGATTCTTCCCCGCGAATCCCGCAGAATTCTTCGTAATCGATCAGCTTTGTAATTGTCGGGTGTTCGCCGCAAACCGGGCACTCTGGATTTTTCCGCAGCTTCAATTCGCGGAACCGCATGGCAAGCGCGTCGAAAAGGAGCAGGCGTCCAACCAGTGACTCGCCTTTGCCGATGATCAGCTTCAAAGTTTCAGCGGCTTGTATCGCCCCCACAATTCCCGGAAGCACGCCCAGCACTCCTCCTTCTGCGCACGAAGGCACCAGCCCTGGCGGAGGCGGCTCCGGATACAAGCACCGGTAGCACGGCCCGCCCGGGTAGGCGAAAATTGTGATTTGACCTTCGAAGCGGAAGATCGAGCCGTAAACATTGGGCTTTCCCAGAATCACGCACGCGTCATTCACAAGATAGCGCGTTGGAAAATTGTCCGTGCCGTCCACCACGATGTCGTAATCTTTCAGGATATCGAGCGCATTTTCGCTGGTCAGGCGCGTTTCGAATGTGTCGATCTGAATGTCCGGATTAAGATCTCGCAGGCGATTTGTCGCCGCTTCGATTTTCGGACGGCCGATATCCTTCGTATCGAATAGAATTTGCCGCTGAAGATTGGTCAGGTCCACCTTATCGAAATCGACCAGTCCAATTCTGCCCACGCCCGCTGCCGCCAGGTACAAACCCAGCGGCGCTCCCAGCCCGCCAGTGCCGATACAAAGCACTTTCGCCTGCTTCAGCTTGAGCTGCCCCTCCATGCCCACTTCCGGCATGATCAGGTGCCGGCTGTAGCGCATTATTTCTTCTTTCGAGAGCGCCGCGCTCGAATTTCCCGTCTCCGGCGAATTTGGAATCTTTATTTTTGAAGCCACAAAATCTCTCCTGATTTACTTCCGCCTGCCGCCCGCGATTGAGGGCACGATACTCACGATGTCTCCATCACGAAGCTGCGTTTCTTCCTTCTCCATATAGCGAATGTCTTCGTCGTTCACATAAACGTTCACAAAGCTCCGCAAGCGCCCATCGTCGGAGTACAAATGCTTTTTCAGCTCTCCAAATCGAGTGGTGAGCCCCGCAAGCGCTTCGCGTACGTTGCCAGCCTCCATCTCAACACTTTCCTGCTTACCTGCGTAGGGCCGCAACGGCGTAGGAATAATTACTTTCACTGCCATTCGCTGATCTCCTTCTCCATTGTTCCAATTAGATGCTTGCAGATTGTGCGACGGATTCAATCACTTCCGGGTCGTACGCGGACCGATCGTCCCGCAATCGCCACGATTTTGTATCCCGCGGCCCGCTCGCTTCCACACTCACGATCACGTAGCTGTACCACGGCCAAGCGTGTTCCCGATCGAATTCGCTCGGACGCGCCGGAGCATTCGGATGCGAGTGGTACCAGCCTATAACGTCAACCTTCATTTCCCGCGCCTTCTTCTCCGCCATTTGAACGTCGCTCGCTGTCACCTCAAAACGATTGCGCGGCGAATCATCCCGCCCATTCGCCAATGGAAGCAGCTCGACAACTTCGCGGGACGATTCGTTATCCCTTCCCAGCATTGCGCCACAACATTCGTGCGGAAATGTCTCCACGCCGTGCGCCTGAATTTGGCGAACCAGCGCGTCTGAGATTCGCAGCGTGCTAACGCTCACTCTTCGCTCCAGAACCGATCGCTCAAGTATTTTTCGCCGGAATCCGGGAACACCGTCACGATCACCGCGCGTTGTCCGCTTGGCAGCTTCCGCGCTACCTCAAGGCACGCCCAAAACGCGCCTCCCGAACTGACTCCCGCCAGGATTCCCTCTTCGCGGGCCAGTCGTTTCACCATTCGATGCGCGTCTTCCGTGCGTACCGCCATATCTTCATCGGCAAGTTTCGGATCATAGATGCTCGGCACAATCGCCGTGGCCATATGCTTCAGTCCTTCAAGCCCGTGGAACCCGGAATCAGGTTGCATGCTGATGCAACGAATAGCCGGATTCAGCTCCTTCAGCCGCCGTGTGGTGCCCACGAAAGTCCCGCTGGTTCCCAAGCCCGCGACAAAGTGTGTGATCTGCCCGCGCGTCTGCTCCCAGATTTCCGGAGCCGTGCTGAAATAATGCGCCGCCGGATTTGCAGCGTTGCTGTATTGGTCAGGATAAAAATATTTCGCGGGCTCTGCTTCGTAAATTTGCCGCACGCGCCGAATAGCTCCGTCTGTTCCCTCATCGCCGGGCGTGAATACGATCTCCACGCCGTAAGCCGCCAGTATCTGCTTGCGTTCAGGCGAAGCGCTTGACGGCAAACACAATTTCACTTTGTATCCCAGCGCCGCGCCAATCATCGCGTAAGCGATTCCGGTATTTCCGCTGGTCGCATCGAGGATCACCTTGCCCGGCCGCAACGCTCCCGTCCGCTCGCCTTCGCGAATCATGGAATAAGCCGCGCGATCCTTCACCGAGCCGCCCGGATTAAACCATTCCGCCTTTGCGTAGAACTCAGCATTGGGAAACTCGCCGCCCACGCGCTCAACGCGAAGCAAAGGCGTATTCCCAATGCGCTCGAGCAGGTTCTGCCCCAACCGCGCCTCCGCGCCGGAGCCTTCTCGCGATAATGTCTGCTTGTTCACCGCACTCATGGTCCGTTTGTCCGCCAAGTTCCCTGTCTCAACGCCGTTGCTATTTTGGCTTCACGGCGTCACTCCGGTAATCGAAGTGAACTTAAACAGCAAATTGGATGCGGAGAAGCCCCCCGCGTATGCAGCAAATTTGCAACAGTTTAGCAGATGCCCGCCGGCTTTAGCGCAAACCGTTCCAAAGAAATCCGCGACCGCCAATTTTTAACTTTACAGAAGCCCTGCCGACTCAATACTCTGGTTCAGCATGTGGTACGTCAACAAACTGTTCGACCAGCCTCAGGTGGAATCGCTCGCGGCCAAGGGATTTCTTGTCCGCAGCTCCGGCGGAGTCGTCCGCATCGAGAAGTACAATTGCGGCGCGGAGCTTCGCAAGACATCCGGGAACAGTTTTCAAATGACGGAGATTCCCTGCATTATGCTGCAAGGTCAGTTCACCTCGCTGTGGGACGCGGGTTATCAGAAATTCCTGCTTACCCATGACAAGAAAAAATTTCCAGCGCACAAAAGCCAGCTCGTTGACTTGCGCAAATTCAACGAAGAACTGCGCACCGCTCTCGGCGTTCCCACCTATTACAACGAAGCCCTCGGATCCACCTGCCAAATAAGTGAGTACGACCGCGTGAAAGGCCGCCAAGGCGATGTGCCCGATGAGGGCGTCGGTGTAGAAGCCGAAGAAGCAAAACACTAAGTTCCGCGAATTTCCGGTCGAAGTACCGATCTACGCACACTCGCCAGTGATGTATCGAATTACGAATCCTTCGTCTGTTCCAGGCGGTGCCGCAGCAGAGCAGGATCGATTCGGTGCTGCGCGAATAACAATGCGCCCACGAAAATCACAGGCACGTCGTCGTTGTAGCGTTCGAGCAGGATTGGATCGTCGTCGATATCCACCTCGCGAAGCTTCGCGTTGAACTCAGCGAGCAAAGGCGTCATCGCCGTTTTCGCTTCATCGCACAGGTGGCACCCCTCGCGTGTGTACATCGTAATCTCGCGTGGGCCCGCAACGACCAGCCTCCCGCTTTCTGTGCGGCTGTAGTAATCGGCGCCATCTTCGCGCAGTAAACCTCTCTGCGTCAGATCTGCTACCGCATCCAGCACCAGCTCCCGTTCTGCCGGCTCATTGCCGCCGACAAACTCAAACAGCGTGTGCAGGTCCAGCGAATCTTTTTCGAGTTGATCGAAAGTAGAAAGAATCTTCTTGCTGATTATGGTTTCCATCTGCTCGGTCGCTCCGTCTGGGTTACGGTTTGATCGTGTAATAGTGTTGGAAAGGCCCGATCGACGGAAAGAAAGCGCGCGACCGGAAAAGCTCCGCGATCTGCCGGATGTGGCCCAGATCGTGGAACGCCCATTCATTCATCAGTTGCCCGATTGAAATCTGTCCGATTTGGCCGTGTTGTCCCGTGCGCCCGATCGCATGAACCGGCACGTAACGCAACATCGACAGCGTTCGATCGCGTTCGTGGCAGAATGCCTTTAGATTTTCGCGGGCCTTGTTACTCGAATATTTCCCCGCCGTGTAGGCTGCATTTTGATCGTAGGGCTCAAGCGTCGGATTGTTTTTTTCGATCATCTTCTGAATGCGCTCCCGAAAGCCCACCACCTCCACATCGGCAAGATGTGCTAGCACTTCGCTGATAGACCAGCGCTCCATCGACGGCTTCCAGTGCATTTGCTCGTCGTTCGCTGACCATACGATTTTCTCGATGATGATAGGCGTTTGTTCCAGAACCGCCAGTCCCGGCAACGCATCCGGATTTGACGGCGCAGCCATCAAGACCTCCGTGGAACTCGCAAGCTGGTCATTTATACCCCAGGCCCTGCCCGAAGTGGAAGAACTGAACTTGTGCAGTCGCGGAGTGCGTGATAAACCGGAATCAGAGGTAACGAGCTTGGCGAACGTATTGGCGATGGTAGATGACCTTTTCTTCCAGGCAAAAATTGTCGAGACTGCCCGCCACCTGGCAGTCGACTTGCGCATTTGTACCACTCCGGACGCATTGCTCGCCGAAATCTTGAAGGAAACTCCCAAGCTCGTTGTCGTGGACTTGAACTCGCGCAACCAGCCGCTTCAGGCCATCGAACGCATGCAAGCAACAGCTCCTGACGTGCCCCTGGTTGGTTTTCTCTCGCATGTCCAGGCCGAGCTGGCCGAGCAAGCACAAGCCGCCGGTTGCCGCGAAGTGATGCCTCGTTCGAAATTCACGAAGGACCTGGCAACCATCCTAGCCCGCGGGAAATCCGAGTCGAAATGACAAAACAGTTTTTTCTTTGCGCTGCACTCGTCACGGCCGCAATAGTCTCGTCGGCGCTTTCCGGCGCTCCCGCCGCACAAGCTCAAGCAGGCTTGGATCCCACAACCGCTCTCTCTGCGGCGATCGTCGCCGCCTGTCGCAACAATGAAGCGCAATTTTCAAATTATCTCACTGCGGACAACGCCACCGCTTTCCGCGCGCTGCCTTCCGAGCAACGCACAGCATTTTTGAAAAGGTTTTCACTCTCTGATATGCCCGGCAAGCCGCTGAGTTCAACGGATCAGCAGAATCACGCATTGATTCTCTGCCAAACTCCAAGCGGCACCGTCCAATATCGTTTCGGCGCGGCGCGCGTTCATGAAAACCTCGCCTTCATTCCCGTCGCTGTAGTGGACGGCGAGCAAGCAGAATTCGGACTCGTCCGCGAAAATGGAGGATGGCGTCTTCTCTCGCTCGGCCTCGTTCTTCTCGATATCCCGCAGCTCGCGAAGCAATGGGTCGAGGAAGATCTGCGCGCCCGCGAAGACGCCGCAATGGACGCGCTGCGCACCTTGGCCGAAGCGGTCCAGACCTACAACCGCGCATTCGGAAAGTTGCCGGAATCGCTCGCAGATTTGGGTCCCGCTCCCAAAGGCGAAATCTCAACCGAGCAAGCGTCGCTCGCCAGCGCAGACCTCGCTGCCGGAAAACAAAATGGATATCTCTTCCGCTATCGCATCGTGCCCGACCCCTCCGGAAACGACACGAATTTCGAACTCGCCGCCTCCCCGGAAACCTACAATAACGTTGGCCGCCGCTCCTTCTTCCTCGACGCCGAAGGCAAAATTCACGCTGCTGACAAGCATGGAGCCGTAGCAACCTCCGATGATCCGCTCGTCGAAGGCGAAAAGACGCCGTAGCAAATCACCTCCGTCGGGTATAATGGCCGCCAGATAATTTTAAGTTTCGACGAAAATTCCGAAGAGGAAGTGGATGTCACAATCAAAAGTTCTCGCCGATAGAATCTTCCCTGCAGAAGGTCTTGCTGCGGATGTGGGGCGGATTGCCGCTGCAAACATTCTTCTCGTGTTGTGCGCGCACATCGCGTTTCCCTTGCCTTGGACGCCTGTCCCCGTTACCGGACAAACTTTCGGCGTTCTTCTCGTCGCCATGCTACTAGGCTCCCGGCGCGGAGCGCTTACTCTCGGCCTGTATTTGCTGGAGGGAATCGCAGGCCTGCCCGTTTTTCAGCCGCTCGGCCTTCCAGGCCCTGCGCGATTCCTCGGTCCCACCGCCGGTTATTTGCTGGCGTATCCGCCCGCAGCATTTGTAACCGGCCGGATCGTCGAGCGAGGCGTCTCCGGCGCGCGCAGTGAGTTTGCGAGTTTCAGAGCAGATGGCGCAAAACTAATCGGCGCGCTCGTGTCCGGCGAAGCAATAATTTTCTTGGGTGGCTGCGCGTGGCTGGCCCTGGTGACCGGCGTTGGATGGATGAACTCCTTCCGCATCGGTGCCCTGCCGTTCCTGCCGGGAGAAATCATCAAGATGGCGTTGATCGTTGCAGCAGTGGGCGGCTTGGAATTCGCGCGTCCGAAAAAATCAAACTGATCCGTGTTTCGTGGTGGACGAAACAGCCCCGAATATCTGGATTTCGGGTTTATTGTAAGTCTTCACACCCAACTTTGACCCTTCGCCATGTCGACGCAAACAACGCCGCAAAAACAAACCCCCGAAGACGCTCTTCGCGCCGCAAACACCCGGTTTTATTCCGCTTTCGAATCGCTTGACCTCTCTCAGATGGAAGCCGTCTGGGCCCACGACGACGAAGTGGAGTGCGTCCACCCCGGCTGGGAACTTTTGCTTGGATGGGACGAAGTGCGCGAACGCTGGGTTCGTCTTTTCGCCAACGCGCGCCGCGTCCGCATCGCACTGAGTTCCGTCTGGATCCGCATCGAAGGACGCGTCGGATGGGTAGCCTGCACCGAGCACGTCACCACCGCGTTTGCCGATAGCTTTGACGATGCCATGGTTCAAGCCACGAACATCTTCGTGCTCCAGGAAGAAGGCTGGATGCTCGTAGCTCATCATGCCTCGCCTCTTCCGAATCCAGCTCACTCTACCGTTCAATAGCTTCGTTCTTCAGGGGCTCGGAGCTCTTCAGCTGATTGGCCTCATGACACGGATTCGTCAGGGCACGGCTTTAGCCGTGCCGTAACACCGTAATATCCGAAGGGGTTTCAACCCTTGAGGCCGCCAGTCCCGCCCTGCTCGCAGAACGCAGCCGCGAAGTGTAACGGATGTTCTGATACTCAACAGCTGCAGCTTCAACGAAAATCGCCGCGCAGCGCCTCTTCCTTTCGCGGTGCCTTCCTCGCGAGCTGTTGATATCGGTTTCGCTCTGTGCCCTGGTTTGCCACGTAAACGCCCGCCGCCGCCGTAGTTCTTCAGGGGGTCGGAGCTTTAGCTCCGACAAAAAAATCGGCGCGCAGCGCCTTCCTTTCGCGGTGCATTTCCCGCGAGCTTTCGATTTTGCAGCTCGCGTCCAACCTCGGCCATCACTTTTCTCTCGCGCGCCTGTACGTAAACCAGTACCGTGTGCTATTCTTTTCCCTGCACTATTCGGCACTCACGCCGGAACGCCCACACCGTTCGTTCTTTTCGTTGCAGCGGGCACCAGTCTCTACGGTCTCTCTTCAGCCCTAAGCGAATGCAAGCGTTTCCGTGAGCGCCAGGACGGACCCAGCATGTCCACACCGGCAGCTCTACCAAAAACCGCGGAGATTCATCTAGCGCATTCGCCCGACAGCGACGACGCCTTCATGTTTTATGCCTTGGCAACCGGCAAAGTCCGCTTGCCCGGCGTCAAATTCAACCACGTGCTTTCCGACATCGAATCGCTGAATCAGGCTGCGCGTAAAGAAGTCTATGACGTCACCGCCATCAGCTTTTACGCCTACCCTTTCGTCGCCGACAAATACGTCCTGCTCGATTGTGGCGCGAGCTTCGGCGAAGGCTACGGTCCCATTGTCGTCGCGGGACATCCGATCAAGAAAACGGATTTAGCCGGACGCAAAATTGCCATTCCTGGAGAGCTGACAACTTCGTACCTAGCCTTGAAACTCTTCGAGCCCAACGTCGAAACGGTGACCATGCCCTTCGATAAAATTTTAGGCGCCGTGCAAGCCAAAGAAGTCGAAGCCGGCCTTTTGATTCACGAAGGCCAATTGCTTTTCTCGCAGATAGGACTGCATCGCGTCGTTGACCTCGGCCAATGGTGGCAGGAAACCACTGGCCTGCCGCTTCCATTGGGCGCAAACGCCATTCGACGCAAGATAGGCCCCGAACTCGGCAGCCAAATCGGTCGCATCATCCGCGAAAGCATTTCCTTTGCCCTCGAACACCGCGAAGCCGCGCTGAATTACGCTCTGCAATTCGCCCGCGACATGGACCCGGTCTTGGCCGACAAATTCGTCGGAATGTATGTGAACCGTTGGACGCTGGATTATGGCGAAGAGGGACGCCGCGCCGTTCGCGAGCTGCTCGCGCGGGGCGCTGCCGCCGGCATGGTTCCCAAGTCCGTGCCCATAGAGTTTCTCAGCAGCGCTGTGAGCGAAACCCCATCGCGACCCCAATAAAGTTGTAAGTTCGTCTCGCAGCGTGATTCCGTCCCGGTCCGCCGCCGCGTCCCCTGATAGAATTCTCCTAGGAATATTTTTGCTGGCATGAGGAACCTCATTCAACAGGGCTTGGCCCTCCGGGAATTATTGCGCGAACGCATCCTGATTATGGATGGCGCCATGGGCACCATGCTGCAGCAGGCGAATCTCACCGCAGCGGATTTCGGCGGCCCGCAGCTCGAAGGTTGCAACGAGTATCTGGTCGTCAGCAAACCCGAGGTCGTGCTCTCGATCCACCGGAAATATCTCGAGGCCGGCTCGGACATCATCGAAACCAACTCCTTCGGCAGCACTCCGGTCGTTCTCGCGGAATACGGACTCGGCGCTCGCGCTCGCGAAATCAGCCGCATTGCCTCGGAGCTGGCGCGCCAGGCCGCTGACCAATTCTCCACGCCCGCAAAGCCGCGGTTCGTGGCCGGCTCCATGGGTCCCACCACAAAAGCCATCAGCGTCACCGGCGGCATTAATTTTGAACAGCTTCAAAATAATTATCGCGAGCAGGCGCGCGGCCTCATCGAAGGCGGCGCAGACCTACTGCTTCTGGAAACATGCCAGGACACTCGCAACATCAAAGCTGGCCTCCTCGCCATCCAGCAACTGAGTCAGGAACTCGGCCAGCCGATTCCAACCATGGTTTCCGTCACCATCGAAGCGATGGGAACCATGCTTGCCGGTCAAGGCATCGAAGCGCTGTGGTCTTCGCTCGACCATGTGGATTTGATTTCGCTCGGCCTGAATTGCGCCACGGGTCCGGAATTCATGACCGATCATGTTCGCACCCTGCAATCGCTCACCAGCGGCTTCGTCTCCTGCTATCCGAACGCCGGCTTGCCCAATGAAGAAGGTCTCTACCAGGAAACGCCCACTTCGCTCGCCCAACAGCTCGAGCGTTTTATCGATCGCGGCTGGCTCAACATCGTCGGCGGCTGCTGCGGCACCACCGAAAAACACATTCGTGCGATCGCGCAGATGGTCGAAAATAAATCTCCTCGGCGTCCCCCTGATTCCACTCATCGTGCAGTGTATTCCGGAATCGAAATTATCGAGGCGGAAGAGAGCACCCGTCCGCTCGTCGTCGGCGAGCGCACCAACGTAATCGGCTCACGCCAGTTCAAGAATCTCGTGGCCGCGGAACTGTGGGAGGAAGCCACCGAGATCGCGCGACGCCAGGTGAAAAGCGGCGCGCACATAGTAGACGTCTGCTTGCAAAGCACCGACCGCGACGAAATCGCCGACATCCCGCCGTTCTACGACCAGCTTATCCGCAAAATTAAAGTCCCCATCATGATCGACACCACAGACCCGCGCGCGGTCGAGCTTGCCCTCACCTATTGCCAGGGCAAAAGCATCATCAATTCGATCAACCTCGAAGACGGCGAAGAAAAATTCGAACGCATTTGCCC
>Ga0302177_10002519_pt1 | contig 12931 bp, 10 predicted proteins | sample I_Palsa_E1_2_FD_198780 | JGI IMG/M metagenome (GOLD analysis project Ga0302177, IMG submission 198780) | Peat permafrost microbial communities from Stordalen Mire near Abisko, Sweden - I_Palsa_E1_2 | ecosystem: Environmental > Terrestrial > Soil > Palsa > Peat permafrost | place: Sweden... | reverse complement strand
ATGCTGCAGCCAGGGGAGACCACGCACGTCAGCGTCGAGCTTGGTCCGCAGAGCTTTAGTTTTTATGATGTCAACGCGGCATCGTGGCGCGCGAACGCCGGCAACTACAACTTGCTGCTGGGCGACTCGTCAGCAAATATTCAGCAGAAGATTACAATCCAACTACCGAAGCCGATCATCACGCCAGGAAGCGACTAGCTACTCGGCTAGGACCTTGTGCACAAATTGAACAACCATGGATCCTTCACCAACGGCCGAGGCGACACGTTTCACGCTCTCAGCCCGGATATCTCCAACTGCGAACACTCCTGGAAGGCTCGTCTCCAATAAGTAAGGCGGCCGACGTAGAGGCCAACCGTCTTGAACCTCGGCACCGGTCTTGATAAAACCCTTTGCGTCGAGCGCAAGTCTCCCTCGGAGCCACTCGGTATTGGGATCGGCGCCGGTCATCATGAACACATGCGCGATGTCCCGGGTTTCGCTCACTCCGGTTTTGGTGTTGTGCAATCGAATCCTCTTGAGGCGCGTGTCACCTTCGAGCGCTTCGATCCTGGTCCAAGCCATGAGAGTGATTCGCGGGCTCACTTCGATTCGGGAAATCAAGTATCGCGACATGGTCTTCGCGAGGCAGGGTCCTCGCACCACGAGATAAACATGCTTGGCAGTGTCGGCAAGGAAAACCGCCGCCTGCCCTGCCGAATTCCCACCGCCCACGACCGCGACCTCTTCGTCGCGGCAGATTGTGGCCTCGACGTGGGTGGCGCCGTAGTAGACTCCAACTCCCTCGAACTGGGACAGATTCGGCAAATCCAGCCTGCGATATCGGCTACCCGCGGCTATGATGACGGTTCGCCCCCGCGCTGAGGCACCATCATCGAGTTCGACGGTATAGGGCGGGTGGGTGGTTTTCAGCCCTTCGGCCGATTGAGCGATCGCGATGTGGGCCCCAAATTTCTCCGCCTGTACGAACGCTCGGTTGGAGAGTTCCTGCCCAGAAATTCCCATCGGGAAACCGAGATAGTTCTCAATCCTCGAACTCGACCCGGCCTGTCCACCCGGTGCGTTCTTCTCTAGAACCAGGACTTTCAATCCCTCGGAAGCTGCATACACAGCTGCCGCCAGCCCACTTGGTCCGGCGCCGACTACAACAACATCGCTCACATCCGACTGGTCGATTCCGGCATTCAATCCCAGGCAGGCAGCCACTTCGGAATTGCTCGGATTGCGCAGGGCGACTGTGCCGCCACAGATCAGGACCGGAGTGTCCGCGAGCGGCACCCCGAATTGGTCAAGAACGGTCTGGACTTCGGGATCGGTCTCGACATCAAGATAGGCATGAGGCTGCCCGTTGCGAACGAGGAATTCCCTGAGACGCAGCGTGTCACTCGAATGGTTGGATCCAATCAGTACCGCATCGCCTACGGAATTGGAGATGAGGAACACGCGCCGCAGCAGAAACGCATTCAGGAATATCTGCCCGAGCGCAGTATCGGTCTGCATGATGTGACGCAGATTGGCGCGGTCGATTTCGAGCAGGGTGCTGGCTTCGAGTGCCCTGGCGCGGACCAGCGTTCCACGACCCGAGAGCAGGTTCACGTCGCCGGTGAATTCTCCGCGATCGAGGACGTGGAGGACGGTCTCGCCCTCGGCGGAAACACGAAGCACTTCGACCCGGCCACTCAGCACGACGAAGATGCCGTGATGCACATCTCCCCGCTCCAGAATCACTTCGTGGGCCTGCGCATTCCGTTGCCGGCCGAATCCCGCCAGCCCAGCGATTTGACTGGCGTCAAGCTTGGGAAACCTTGCCTCGATCTGTTCGGGAGATCCAAGTATCAGTTCACGAGCGGCCATCGGTTCTTTCTGAGCGTTCAACGACCCATTTTAAAAGTTCTCAAACAGAGCAGAGTGATCTCTTCGATACAGTGTCGGGGGGATTTGCTTGGTAGGCTGAACACCCCAGCGCCGCATCGCCTGGTCCCAAATAGACAACGATGAGTGAGAGCAGTCCAAACTCGTCTCAACGCCGACCTTACGAGCCCTAAGAGTGAATCAGACCATTGAATCGAAAAATAAAGCATTCGTGCTTGAAGCATTCGACACGCTTTTCAATAAGCGGGACTACGATTCGGCAGAGCGTTATTGGTCTCCTGACTTCATTCAGCACAGCGCTCACATCGCAGATGGACGCGAGGGCCTGTTCAATCTTGTCCGCGGCGCCTCCGGCTGCCCTGGTCTCCCTTTCCCGGACGACGCCGGGATGAATCGGAGCATACCTGAGCTCGCGACCCATCGTCTAGTTTGAAATGTAGAAGAGCCACTTCTTTCGCTGACCGTGTCCGACCGGAGGCCGGGAATGTGCGAGTGGTCAAAATGTCTTGGCCGTACGTGCGCTCGCGTTTGAGGCTCCGAGTCGGCGGGCGCTTTGACGCAGGTTAACGATCGAGCTCCTCGCGGGCCTTGCGAGCGATGAGACGAAAATCCTTCCGGCTCGCGTCTTCCTCAAGCTTCTCCAGTCGTTGCCGGCCCGAAGCTCTCGAAGAACGAAGCTCCAGTCGGCCGAGATCCAGCCCTGCCTCGAACTCAAACTCCTTGTAGCCATCATGGACAGACTCGCTGAGAACAGATTGCAGCGCCTTCGTCGCCGCAGGCTCCTTGCCGGTGCGCGCGTTCACTTCGGCAGCTGCGAGGTTCGCCAAAAGATGGGTCGAGCGGTCACTGGTGCGTTCTGCCAGAGCCAGGGCATTGGCTGCGGCAACCTGCGCGTCTTCGATTTTCGACTGCGCCAGCAAAGCTCGCGCCAGCAGAGCGGCGGATTGGCTGGCGCCGGTAGCCATCGTCTGCTGCTCAAACTGCGGGGCCGCCGCGCGAATCAGGGCCTCGGCCTCTGCCGGCTTGCCTTGCTCGATTGCGATGGTGGCGAGCCCAAGTTGGCTCCGGGCAATCTCGACCGAGTCGCCGAGTTCTTTCAGGATCTTTAGGACCTGCTCCTCTTGATCACGCGCCTGTGAGACTTGGTCCCGAATCAGAGAGATTTGGGCGAAGCCTTCCAAGTTGGCAGCGCCGCCGAGCTTGTATCCGATTTTCTCAGTAATCGCGGCTGCCCGCTCGTAGTCTACGATGGCCTGGCTCAACTCGCCTCGCTCCACCAGTACATTCCCCAGATTGAGAAGCGTGGTGCTCTCGCCTCGCTGGTCGCCACCATCACGGAAACCTTGCAAAGACTTTTCATGCATGCGGGTCGCGCTTAGCAGATCGCCCAAGCCGTCCAGAACGTTGGCGATACTTCCCATGTCGCTTCCGATATTGGCGGGGGCTGCGCCGATCTCTTGATCAGTCCGCAGGGCCTGTTCATAGTAGCGTCTGGCTTCTTCGAGTTTGCCCTGGTCATAGTAAACATTTCCCAGGCTCACGGCAGCCGTGCCGGTCTCAATCCCATCCCCGATCTCCTGAAATATGTTTAAGGCCTGTTCGAATGCGCTCCGCGCCCCCGCGAAGTCACCTTTGTCGTACAAGATTATTCCGTAGGTTCGTGAAGCGCGCCCTAGCAGACGGCGGTTGCCGGAGTTGGCGGCGAGATCGCGGCCTTCGACGCCCTTCTGAGCCGCCTTGTTCAGATCGCCCAGCCGGTCCCATGCGAAGGCTTCGGCTTCCGTTGCCTGCGCCTGAAGCATGCGCGAGCCTTGTGCCTTCGCTTTCGCCCCTGCCTCAGCCGCCGCTTTTTGGAATGCGCTGAAATTGCCCGCGGCGTCTTCGGCCGAAGCCTCTTCCACATCAATGCGGGCATCGTCGCTCATGGGTTTGGGCAGGGTTCGCACCTGCGCTATGGTGTCCAGCGAGTCCTTGGGATGCCCGGCCTTCCTCTGCGATGAAGCCAGCCGCAACGCGTAGTCAAGATTGTCGGGAAAGAAGTTTCTTAACGTGCGATAGATTTCTATGGCCGAGGGAAAGTCGTGAGCGAACTCGCGGTAGCGCCCCTCCACGGAAAGATGCTGCTCGCGGGTCAGATTGGCCGAAAGGTCGAATGCCTTCTTAGCCTCTTCTGCCGCTTTCTTGTCGTAGCCCAGCTGGGACCAAGCCTGAGCCAAAGCAGCGTGCGAGAGTGCATAGTTTGGATCGGCTGCGATCGCCTTCTCCAGCAGATCCCGGGCAGCCAGAGTTTCATACGCCTGGAGTTTCGCTAGTCCTTCCGCATACAATCGGGTGGCCTCGGGGCTTGCCGGGGCGGAAGCCGCCACTTGCGATGCCTCCGTGCTCGAAACATCTGCGATTCCCAACTTCTGGCGCAGGCCGGCGCCACTCTGCGTTACCAACTCAGCAAGACTCGCTTCGTCTCCATCCTGCGAAACGACCGCAATGGTTTCGCCCTGCCGGGCGTCTTGCAAACGCACATCGACCCGGATCTTGCCGCCGCTATCTTTCCCGGTGTCAAGATAGGAACCTAGCACAACGATGTCGCTGCCCAGATGAGTGCGGATCTTTTGCAACGTGTCTCGGCTGTAGCTGTCGGCGGCGGGCAGAGAAAGATCGGTCTTCATGCGTGCAACATCTTCGCTGGAAACCACGCGGAGTTGCTGCCCGGCGGACAGTTGTGCGTCCAGCATCTCAGAGAGCGCGGTCGAAATCCAGGCCTCGTCATCCCTCCCCGAAAGATTCTTGAAGCCGAGCACGGCCACCGACGTGCGCCGCTTCAATTGCTCGGCCGCACCGTTGGACATCGGACCGGACATCGAACCGCGTAACATTCGATCGCGAAGGCCGCCGACGTTAGCCCCAAGAATAATGAGTGATAAGAGCAGGAAACCGGCAGCGATGCCGGCGCCAATTCCGCTGAAGGACGGCGAACGGCGGAGGTTGACGCGTTCCAGATCGGCGTGCAATTCCTTGGCGGATTGATAACGGCGGTCCCGTTCCTTTTCCAGGCTGCGCCTGATAACGCTCTCGACGCCGGCAGGAACCACGGGGTTCAGTTCACGCACCGGCACCGGCGAGCCATGCAGGACCGCGTCATGAACCGCAGCACCAGTACTACCTCGGAAGGCGCGCCCACCTGTCATCATTTCAAACAACACCAGGCCGAGCGAGAACAGATCGCTCCTCGCGTCCAGTTTCTCGCCTCGTATCTGCTCGGGCGACATGTAGAAAGCAGTGCCCATCTTCGCGCCCGTCTGGGTCAAGGTGAGGCCCCCTTCTCCAGGTGCCACAGTGTCAGCCGTGAGGTCAGCTTCAACGTCTGGCTCCTTCTGGGGTTCCACCACCTTCGCCAGACCAAAGTCCAAAATCTTGACTTCGCCGCGCACGGTGACAAAGATGTTCTCCGGCTTGACGTCGCGATGAATGATGTTTTTTTGATGTGCCGCCTCAAGCCCACGCGTGATCTGGACCGCGAGGTCCATTGCCCCGTTCACCCGTGAACGCTTGTCCATTTTGGAGGCACGTGCGATCCACTCCCGTAGAGTTTCGCCCTCGAGCCGTTGCATCACAATAAAGGGCTGGCCGTCATGTTCGCCGAGTTCGTATATGGAACAAATATTTGGGTGGTCGAGAGCCGATGCGGACCTGGCTTCGCGCTGCATGCGCTCAAATGCAGTCCGATCGCTGGCTACCTCGCCGGGGAGAAACTTCATGGCTACGCGCCGGCCAAGTTTGATGTCCTCCGCCTCGTACACGACTCCCATGCCGCCGCTGCCAAGCCGGCTCAGCACGCGATAATGAGAAACGGTCTCGCCCACCATGGACCGAAACGTCATTGCAATTGAGCCCGGGTCTGCCGTCTGCGTGGGCATGTCGGCAGCGCTGAAAGCAGGCGATTCCAGAAAGCTTCCCGCCTGGTGATGCGCAGTAAGCAGCGACCGCACTTCTTCGAGGAGTTCGTTATCGTTGCCGCATTGCCGACGCAGGAACTCGTCCTGCTGCTCGACCGTCAGTCGCAGCGCCGCCTGCAGCAGTTCATCGATTCGTTTCCAGCGCTCAGCGTCCATCGGAATAGCCGCGACTCATCTCGCGATGCAGCCAGGCCCGAGCAGTGCTCCAGTCGCGCGCCACTGTGACCGTCGAAACTTCGAGCACCTCAGCCGTTTCTTCGAAATTCAATCCACCGAAGAATCGCAGCTCCACGACCTGCGCCTTGCGGGCGTCGATCTGCGCCAGCGCCTTTAGCGCATCATCAAGAGCAACGACGTCCAGATCTCTGCCCTTTCCCTGTTCGACCAGCCCGCTGTCGTCCAACGATAATGTTTGGGCGGCCCCTCCGCGTTTCGCGGCACGGTGGCGGCGGGCATAGTCCACCAGAATCTGCCGCATCTGTTGGGCGGCGATGGCAAAGAAATGGGAACGGCCCTCCCACTGTGGGGCATTTAGTCCCACTAGGCGGAGATAAGCTTCATTCACCAGAGCAGCGCTCTGCAAAGTGTGGTCGGGACGTTCCTTGCGCAGTTGAAAGTGGGCCAGACGCTGCAGTTCGTTGTAGACGACAGGCAACAAGGCATCCAGAGCTTTGCGGTCGCCACCCCGCCAGCCCTGTAACAGCCGCGTGATTTCTCCCACCGATTCGTGCCCCACGAAAATAACCCTTGGGGAGGGCCAGCGCTTTGGCAGCTAGAGTAGCCATGGCTGTTTCGGGTGTCAACTGGAAACAGTTTGAAACTCGACCACTTAGCGTGCTTTCCTCGGAGTCGCAAAATATCTTGAGCGCCGATGATAAGTTTTGCCGCCGACTTTGCGCTGTTAGAGGCGAAGGGGAGGTGCTTCAGAGGGTCGATTGCGAAATCTGAATACGGAGGATGAACAAATGCAAACACAAGGCAAATTCCGAAAGCTGCCGTTCCTGGTAATCACCGGTAGCCTGCTGCTCAGTCTAAGCATATTGGCAGGGGCAGAGAGCGACGCCGTTCGTGCAATCCGCGCTTCGGCGGCCACGGTGCCCACCAATATCCCCGGCATCTACACCTACGCCGCACCGCCCAAGGGTTTCAACCCTGTGACGGCGACCGACGAAGAACTCGCCACCTATGGCTTCCCGCCTCGGCCCGACAAAACAGCCAATCCCGCCCAGTATGCCACGTGGGAACGAGCGATGAACGCCGCCAAAATCCACTGGAACGGCCAGCTTAAGCCGGTGCCCGGTGGTGTGCGCGGGATGATCCCGGCTGGTTCGTCGCCCTTGCCGGAAGCGGCTCAGCCGGAAACGACGGGGCCAAAGCAGATTTCAACCAACAATGCGAGCGGCGTCATCGTCTCAAGCGGCCAAAAGACGTTCAACAAGAATTCGATTGAAGATGTCATCGCCGAAATCACCGTGCCGACGGTCGAGTTTCCTCTCGCAACTACAGCGTGTACCGGGGGAGGTTATTCCGCAATCAGTTCTGTCGGGATAGACGGGTTTGTTTTCGATACCGGCCACGGCTATGGATTCGATCCTCAGCTAGAGGGAGGAGTCTTTGAGCAAGTTGCGTGCAGCGGGGATCTGTACTACTTCGCCGTTACCGGATGGCAAGGTAATTACAACGTGGCCTTCAATGTCAATCCCGGGGATGTTGTCTACGCAGAGGCATTCACCTCCGGAGGGTCGAACAGTGGTGTGCTTCTTGGAAACCTGACGAGCGGAATCTACGCCAGCTATTCCGTTACAACCTCCGGCATTGTGGGATACACCGCAAACTGGGTGGTTGAACGGCCGTGCTGCGGCAGCAATGACCAGCCGGTCCCGCTGGCCAACACCACCAGCATCGCTTTCGGTGGCGGCTTTGCTGACACCGCAAATCAAAAGTTCTTCTACCCCGGGTCGCGGGCCAGTTCGACAGAGGTCCTGAACATGACGGATGACGCAGGTGACCAGACCATCGAACAAGTCACACAGGGCAGTACCGGCGACCAAGGCCGGAGTGGGCTTTGGTTCGATACTCTGAAATGTGCCGCTTTCGGCGGCTGTGTTCCGTAACAGGCAATTGTCGCGAACAGGGCGATAGCGCTCAGAACCTCAATGAGCGCTATCGGCAGTAGAGTCGAACATTCTTTCTTCTCGCCTTGTGGTGATTGCGTTTCAAGCGCATTGACTCACCACGTATTTCGACGGCTCTTTTTGCAAAGCGAGTGGCTTCAGCCGGGCAGGCTGGCAACCCGCTCTCCTCTCTTGCAAGCGCGGGAACGCGCATACCGCTCTCATCGAAAGCGGCAATCGAATTGTCCAACTCACCATTGCATCGGAGCAAAGCAAAACGACTGGATATCTCTCACTTGGTTTTCTGGTCGCCAGCCGTCTCCTCCTGCTGCCCTTGAGCCTTTCGCCAACTGGAATCGGGGTTGTATTCCCTCATGGCCTTGGCGAGTGCACCGGTCCTTCTCCCGAGGTCCTTCTGATACACCGCGCCACCCTCGGTAACGATGAATGTCATCACTCCGGACGACCTGTATTCTGCGGGATAGGCCACGAACGCGAACCCGCCGCTCATTTTGCCGTTTACGATGTAACTTTTTGCCCCGCCCGGGCCATTTTTTCCCTGGCGCGTCAGAATGCGGTAATCGTAACCCCGATAAGGCGTTGGAGCGCTTGCCCGACTGTCGGTGTTGCCCTCGGTAAATGCCGCCGCCACGAGCGGTCCGACGGGACTCTGAGGGTCGCTATCGGCAGACTTCCAATACATGCCATTGTGCTGGCCTTCATCGCTAAAGATTTTCTGGGCGTACTCGCCGCGCTCGGTCGAGTATTCTTTTTCCGCCGCCACAAGTTCTTCGCAAACACGGATGGCCGACATTTCATTCCGGCCAATTCGCCGGTATAGAATTTCCTTCTTGCCGGCCTCAGTGTCGAAATACCAGGCGTTGCCCTTATTCACCAGGGGTATGGGTGTGGGCCAATTCTCCGCGCCAATATACAAGGTCGTGGTGCCATCCGGCTCTTTCACCAGACGATGCATTTCCTGATACTTCTCGACGAAGTTGGCGCGGCTTTCCGCGTCCTCGGCGTCGTCCCCCGATGAGACGATATGCTTTCCGTCTGGTCCGAGGATCTCGAGCATGGCCTTCTCGTCATTACTCCGCGCCGCGGTAACCAGTGCGTTGCTCGCCTCTTCCGCCGATGAAAATGTTTTCTGGCTTGGTTGCTGCGCTATCGAACGCGGGGGCAAGCACAGCGTCAAAAGAATTGCGACCGCGGCCAATTTTGCAAGCTTGGCTTTAGGAAGATTGGCTCCAGGAAACTTGTCGAAGTTCAGCTTTGTTCGCTGCATAGGCTTCTCTCCATTTTTCTCTTACCCGCTAATCGAACGATCCCACCCTACGATTAGCGGCGCCCGCCACCACCGCCATGAAATCCACCGCCACCGTGGGACTCTCCTCCGAAGCTGGCGCTTCCGCGGGACGAAAAGCTCCTGGCCTGTCCGCCACGCTCGAAGCCGCTGAAGGCGCCCGAGCGGACGCCACTTTGGCCACGGGGCTCAGCGTATCCCCGGGCGGCCCGGTTGTCTCCGCCGAACGGCCTGGCGGCCGCACCTGGATGATTGAAAACTCCGCCACGGGCTTCTCCGCCGCGATAGAAATTGTTCCGGTTATAAAACGTGGTGCTGCGGGAAGAGTATCGGCCGTGGTCAAACAGAACCGAGTGATTATGCCAATCGAATCCCCAATGACCCCATCCCCACCCAAAACCACCCCACCACCCGATTCCGAAGCCGACCCCAAATGAGAGGTAGGGCCCCCCAAACCAGATTCCAGGGTATGGATACCATCCCGGCCAAGCCACGACGGGATATCCGTAAATCTGCCAAGGATCATAGGCAGGAACGTAAACCACGTCGGGATCAGCGGGCTCGATATCAATCGCCGAATCCTGCTCGCTGACCTTCAGCTGCGGCGTGGTCTTAAGATTGCCGGCTGCCTGCGCTTTGCGGCGCATCAGCTGTACCGCGTCCATCACGTCCTGTTGCTGGTTGTAGTAAGCGTCGCCTAAAGATGACGTCCAGGAGAGATTCTTGTCCATATTTCCCAGGACGGATGGAAATGCGGTGAGCGCTTTGACGCTCGGGTCCCAGGGTTGTTGGTCTACCGCTTGACCCAAGGCCTCGCCCTTCACATCCGGATGCGCCTCTACCCACCGGTCGGCTTCGACAACTTGCTCGGGGAATGTAGATGCGGCTAGGATCTGCGCCACCAACGAATCCGGATACAGTGCAATCGGGGCGACCAACTGCTGCAACTGCTCGGCAGTCTGTTGCGTGTATGGCGGCGTCGGCGCGGCCGGCGCTGGGGCTTGCGGGTCTTGATAGGCCGACAGAGTCTGAGGGTAAGTCACCAACAACAGGGTCGACGACACCAGGAAAGCAGAGATCCGCTTGCCCAATCGAAGCCTTGACAGCCCTGCAGCCTGTCCGAGAACCTTCATATTCCTCACCCTCCGTTGTCGATTCTTCGCTCGAAGTCTCCAACACCCTTTGAGATGACCAAGGCCCAGTCTAAGCTGCATTTTTCGTCTGATTATTTCCAGAATCCCCCGAAGAACATCCGGCGACGAAGGGCACCGGGAGGATGGTGTTGATAAATCGCGGTACATGCATTGACCGGATCGTAGAACTTGCCGATTCGCTGGATTTGCTTTCGGCGACGGCAGCGCCTACAGTTAGGGAGTCCATTGTTCATCTCTCCGTCGCACTCTGGCTGTTCCCACCTTAACGACGACGGTCTTCTGTGCAACCGACAGAAAAGTGAGGCCGCTATGGGAGCCACCCTGTTCCGTCGGATGCAGTCCGCCATCACTGTTCGGCTAAGGAAGGGCACTACGGCGCACTCGGTCGAGGTACGTCCTCAGATCGCGGCTTACGGATCACAAAGAATGTGCCGGTCGTGCGGGGCGATCACAGCGTGCTCCAAACCATTTTGCTTGGAGTGCGGTACGTTGCTGCCAGCAGTCTAACGCATCGGCCTGATCGGACCTCGCCTCTATTTGATCGGCCGCGAACCCGTGATGAGGATGTCCACCAGCCTTCTGGCGCTTTGCTGCCAGTCAGGACCGGACGCCACGTGGGAGACGCCGATCAGCGCCCGAAGTAGATCGAATGGCTCCAGATCTCTACGAATGTCGCAGCTCTTGATGGCGCGCTTCACCAACGAATCAATCGCTCCCTGGATCTGACCGCGTGAACCTTCATACAGCTTCGAGGGACCACCGACGACCGAGTTCAACGCCGGGGCGATGATCTGCTTGGTTGCGATGTAATCCACGAACAAGAGCATCCAGGCTCGCAAGGCTTCCACCGGAGGCATGGCGGCGGAAAATTTCCGCTCCGCTGCCGCCAGCTTTTCTACTTCAGTCCGATAGACCGCTTCGATCAGTGCGTCACGCGTAGGAAAGTGGCGATACAGAGTTCCCGCTCCGACACCTGCCTCCTTGGCGATGTCATCGAGGCTGGCGTTCGCGCCGGACCGAGTGAACGCCGCCTTTGCCACCTCCAGAATGCGCTCGCGGTTCCGCTGCGCGTCGGTGCGCGGTTTTCGCGGGGCAATTTTCTGATTCTTGGTCGGCATTAAAAAAAGTTGCAACCGGAGACACCCTCCGGTTATCATATCTACTGATTCGGAGACACTCTCCGTTTTAGTCGGAACGCGGCGGCCTGTCAATAGCGCTTTCCGGCTCTTCCAGCTTCGAGAGGTGAGGAACATGCATCCACTCGCTCGTTACAAATCATCGAAGGATTCCAATCCTCCTTGCCCCGACCTCGTGACGATGGCGGAGCGGGAGCTATCAGCATTCTTCAAAGCCATCACCCGGTTGTTCGGGTCGGAGCAGGCGGAGCTCGCAGCCGAGGAATGGCTGCGGGAGTTGATCGAGATCGATGCTCTGCCAACTTCAGCCCGCGAATGGAGATCGATCACCGCGAAGGTGTCGACTCGACTCGCGAGTCGAGTGCGCGCTTCGTCCTTCTTCACTGAACCACAAATTGCTTAGGAGGTAAAAACATGCGTGTTTTTGTTACCGGTGCTACGGGTTTTATCGGCTCTGCCGTTGTTGAGGAACTCATCCACGCGGGTCATCAGGTGCTCGGTCTAGCGCGCTCCGATGCGGGCGCCAGCTCGCTTGCCGCCGCTGGGGCCAGGGTCCATCGGGGAGATGTTGAAGATCTGCACAGCCTGCGGAGTGGAGCCGCCGCCGCGGATGGCGTGATACACACAGCCTTCGTCCATGATTTCGCGAGATTCAAGGAAGTCTGCGAGATAGACAGACGCGCCATCGAGGCACTCGGTGCCGCGCTCGCCGGCTCGGACCGCCCCTTGATCGTCACCTCCGGGACCTTGGTCGCCTTCACGCCGGGACGCCTCACGACCGAGGAGGATGCGCCCAATTCTCCGATTCCCCGTATCGCTTCGGAAGAGGCAGCAGCTTCGGTGGCGGCGAAGGGCGTGCGCGTTTCGGTGATGCGCCTTCCGCAGGTCCACGACCCAGTGAAGCAAGGCCTGATCACCTACCAGATCGCGATCGCGCGCGAAAAGGGTGTTTCGGCGTATGTCGGCGACGGGCTCAACCGCTGGCCGGCGGTGCACCGACTCGATGCTGCCCGTCTCTACAGGCTGGCACTGGAAAAAGGGGCCGAAAAAGGAGCTGGGGGAGCCCGCTATAACGCGGTCGCAGAACAGGGCGTGCCGCTTCGAGAGATCGCTGAGGCGATCGGCCGAGGCCTGAAGGTGCCGGTCGTCTCCAAGTCTCCCGAGGAGGCAGGCGAGCACTTTGGTTGGCTTGGATTCTTCATGGGTTCCGACGTGCCGGCCTCGAGCGCGCTGACGCAGGAACGGCTGGGTTGGCGGCCAACAGGGCCTGCGCTCATCGCGGATCTGAAGGCGATGAAATATTCTGAGGACGCTGCGAACGCCGTCACTGCGCACGGCTAGCGCGTCGCCGGATCCATGAACTGTCCCATCGAACGTTGTCGGTCCTAAGGAGGTA